>WNFI01197735.1_pt1 | contig 25267 bp, 18 predicted proteins | sample 5400471 | NCBI WGS metagenome assembly WNFI01 (sample SAMN13153348, study PRJNA577476) | soil metagenome | isolation source: 100 cm saprolite on Douglas fir-dominated hillslope | place: USA:California | collected 2013-09-17 | reverse complement strand
GTATCGTTAGCGTTATCCAGAGGGGGGACTCTATGAAATTCATGATCGCTGCGAATCTTGCCACCGTGATGCTGGCTCTTGTTAGTTCGTCCACCATCGTTCCAGCCGCCCGCGCCGAGACGATTACCCTGAAAGCCGACCTGAAGGGCTCGAATGAGATTCCTCCGAACGACAGTACCGCCACCGGCAAGGCCGAGGCGACGCTGGATACGCAAACCAGGCATCTTACCTTTGTCGTTACGTTTTCAGGTCTGAGCGGGCCGGTTCTCGGCGCTCACTTTCACGGACCAGGGGAGGCAGGGAAAAACGCCGGCATCGCTCTGCCGTTCAAAACGGTGCAGAGCCCAATCGAGGGGACCGCGACACTCACGGAAAATCAGGCCGCCGACCTTCTCGCCGGCAAGTGGTATGCAAATCTCCATACCGCTGCAAATCCCGGCGGGGAGATTCGCGGCCAGATGACGAAATAACGCGGAATTCAAGCAACCCGCGTTTTCGCGGGATTGATTTTGGTCGTCGGGTCGATGCTTTGACGTTTTTCGACGAGATCATCGAACTTTGTGAACGGAAGCGGTGGCGAGACAATGTAGCCTTGTCCTTCCTCCACGCCGCACGCAATCAACGCCGAGATCTGATCCGCCGTTTCGACTCCCTCGGCGACAACCGTCATTTTCAGCTCGCGCGCGAGCCGCACAAGCATCTCCACGATCGTGGCGGCCGACGCGTCCTGCGTAATTGTATCGACAAAGATTTTGTCGATCTTGATCGTATTGGCGCCGAGACCCTTGATCAGCGAAAGACCGCTGTGCCCAACGCCGACGTCGTCGATGGCAACCCGAAAGCCAAACTCCCGGAGTTCCGTCACAACTGCCGCGGCCTTTACCAGGTCGGATAATTCGTCGCGTTCGGTTACCTCGAGGATGACCTGACGCGGAGACACCTTTGCCTCCGAAACAACTTGACGAAGCTTGTCGATAAAGCCCGCGCTGAGCAGATGGCGGGGGACGACGTTGAGGGACAGCTTGAAGTGCTTGTCCTGCCGAAGCCGGGGATATAGTTCATTGAGTGCCGTCGCCAGGATCTGCCACGTCATCGGCTCGATGCGCCCGCTCGATTCGGCGAGCGGAATAAAGCTCATCGGCGGGACGATCGTGCCATCCGCGCGCACCCAGCGGGCGAGCACTTCGCAACCCAGAATGGCGCCGGTGCGCAAATCAAAGTTCGGTTGAAAGAACGGCTTGAACTCATGCGCGGCCAGCGCGCGATCAAGATCGGCGATCGGACCACCGGATTTCGCCGCGGCTCGCATCAGCAGAAAGCCGAAAGCCAGTCCGAGACCACCCGCGAGCAGCATCGTCGGCCAGTAGGCCTCGGCATTCCAATGCTGCAAAGCACTCTCTTCGATGCGAATGGTCGCGCGGAAAGGATAACGCATCGAAGCCTTGGTGAAATTGGCCAAGCCTGAGAACTGGCTTTCAGGCTTCAACCCGAATCGGCCAACGTTGAAGCTGTTTCCGAGTTCGAGCAGAACCTCACTATGGTCGCGCAATTCGCTCGGCATGATATCGAATACGTACGAGTTGATGGCGAGAATCGCGACCAGGGAATTTTTCTCGTCGACATCTCTGAGAACGCCAAGCGCGACGCCGTTGATTTGATCGACGCGAAACAGCAGCAGACGGCCGTCACCCGAAGGCAGCATGTCCGGACGATCCACCCATCCGTTATCAAATTCGAGCGTCTCGGAATATGCCGAGCAAACCACCGAGCCGTCGCGATTGACCGCGCGAATATCCTTGACCGCGGAGCGTTGATAGACCCGCAAACGGACCACCTGGAGTGAGGCCGGGTCGCAATTCATCGGTCCGTGTTGGGCAACTTCGTCGAGCGTGGTGGCACCGAAATCAACCGCGACCTCGGCTCGCCGCAGCGCGACGTCGGTCAATTCCTGGAGCTGCTTCGAACGCTGTTTGTCGATGACCGCCGTTGCCGCGAAATGCCCTCCGCTTACGAATGCGGCCAGGCAAGCCAAGGCCAAAGCAGTCTGGGCAAGGCTCGGCCGGCGCAGTTTCATTGCACACGCGCATTCCAATGGGACAGTCGATCCTGAGGCTAGAACCAAGCCTCTAAGAATAGGTTTAGTTAGCGGCTTCAAATACTTATAGTTAATGAAGTCTCAAATTCAGCTCGATCAACGCTCAGGACGAAAATCTACTCTACCGCACAGGCTCGAACGGGGCATCGCGGCGGGGCATAGGCTCGTTCGCGATGGCCGCTGCACCGGTTTCGCTGATTAGTCGGCGACACGTAACCGATAGCCGATGCCGGTTTCGGTGAGAACGAATTGCGGACGCTCCGGATCGTGTTCGATCTTTTGCCTGAGCTGCCGGACATAGACCCGCAAGTATTGCGCATCGGTCAATTCGTCCCACAGCTCCTTGAGCAGGAATCGATGGGTCAGCACCTTGCCGGCGTGCTGCACCAGAACGCGCAGCAGCTCATACTCCTTCGGCGAAAGCTTGATGTCCTTGTCACCGACTTTGACAATACGGCGCACCAGATCGACCGAAAGGTCGCCGGTGCGAAACACCGGGCGCTCGCCATGGACTTGCAGCTGGTGCCGCAGCGCCGCCCGCATCCGCGCCAACAATTCGTCCATCCCGAACGGCTTGGTGAGATAATCGTCGGCACCAAGATCGAGCGCCTGCACCTTGCCGGCCTCGTCGCCGCGGCTGGAGAGCACCACGATCGGCACGCTGTCGTTGCGCGCACGGATCATGCGCAGCAAATCGTGACCCTGAATATCCGGCAGTCCGAGATCGAGAATGATCAATGCCGGCTCCTGCGACAAGAGCTCGAGCGCGATCTTGCCATTGCTGGCTTCGAGGATGTCATAGCCTTGCGTGCTCAGGCCCATGCGCAGCAACTTGCGGATCGGCGGCTCGTCGTCGACGACCAGAACCTTGATGGCGGCAGTATTCATGCGGCGGTGTCCAGAGCGGCGCTTGCCGGCGGTATTGGCAGTCGGATGGTCAGCACCGCGCCGCTGCGATCGCTGCGATTGCCGGCAGCAATCGTGCCGTGCATCGCTTCGATAAAGCCGCGGGCAATCGCCAGCCCCAGACCCGTTCCGGCGCGGACATGGTCGCCCTTTTGTGCACGATAGAACTTGTCAAACACATTGTGCAGGTCGCCAGGCGAAATACCCTCGCCCTCATCCATAACCTGCAATGTTACCGAATCTTTGTCTCGCAAGCCCCTGATCGAGATCGTGGTGTCCAGCGGGGCGTATTTCGCGGCATTGTCCAAAAGATTGAACAAGGCCTGCTCGAACAGCACGGCGTCGAGGTCCAGCATCGGCAAATCGGCGGCGAGATCAAGGCTGACCTTGTGGTGCACCAGAATTTTGCTGGCGCGCCGCAATGCGCTGCCGACGATCTCGCTGAGATCGAGTCGCGCGGCATTCGGCACCACCGCGCCGGATTCAAGTTTGGTCATGTCGAGCAGATTGGCGATGAACCGGTTCAGACGCTCGGATTCGTCGATGATGGTCGCCAGCAAATCGCTCCTCTCCGCGTCGGACAGATTTGACGACAGGTCCCGCAGGGTGCTGGCGGCGCCGAGCACCGAGGCCAGCGGCGTCTTCAGATCGTGCGAGATCGAGGTCAGAAGCGCCGCGCGCAACCGATCCGACTCCACGGTGCGCTTGACGCGGTCCATGTCCTCGACCAGCAGCACCCGTTCAATGGCCAGCGCGCTTTGGTCCACCAGCGCGTCGAGCAGCCGGCGCTGATCCGGCGTCAGCAGCGGTCCGGTTCTGTCGTCATCGATGCCGATCACGCCGATCGGGCCGCGCCCGGTGCGCATCGGAAGAAACAGGCGCTTGGCCCCCGGCAGCGTATCGGAGCCGCGCCCCGCGGAGCGATCGTTGCCCCAGGCCCAATTCGCGGCGGCAAGGTCGGCCTTGTCCAGTTGATCTTCAGGCGGATAGCCCGCCTTCACGGTGATGACGCCATCCTCCGGCAGCAGCAGCACCACCCGTACCCTAAGCATCAACGCGGTCTGGTAGGCGGAGGCCCATAGCACATCGTCGAGCGTCGCCGTGCCCGCGAGCTTGCGGCTGAAGGCGTATAGCAATTCTGTGGTCCGCACCCTGCCGATCGCCGACACCGCCTGAGTCCGCACCCTTGCCGCGACATTCGACACCAGCACGGCAATCAGCATGAAGAAGAAGAACGCCGCTATATTGGTTGGATCGGTGATAGTGAAGGTGTAAACCGGCGGCAGGAAGAAAAAATTGTAGCACAGCGACGCAACGGCGCTGGCCAGCAATGACGGCCACAGGCCGTAGCGAACCGCGACGCTGACCACCGCCGTGATGAACACCAGATCGACGTTCTCGATGCCAAACATCGGCTGGATCAGTTCCGCGGCGCCGAGGCCCACCGCAACCACCAGCAGCGCCATCAGATAAGGTTTTGGATCGAATGGCTCGGATCGCTCCGCCGTGCGCACGGTCTTTTTCGCAATTGGTTCGGCCGCAAGCTCTTCGCCGGCGATGACATTGATGCTGATATTTCCGGCGCGCCGCACCAGATCGTGCACGACGGAGCCGCGCATGAGTTCGAACCACCAGGTGCGGGTCGACTTGCCGATGATGATCTGGGTGACGTTGTTGCTGTGGGCGAAGCTGATGACATCATCGGCAATGCGGCGTCCGATACCGGGAAGGGTCACCGCCTCGCCTCCCAGCGCCTCGGCCAGCCGCAGCGTATCGGCCAGCCGATCGCGCTCTTCATCGGTGAGTTGCAGGCTGCGCCTTGTCTCAATGCTGAGCGCGGTCCACGGCGCGTGCAACCGATCCGCCAGCCGCCGCGTATAACGCACCAGCCCCGCGGAGCGCGGATCCTCGCTGATGCAGACCAGGATGCGCTCGCCCGCGGCCCACGGGCCCGCAATGGCATGGGCCTGCATATGGGTCAGAAGTTGCTCATCGACCCGTTCTGCTGTGCGCCGCAGCGCCAACTCGCGCAAGGCGGTGAGGTTTCCCGGCGAGAAATAATGCTCCAGCGCGCGTTCGGCCTGTTTGGGAACGTAGACCTTGCCTTCCCTCAGGCGCTGAATGAGATCGTCCGGCGTCAGATCGACCAGCTCGATGGCATCGGCGCGGTCGAACACCGAATCCGGCACGGTCTCGCGCACACGAACGTGCGTGATCTGCGCGACAACATCGTTGAGGCTCTCGATGTGCTGGATATTGACGGCGGTATAGACATCGATGCCGTGGCTGAGCAATTCCTCGACGTCGAGGTAGCGCTTGGGATGCCGGCTGCCAGGGGCATTTGTATGCGCAAGTTCGTCGACCAGCGCGAGTTTCGGGCGGCGCGCGATCAGCGCGTCGAGGTCCATCTCCTCCAGCACCTGATCCCTGTATTCGAGCCGCCGGCGCGGCACGACTTCAAGCCCTTCGAGCAGCGCCTTCGTCTCCGCCCGCCCATGGGTCTCGATCACACCGACCACGACGTCAATCCCGGCTTTTCGCCTGGCCTGGGCACTTTGCAACATTTCGTAGGTTTTGCCCACGCCAGGTGCCGCGCCGACAAAAATCTTGAGGCGGCCGGCCTGATTGTCCTCTCGCCGGGCCGCCTCCAGCAGTGCCTCCGGCGAGGGTCGTTGTTCGGGGTCGCGGCGCTGATTTGCCATAAGGCAATATAGTCTGCGTTAGCGTTCCACACTAGCCGGCGTCATTTGGCAGCGATCCGGTCCAGCGCCAGATTGAGCGCCAGCACATTGACCCGCGGTTCACCCAGCAACCCGGCGAGGCGGCCCTGGGTGTTCTCTGTGACCAGCTGGCGGACGCGATCTTCCGGCATCTTCCGCGCCTTGGCGATGCGCGGCACCTGGAATAGCGCGCCCTCCGGCGAGATATCGGGATCGAGGCCGCTTGCCGAGGTGGTGACGAGATCAATTGGAACGGCCGTCGAGGAATTTTCGGCTTTCAACTTGTCGACGTCTTCCTTGACCCGATCGTTCAGGGCCTTGCTGGTCGGGCCGAGGTTGGATCCGCCGGAATTGGCGGCATTGTACGGGGCCGGAACGGTCTTCGTGGAATCGGCAGGGTCCGGCGCTGTGGTCGCCGAGGGCCGGCCATGGAAGTATTTGTCGTCCTTGAATTCCTGACCGATCCGAGCGGAGCCAACGACTTTGCCGTCCCGCTCGATCAGGCTTCCCTGGGCCTGCTTCGGAAAGATCACGCCCGCAATTGCGGTCATGGCAAGGGGATAGGCAAGGCCCGTGATCAGCGTCAACACGACGAGGATGATGATGGCGGGACGAATTTCTTTCAACATGATGTGGCTCCTTCGTTGTGTTTGCCGTCATTGCGAGCGAAGCGATCCAGTGTTACGCGGGCGAGACTGGATTGCTTCGTCGCAAGTGCTCCTCGCAATGACGAACTCAGGCAAGGTGCAAGGCGGTGACCATCAGGTCGATCGCCTTGATGCCGATGAACGGAATGATGATGCCGCCCAAGCCGTAGATCAGCAGGTTGCGGCGCAGCAGCGCGCCGGCGCCGATCGCGCGATAGGCGACACCTTTTAGGGCCAGCGGAATCAGCGCGATGATGATCAGCGCGTTGAAGATGATCGCCGACAGGATCGCGCTCTGCGGGCTGGCGAGATGCATGATGTTGAGCGTCTCCAGCTGCGGATAGAACGCGAGGAAGATCGCCGGGATGATGGCGAAATATTTCGCCACGTCGTTGGCGATCGAGAACGTCGTCAGCGCGCCGCGCGTCATCAATAGCTGCTTGCCGATTTCCACCACCTCGATCAGCTTGGTCGGATTGGAATCGAGGTCCACCATGTTGCCGGCTTCGCGCGCGGCCTGGGTACCGGTATTCATGGCGACGCCGACGTCTGCTTGCGCGAGCGCGGGCGCGTCGTTGGTGCCGTCACCACACATCGCCACCAGCTTGCCCTTGGCCTGCTCGTCGCGAATGAGCTGCAGTTTGTCCTCCGGCGTGGCCTGCGCCAGGAAGTCGTCGACGCCAGCTTCGGCAGCAATCGCCGCCGCGGTCATCGGGTTATCGCCGGTGATCATCACGGTGCGGATACCCATGCGGCGCAACTCGGCGAAACGCTCGCGAATGCCGCCCTTGACGATGTCTTTAAGGTGAATGACGCCGAGCAGGCGTCCGTCTTTCGCGACAGCCAGCGGCGTGCCTCCCGCAGTGGAAATCTCGTCCGATATCGTCTTGATCTCCCGAGCGGTGTCCGACATGGCGCCCGATTGGATCGCGCGAACCGTATTTCCCGACGCCACGGCGCGCGTTTCGCCGCCGACGTAGTTCAGGATCGCTTCAACCGCGCCCTTGCGGACCGACGATGCCCCGGCATCGACGCCGCTCATGCGCGTTTGCGCGGTGAACGGAATGAACGTCGCCGCGAGTTCAGCCATGTCGCGGCCGCGGATGCCATATTTCTCCTTCGCCAGAACCACAATGGAACGGCCCTCCGGCGTTTCGTCGGCCAGCGAGGCAAGTTGCGCCGCGTCGGCGAGTTCCTGTTCGGAAACGCCACGTACCGGACGGAACGCGGTCGCCTGACGGTTGCCCAGCGTGATGGTTCCGGTCTTGTCGAGCAGCAAGGTGTCGACGTCCCCGGCGGCCTCCACCGCGCGGCCCGACATCGCCAGCACGTTGAAGCGCACCAGCCGGTCCATGCCGGCGATGCCGATGGCGGACAATAGCGCGCCGATCGTCGTCGGGATCAGCGTCACGAACAGCGCCACCAGCACGACCACCGAAATCGAGCCGCCGGCATAGGCCGCATAGCTCGGAATCGTCACCGTTGCGAACACGAAGATGATGGTGAGGCCCGCGAGCAGAATGTTGAGCGCAATCTCGTTGGGGGTCTTCTGTCGCTCGGCACCCTCGACCAGCTTGATCATGCGGTCGATAAAGGTCGAGCCCTGTGCCGCGGTGATGCGAACGCAGATCCAGTCGGATAGCACCTGGGTGCCGCCGGTGACCGCCGAGCGGTCGCCGCCGGACTCCCGGATCACGGGCGCGGACTCGCCGGTGATCGCGGCCTCGTTGACCGAAGCCACGCCCTCGATTACCTCGCCGTCGGACGGGATGTTGTCGCCCGCCTCGACCAGCACGATGTCGCCGACCTTGAGGCTGGTGCCGGAAACAAGACGAAAGGCAGTCTTGTCAGAACCCGTCAACAGCTTGGCCTGGCTCTCGGTGCGGGTTTTCTTGAGCGATTCGGCCTGCGCCTTGCCGCGGCCTTCCGCGACCGCTTCGGCGAAGTTGGCGAACAGCACCGTGAACCACAGCCACAGGATGATCTGGAAGGTGAAGGCGAGGTTCTCGCCGCCGCCCATCACTAAATTGCGCAGGAAGATCACCGTGGTCAGCGCGGCCACAACCTCGACCACGAACATCACGGGGTTCTTCATCATCAGCCGCGGATCAAGCTTGACGAAGGCGGAGCCGATGGCGGGCATCACAATCTTCGGATCGAGCATGGTCGATACCGGTGCCGCCCGTTTTTGCAGTTTCAACGTTTCCATGAACGTAACTCCGAATGAGAGCGATCAGAACAGGGCGAGCGCGAGCGCGGGGAAGAAGGTGAGACCGCCGATGATCAGGATCACGCCGACAACGAGCCCCACGAACAGGCCGCCGGTGGTCGGGAACGTACCCGACGAGGCGGGATGCAATTTCTTCCCGGCAAGCGAACCGGCAAGCGCCATTGCCGGCACGATCATGAAGAAGCGGCCGACGAACATCGCGACTCCGCCGGTGATGTTGTAGAATGGGATGTTGCCCGTGAGGCCGGCGAAAGCCGAGCCATTATTGCCGGTTTGCGAGGTGTAGGCATACAACACCTCAGTGAAGCCGTGCGGGCCCGCATTGGCCATTGAGGCAACCGCTGGCGGATAGACAACGGCGATAGCGGTCCAGCCGAGATACATCAGCGGCAACACGAGGATCGCGAGCATCGCCATCTTGACTTCGCGCGCTTCGAGCTTCTTGCCGACATATTCCGGTGTGCGGCCGACCATCAGGCCAGCCACGAACATCGAAAGCACGACGAACAGCAGCATGCCATAGAGACCGGCGCCGACGCCGCCGACGATGATTTCGCCGAGCTGGATGTTGATCAGCGGGATCATGCCGCCGAGCGCGGTGAAGCTGTCATGCATGGCGTTAACGGCGCCGCAGGATGCCGCCGTGGTAATGACGGCAAACAGCGAAGAGGCAACGATGCCGAAGCGGACCTCCTTGCCTTCCATATTGCCGCCGGTTAGCCCCAGTGCATGGAGCGCGGTGGTGCCACCCGCTTCCGCCCAATAGGTGACGATGACGCCTGCTATGAACAGCACGCCCATCACGCCCAGGATCGCCCAACCCTGCCGCTGGTTGCCGATCATGCGGCCGAACACGTTGGTCAGTGCGGCGCCGAGCGCGAAGATCGAAATCATCTGCACGAAGTTCGACAACGCCGTCGGGTTTTCGAACGGATGCGCGGCGTTGGCATTGAAGAAGCCGCCGCCATTGGTGCCGAGCATTTTTATTGCGACTTGGGAGGCGACAGGACCGACCGCGATGGTTTGCTTGGCGCCTTCCAGCGTCGTGGCGTCGACATAGGCGCCGAGCGTTTGCGGGATGCCCTGCCAGACCAGGAACAGCGTATAGACAACGCAGATCGGCATAAGAACATAGAGGGTGCAGCGGGTCACATCGACCCAGAAATTGCCGATGGTGCGCATCGAAGAGCGGGAGAAGCCGCGGATCAGGGCCACCGCAAGCGCGATGCCGGTTGCCGCTGACAGGAAGTTCTGATGCGTTAGCCCCAGCATCTGCACGAGATACGACAGCGTGCTTTCGCCGCCGTAATTCTGCCAGTTGGTATTGGTGATGAAGCTGATCGCGGTGTTGAAGGACAGGTCCTGCGCGACGGCGGATTGTTCCGCCGGATTGAACGGCAGCACCGCTTGCAGCCGCATAAGCGCATAGATAATGAGAAAGCCACCGACGTGGAACAGCAACATGGCGACCGTATAGGTCAGCCAATGCTGCTCGCGCCTCTCGTCGACGCCGCCGATCCAGTAAAGCCCGGCCTCGACCGGTCGCAGGATCGGAGAAAGGAATGTGCGCTGGCCGTTGAAGACGCGCGTCATATACCACCCGAGCGGTTTGACCAGCGCGACGATGATGGCGCAGTACAGAATAATTTGAATCCAGCCAATGACGGTCATGGGAATGTACCTTTAGATTTGCACGCGATTTTTCCGAGAAACGGTGCGCATCCCGGACCAATCCGGGACAGGCTTTTCGGCATCAAAACCGCTCGGGCCGCAGCAGGGCGTAGGTCAGGTAAACCAGCAGCCCTGCGGAGACGAGACCGGCGAGTGAATAATCGAATATCATGATCGTTCTCCTCAGAGCCGTTCGCAGGCGTAGGCGTAGCCTATCGACAGTGCGAAGAAGCCGAGGCCGAGGGCCAGCATGAAAATGTCCAGCATGGAATGCTCCTGATGCGGCGCGATCTGCGACGAACGGCAGAGTGCCATCGCGCTCCTGTTGGGTAATCAATAGTCGTCAGGCGTGTAGGTTTTCGAGACGGGAGCCGTGGCAACGTTATAGGAATCCCATAGTGATGCGGCCGGTTCGAGAACCCTCCAGGCTACCGCCGCGGCAGCGTCTGCCGCATTGCCGGAACGAGATTTCATGCCGCCACGCGCGCAATTGTACTCACGCTCGGGAACTCCGCGTTCGCTTGCCGCTGCCACAGGTTACGTATGAAATCCCTATATTTTTTCTTGTCCCCTTTTTTCTTTTCAAGCAGGGTTTTGCTCATCTTGCTGGTACCGCCATCTGTGAGGCAATGGTTCAGTCGGATTGGCGGCCGCGCTCGGCAATCGCCTGCAGGGCGTTCGGCTGCAATATGGAAATGCCGCCGCGCTCAAGCTTGATCCACTTGCGTTCCTGCCATTCGCGCAACTGCTTGTTGGTACTTTCACGCGACATTCCGATGATTTCACCGATCTCCCCCTGCGTAATCGTCAGTTTGCGATCGTTTCCCGACGCCTCGTCGGTGAGACGCAGCAGGGCCTTGGCCAGGCGGCCAGGCAGATCGAGAAACATGATATCCTCGACCTGTTCGCTGGTACGCCGCAGGCGCGCGCAGAGCACATCGATGATCTTGATTGCGAGTTCCTGCTGGCTTCGCAGCAGCGGCAGGAAATCGCGCCGATCGATCACCATCAGTTGGCAATCGGTGGCTGCGATGGCATCCGCCGTGCGCGTCCGACCATCCAGCAAGGCGATCTCGCCAAAAATCGCGCCTTCATTGATCAAATTGAAAACGGCGTCCTTTCCGTCTGCGGACGGGCTCGTCATTTTGACGCTTCCTTCGCAAACGGCAAACAGGCTGTTTCCAACGTCACCCTTGTTGAAGATGGTGGTTCCGCGCTTGACCTCCTTCATGACGGCACCCCGCCGTGCATGACTCTGCCTTCGGCTTTCCAGCACCACAACCCCGTACAAGCTGCGATCCTACACGTTTCTGCGGGCGGTTTTTCGCAATTTTTCGCGAATGTGAGCTGCTTCACACGGCCGCAGCCTGAATTCCGGACAGATTTGAATCTCGTCAAATGTACGTCGGGGCCAAAAGCGGGTGGGCAATGTCGAACAGGAACGATGCGGACGTCTGCGACGTCTGCAATCGCGGAATAGTCGTCCGAACAATGCAGGACATCGCGTTCCACCAATGGACCAGCAAGGGAAACGTCTTCTGCCGGGTTACCGTCCCGATGGCCATCTGCGCGGTATGCGGCGCCCGGAGTTGGGACGAAGCTGCCGAGGCGACCATCGAGGAAGCAGTGAAGCGGGAGGTCGACAGGCTGCCATGAAACTGCGGGAGTGGAAGACGCGGGGATAAATGGCCGGGCGCCTGCGCGGCGAACTGTTCTGTTGCGTTCTATTACAATGGCGAGCCCGAGCTTGTCACCCGTATAGCGTGCAATTGTCGCCCTTCATGCGCCGGGGGCCGAATGAAGCTGCTGCATCTGACAATTCGTCGCGTCCCGAACCCCTCACGTTTGTGTGCGAGGTGTGAAGCGGTTCACATGCGCTCATGCGCGCCTGCGCTATTCCCATTGCTGGAGATCAAATACAGGAGGTCGCCAATGCCGATGTCGATCAGAGAATTGGACCGGACCTATCGCCGCACGTACCAGCGCTTGATCATCGGAATCTTCGTTGTTTACGGAACGGCTCTGCTCGTGGTCCTCTCATTGCTGATGAGCAATCCGAGGGTCGCAAGCTGGGTATCGGAAGCTGTTCAGTCGGAGACGGTGGGCACGAATGTCCCGTCGGCGCCCGAGCCGATGCACGTTGCCCAGCCCCCCAAGCCGATTCGAACGGTCAAAGCCGAACGAGAATAGGACGCTTGCGCTGCCGCCAGCTGAGGCGCCCCCCAGCTGCCCAAGTTGCGGAACTCGCATGGTGGTTCAGCGTATTATTCCGGGACGGCAAGGGATCGAGTACTGGACCTTTCGATGCGCGAGGTGCGGCCAACTCCATCAGGCTCAGGTCGATATCACCCCTTCGCCATCTCGGTCAGCTCCTTAGGCTAGGCCTGGACTGGCTTGAAGTGACGGTGCCGACATCCGGTTTCAACTCCAAGTTCAAAGCCAATTCGCACGCCTTGCTTCGTGACGCATAGCGGCAGCGCCCGCCGACGCATTCCGAGCCGGTTCCACAATCCCTTAGCGAAGTGATGTGCGGCGTCTCGTTCCGTCTGCGGAACTCGGGGAGCCGCCCGGAGTTGCTTACCGTTCGCCTCATCGATTGTGGAGCTCCCTTGAACCGACGACATTTTCTTGAGGCCTCGATCGCGCTGCCTGTCCTATCATTGGTGCCACGAGATCTTTCGGCGGCTGCTCAACCCGCATCGACGCCGTTTGATACCTCATTTGTACGGCAAGCGGCCCGGGATGCAGCCAGCAAGCCATTCAAGGCACCGGACAGCAAACTGCCGGATGCCCTGAAAAATCTGGACTACGACCACTACCGCGCCATTCGATTTAGCCCCGAGCATGCGTTGTGGCGTGGCGAAAAGCTGCCGTTCGAGGTCCAGTTCTTCCATCGTGGCTTCTTCTATACGAACCGCGTTGATATCTACGAGGTCACGGCCGGGCAGGCGACAAAGATTGCGTATCAGCCTGAATTTTTTTCGTTTGGAAGCACCCTTGCGCCTCAACCCGGTGCCGATCTGGGCTTCGCCGGCTTTCGGCTCCACGCCCCTATGAACAGGCCCGACTACTACGACGAGGTTTGCGTCTTTCTGGGCGCAAGCTACTTCCGGGCTGTTGCCAAAGGCGAAATCTATGGCCTTTCGGCTCGCGGGCTTTCGATCAATACAGGGCAACCCTCCGGTGAAGAGTTCCCTCAGTTCAAGACGTTTTGGATTGAGAAGCCAGCTCCAAACGCCAATTCCATTGTGGTGCATGCGCTGCTCGATAGTGAGAGTGCGGCGGCGGCCTATCGCTTCACGATACGGCCCGGTGAAACCACGATCTTCGACGTGGAGATGGCGATCTACCCCCGGGTCGAGCTTCAGCATCTGGGCCTTGCGCCAATGACGAGCATGCATTTCTTCGGACCCAACGACCGAACCGATGTCGATGATTTTCGTCCGGCCGTGCACGATTCCGACGGTCTTGCGATCTTTAACGGCAGGGGTGAGCAGCTTTGGCGTCCTCTTAACAACCCGCGGGATCTGCAGATCAGCACCTTTTCAGATCTCAATCCTCGAGGATTTGGGCTGATGCAGCGGGAAAAGAACTTCCGCTCCTATCAGGACCTCGAATCGAATTTTGAACGCCGTCCCAGTCTGTGGGCCGAGCCGATCGGAGACTGGGGCGACGGTTCGGTGCAGCTGATCGAGATTCCAACCAAGGAAGAGATCCACGACAATATCGCGAGTTTCTGGCTTCCCAAGGCGCCCCTGCAAGCCAAAGGTGAGCGCACCTATACCTATCGTCTGCACTGGGGACCCGACACGCCAAAGCCATCGTCTCTGGCCAAATTTTCTCGAACCGGAGTCGGCGCGAAAGGCGAGGATGCCAAGATATTCGTGCTTGACCTGACGGGAGAGAAACTGAAGTCGGCTGATCCCAAGAATATCAGGGGCGTTGTCACCGCGGAGAAGGCCGACGTTCGCAACATCGTCACTCAGCCGAATCCGGAAATCGGCGGTTGGCGCCTGAGTTTCGAACTTTCGGTCAAGGGAAAAGTGCCGATCGAGATCCGGGCGTCCCTGATGCAGGGTGACGACGCCTTGTCAGAGGTATGGGTCTATCGATGGACACCTTAACCCGCGCAGGTCAGGTCCCAGCTTCGAGATTGTCCGACGACAATCTCGCCGACGAATTTCTTCCGCAAGAAGCGCACCTGGCGATGACGGCGCAACCGCTGTGGGACTCGCGGCATTTCCAGGGTATCGCGCAACCTGCACCGAAATCTGTCGCCTTGAGGCGCGCTTACATTCTCATTGGCACCGGCGCCATGACATTGGCTGGCGGTTACGAAATGTATGAAGTCGTGCAGGTGGGCGGCGTCACGGTGCTTGAAGCTTTGGTGCTCGCACTGTTCGTCGTGCTTTTTGCCTGGGTTGCATTCTCGTTCACGTCGGCTGTGGCCGGATTTGCGATGCTGATGGTTCGAAGTCGGGATCCCCTCAATATCGAGCCCGACGCGCCATTGCCGTCGATAAGCAGCAAGAACGCGATGTTGCTGCCTACCTACAACGAAGATCCATACCGGATCATGGCCCGACTGCGCGCGATATGTGAGTCGGTCAATGACACTGGATATGCGTCAAGCTTCGATTGGTTCATATTGAGTGACACCACGGATCCCTCCATCTGGATTGCGGAAGAAAAGTCGTTCCTTCAGCTTCGCCGCGATTTTGGCGCCGGAAACATTTTTTATCGGCATCGACCGAAAAACACGGCGCGAAAGTCCGGTAATATCGAGGACTGGGTCAAACGGTTCGGCGCTGCATACCAGCACATGATTGTGCTTGATGCCGACAGCCTGATGACGGGCGACACAATCGTGCGGCTGGTCGCGGGGATGGAACAGCATTCGAACGTCGGGCTGATCCAAACGCTGCCGATCGTGGTCAATGCCAGGACCTTGTTTGCGCGTCTCCAGCAATTCGCCGGTCGGCTTTACGGTCCGGTGATAGCCGCTGGTATCGCCTGGTGGCACGGCTCGGAAGGCAACTATTGGGGGCACAATGCAATCATACGCGTGCGCGCCTTCGCGGAACACGCCGGCTTGCCTGAGTTACGTGGCCGCAAGCCCTTTGGCGGCCATATTCTCAGCCATGACTTTGTTGAAGCGGCGCTTATGCGACGCGCGGGGTGGGCTGTCCATATGGTTCCAAAGCTCGGCGGCAGCTTCGAAGAGTGCCCGCCGTCGCTGCTCGATTTTGCCGCTCGTGATCGGCGATGGTGCCAGGGCAATCTCCAGCACTTGGCGGTCCTGCCGGCCCGCGGCCTTCATTGGGTCTCGCGGCTTCATCTTCTTACCGGGATCGGCTCATATCTCACTGCGCCGCTTTGGCTGATGTTTTTGGTGCTTGGCATCTTGATCTCATTGCAGGCTCAATTCGTTCGGCCGGAGTATTTTCCGAAGGGATTTGCGCTGTTCCCCAAATGGCCCGCGCAGGATCCCGTCCGCGCCGCCTGGGTCTTCGCCGGGACGATGAGCTTGCTGATCGTGCCGAAGCTTCTCGCCTACATCGTGCTTCTTACACAAACGAATACCCGAAGGCGATTTGGAGGCGGTTTCCTTGTTCTCATCGGCATCCTCGTTGAAGCGATTCTTTCAGGCCTTATCGCACCGGTCATGATGATTTTTCAGTCTTCGGCAGTGGGCGAAATACTGCTTGGACGAGATGCCGGCTGGCAGGTCCAGCGGCGTGACGACGGGGCCGTGTCGCTCAAAGAGGTTTTGCGAAAATACGGAGTGCCGACGCTGTTTGGCGTCGGAATGGCGGTCAGCGCCTATGCGGTGTCGTTGTCGCTGCTTGTTTGGATGACGCCTGTGATTCTCGGTCTGCTGCTGGCCATCCCGGTCGCAATTCTGCTGTCCGCGTCCAAGACCGGAAATGCGGATCGCCGTTCCAGGTTTTTCGGCACACCCGAACAAAATGTGCCGCCAAAGGTGTTGGTCCGCGCCAATGAGCTGGCGGGTGCCTCACCCAGTCTCAGCGGCAGCCCGCTTCACGAGCTTCGTGGCGACCGGCATCTGTTGGAAGCTCACTTGAAGACTCTTGGGGAACACAGTCCTCGGGTGCGCGGACAGATTGACCAAAATCTCGCCATTGCGCGCGCTAAAATCGAAGATGCTGTTAGCTTCAACGAAGCTGTAAGCTATCTGAACACCCATGAAACTTACGCAGTGCTCAACAATCAGATCATTCTTCGGGCTGTTGTCGAGATGCCCGAAACAGCCCCAGCTCCCTAATGACGCGCACGAAAACGCCTATGGTTGGCTCAATCCTGTCGGACCCAACGCGTTAGCCGCAAAATGCCTGCCTGCCGGGCCCAACCAGGCCCGCGCGACCATCAAATCGGCGAGTTAGAGCTTCTCAAATGCTCGTATTTCAATAAGAGCTGTGTGCTATTTTAAGCGACAGCCGACGTCCGGATGAACCCACGTCGTGCAATATAAAGATGGAATCCATGTCCCCAGTCTCATTGCTTTTGAATATCCTCTGGATCGTCTGCGGCGGCGCCTGGATGGCAGCCGGCTGGTTGATCGCCGCAATCGTCATGGCCATCACAATCATCGGTCTGCCCTGGGCAAGAGCCGCGTTCAACATCGCGGCGTATACGCTGTTTCCGTTTGGCCAGAAGGCGGTGCCGCGCGACAGCTACACAGGACGCCCTGATATCGGCACCGGAGCGCTCGGCATGATCGGCAACCTGGTCTGGCTGGTGCTTGCCGGGTGGTGGCTGGCGCTCGGGCATATCATTACCGCGGTCGTCCTTGCCGTCACAATTGTCGGCATTCCTTTCGCGTGGGCACATATCAAGCTTGCTGGAATCGCGCTCTGGCCGATCGGCAAAACTATCGTTCCAGCGTGAGGCTGCGCCACCCTCGAGGCGTGCCCGGCAAGCGCCGTTCCGGCGCGCCACTCAGGCAATCACCTTTTCCAGGATTGCCTTATCGCGAGTGTCCGGATTGCGTGATCATTGACTTCAGAGCGTTTCTCGCACTTTGCGGACCAAAATCGACCCCCCCAAGTTCCAGTCATCGACGTGCAATATTCGGCTGCCACAGTGGTCACCGCACTAACAACCTCTGGGGAGAATATTGTCATGATATTGAAGAAGATCACCCTCGGCGTGTTGGCCGCGGTGGCTCTTGGCGCGACCGCCAAGGCGGCCGATATCGACCACATCCTGCTGATCAGCGTGGACGGACTGCATGCGCTCGATGTGGCACGCTATGTTGAAGGTCATCCGAACTCCGCCCTGGCCGAATTGTCCGAACACGGCATCACTTACAGCAACGCCCGCACGCCTGCGAACTCGGACTCGTTTCCCGGATTGCTGGCCCTGGTGACCGGCGGATCGCCAGTCTCTCACGGTCTGTTCTACGATGTGAGCTATGATCGCACTCTGTTTGATCCGAGCAACGTGACGTGCAAGGGCGCGGCAGGCAACACGATGGTGTTCGACGAAAGCGTCGATCAGTACACCGGCGGCAATGTTTCCCTGAACGTTATCGACCCGGCGAAGCTGCCGCGTGGCCGCAATGAGTTTGGCCAGTGCGGGCCGGTGTATCCGCACAATGCGATCAGGACCAACACGATCTTCGAAGTGGTCAAGAGCAAGGGGGGCCGCACCGCGTGGGCGGACAAGCACCCGTCTTACGATCTCGTCAATGGCCCGTCGGGCAAGGGCGTGGATGATCTCTACACGCCGGAACTCACCAACGTGAACGGCTTCGATGCCACGGTCAGCGTCGATTGCACGGTTGCGAACGATCAGCTGAAAGTGGCGGCCATCATCAACGAAATCAACGGCCTCAAGCATGACGGCTCGCCTAATGGCGGCGCCCCCACGGTGTTCGGAATGAACTTCCAGGCGGTGAGCGTCGGGCAAAAGCTGGCCAAAGACAACAGTGACGGCAGTTGCACCCAGAGCACCCATTCGGGCCAGCCGGGCGGCTACACCGACGGCGCCGGTACGCCAACCGCAGTCCTCGCCTATGGCCTGGAGAAGACCGATCAAGCCCTGGGCAGCATGATCCAGGCGCTCAAGCAGCGCGGCCTCTACAATTCCACGCTGTTCATCGTCAGTGCCAAGCACGGCCAGTCGCCGATCAACCCGGTCAAAGTCAACAAGCCGGGTCATTTCGCCGACCTCGTTGCGAAGCAGCCGGACGCCGGAACGAACCCGGGAGCACTGGCCATCGCCAGCGCCAACGCCTGTTCCACAGGCCCGTGCGGCTTCGTCCAGGACGACGACATCGCGCTGATTTGGCTGCAGGATCAGAGCAAAACCCAGGCTGCGGTCGACTATCTGAACGCCAACGCCAAGGCCTTGTTCATCGATGAAGTCATGGCTGGCGAGGACCTGAAGCTCAAGTTCAACGATCCGGCGCACGACAGCCGTACCCCGGATATCATCGTTCAGCCGATCTACGGCACCGTCTACACGGGATCGGGCAGGAAGAACGCCGAGCACGGCGGAATGAGTTTCGGCGACACCGATGTCGGGCTGATCGTTTCCAATCCGCGCTTTCCGAGCGTCGTATTGAAAACCCCCGTGCTTACCTCGCAGGTTGCGCCGACGATCCTGCAGGCGCTCGACATCGAACCCGAAGCGCTGAAGTCCGTGCGCATCGAGCACACTCCGGTGCTGCCCGGGATGTGGGACAATCGCTGAATTACGACAAGAGAGCGACAACGACTCCGAGGGCCCCGCATTCGCGGGGCCCTCTTGTTTTTTCATTGCAGAAATGTTTCAAAAAAATTTCCGTGGGAGCGCTACGCCTCGCAGGTGCTGGCGAATGTCGTTCTTCGTGATGGCGTGCTCACTGTTTTTTCGCGACCCCATCAACGCCCTTGGCAAGGCCAGACCGCATTCCCATCCGATTGAAGCGCGATCGCGCGCTATGTTTTTGGTTGTCGCATTCCCTTCACGCGAATCGGCATCCTCCGATCAGTCGATCGCATCCGTCAGATTCTGACCTATTCAATCAGATGTCACAAATTTTTCTTCCGCCCGTGACCCAGTTCTGAAAGGTTCCGCGCGGCACCTCACTTTGGCCGCCACACCAACTCTCTCATCGTTCAATTACACTCTTTCAGAAGGAGGCAATCCCAATGCGTTTGCCAACAGCTCTAGGTTTGGTATCCGCTCTGGCCCTTGCGGTCGCGACTGCAAACGCAGTCGCCGACGATCAGCACGGCCGCGGTTCCGATGATCACGTTCGCACTGCAACGCCGATCAAGCATGTCGTCGTGATCTTCCAGGAAAACGTCTCGTTTGATCACTATTTCGCCACTTATCCAAAAGCCTTGAATCTGTCCGGCGAGACGCCGTTCACCGCGTCGCAGCGGACGCCGAAGGTCAACAACCTCGCCACCCCGCTCGACGTGAACAACAATTTTGGACCGCTCGCAGGCGTCGATCTTCTCAACAACAATCCCAACAGCAATCCCAACGCTCCGGTCGCTCCCAACACCAGCAAGAAGAATGGCGCCGGCGCATCGAACCCGTTCCGGCTGTCGCCTTCACAAGCACTGACGGCGGATCAGGGACACAACGAAGGTCCCGAGGAAAGCGCGTACAACAACGGGCAGATGGATGGCTTCCCGGCCTTCGTCGGAAATGGGGGTGTCGGCGGCAAGGCGCTGGTGATGGGGTATTACGACGGCAACACCGTCACCGCGCTGTGGAATTATGCCCAGCATTTTGCTCTGAACGACAACAATTACACCACGCAATTCGGCCCCTCGACACCCGGCGCTCTTAACCTGATCTCGGGTCAGGCCAACGGCTTCGCCGCCACGCTGAACGTGCTCGACGGCGCGGGCAAGCTGCTCCACGGGACCCACGAAGCCTTCGGCGATGCGGCCCATCTCTCCAGCAACATCACCGAAATCGGCGATGGCGACCCGCTGGGGGATATCTGTTCCAATCCCAATCTTGATCAGATCACGATGGCCGGCAAAAACATCGGCGATCTCCTCAATGCCAAGGGTATCACCTGGGGTTCGTTCATGGGCGGGTTCGATCTGAGCGTCCACAACGCCAACGGCACCACCGGCTGCGCGCGACAGACGAACCCGACCGTGCCTGGGACACCCGCGTTCACGTCGGTCGATTACATCCCGCACCACGCCTGGTTTCAATACTATGCGTCGACCCGGAACGCGAACCACGCCCGTCCGAGCTCGGTGCAAGCCATCGGTCACAGCCTGATCCCGGATACCAACACGCCGGAGCCGGCTAACCACCAATACGATATCAACGACTTCTTCAGCACGCTCAAGGCGGGCAACCTGCCGGCCGTGAGCTTCCTTAAGGCCGCTGCGTTTGAAGACGGGCATGCCGGATATTCGGACCCGATCGACGAACAGCATTTCGTGGTCCGGGTGATGAATGCTTTGCAGAAGAGCCCGGAATGGTCGGACACCGCCGTAGTCATTCTCTATGACGACTCCGACGGCTGGTACGACCATCAAATGCCGCCGATCGTGAATCCTTCGTCCAACCCGGCGGTGGACACGCTCAATGGTCCCGGCGTCTGCAACACCAGCAACGGCTTCCAGCAGGGGAAAGCGGTGCCGGCAGCGCCGCTCAACGGCAACTTCGGCCAGCCGGCATGGGGTCGTTGCGGTTACGGCACCCGTATGCCGCTGTTGGTGGTTTCGCCTTTCGCGAAACGGAACTATGTCGATCACACCCTTACCGACCAGTCCTCGGTGCTTCGGTTCATCGAAGACAACTGGCTGTCCGGTGAGCGGATCCAGCCGGGCGGCTCATTCGATACCATCGCCGGACCTCTCGACAACATGTTCAACTTCGACGATCGTGATGAAGACGGCTCGCGCAAGCTGGTTCTCGACGAGGCGACCGGCGTCGTTGTCTCGCCCTCGAGAGGTGACGACGACGGTCATGATCGGCACTAGTGTGCCGAAGCCGAAGTTAGCTTACAGCGCTCCTTGAACGAACTTCGGATTCAAGGGGACCTTGTAAAACCCTGATTCCAGTGTGGTTCAGGTTCAGAGAACTCTCTTGAGAAACCCGGCTCGGGGAATGAAGAGTTTTTCTGAACCACCACACGGGCGCGTAAACCTCCGACGAGGTGGATTCCACCTCGTCGGAATTCGCGTGTGTCACAATCGTCACGAAATCATTCGGGCTGGATTGACCCCGCCGATCGTCGGGCTGCGAGTGTCGAGCCGTCATCGATCGGCCTGCTTCAGCACAAACAACGATACTCCCGCCCAAAAGCGCAATCGCATCAGATCGAGTCCCGACCGCAATTTTTGGTCTGGTCGCGTTTTCTTCACGCGAATCGGCTTCTGCCGCGCTCCATAATGTCCAACAATCGCTTGGCGCAAAGCCACGCAAGCGTCATGTCCGTGTCAATCGGGCGCAACGTCGGCAAACATGGCGCGCAAACATAGTGCGGCCAACCGCAAGACCCGCCGGTGCAGGCCGGCGGGTTCTTTCTGCGGCCTCGATCGACTGGAGCATGATCCGGAAGAGTGGAGACCGGCTTTCCGAAAAGATCATGCTCAATCAAAGCCAAGAGCGCGATCGTGATTCCAATGCGGAACGATCGCGCTCTAGCTCGATCGACGTCGCCGGGACTTCGCGACCTGCATCGCTGACTTCCGAGCGAGCGGTTGCACCAAGTAATCATGAAGGTATCAAGAAATTCCGGTGCGTTTTTCCTCTGGTCGAAGCCGTTTCACAAATTTGAGTTCCGCACGACATCACCGTGCAATTTCGCGTGACGATAGTGCAAGCGACGGCGGCGCAAACCGTTCTGGATCAGGGCCACGCGTCGCCGCCACGTGCAAACGACTTCCCTTTTCTTCTGGAGGATATTCATGAGATCGAAACGGTTTTTCGAAACGCTCTGCCTTGCGACCAGCGCACTCTGTACCCTGACCAATGTGGCGCCGGCATTCGCCAAGTCGCCGACAACGCCGATCCAGCATGTGATCATCATCGTCGGCGAGAATCGTACCTTTGACAATCTGTTCGCCACTTATAAGCCGAAGGCCGGCCAGAGCATTGACAATCTCCTGAGCAAAGGCATCGTCAATGCCGACGGCACCCCCGGCCCGAATTTCGACGACGCAAAGCAGCTGATTGGCCGCAACGAGACCCGTTACAACGCGCAGACGGCTTCGATCGGCGCCTATCCGACGCTGCCCCAGCCTTATACTGGCTATGCTCGCGGCGTGCCGTCGGGCGTTCCCGACGTCAGGTTCCCGGCCAACATGCCGAACGGCCCCTTTCAAATCAGCAAATACGTGCCTTACACCGCTTATACCGGCGATCCGGTCCATCGCTTCTTCCAGATGTGGCAGCAATTCGATGGCGGCAAGCTCGACAAGTTCGTGTGGGTTGAGGAAACCATCGGCGCCGGATCAAATGGCAATCCGGTTCCGGTCTATCCTAAGGAAGGCGCCACTTCGATGGGCTTCTACAACATGAATCCCTTCACCGATGCTTCGGGCCATGCGCAGCCCGGCGATGCGCCGATCTTCAAAGCGCTGGCCGACCAATACGCGATCAGCGACAACTACCATCAGGCGATCATGGGCGGCACGGGCGCCAACTTTCAGGCGCTCGTTTCGGGCCATGCGGCCTTCTTCACCAACCCGACCACCCTCGACGGCAGCGCTGCCGTTCCTTATCAAAACCAGATCGAAAATCCGGATCCGGTCGCGGGAACGAACAACTGGTACACCCAGGACGGTTACCGTGGCGGCTCTTACGTGAACTGTTCCGACCCGTCCGCGCCCGGCGTTGCCTCGGTGAACGAGCAGCTCTATCGCCACGGCGTGTCGAACAGCAACTGCGCGCCCAGTCACTACTATCTGGTGAACAACTACAATATGTTCTGGAACCAGACCAGCAGCAATCCACGGACGCTCGGCCCGAGCTCGTTCACCTTGCCGCCGCAGAGCCTTCCGACCATCGCCGATGTCATGACCGCCAAAGGCGTATCGTGGAAATATTACAGCAGCGATCGCGGCACTGATACGACCGAGTTCGCCGCTTCCGTGGATGGCGTGCCGCTGGCGTACCATTCCTACTGTGGCATCTGCGATCCGCTCACGGGCTTTTCGAGCATCATGAAAAACCCGTCGGAGGAATTAAAGCTGCAGAACTACGGCGCGTTCCTGAAGGACGTTCAAAACAATACGCTGCCGGCGGTGTCGTACGTTCGTCCGTTCGAAGACCTGGCCGGACACCCGAATAATTCGAACACCGACAACTATGAAAAGTTTATCCAGAGCCTGATCAATCGGGTGAAGAGCAATCCTGAGCTCTGGGCCTCGACGGCGATCTTCATCACCTTCGATGAAGGCGGTGGCTACTACGATTCCGGCTATATTCAGCCGGTTGACTTCCTCGGCGACGGCACCCGCATTCCGTTCATTGCGGTTTCGCCCTACGCCAAGAAAGGTCATGTCGACCATACCTACTACGACCACGCCTCGGTGTTGAAGTTCATCGAAAAGAACTGGGATCTTCCCAAGATCTCGGATCGCAGCCGCGACAATCTGCCGAACCCGATCCATGAGGGCGACGAGAACCGATATGCGCCCGAAAACCGGCCGGCTATCGGCGATCTCATGAACCTCTTCGCCTTCGACCATGAAGGCGATCATAACGACGGGCACGATCACCACGACGACGGCCACGATCACCACTAGGTAACCAAGGTGATCTGATCTCGGCCGGCTGATCGCCTGGTGCGATCATCCACAGAGTTGAAGGGCTGCGCTCATTCGGGCGCAGCCCTTTGCTCATCTGCTCCTTCGCCTCGGGCGAGAGTGAAATCCGCAGGCCAGTACATTTTCGACGGTCCGCATTTCCACGAATCGCCGTGTTGTTCATCCACGTTCCACGAGAGCATCGCGTGATTTCCCGGCCTCAAGGGAACCGAGATGTTCAAATTCCGCCGGGGTGAATGTTCGTCCGTTGTCATCGGTAACGACGACTTGCCACCCTTCGCTCGCCCACACCCGCGCTTTCGCCACCGCCATCAAGACACCGATCCTCCGGCTTCGCACCTTTTCGTTGTCTCTTTCCGCTATCATTTGGTAGGCCAACACTCATCTCCTTGCAGAACGCAACCGAGATGGTCTGATCGATCCGTTTGACTGCATTTTGCCGGCAAGGTGACGATTTGGCGGCTCAATTGAGCTTAAGCGGAGTTCCACCGCAGAGACGCCGAAACGATCTGTCGCGCCGGGCGCGAGGAGGCGACTCGACGCAACCGATGCCTGCGCCGCGCGACCTTGCCGTCTTGAATTGATGATGGTCTCAACTGATCCGGCGAATTGCTGTCTTGTTGAAGCAAGGTCAGTTGGCCGGCAACCAGACCCGCTTCGATGATGGCTTGTTGTGAGCAGATGTCGGGTGTCTGGAGCCGTCTCGCAGGCAAAGTTTTCCTTGACTGGCTGGCGCCTCGATCGCGATTCGCTGGATCGACATAGACTGCGGTAACGCCACCTTCACCGGGCTGCTCGTCGATAGGTGCGCGCCTGCCGAAGTTCGAGCTATTGATCGCTCCGAGAGCAAGCTCGCTCTTGCGCGCACACGGCCCGCGGCTCGCCTGGCGAGGTTTGACCTCGGCAACACGGCATCAGCACCGAGCCTGGATCATAGCGAACAAGAATCAACAGACACGCCGATCGCGACTCCCTTTGACGATCACGTTTCACGCCGTTCCTCGGTTTTTTGCGTGATCAATAAAACTGTCGATATCGAACTAAACCTTCGGAAATTGCCGTCGAATAGCTTCCCGCGCGATCGACGGCCCGCGCTGGCCCTGCGATCGGATGCACATCGCCAGGGGAAACCGGATGAAATTTTCTGCGAAACGAGTATTGATGCTGATCGGCATTGCGGCGGGTTTGATCGCGCAGCAACCTGCTGATGCGCAGGTTGCGGCAAAGATCGATGG
>WNFI01057891.1_pt1 | contig 25269 bp, 27 predicted proteins | sample 5400471 | NCBI WGS metagenome assembly WNFI01 (sample SAMN13153348, study PRJNA577476) | soil metagenome | isolation source: 100 cm saprolite on Douglas fir-dominated hillslope | place: USA:California | collected 2013-09-17 | reverse complement strand
TCTGGGTGCCCTAGTTCTTTTCTCGGGAGGGCAGGACTCCACCACCTGCCTCGCCTGGGCGCTCGAGCGCTACGAGCAGGTCGAGACCATCGGCTTCGACTACGGCCAGCGCCACCGGGTCGAGCTCGACTGCAGGCCGGGGATCCTTCGGGAAATGAGAAATGGATTTCCGCGCTGGGCGCCGCGCCTGGGCGAAGACCACCTGCTGAAGGTCGACGTGCTGCAGGATCTCGGCGCCACGGCGATGACGCACGACATCCGCATCACGATGGAGAAGTCCGGCCTGCCGAACACCTTCGTGCCGGGCCGCAACATCCTGTTCTTCACGCTCGCGGCAGCCCTGGCCTACCGCCGCAACATCCGCACCCTGGTCGGCGGCATGTGCGAGACCGACTTCTCCGGCTATCCCGACTGCCGCGACGACACGATCAAGGCCGTGCAGGTGGCGCTCGGCCTGGGCATGGACACGCGCTTCACGCTGGAGACGCCGCTGATGTGGATCACCAAGGCCCAGACATGGCGAATGGCGAAGGAGCTGGGCGGCGATTCGTTGGTAAATCTGATTGTTGAAAAAACTCACACCTGCTATCTGGGAGATCGAAAAACCAGGCACGCATGGGGCTACGGCTGCGGCGAGTGCCCGGCGTGCAAGCTGCGAAAAGAAGGTTTTCAGGGGCTGCCGATGTAGTCGCGCTTTCCCAGCTCGACGCCGTTGTGGCGCAGGATGTCGTAGGCGGTGGTGACGTGGAAGTAGAAGTTCGGATAGGCCTGGCCGAGCAGGTACTGCAGGCCCTTGAGCTTCACGTCCTGCCCGCGCATCTTCAGCGTGACCTCCTTCTCGTCGGAGCCGTCGATCTGCGCCGGCTTCACCGACTCGACGAAAGCGAGGGTCTTGGCGATGCGCGCTTTCAGCTCGGCGAACGTCTGCTCGGTGTCGTCGTGCCTCGGGATCTCGACCCCGGCGAGGCGCGCCACCGCGCCTTTCGCGGTATCGCAGGCAATCTGCACCTGGCGCGTCAGCGGGAACATGTCGGGGAACAGCCGCGCCTGGGTCAGCGCCAGGGGGTCGATCTTCTTCGCTTCGGCGTGCGCCTGCGCCTTGTCGAGGATGGCGGACAGGTTGCGAAGAATGCTGGCGAAGCGCGGCGCGCTTGCCTGGTACATCGAAATGGGCATGGTTTGCGTTCCGAAGAGTTGACCGGCGGATTTTAAAGCTTTCCCTTTAGAGTAGTCTCGCTGCTCGCGCTCATGCGGCAAAGAATCTTTTACGGCTGGAAAATGGTGGCCGCGGCCACCGGCATGCAGTTCCTGCAGGCCGGCCTGATGATGCAGGCCTTCGGCGCTTACGTCGCGGTGCTCTCCGACGAGCTCGGCTGGAGCAAGACCGCGCTGTCGGGCGCCGCGGCGCTGCACCAGATGGAGGTCGCGATCCTCGGCCCGCTGCTCGGCTGGATGCTCGACCGCTTCGGCCCGCGCCGCTTCGTGCGCGCCGGCGTGGTGCTGTTCGGCATCGGCCTGATGCTGTTCAGCCAGGTCGAGACGCTGCCGACGTTCTACGCCGCGTTCGTGGTCATCGCCCTGGGCGTCGGCTTCTGCGGCTTCTTCCCGCTCAACGTCGCGATCATCCACTGGTTCGAGCGCTGGCGCGCGCGCGCCATCTCCTCGATGTCGATCGGCCTCGCCTTCGGCGGCATCATCGTGCCGCTGGTCGCCTGGTCGATGGAGGTCTGGGGCTGGCGCAGCACCGCGTTCGCCTCCGGCGTGATCGTCATGGCGGCGGGCTCGTGGCTCGCCTCGAAGATCTACAACCGCCCCGAGGACAAAGGTGAAGTCATCGATGGCGTCACCGAAGGACGCCCTTCAGAGCAATTTATTTCTACCGGTGAAAATTCTATTGGCCGCGACTTCACCGCCCGCGAGGCGCTGCGCACGCCGGCGTTCTGGCTGCTCTCGCTCGGCCACGGCTTCGCCCTGTTCGTGGTGCAGGCGGTGGTGGTGCATGCGATCGCGCATCTGAAAGAGGGCCTCGGCTATACCGTCGCGCAGGCGGCACTGGTCATCACTCTCGTGACCGTGTGCCAGGTCGGCGGCGTGATGATCGGCTGGTTGATCGGCGACCGCTATGACAAGCGCCTGATCGCGGCGGCGTGCATGCTGATGCACATGAGCGGGCTGCTGCTGCTCACCTACGCGCTCAACCTGGCGATGGTGATCGGTTTCGCCGTGCTGCACGGCGCCGCCTGGGGCCTGCGCGGGCCTTTCATGCAGGCGCTGCGCGCCGACTACTTCGGCCGCAGCGCGATCGGCATGATCCTCGGGCTCTCGTTCCTCGTCATCATGGTGGGCCAGGTGGGCGGCCCGATGATCGCCGGTTTCCTCGCCGACCTGACGGGGAACTACCGCGTCGGCTTCACGGTGCTTGCGCTGCTCGCCGGCCTGGGCTCGCTGTTCTTCCTGGCGGCGAGAAAGCCGCCGCGCCCCGCGGGCTAGCGCCGCCTACGGGGCGGTGCGCGCGAGCTCCTGCAGAAGGGTTTTGAGCTGCTCCCAGGCAGCGGCGTCCGGCGGGCTCCCGGCGCAGCGCAGCTCGACGAAAGCCTCGGCGGCGCGCGCCGCTTCGGTCACCCGCGGCAGCCCGAACGTCCGGCCGGAGCCGGCGATCGAGTGCAGCGCCCGGTGCAGCTCGGCGATGCGCGCCGGGAACCCCTTGCCGCTTGCCAGCTCGCCGCGCAGCGCCTCGAGCGCCGCGATGCGCGGCGCGAGGCTTGCGCGGTACTCGGAAATGGTCGCCTGCAGCTCGCGGCGCAGCTCTTCGTCCACCGGCCGGCCTAGGAACCCGGCTTGTCCAGCTCGACATCCGGCCCCGCGCCGCCGACGCCGAGCACCGTGTTCACCGCCCGGATCAGCACTTCGACTTCGAACGGCTTCGTGATGTAGCCGTCGGCGCCGCAGTGCAGCCCCTTGAGCACCGCCTCGCGCGTCGCTTTTGCCGTCAGCACGATCACCGGGACCGACTTGAACCGCGGATGCCGGCGCATGCTGGCGAGAACGTCGAAGCCGTCGGCGTCGGGCAGCATCACGTCGAGCAGCACCAAGTCGAGCGGCTCGGGATTGCGCAGCGCCGCCAGGATGGTCTCTCGATCGCCGGCCGCCCGCGGCACGAAGCCCTCGAGCTTGAGGTAGGTGCCGAGCAGCTTCGCGAGGTGGGGCTCGTCCTCGATCACCAGCACCGACGGCTTGCGGCCCTCCTTGGGCGCTTGCGCTTCACCCGCCCGGCGCGCGATGCGCACGTAGTAGCCTTTTTGCTGCAGCGAGGACACCCCGGCCGCCGCCTCCTTGCTGTCGTCGGCGGAGCCCGGCCCGGACGGCGCCTTGACGCTGAAGAAATCGCCGGCGTCGATAGCGCCGTAGGCAAACTCGCCGGCGGCGTGGACCAGGCCGGCGCCGAGCAGCGCGCCCACCGTTTCCAGCACCGCCTCGCGCGCCTTGTTGCGCGCCGAGCTGATGATTTGCGCGACGGTCGAGCGCCCGTCGATGAGCACCAGGACTTCGAGCTCCTGCGCCGAAAGCGAGGTGCGCGCTCCGTGCAGCTCTGCGCTCCCCTTCGGCGTGAGAGCGAGCACGTCCTGCTCCTTGATCGCGGGTTTCTTCGCGGTTTCGCCGGAAACCATGCGAAGAATTCTAGCGAGGTCTCAGCCGTCGCGGGCGGGCGCCGCGAGCTGCACGTCGCGCTCCCCCGGGCCGAGCGGCTCCGGCCGCTTGCCCAGGCGCCTGAGCAGCTCTTCCCACATCGACGCGGTGTCCTTCTGGAACACCAGCGCCGCATCCGCCTCGGCGACGTACCAGCAGCCGTTCTCGACCTCGGCGGCGAGCTCGTCGGGCATCCAGCCGACGAAGCCGGCAAAGTAGCGCGCCTCGTTGGGCGTCTGCTCGATGATGCGATCGATGCTGTTGCCGTTGCCGGTCATGAACAGGTCGCCGAACAGCCGCAGCGAAGGCTGGCCCGGATCGCGGCGCAGCACCGCGAAAATCGCGTCCGAAGCTTCCGGGCCGCCGAAATAGATCGGCTCGAGCACCTTCGCCGAAGGCGCATGCTCGGGGAATACCCTGGCGAGCGTGGCGTCGGTGGCGCGGTTCAGGATGAAGCCGATGTGCTTGTCGCCCATGGGAACCACGAGCAGCGCGGTGCGCTTGTAAGGTCCATGCAAGTCAGGCGTCGCCACCAGCAGCATCGGCTTCGCCAGATCCTGCGCCGACGCGGCCGGTGCACTGCAGAGGAGCAGCAAGGCAGCGGAAGCGCCAGCCAATGCACCAATTGCGCGTTTCATGAGGGCTCCTTTCTACGTTGGGGCACCGTCATGAGCATTTGACGCAAAATCCGTGCAATGGTGCGCGACGTTTCGCACCGCCAAGCTTTCACTTCTGCAAGAAACGGCGGAGCTAGCCGCCGGCGCGCGCAGACAGCTCGTGGACGATGACGCCTTCCATCGGATCCGCGGGCCCGTTCCAGGGCGCGCGCCCGATCATGCGCCGCGTGTCGTCGATCCCCGCCTGCCAGCGGGCCTGCATGCGCGCCGCGCCGAAGTCGACGTCCTTGAAGAAGTCCTCGCTGTCGAGCGTCGGCGCAAGCAGGCGCACCACGTGCATCGTCGTGTTGCAGCCGTGCAGGCCGAGGTACTGGATGTCCTTCTGCCGGCCCATCACCTGCCAGATCGATTGCGGCTCGGGCCCGGTGGGCTGCCAGACATTGACGTCGAAGATCACCGAGTCGCGCCGCGGATTGTCGTCGAACACGATCTCCATCGGCGTGTTCGAGTAGACCCCGCCGTCCCAGTACTCCTCGCCGTCGACGCGGACCGCCGGAAACGCCGGCGGCAGCGCGCCCGAAGCCATCACGTGATCGAGGCCCAGCGCCTCCTCGCGGCTGTCGAAGTAGCGCATCGTGCCCTGCGTGATGTTGACCGCGCCGACGGTGAGGCGGGGCGATTTCGCGCCCAGGGTTTCGAAATCGATCAGAGAACCCAGCGTCTCGCGCAACGGCTCGGTTACGTAGTACGACGCTTTCTCCACTCCCACCGGCGCGCTCACCCCGCCCCACGCCAGCGGCCGCGGCGCGTACATCGCCGGAACGCCGCGCACCAGCGCCGACCAGCTCGAAAACGCGTGGCCGAGGCCCGGCCACCACTGCCCGTCGAGCGGCGAGTCGTTCTGCACCCGCTTCCAGAACTCGCGCAGCCGCGGCAGCCGCTCCTGCCGCGCGTTTGCCGCGATGATGGCGCCGTTGAGCGCGCCGATCGAGATGCCGATCACCCAGTCGGGCTCGATCCCCGCCTCGTGCAGCGCTTCGTACACCCCGGCCTGGTAGGCGCCGAGCGCCCCGCCGCCCTGCAGCACCAGAACCACCTGGCCCGGCAGCTTCACGCCGCGGTCCAGCCGCCGTCGATCGACAGCAGCGCGCCGGTGATCGACGCCGCCTCCTTGCTGCAGAGATACGCGGCGAGTCCCGCGACCTCCTCGATGCCGACGAACTTCTTCGTCGGCTGCGCGGCGAGCAGCACGTCGCGCTTCACCGCCTCCTCCGAGATGCCGCGCGCTTTCGCGGTGTCCGGGATCTGTTTTTGAACCAGGGGTGTCAGCACATAGCCGGGGCAGATCGCGTTCACCGTGATGCCCTGCTCGGCCACTTCCAGCGCCACCGTCTTGGTGAAGCCGGCGAGGCCGTGCTTCGCCGAGACATAGGCCGACTTGAACGGGCTCGCCACCAGGGCGTGGGCCGAGGCGATGTTGACGATGCGCCCCCAGCCCTTCTTCTTCATCGCCGGCAGCGCGGCGCGCGTGGTGTGGAACGCCGCCGACAGGTTGGTCGCGATGATCGCGTCCCACTTGTCGAGCGGGAACTCGTCCACCAGCGCGACGTGCTGGATCCCGGCGTTGTTGACGAGCACGTCGACCGCGCCGAAGTCCGCGATCGCCTTCCCCAGCATCGCCGCGATCGACGCCGGATTGGTCATGTCGGCGCCGTCGTAGGCTATCTTGACCTGGTACCGGCTCTTCAAATCGGCAGAAATTCTTTCGATTTCGGCGCGCTCGCCAAAGCCGTTGAGGACGATGTTGGCGCCCTCGGCGGCGAGCCGGGTGGCGATGCCCAGGCCGATGCCGGAGGTCGAGCCGGTCACCAGGGCGGTCTTGCCTTTCAGCATGAGTCTCTCCTGCGGGGATTATTGCACCGCGCGAAGCGGCGCCCAAAAACAAAAAGCCCGGTTTCCCGGGCTTTCTGGTCGATCGGTTGCGCTCAGATCGCTTTTATGTTCGAGGCGGCCGGGCCCTTGGGGCCTTCGACCACGTCAAACGAGACCTTCTGCGCCTCTTTCAGCGACTTGTAGCCCGCCATCTGGATCGAGCTGTGATGGGCGAACAGATCCTTGCCGCCGTCGTCCGGCGTGATGAATCCGAAACCCTTCGAGTCGTTGAACCACTTCACTGTGCCTGTAGCCATGTCTAATTCCACTCCTGAACTGTTACTACGAGACTATTCCGAGCCTCGTTGCCGGGCACGACATTCAAGAAAGGGAATTGACTGCCACTACAGGCGCCACTGCATTCTGAAAACGGGTGGCGGAGAGGGGACGGCGCATTCGCTACTTGAGTCCTGCGCGCGGAATGTAACACAGTTCCCCGCTACTCGCCGTACAGGATGAACGGCGCCCAGTGGAGCGGGCGGTCGTAGTCGCGCCCGGCGATGAACTCGCGTTTGACCTGGCTGAGAGCCGCGGCCTGCGGAATTCCGGCGTGCAGCTTGGCGAAGAATTCGGTCATGAACTGCGCGGTGCTCGCGTCCACCACCGGCCAGAGCGAGAGCAGCGTGTTGCGGTTTCCCGCCACGAACAGCGCATACGGCAGCCCGGTGACGCCTTCGCCCTGAACCACGCGGCCGACGCCGGTATCGCAGGCCGAGAGCACCACCAGGTCGCTCGCGAGGTCGTAGCCGGGCCATTCGCCGGCGCTCACGTAGCCGTCGGTGCCGGGCGCCTTGTCCACCTGCCCGAGCACCAGCGACGACAGCCCGGGCTCCTCGGTGCTGAGATAGCCGTGCGCCGAGAAAAGCAGATAGCGGTAGCGCGCGAGCTCGCCGGCGGCGTTGAGCTGCATGAGCTTCGCTTCGGTGGCGTCGCGCTTCTTGTAGACCGAGGCGCGCTCGGCGCCGAACACTTTCGCCACTGCCTCCACTTCGCGCTCCGAGCCCGGCAGGTCGGCCCAGGTCACGTTCAGCGCCTCGAACGCGCGCCCCATCGATGAAGCATCTGAAGCACCGACCGTCAGGATCCGGCGGATGTCGTCCGCGCTCCTTGTGCGGCCGCGTTTCCCGCTTTTGGCTTCTCCGTAGAGGGCACCGCCCATTGCGAACAGCTCTTTGGTTGTTGAACGTGAATCGGCATCGCGCGCTTTCAGCAGGGCCATCATCGAAAGCGACTGCGCATAGCTCACATCCGCGCGCGCGATGAGCGGGCTTCCCTCCAGCACCAGCGTCTCGAAGGGCAGCAGGGCGAGCGCGCCGTCGGGCGAGATGAAGACCTGCTTCGCGCCGGCGAGCTGCGGCGCCACCGGCCCGAGCAGCCTTGCGCCCAGCTCTTCGGCCATTTTTCGCGCCTCGCCGGCGCGGTGCGCGAAGTCCGGCTCGGAGATGAGCCGGCGGTATTTTTCGATCTCCTCGCCTAAATTATTTATTTTTTCAAGGACAAAAGCGGAAAGACCTTGCGCCGAGAGCGCAAACACCACGCCGCGCTCGCCGTCGAGCACGTAGCTCACCAGCACCGCGCCAGCGGGCAGCGCGCCCTTGCCGGTCTCGGCGTCGGCGATCCGCACGTCGGAGAGCTGCGCGTACTTCGGATACCTGCTGGCGAGCTCGCGGCGCAGCTGGGCCAGCTCCGCGAGCGCCCTGTTCTTCTCCGCCTCGAAAGCGAAGCGCTGCTCGGCGCGCCGCGCGGCGGCGATGCTGTCGTTCAGGCCGGCGATGCGCCCTTCGTAGGCGCGCAAGCGGTCGGCCTCGGCTTTCGAGAGCACGCTCGACTGGTTGGCGCGGCGCATCGCGGTGGATTCGAGCAGCGTGCGCGCCTTGGAGAGCTCGGAGAGCCGGAACGCCTCGGCGGCGCGGCCCCCGGCCGCGAGCAGCCGCGCGTAGCTCTTGTAGGCGCCGACCCACTGCGCGAACAGCGCCTGGCGGTTCTCGGGCGAGAGGTCGCCGCTCGCGCGCAGCGCTTCGACCGCCGGCACCAGCCGCGCGTAGTGCGCGGCGGCCGCGGCCGGCCGGCCGAGCCGCTCCTCGGCGCGCGCCAGCTGCTGCAGGCTCTCGAGCGTGTCCGGGTGCCCCGCGCCCTGCACCTCGGTCCTGAGCTTGAGCGCTTTTTCCTGGAGGGCGCGCGCCTGCTCGTGCCGGCCGAGCGCCTCGTTCGCGTCGGCGAGCGCCGCGAGGCTGCGCAGCGCGACGAAGCTGCGCTCGCCGGCCTCGCCCGCGTCGTCGATGTTGAGCTTCAGCGACTCCTCGAACAGCGGCAGCGCGTCCTGCGCGCGCCCGAGCTTCATGTAGACGCCTCCCAGCACCTCGAGAAAATGGATCGTCTCGCGGTCCTTCTCCTTGAACGCGGTCTTGCGCAGCTCGACCGCCCGCTCGAGCAGCGGCAGCGCCTCCTTCGTGCGCCCGACGCCGTTGTAGGCGGAGCCGAGCGACACCATGGCGAATGCCGCGCCGCGGCTTTTGTCGCCCTCCTTCCTGAGCGTGATGCGGTAATTCTTCTCGATGATCGGCAGCGCCTCGGCGTTGCGCCCGAGCTGGCCGTAGGCATAGGCCACCACGCCCAGCGCCTGCACCGCGCGCTCGTCCTCCGCGCCGTACATCCCGGCGACGATGCGCGCCTGCCTCTCGTAGAGGGCGAGCGCCTCGGAATAGCGCCCGAGGAAGCTGTAGGCGTTGGCGAGGTCCACCATCAGCGAGCGCGTCCAGCGGTCGCGCTCGCCCCGCTCCTCGACGCGCAGCGGCAGCGCCCGCTCGAGCAGCGGCAGCGCGCGGGCATAGCCGTCGTCGTAGACGTTCTCGTAGGCGATCGCGACGTCGCGCAGCCCCTGGATCGAGTCCGGGTGCTTCTCGCCGAGGTACTCGAGCGACAGCTTCAGCCGCCGCTCATCGAAGGCGAGCGACTCCTTGTACCGCTGCAGCTTGTAGTTGGCGTACGAGAGCCGCCCGAGCAGCGCGATGACCCGCCGGTCCTTCTCCCCGAGCGCCTCCAGGAACAGCGCCAGCGACTTCTCGAGCGGCGGGATCGCCTCGGCCTGGCGGTCCTTGTCGATGAGCGCGATCGCCTCGCGCTCCAGCTTCTCCGCTTCCCGCTGCGTGCCCCAGTCGCCGGTCTGCGCCGCGGCGCCGGCCGCGAGGCATAGCGCCGCCGCAGAAACGGCCACACGAAACAGAATAGTCTCCGGCGAAGTCATGGCGCCCCGTTCAGCGCCTTCATCAGGTTCTGGAACTGGGGATCGTCGTTCAGCAGCCGGCGCCCCACGGCGCGCAGCTTGTCGATGGTCTCGCGCGGCAGCTCGAAGGTAGTCGGCAGGTTCTTGAACCAGGCGCGCTCCTCCGGCGCGGCGACGTACTCGAAGGCCACCTGGATCGGATAGAGCTCGACCTTGTGCGGCGCCGGAAGGTTGAGGGCGCATTGCGCGCCGCGGCGGGCCGAGAGCTTGTTGCAGCCCTCCACGAGCATGGCGTCGCTATCGAACTCGGCCACGGTCTTGCCGAGAAGCTCGACCGTGTCGAACGAATAGTTATCCAGCGGCACGGTGGCCGCCGTGGCAAGCGTGTCGACGAGGCCGGGCACGGCCGCGCTCTGGTCGCGGCCGGTCGCCGGGCTGGTGGCGGCGTTCACCACGATCACCACCAGCTTGTCGATTTTCTTCTGGTTCATCCTCTGCAGCACGCTCCACGGATGGTTGGTGGAGGCGATCGCCTCCAGCGGCCCGCGCAGGCCGATGTTGTCGGCGACGCCACCGTCGGTGAGATGGATGTAGGGCCGCTTCGCCGGCCCTTCGGCGGCGAGCGACAGCCGGTTCTCGGCGCGCGCCGTGCGGCGCGGATTGACGCGCGAGCCGTGGTCGTCGAAAGCGAGCTGCACCCAGGCGGGCTGGCGGTAGCCGCAGCTGCCGGCGTAGTTCTGGAAGGTGAGCGCGGTGAGTCCTCCCGGGAACGCCGACGACGAAGCCGCCGCGCGCGCGAGCGGCACGCCCGCGAGGTCCGAGCACAGCAGGTCGAACTGGTCCTGGATGAACGGAAACTGCGCGCCGGTGGTCATGTCGGTGGCGTTGAGGATCACGAACGGCCGCCGGCCGCGCTTGATGAGCTCGGCGTAGGTGGCGCTGCCGAACACCTCGCGGTGGTAGAACTCCGCGGCGAGGTCGCTGCGCCCGTAAGCCGGCGCGGCGAGCTTCAGCCAGCTCGCCGGCGAGAAAGCCAGCCTGACCAGGTCGCTCTGCACCGGCCGGTAGAGGAACTTGTCCGGGAACTCGTCGAAGATCTGCCGCCCGCGCAGCGCGTAGTAGGCGGCCGGAAAGCTGCCGCCCGAGATCGACGAGATCACGTCGACCTCGTCGAGCAGCGCCACGCTGCGGCCGCGCCACCGGATGGTGGTGTCGCGCAGCGCCTCGAGCACGCCGTAGGCGAGCGCCGCGGCGCGCGTGCCGCCGCCGGAAAACGTCACGATGACGAACAGCTCGTCGCTGTTGTCGCCGCTCTCCAGCCGCTCGAAGCGGTAGCCCGCGTCCGGCGCGTACTGGACGAGCGGCGGGTTGGAGGGAGTGAAGGTACCGCACGCCACCAGCAGCAGGGCGCCGCCCAGGAGCGCGATCCGCGCCAGCCGGGCCTGCATCGTCAGGCGTCCTTGCGGAAGAACTTGACCTCCAGCGGCTCGAGCACCGTGGTGTCCTGCACCGTCAGCTTGCGCGACGCCGGCCGGTAGTTCTCCAGGTTGCCGAGCTCGAACACATGCGTGCCGGCGTCGACCCGCAGCACCTCGTTGGTGCTGCCGTTCTCCTCGCCGTCGATGTAGACGAGGCGGCTGGTGGGAAACGTGACGATCACGTACTCCATGGTCCCTCCCTGGAGAAGCCCGCGCAGCCAATCTATACTAGATATAGTCCTCTCTCCATGGCGAGTTCCAGCCAGGAAATCCGCTTCTGCACCAGCGCACCATGGTCCTGGACGAGCCCGGGGCGCCCTCCTCCAATACACCGACGAAATAAGCCTAGTCGGCCTTGCGCGCCAGCACGCGCCCCGGGCGCGCGCCGGTCTTCTTGCCGCCGCGCCAGACCACGGTGCCGTTGACGATGGTCGCGATGACGCCCTTCGCCGGCTGGATCGGCTTCGCAAAGCTCGCGGCTTCATCGATCTTGTTTTCATCGAACACGACCATATCCGCCCGTTCCCCACAGGCGCGGGTGCGGCGCGGCGTCGTGCGGCAGGCCGTCGGAGCCGATCATGGTGTGCTCGAAGCCGAGGATGCGCTGCACGTCCTGCTCGTCCATCGAGAAGTAGATCGCGCCGGCGGGGAGCAGCTTCTCGACGGTCTCTTCAATGCTCAGTCCCATCTTTGAAGAAACGTCCTGCAGATCGAAACCTGAAAACTCGGGATGCGGCTTGGACCACGTCACCATCACCTTCGAGGCGGGGGCGACGCGGCTGAACGAGAGGATGGTCGAGGAGGCGCAATAGGGATAGCAGTCGAGGCCGATCTTCTGCGAGCGCATCGCCTTCTCGATGATCGGCAGCGTTTCCGCCGAGCGGCCAAAGTTCGGCTTGCCGGCCACCTTGTGATGCGAGATCACCACCGGCACGCCGAGCGTGCGGCCGATGCGGAAGGTCTCCTCGAGCGAATCGACGACGTGGTCGCCCTCGTCGCGCATGTGGGTGCAGTAGAGCGCCTGGCGCTTGGTGAGCGGCCGGCACACCTCGATCACTTCCTCGGTCGGCGCGGCGCGCGCCGGCTCGTAGTACAGGCCGGTCGAGAAGCCGATCGCGCCCGCGGTGAGCGCCTCGTCCACCATTTCCCTCATTTTTTTTATTTCGGCCTGGGTCGCCGGCCGGTCGAGGTCATTCATGGTCTGCACGCGCAGCATGGTGTGGCCGACGAGCAGCGCGCAGTTGGTGGCCGGCGGCCGCGCGCGCAGCTCGTCCACGTAGTTCGAGAATTTCGGGAAGTGGAACCAGCCGCCCTCGGCGTCCATCAGGTCGAGCGGCGGCGTCACCGGCTTCGGCATGCCGCGCGGCGCCGGCGCGAGCGACACGCCGCAGTTCCCCGCGATCACCGTGGTCACGCCCTGGCTCACCTTCGGCGCCATGTCGGGCGCCGAGAGCATCAGGCGGTCGTCGTGCGTGTGCGCGTCGATGAAGCCCGGCGCAGCGATCTTGCCCGACGCGTCGCACTCCACGTCGCCCTTGCCTGTCAGCCTGCCGATCTCGGCGATCCTGCCGCCGCGCACGCCGATGTCCGCCTCGAAGCGCGGCGCGCGCGTGCCGTCGATCACCGTCGCGTTGCGGATCAGCAGGTCATAACGCATGGCGCATTCTGCGCCAGCCTCCCTTGCGCTGTCCTTGCACTAGTTTGCGGCGAAGCAATAAATCAGGCCGGCGCCGCCGGAGGCTTTCAGCTGGTCCTGGCTGCAGCCGCGCGAGCCGTGCGAGGAGTTCCAGGACTTCATGTGGCGCGTGTCCTTCAATCCCTGCAGGTCGTGGTGGCCGACGATCGCCGAGCCCTCGCCGCTCTTGGTCCAGTTGCCGCAGGTGGTATCGCCGCCCGCCGTCGAGAACATGCCGGCCGGGTCGGAGCCGGTGAGGATGTCGTGCTCGTTCGGCGTATCGCCGCGGCCCTTGACCATCTCGCCCTTCTCGTTCAGGGCCGTTTCCTTGCTGATCTTGGCTTTGCCGGAGTGCAGGTCCGCGACGCTCTTCGCCACAACCACGCCCTTGGCGTTGCGCCATGGGCCCTTGCCGATGCGATCGCGCGCGTTCACGCCCGCCTCGCCGCCCGGCAGCCAGGTGCTCAGGTAAGCGTGCCAGTTCGTGGCCTTCGTGCCGGCCGACTTGGCGAGCGCCTGGCAATGCGCATCGGCGCCCTCCAGGCCGCCGAGGTCGGCGCCGTTGCCCTTGCCGACGCTGCTCACGAAGAACGTCATCTTTTCGTGCTGGGCGTAAGCGCTCGACGCCATGCCCATCACGACCGCCGAGACAAGAATGCCTGCCGAAATTCTGGAAGATTTCATTTGAGCTCCTCTTTGAAGTATCAAGCCTGCCAACACGCGGAGCGTATGGCTATTCCGCCCGGTGCGAAACAACGCCCGTCCGATCAGGGCGCGAGCGAGGCCAGGTAGGCGGAGAGCGCGATCATGTCCTCGAGGGCGAGATTCTCGACGGTGGGCTTCATCTGCGCGCCCGCGATTCCCGCGCGGGCGCCGTGCTTGAAGTCGTAGAGCTGCCGGAAGAGGTAGGTCGGCGAGCGGCCGGCGAGTCCGGGAATCAGGCCCGCGCCCTTCAGTTCCGGCCCATGGCAGCTCGCGCATTCGACGGTCTTGCCCGCGCCGCCGCTCGCGGCGAGCGCCTGGCCCCGCTGGATGCTGCCGGGCGGGACGTAGGCGACGAAGCGGGCGTGCGTGTCCCGGCTCTCGAAGTGCTCGAAGATTTCGGGCACCTCGATGATGCGCTGGCCCAGCGCCTCGTGCTCGCCTTTGCCCATCAGGACGAAGTGCCAGCCGGTGACATAGGTGCGCGGCACGCTGTCGCCTTCGACCACGCGGATCACGGCCCGCGTCTTCAGCGCCGAGAAGTACTTCGCGGCGGCTTCGATCTCGGCGTCGCTGGCGGCCTTGGCGAGCGAGATCATGTTGTCGACGTTTCTTCCCGGCACCGAAGTCTTCCTCGCGCCGCTCTTGTAGTCGGCCATCTGCTGCACGATATAGGCGGCGGGCAGCCCCGCGATGTTCGAGTTCTCCGGACCGCCCGGCCCGTCGGCGCGATGGCAGAAGCCGCAGGCCCACACCTCGGGCTTGCGGCCGCGCGCCACGACTTCCGGCTGGGGCGGATGCTCCGCGGGATGCCAGACGGGCGAGAAATAGCGATCGCGCAGCTGCGTCAGGGTGAAGCTCGCGCTGCTCCCCGGCACGCGTCGCGCCGTGCCGTCGTCGGGCTTCGGCTTGAACCCGGGAGGATTCACCGGATACGCCCACTCGGGTGGAGTGTCGGCGCCGCAGGCGGCGCCTGCCGCCAGCAGGCACGCCAGCGCCAGGACCAGCTTGGCATCGAACGTCTTCATGGCCTGCCCTCCCCTGTCTCGCTCAGTCCACCTTCGCGCCGGAACGCTTGATCACCTCGGCCCACTTCGGCGTCTCGCGCCGCACCAGCTCGAGGAACTCCTCCGGCGTGCCGCCGTCGGGCTCGGCGTCGAGCTGCTTGTAGCGCTCCGCCACAGCGGGGGATGCCAGGGCCTTTTTGATTTCTCCATGTATCTTCAAAAGAATCTCTCTGGGAAGGCGCGCAGGCCCGATCACTCCACCCCAGGCATCGGTCTGGTAGCCCGGCACCGTCTCGGCGATCGTCGGCACCTCCGGAAATTGCGCCGCGCGTTTCGGCGCCGACACCCCCAGCGCTCGTACCCGCCCGGCCTTCGCGTGCGGCCCGATCGACGGCACGTTGTCGAACATCACCTGGATATTGCCCGAGGCGAGATCGAGGATCGCCTGCGCGCTCCCCTTGTACGGCACGTGCACGATCTCCGTCCCCGTCATCGTCTTGAACAGCTCCCCGCCCAGGTGCCCGGTGGTGCCGTTCCCCGACGAGCCGTTCGACAGCTTCCCCGGGTTCTTCTTCGCGTAGGCGATCAGCTCCGCCACCGTGCGCACCGGCAGGTCGTTGTTCACCGCCAGCATGTTGAACACCCGCACGCAGTTCGACACCAGCGTGAGGTCCTTCTCGACGTCGTACGGCAGCTTCGGCAGCAGCGTCCGGTTGACCGCGAGCGACACGATGTTGCCGTAGCCCAGCGTGTAGCCGTCGGGCGCCGCCTTCACGATGTCCATCGTCCCCGGCACGAACGACGCCCCCGGCTTGTTCTCCACCACGAACTGCACGCCCATCTGCACGGACATCTGCTGCACCAGGACCCGCATCAGAATGTCCACCGACCCGCCCGCGGCGGAGGGGACGACGAAGCGGATGGGTTTTTCCGGATAGGCGCCCTCGGCTGCGAATCCGAAGGTGTAAAGGGCGACCGCGACCAGCAGGCGAATGGGCATGGCGCATTCTGCCCTCCTTGCTCCGCGCTTGCCTAGAGCATGCAGACTGCCTCGACGTTGTTGCCGTCTGGGTCAATGAGGAACGCGGCGTAGTACTTCGGGCCGTAGTCGGTGCGCAGCCCCGGTTTCCCGTTGTCCTTCGCTCCGGCTTTTCGTCCTTCCTCATAAAACTTGTCTACTGCGGCCCTGTCGAGCGCCTTCAGGGCGACGTGCGCGCCGGCCTTTCGCTCGTCCAGGTGCAGCCAAAGGGCAGGAGCGTCTTTCGGCCCAAACCCTGCATACGTCTTGTCGCGCGCGCCCGGCACGTGGCCGAGCGGCGCGAGCATCGCCGCGTACAAGCGCGAGCTTGCCTCGAGGTCCTTCACCCGCAAACCGACGTGATCAAACACGAATTTTTCCTCTCATAGAAAATATCGGGAGGATCTTAAGCGGCGCCCGCGATGCGTTCTTGGAAAATCTTGCGGTCGCCCTTCGCCGCGCGGCGGAAACTGCGCGGCGACACGCCCGCGGCGCGCCCAAAGGTGCGCACGAAGTTGGAGAGGTCGGCGAAGCCGACGTCGAGCGCGATGTCGGTGATGGAGCGTGCTTCCTCGGCGAGCAACCGCGCCGCACGGCGCAGGCGCGAGCGCACGAGGTACTGGTGCGGCGTGACGCCGATGACCTTGCCAAAGATTCTCAGAAAGTAAAACGGTGAAAGGGCAGCCTGCCGCGCCGCGTCTTCCAGCGCGACCGGCCTGCCCGAATTCGAGTCGAGCCACAGCGCCGCCTCCACTGCCCGGCGGCGGTCACGTGCAGTCACACTTATGTTTTTCTCTTTTTTTCTGAATTCAGTTTCGTGAAGGCTGAAGCCAGAAGCAATCCCGCTTCGTCCACGCCGACGTCGCTCCGGCCCTCGGCAGCGGCCTGAGCGAGCTCGCCGAGCACCATCAGCTCCGGCACCGGCGGCACGCAGACCATCCGCCAGGCCGCTTTTCTCTCATCAGTAAAAGAATCTACGAGATCTTCCGAAAGCTGGACCGAGAGACATTCGTCGCCGCAGCCGTGGTGCTCGTGGGTGCACATGTACTCGCGGCCCGGCCGCCCAACCAGCAGCGAGCCCGCCACCAGCTCGAACGAGCGCCCCAGGGCGCGGTAGCCGAAGCTGCCCTTGCGCACGTACGCCACGCGATAGCTGTCGTGCAGCTCCACGAATGGTTTGTCCGCCGGCCCGGCACTGCAGCGGTAGTCGTAGACCGAGACCGACTCGCCTTCGAAGACTTTCGTGGCCTGCATGGGCCACGAATCTACTCCGCTTCCTGCTATGCGGCTCCGGAATGCGACTCGAGCGTTTTCCTCATGACAGCCGCGCCCTCTTCCATCATCGCCCCGACGACCTTCGCCGCCTCGTGCGGCAGCACGTCGGCGATCCACACCACCCTGCAGCGTCCGGGTCCATCCTCGAATACCTGGAACGACGCGTTGTGATGCGCGAGGCGCTCGCTCCTGGCGGAGTAAACCAGGCGCATTTCTTTTTCATTCACATCGACAATGACCTCCCGCGCCACGAAGCCGTTGCCGAAGGTCACGATCCGGTCGCCGCCGTCCATGCGGCAATCGGTCACGAAGCCGGGCGAGAGCCGGGTGTGTACCGCGCCGACGTCCTGGAACGCGGCCCAGGCGCGGTCGGCGGAAACGTCCACGACAATCTCTTTTCGAATCGAAGCCATGGCGCATTCTCCCGCGGGCGCGCCCACCGGACTTGGAGAATCTTGCTAGGCGATCTTTATCCGCCCGATCTGCTCTTTCGAAAGCCGGCCGGACTGGTAGTCGTCGATCGCCTGCTCGATCTCTTCGCGGGTGTTCATGACGAACGGCCCGTATTGCACCACCGGCTCGCGCAGCGGCTTGCCCGCGAGGACCAGGAACCTGGCGCCCCCGTCTTTTGCGGCGACTTTTATTTCGGAACCGCCGGACAGCAGCCCGGCCGCGCGGGTGGGCAGCGGCTTGTTCTCGTTGCCGACGAGAATTTCGTTTTCATATGAATAGATAAAAGCGTTGTGCCCTGCGGGCAGCACCCCTTCGAACACGGCGTTCGGCGCGAGGTGCACGTCCAGGTAATAGGGGTCGGTGCTGCCGCCATGAATCGGGCCAGTGATGTTTTTGAATTTTCCGGCAATGACTCTTACAGAGATACTTTCCTGTGAAAAAGCGGGAATCTCTTCCGCCTTGATATCCCGGTAAGCGGCAGGCCGCATCTTCTCCTTCGCCGGCAGGTTGAGCCAGAGCTGGAAGCCGCGCATGCGGCCCTGCGCCTGCTGCGGCATCTCGGAATGGATGATGCCCGACGCCGCGCTCATCCACTGCACGTCGCCCGGCCCGAGGTCGCCGGTGTTGCCGTGGTTGTCCTTGTGCTGCATGCGGCCGTCGAGCATGTAGGTCACGGTCTCGAAGCCGCGGTGCGGGTGCGCCGGGAAGCCGGCGAGGTAATCGTCCGGGTCGTCGGAGAAGAACTCGTCGAGCATCAGGAACGGGTCGTGGCGCAGCGCCTGGCTGGCGCCCAGGCTGCGGCGCAGCTTGACCCCGGCGCCGTCCGAGGCCGGGATCGAGGGAATCACTCTTTGCAGTTCGCGGGTGGTCATGGCGGTTCCTTTAGGCGGCAATCCTTTCAGGGAAGAAATTACCGATCCTCCCGCGCGCTGCGGCGAGCGATTTTTCCCGGCTCTCGGCGCTGATCGCCAGCCCTTCGGCGTAGACGAACTCGACGTCTGTGAGGCCGATGAAGGCGAGGAAGTTGCGCACGTAGGCTGTCTGCGTATCGGCCGGGGTTCCCTGGTACAGGCCGCCGCGCGCTGTAACTACGTACACCTTCTTGCCGGCGAGCAGGCCGACCGGGCCGGTCGCGCTGTATTTGAAGGTCTCGCCGGCGCGCGCGATGTGGTCGATCCAGCTCTTCAACTGCGAGGGCACGCCGAAGTTATACATCGGCAGGCCGAGCACGATCACGTCGGCGCGGCGCAATTCGCCAATCAGCGCGTCCGAGTAGGCGACAACCGATTTCTGAAAATCATCCCTTTTCTCAGCCTTTTCAAGGAATGCCTGGAATCGGCGTTCGTCGAGGTGCGGCACCGGGTCTTTCGCGAGGTCGCGAACCACGAGTTCCGCGGCGGGGTTCTCGGCGCGCAGCCCGGCGACCAATTCGTCGGCGAGGCGGCTCGACTGGCCGTTGCCCGAGTAGAGGCTTGAGTTGATTTGCAGGATGTTCATGGTGTGCTCCATGGGGTTGGATATGGAGCCATTAAACTATTGATGCAATAGATATAAAAGCGCATAATTTGGTGCATAACGTTCTACTTATTAGATACATATGATCTCAGCCCGCGTCTCCCTGGATCAATGGACAGCCCTTGTTTCAGTAGTCGAATCAGGTAGTTATTCGAAGGCAGGCGAGCGACTGCACAAAAGTCAGTCAACACTCACATACGCCATCCAGAGCCTGGAGGAATCGCTGGGCGTCAAGGTCTTCGAGATCCGCGGGCGCAAGGCCGTGCTCACGCCGACCGGCGAGGTGCTCTACCGGCGCGCCAAGACGCTGGTCGAGGAAGCCTCGCGCCTCGAGCATGCCGCAGGCGAGCTGGCAAAAGGCTGGGAGCCCGAGATCCGGCTCGCGGTCGAGATCGTGTTTCCCACCTGGCTGCTGGTGCAATGCCTGGGCGAGTTCGCCAAGGAGCGCCCCGAGACCCGCGTCGAGCTGCACGAGACGGTCCTCGGCGGCACCGACGAAGCGCTGGCCTCGCGCAGCGTCGACTTCGCCATCTGCGCGAGCGTGCCGCAGGGCTTCGCGGGCGACGTCCTCATGCCGGTGCGCGCGGTATGCGTGGCGGCGCCCTCTCACCCGCTGCACGCCCTCGGCCGGCCGGTCACGCTCGAGGACCTGCGCCGCCACCGCCATATCGTGATCCGCGACACCGGCATGCAGCGCACGCGCTCGGCGGGCTGGCTCAACGAGCAGCGCTGGACCGTGTCGCACAAGGCGACCTCGATCCACGCCGTCACCAACGGCTACGGCTACTCCTGGTTCCCCGAGGACTGGATCACCGGCGAGCTGCAGCGCGGCGCCCTCGTCCGGCTGCCGCTGCGCGAAGGCGCGGAAAAGCAGGGCAGCCTCTACTTCGTGTACGCCGACCGCGACACCGCCGGGCCGGGCGTGCTCCGGCTCGCGCAGATCATCCGCGAAGCTTGTCGTCGGTCTCGCAGCGCAGGCCGGCGAGCTGGTTGTTCATGTTGCGGCGCGTGCTGCCGGAGAGCACCCAGCCGAGCGGCACGTTGGTGGATTCGCGGCACAGGCCGAAGTGGAGGAAATTTTTCTCCCCGACGTGCAGGCGCAGGGTCTCGCGCGCGTAAGTGCCGCGCGCCTCGCGCGTGCTGAGCAGCGTCTTCAGCGGCGAGAGGATCTCGGGCATCCAGCGTCCCGGGCCGATCTTCGGGTGGCCGGCGGCCTGCTCCAGCGTCTCGGGGGGATAGCGCGGGTTCACCGGCTCGTTGCTGATGTGGATGACGATGGTCTCGACCTTCTTCCAGCGCCGGTCTTCGTTCCTGTCCTCCGCCATGGCGTCGATGGTCTTCGCGATCTCGAGCGTGGTGGTGGCCGCCGAGTTCTCGAAGTAGCCGCCGTCCACCACGCGGCCGTGCGGCCTGCCGTCCTTCACCAGGGTGCCCGCCGGGCTGACGTAGGTGAAGCGCGCGCTCATGTGCGCCGCGGTCGAAAGCCGCAGGCTGCGCGGCGCGAAGAAGCGCTGCGCGTCCTCGGTGTCGACGAAATCCGGCTCGCCGTCGGCGGCGATCGCCGCCTGGCTCGCGACGATGCGCTTTCCGGTCTCCACCCAGGTCGCGTTCAGGTAGAGGAGCGGCGCCCAGCCCGCGCCTTCGCGCAGCTTCTCCATCGGCTCGGCGAAGCGGTCGCGCGCCGGCATGTGCTTGCGCCAGGCGCCCTCCCAGGCTTCCTCCAGCGCGAGGGCGCGGTCGAACCGCGGCACCGGGAAGGGGAGCAGCCGCTGCGCGAGGTCCGGGTAGAGCATCGCCGCAACAACCGGCGAGAGGAAGTCCTCGCCGAGGATCTTCTGCCCCGCCTGCTTTGCGATCACGGCGTTGCCCGCGCGCTGCTCGGCGAGGATCGCGGCGAACACGCTCGCGCCCAGGCTGCCGCCCGAGACCCCCGACAGCGAGAACAGCTGCGTGCCGAATTGCGGCAGCGAGCCCTGGATCTCGCCCAGCACGCTCGCCGTCCACCAGGCGGCGCGGATGCCGCCGCCTTCGGCGTTCACCAGGTAGATCGGGTACTTCGCCGCCTTCGGCGGCTGCTGCTTCATCCACTCGCGCAGCATCGCGGGCAGGTCGCCGCGCGCCTTGGGCTGCGGCTCCGCGAGCGTGCGCACCGCGTGGTTGTCGTTCAGGGGGCTGAAGAGAATGGCGAGGACGAGCAGGCCGGTAAACGCCGGCACGCCCTTGCGCATGCCGAAGATGTCGAGCACGCTGCCGGCCGCGATCCAGCCGGTGGCGGCAAGAATCAGGATCGCCGCCGTGCCGATCGCCGGCGCCGCCGCCTGCAGCGCGAGCACGAAGACCAGGAACAGGATCACCGCGGCGCCGAGCGCCGCGCCAAGCATGGAGAGGGTTCCATAGCCGAGGGTGTGCAGGCCGGCGGTGCCGTACTCTTCCTCTTTTGTGGCTTTTACGCCGCGCAGGCCCATGGCGCGCTGCAGCTTCCTGCGGAACGTCACCGCGACGAAGAACGCGATCGCCCCGGCAAAACACCACCCGGCGTAGCCCACCAGGATCTCGCGCACCTGCGCGTGCTCCTCCACCGCGTAGCCCCGCGCGGCGAGGTAGAGCGCGAGCGACACGCCGAGCGTCGCGAGCGTGCCGAGCGCCCGCGGCATCCAGGTGCGGTAGCGCAGCAGCTCCGGCTCGTTGCCCGGCACGCCGGGAAAAGCGAGGCGCAGCATGACGCGCGCCCAGTACCAGGCGGACGCCGCCCAGGCGAGCACGCCGGCGAAGAAGAAAATCCGTTGCCAGTCGTCCAGCGCCCCCGACTGGCGCTCGGCGAGCGCGCGCACCACGTCCTGGCCCTGCCCGGAGCCGATGAGGAAGGCGAGCACCGCGAGCACCATCAGCACCGCGATGCGCGCCGGGCGGGTGACGGCCGCCCACTTGACGATCCACAGCCAGAGCCCGCGCGGCCACGCCATATGGTTATTTCGAAGCCCGCGAAGGCTGGCCGACGCTGACCCGCACCAGCACGCCGCGCCCGGGAGTCGAGACGATCTCGCAGGACGCGCCCACCGCCGCGGCGCGCTCGCGCATCGTCAGCAGGCCCCAGCCCGACTGGCGCGCGGAGCCGGAAGGCGGTTCGTTGGCCTCGAAGCCGACGCCGTCGTCCTCGACCTCGAGCAGGGTGCTCCCGGCGCCGGCGGCGTAGCGGATGCTCACGTTCGGCGCGCGCGAGTGCTTGGCGACGTTGTTGAGCGCCTCCTGCGCGATGCGGTAGAGCGGCATCTCGAAGCCGTCGATCGCGCGCCCGGGCCCGCTCACCGACACCGCCGTGCGGATCCCGGTGCGCCTCTCGAACGCGGCGCCGAGCATGCGCAGCGCGGCCGGCAGGCCGTGGTCGTCGAGCTCGTGCGGGCGCAGCTCGCCCATCACGTCGCGCATCGCCGCCGAGGCCTCGCCGACCTGGAAGCGTGAATCCGCCAGCGTATCGGTGAGCTTCTGCGGCAGGTCGGGCGGCAGCGCGTCCTCGATCAGCCGCAGGTTGATGCTGAGCGCCGTGAGGGTGGGGCCGAGGCGGTCGTGCAGCTCGCGGGCGAGGCGGCGGCCCTGGATCTCCTGCACCTCGACCAGCCGGCGCGCGAGGACCACCACGTGCTCGGCGTAGCTGCGCAGCGCGTCCTGCGCCGCGGTCTGGTCCGAGATGTCCTGCAGGACGCCGACCATGCGCACGGTGCGCCCGGCCGCGTCGGTCACCGGGTGGGAGCCGCCGCGTATGGTGCGCACCTTGCCGTCGGGACGCACGATGCGGAACGGCTCGCCATAGGGCGTGCCCGCCCGGCGATTGTCCGCGGCCGCGCGCGCGACGCGCTCCCGGTCCTCGGGATGCACCAGGCTCAGGAACGCTTCCACCGACGCCTTCAAGGCCTTCGGATCGACGCCGAAGATGGCGTAGAGCTCCTTCGACCACGTCACCCGATTCTCCCGCACGTCCCATTCGAAGCTGCCGAAGCGGGCCAGCGACTGCGCCTCGCGCAGCTGCAGCTCGAGTGTCTGCAGGTCGGTTTTCTTCTGCGGCATCTAGTTCGTCGGCTGCACGCCCGCCGCCGTCAACACGCGGTTCCAGCGCGCCATGTCACCAGCGTCGGGTTGGTGGCGTGGCTGACGTACACCATCAGCAGCGTATAGCCGTCGGGCGCGGCCTTCGCCACCACGTCGCTGCCGATCACGCCGCCCGCGCCGCCGCGGTTCTCGATCACCACCGGCTGCCCGAGGTTTTCGGAAAGCTGCGGCACGAAGCTCCGCGCGGTAATGTCCGTGCCGCCGCCCGGCGCGGCCGGCACGACGAGGCGGATGGCCTTCGCGGGGAATTGTGCAGCCGCAGGAGACGCGGCCAAAAGCAGCGCCGCCGCGGGCGCCATGACGAGCCGCGCGGCGAGCAGGGGTGCGCGACTCAATCCGTGATCGCCTGGTAGACGAGCTGCTTAACTTGCTTGCGGAAATAGGCGCGCTGCGGGCTCGCCGCCTGCGTCATCAGCACGGCGGTGACCTGCTCCTTCGGGTCGACCCAGAAATAGGTGCCGCCGTAGCCCGCCCACATGTACTCGCCCGCCGCGCCGGGCACTGCGGCGACGCCGTCGGCGAGGCGCACCGAGAAGCCGAGCCCGAAGCCGTAGCCCTTGCTGCCGAGGAGCAGCATGCCCGGATCCATCGCCAGGCTCATCGCGCCGCCGAGATGGTCCGACGTCATCAGCCTCACGGTGGTGCGGCTCAGCACGCGCTTGCCGTCCAGCGTGCCGCCGTTCATCAGCATCTGGCAGAAGCGCAGGTAATCGGCCGCGGTGGAGACGCCGCCCGCTCCGCCCGAATCGTTCTTCGGCGGCGCGGAGACGTCGATCAGCGGGAACGCCCGGCCGGCGAAGCGGTCCTTCTCTAGCGACTCGGCGACGCGCGGCATCTTGGCCGCCGGCACCCAGAAGCCGGAATCCTTCATGCCGAGCGGCTTGAACAGGCGCTCCTCCAGGAAATCCGCCAGGCGCTTGCCCGAGGCCTTCTCCACCACGCGGCCGAGCATATCCGTCGACACGCTGTAGTTCCAGGTCGTGCCGGGCTGGAACGCCAGGGGCACCTTCGCCATCCCGGCGATCTGCTCGTCCGGCGAAACGTTGCGCGCGTCGAAGTCCAGGTCGCGGCGATAGAGGCCGGCCCGTTCCAGCCCGTCCTTGACCGGCGCGTTCTGCGTGATCTCGGCGTAGGCGAGGCCCGAGGTGTGGCGCAGCAGGTCCTGCACCGTCATCTGCCGATCCTGCGGCACCAGCGTGTAGGCCGCCGCGCCGGCGGCATCCTTTCCGGCGACGCTCACCTGCAGCTTGTCGAAGCCCGGAAGGTACTTGCTCACCGGGTCGGTGAGCTGGATCGTGCCGTCCTCGACGAGCATCATCGCCGCCACCGACACCAGCGGCTTGGTCATCGAGTAGATGCGGAAAATCGCGTTGGGCGTCATCTTCGCGGACGCGGTCTGCATGCCGACCGCGTCCTGATAGACCAGCTTTCCCTTCCTCGCCACCATCACCACCGCCCCGCGGAAGCTGCCGTCGTCGGCCTCCTTCCTGAGCGCCTGGCTGATCTTCGCCAGCCGCTGCGAAGACATGCCCACCTGCTCCGGCTTGGCGAGCGGCAGCGGCTGCGCGACGAGCCCGAAGGCCGCCAATGCCAGCAGCAACCCGGCGCACGCGGCGCCGGCGCGATTCCACGGTCTCATGGTCCACTCCCGGAAATGACCTTCGAGCAACAATTAGGCCAAAGGTGCACCGCAGCAAGCAAGCGCGGCCGGCGGGTCTAAGTGCGAGTGCCCGCTGCAGCCTTGCCGAACTGCTCGCGCAGGCGATTCACCGCCTCGGGCTCGCCGCGCACGCGGAGGAATGCTCCGGCGTCGCCGGAGCGCTCCTCGAGCACCGTGCAGGTGGCGAAGATCTGGCCGCGCAGCTTCTGCGCCGACCAGGGCAGGAAGAGCTCGGCCTCGACCAGGCGCTTCTGGAAAAACGCCTCGATCGCCTCGCGCAGCTTCGCGACGTCGCCCTCCCTGCGCGCGCTCATCACGATGCAGCCCGGGTACTGCTTGCGCAGCGCCGCCTCGTCGCCGCCCCGGTCAATTTTGTTGAAAACCAGAAGGCGCGGCACCTCCTGGGCGCCGATCTCGCCGAGCACTTCCTCCGTCACCTTGAGCTGCCGCTCGAGCCCGGCATCGCTCGCATCGGCGACGTGCACGAGCAGCGACGCCTCGAGCGCCTCTTCGAGCGTCGACTTGAACGAGGCGACCAGCCCGTGCGGCAGGTTCTTGATGAAGCCGACCGTGTCGCTGACGAGCACGCGCGGCACGCTCTCCGGCTGGAGGGCGCGCACCGTGGTATCGAGCGTCGCGAAGAGCTTGTCCGCCACCAGCGCCTCGCTTCCCGTCAGCGCGCGCATCAGGGTGGACTTGCCCGCATTCGTGTAGCCGACCAGCGCCACGCGCGCGAGCCCCTCGCGCTCGTGCCGCCGGGCGCGCTGCGTCTTGCGCTCGAGGCCCATGCCGTCGAGCTCCTTGCGCAGCTCGGTGATGCGGTCGCGGATCTTGCGCCGGTCGAGCTCGCCGTGCGACTCGCCGCCGCTGCGGCCGCCGGTGCCGCTGCGCGCCCGGTCCTTCGGCCCGGCCTGCTTGGCGGC
>WNFI01352824.1_pt1 | contig 25275 bp, 25 predicted proteins | sample 5400471 | NCBI WGS metagenome assembly WNFI01 (sample SAMN13153348, study PRJNA577476) | soil metagenome | isolation source: 100 cm saprolite on Douglas fir-dominated hillslope | place: USA:California | collected 2013-09-17 | reverse complement strand
GGGTGGTCGCAGCGCAGCACGCCCATCTGGGCGCCGCGGCGCGAGCCGGCGGATTCGACCGTCTCGCACGACTGGTCGAACACGCGCATGTAGGACACCGGGCCGCTGGCGCGCGAGTGCGTGCCCTTCACCTCGGCGCCCTTCGGCCGGATGGCCGAGAAGTCGTAGCCGACGCCGCCGCCGCGGCGCATGGTCTCGGCCGCCTCCTGCAGCGCGGTATAGATGCCGGGCTTGCCGTCGACGACCTCCGAGATCGAGTCGCCGACCGGCTGCACGAAGCAGTTGATCAGGGTCGCCTGGAGCTGGATGCCGGCGGCGGAATTGATGCGCCCGGCGGGGATAAAGCCTTCCTCCTGCGCCTGCAGGAAGCGGCGCTCCCAATGGGCGCGCCGGTCCTCGGGCTCGGCCTGCGCCAGTGCGCGCGCCACGCGGCGGCGCACGTCATCGACCGAGGCCTCCTGCTCCTTGGCGTATTTCTCGAGCAGCGTATCCCGGCTGATTTCCTGCTCGACCGCGCCGACCTGAATATCCATACAGTATTATACCAACGGCTAGGCGGGGTGGGGTTGCGGCTCGCCGCCGGTTTCGAAGGACTGCCGGGCGCGCTTCAGGACGTCGGCGATGGCGCCGTGGCCGAAGCGCAGGGCGAGCTCCACCGGGGTGTCGCCTTCCTTGGTCACCTGGGTCGGGTCGGCGCCGTTCCGCAGGAGCAGGTCGACCATCTCCAGGTTCCCTTTTGCCGCGGCGTAGGCGAGCGGGGTGTAGCCGTTTTCGTGATGCAGGCTCGGGTCGAAGTTCATCGCCAGCACCTTCTGTGCGTAGGCGGGGGTGTTTTTCTCGATGGCGTAGAACATGGCCCGCACCGCCTCGAGGCTTTTTTCCCGCGGCTTGGGCTCGAGCCCTGTGGGCACCAGCTTCACCACGTGGTTGACGAGGCCCATTCCCACCAGCGCGACGAGCGCGAGGATGATAGGGATCTTCGAGAGGTGGAATCCGTCGGCGATCTGCTCGGGCATGTTGGCGCCGGCGACGAGCAGCACCACGGCGACGAAGAGAAAGAACTTCAGATACAGAAACAGCCCCAGGATCACCGCGCAGCCGAGCACCGCGATCAGCGTGGCGTGCGAAACGCCGAGCCCTTCCTCGACGTATTCGTGGGGCAGGTTGGCGAGCACCGCAGTCACGGTGATGAGCCCCATCAGCACCAGCTCGCGGATTCGCATCCGCGTCAGAAAATCGAGCCGCTCGGCTTTCTCTCCCGCCATGCTGCCTCCTTTTTCACGGATTCTGAAAGCTTGGCGCGGCGCTGGCAAGCGTAGAATCCAAAAGACCCCATGTCGAAGGCCTTTGTCAAGGACGAAAGCGTCCCGCAGGAGGTGGAACGCGAGACGCCAGCGCTTCCGGAGGGCAAGAATTACATTACGCCAGAAGGCTACGCACGCCTGAAGGCCGAGCTCAAGCAGCTGGCGGAGGCCGAGCGCCCCGCAGCGGTGAAGACGGTGGCCTGGGCGGCCTCGCTCGGCGATCGATCCGAGAACGCCGACTATCTCTACGGCAAGCGGCGCCTGCGCGAAATCGACCGCCGCATCCGCTTTCTCATCAAGCGGCTGGAGGCGGCGGAGGTGGTGAATGCGAAGGGGCGCGACACCGACCAGGTGTTCTTCGGTGCCACCGTAAGGATAAAAATGAAAAATGAAGAAAAAGAGATCTGCATCGTTGGCGTCGACGAGGTGGACGCGTCGCGCGGCCGCGTGTCGTGGGTCTCGCCGATCGCCAAGGCGCTTCTCAAGGCGCGTGCGGGCGACCGCGTCACGCTGCGCACGCCGTCGGGCGACGAGAAGCTCGAAATCCTCGAAGTGAGATACCGGTGAGGCGCTAGCGTGTCTTGAAATCTCCGGCCACGATCACGGACAGCCTGGCCGGATCGATGTGCCGACGCAGCGCGGCGTTCACCTGGTCGGCGCTCAGCGCGGCGATCTTTGACTCGAACTCGATGTCCCACGCGAAGGTGCGCTTGGCGAACAGATAGGTTCCCAGGCGGCTGACGAGCGAGCGGTCCTGCGTGCGCGCCATGCGCCGCGCCTCGAGCAGCGATTTCCTGCCTTCCTCCACTTCGCCGGCGGTAAAGCCGGCGGTTCTGCGGCGCGAAGATCGACGACACGCGGAACTCCGCCGACTCATCGAACGGGCTCGAGTTGAAGGTGGTGTAGGTGCTGTAGGAGAGGCCTTCCTTCTCGCGCACGCGCGCCGGGACGCGCGCGGTCGAAGGGCCGCCGAGCAGGTAGTTGGCGAGGGTGATCGCGGGGAAGTCGGGGTGATCATCGCGCATCCTGACGTTGAGACCGGCGCGCAGCACTGCGTTCGCCTTGTCGGGCGTGACGAACGCGTTCTCGAAGGCCGGCTGGTCGAAGTAGCGCGCCGGCACGCGCTCGAACGGTAGCGGCGTGCGCCAGGTGCCGAAGAGCTCCTCGACGAGGCGCGCCATTTCGCCGGGGTCGAATTCGCCCACCGCGACGAAGTCGGCGCCGGTCGCGCCGAGCAGGTCGCGGTAGCAGGCTTCGGCGTCGCCGAGCTTGGCGGCGCGCAGCTTCTCGATGCGCTCCTCGATGGTCGGCGTGTAGAGCGGATGGCCTTTGGGGTACAGGTGCAGGTGGCGCGCCAGCCGCACGCTGGCGAGGGCCGCCGGGTCGGTGCGCTGCGCTTCGGCGCCGGTGATCGCGGCGCGCTTCATCTCGTCGAATTCGGCAGGGGGGAAGGCCGGCTCGCGCAGCACTTCGGCCACCAGCCGCAGCGCCGGCGCCAGGTTTTCCTTGCGCACTTCGATGCTGGCGCCCTCGCCGCCTGCGGAAACCGTGGCGTTCAGTTTCTCGAAAGCCTCCTTGAGCTGCGCGCGAGTGTGCTTCTTGCTGCCGCGCAGCAGCATGCTGCCGGCGAAATCGCAGGCCACCTCGCGATTGTGGAGGCTCTTCTCGTCGCCCCAGTGCAGCGCGAGGTTGACGACCACGCGGCCGCCGCGCGTTTTCTTCGGCAGCAGCGCCGCCCGGATGCCGTTGGCGAGCTGGCGCCGGCTGACGCGCGACTCGATGTTCGCCGGGGACGGGTCGAAGGCCTCGCCGAGCGGCAGCGACTTGGTATCGTCGCCGCGATAGGCGGTCAGCGCTTCCTCCAGGCCGGTCGCCGCCGGGATCTCGGCGCGGTCGGGTTGGTCGGTGGGCACGAAAATGCCGAGGACGCGGTTCGCGGGCTTCAGGTATCGCTCGGCGGCGCGCTGCACGTCGTCGAGCGTCACCTTGCGCAGGCGCTCGCGGTACAGGAAGAACAGGCGCCAGTCGCCGATCGCGGCAAATTCGGACAGGGCGCGCACGAAAGCCCCGGTCTCGAGCTGCGATTTCTCGAAATCGTTGAGCAGCGCAGTGCGCGCGCGCTCGACTTCTTCGGCCGTGATCTTTTCCTGGCGCAGGTTCTCGACCTCCTGGATCAGCGCGTCGCGCGCCCTGTCCAGGGACGCGGACTTGTCGAGCCCCGCGCCGAAGTAGACGTAGCCCGGATCGTGCAGGCCGCGCTCGGCGCCCCAGACGTAGCTCGCCAGGCCTTTCTGCACGATCGCGCGGTGCAGGCGCCCGGCCGGCACGTCGCCGAGGATGTTGGTGAGCACGTCGATCGCCGCGTACTCGGGGTGGGCGCCGGCCGGAACGCGGTACATCGAGGAGACGATAGGGTTGTCGCCGCTGCGCCGCAGGAACACGGTGCGCTCGCCGTCCTGGGTCGGCTCCTCGGTATAGAAGGCCGGCAGCGCCCGCGACGGCCGCGGCAGCGCGCCGAAATGCCTGCCCACCAGCTCCAGCGCGCGCGCTTCATCGAAGCGCCCGGCGACGATCACGAGCGCGTTGTCGGGCTGGTACCAGGTGCGGTAGAAGGCCTGCAGCCTGTCGATCGGCACCCGCTCGATGTCCGAGCGCATGCCGATGATCGCGTTGCCGTAGTTGTGCCAGGGATAAGCCGCCTGCTGCATGCGCTGGAACAGCACGCTGCCGGGGTTGTTCTCGCCCAGCTCGAACTCGTTGCGCACCACGCTCATCTCGCGGTCGAGGTCTTCCTTCGAGACGAACGAATTCAGCATGCGGTCGGCTTCGAGCTCGATCGCCCACGCCAGGTTGTCGTCGCCGGCCGAGAAGGTCTCGAAATAGGTGGTGCGGTCGTTCGAGGTCGTGCCGTTCCTGCGTGCGCCGCGGTGCGTGAACTCCTCGTTCATGTTGGGATGGCCCTTCGAGCCCCTGAAAAGCAGGTGCTCGAGCAGATGCGCCATGCCTTTTTCGCCGTAGCCCTCGTGGCGCGAGCCGACCAGGTAGGTGACGTGCAGCGTGATGGTGTCGATGCTCGGGTCGGCCAGCGTGAGCAGGCGCAGGCCGTTCGCCAGCTGGTACTCGGTAACGCCTTCCAGCGAGACGACTTTGCGCGGCGCCTCGGCGGCGACCGCGCAAACGGCGCATAGCAGCAAGCTGACGGCAGACAGTCGTTTCATCCTAAAAAGCCGAAAAGATGCAGCGCGAGAAGGCCGGCGATGATGGTAGCGAAGGTTGTGCCCCACCGCCAAGCCACAGCAACTGCGACAACGCCGGACAGCAGTCGTTCATTGTCCACCAGCACGGGCAGCGAGGCCCGTGCGCCGGCCGCGAAAGCCGGGCGCTGAAAAGCTATTTCTTCTGCTCCCGGCGTTCGCGGTTAGCCTTGGCGCGGGCTTCACACTTCGCCGGGTCCTTCGCTTGCGCGCACATCTCGTGGCGCATGCAATCGCGGTGCGCGTCGCCCTTCTTGCCTTCGCAGGCCTTTTCGGCTTGGCTGTGCGCCGCTTTCATCTTCTCGCGGCGCTCTTCGCAGCGCTTGGGGTCCTTCGCTTTCGAGCAATCGAAACGCTGGCCTTTGCCTGCGTCGGTCTGCGGAGCCTGGGCATAAAGGGCAGTGCTGGCCGCGAGCAGGCAGGCACCGAGGAGGGGGATCGACAGTTTCATAAAAGAGTCCTTTCGAGGGGAATACTTCCGGCTCAACGCGCCTTCCTGGCCGCCGCCGACCGGAGAGGTGTAACGCTTTGTTTCAGCCGAGCTGCCTGAGCATGGTCGCGGCGTCCGAGACCTCGAACTTGCCGGGGCCCTCGACGTTGAGCTGCTTCACCACGCCGTTGTCCACCAGCATCGAGAAGCGCTGCATCCTGGTCCCCATGCCGCGGGGGTTGAGATCGAGCTCGAGGCCGAGCGCCTTGGTCCACTGCGCGCTGCCGTCGCCCAGGAAGCGGATCTTGCCGAGTGCCTTCTGGTCGCGGCCCCAGTGCGCCATGACGAAGGCGTCGTTCGTCGCCACGCACCAGATCTCGTTCACGCCCTTGCCCTTGAGCTTGTCCAGGTTCTGCACGTAGCTCGGCACGTGCTTCGCCGAGCAGGTGGGCGTATAGGCGCCCGGCAGGCCGAAGATGGCGATCTTCTTGCCCCTCACCGCGTCGCCGACGTTCACTTCCTTGGGCGGCATCGCGCACTGCGTGCCCGAATCGAACTCGGTGGACTCCATCAGCTTGCCGTCGGGCAAGCGCTCGCCGACTTTAATGGCCATCGCGGGATCTCCTGTGGTCGTCTTTGGGGAAGGCTCGAATGATACCTTTAGCCCCCCGGGTATGATGCGCGCATGTCGATGGCTTGGCTGCGCTCGCTGGCCGTCATCGTTGCCCTCATCGGCGCGCTGCTGCTGCTCGCCTCGGGTCTGGGCGTGCGGCTCGGCCTATGGACGTACGGCACCGGTTTCGCGCTGCTGCGCTATGCGGGCTACACCGGGATCGCCGCGGGGGTGCTGGCGCTCGTCGCGCTGTTTCTTCCGCAGGGACGGGCGCGATGGATCGCGGCCCTGCTGGTGGCGCTGGGGGTAGGCGCGGCGACGGCCTACCTGCCGTACAGCGTCCAGCAGCACGCGAGGTCGGCGCCGCTGATCAACGACATCACCACCGATACCGAGAAGCCGCCGCAGTTCAATAAACAGCTGTCCTATGGGGGGCCGCAGGTCGCCGAGCAGCAGCGCAAGGCCTATCCGGACATCCAGCCGGCCATCCTCGCCGCAGGCCCCGAGGTCGCCTTCGCGCGCGCTCTCGCCGCGGCCCGGGCGATGGGCTGGGAGATCGTCGATGCGCAACCCAAGGAGGGCCGGATCGAGGCCACGGCGACCACGTTCTGGTTCGGCTTCAAGGACGACGTGGTGGTGCGGATCACCCCGCTCGCCACCGGCAGCCGCATCGACGTGCGCTCGAAATCGCGCGTCGGAGGCGGCGATACGGGCACTAATGCACAGCGCGTCCGGGCCTACCTCAAACGCTTGAATTGATTTAGGGATATCCTCCCGTTCGTGACCCGCACCCGGAGAGGGGTAGGCGTATGAAACCCACAGTTCTGCTGCTCGCACTGGCGCTCGCGGCGCCGGTCTGGCCTCAGGCGCCGGAGTCGAAGGCGGCGCCGACGCCGGTGCCGAATGAGGCCGCCAAGCCGACCGCGAAGCCAGCCGCGAAAACGGCCGTTAAGAGACATCGGCGCTGGCACGAGGACGCGAGGCACTGCCTCGAGCTCCCGACCAACACCGAGATCATCAAGTGCGCTGAAGTGTATCTATAGCCGCCTTGCGGCCGCGCTGCACGTCGATGCCGGCGAGAAGCGCAAGGCCGATGACGAAGTAGGTGCCCGTCGCCAGGAGGGCGAGGCGATGGTTGCCGCCGAAGATCCAGGTCACCGCGCCGTAAGTCAGCGGTCCGAAGATCGACGCCGCCTTGACTGAAAGCCCCCATAGCCCGAAGAACTCGGCGACGCGCGACGGCGGCGCGAGATAGCCGACGAGCGCGCGGCCCGCGGCCTGCGACGAGCCCATGCAAAGGCCGGCCAGGTTGGCTGCAACCCAGAAGGAAAAAACGCTGTGTGAAGCGGCGGCGATGACGACCATCGCGATCCATCCGACCAGCGTAAGCGCGATCGCGCGCACGTGGCCGATCGCGTCCTGCAGGTAGCCGAAGGCGAAGGCGCCGAGCGCCGCCGTGACGTTGACCACCAGGATCAGCACGATCGTCTGCTCGGTGGTGAACTTCATCACCTGCTCGGCGTAAATCGCGGCGAGCGCCACGACCGCCGTGATGCCGGCTTGGTAGAACAGCATGCAAAGCAGGAACCGGCGCAGGTCGCGGTATTCGCGCGATTGCCGGAGAGTCTGCTTGACTCTCTGCCACGGGTTTTCGGCGGTGGGCTGGGGCAGCGCCCTCTCGCGCAGGAACAGAAACGTCGGCGTCGCGGCCACCGCGAAAAAGCCCGCCGTGATCAGCATCGTCACCGGGACGAACAGCGCCGCCGCCTGCCCGCTTTGCTGCGCGGCGGTGATGTAGGCCAGGCAGATTCCCAGCGAAGCGAGCCCGCCCAGGTAGCCGAAGCTCCAGCCCCAGCCCGAGACGCGGCCCATGGCCTGCGAGTCGGCGAGCTCCGGCAGGAACGCCGCGATGAGGTTCTCGCCGCTGCCGAAGAAATAGTTGGACAGAATGATCAAGGTGAGCGCAAGCCAGACCGCACCCGGCGCGGCAAGCCAGAGCAGCGCCGTGAACACCACGCAGCCGATCGTCGAGAGCAGCAGCAGCTGCTTCTTGGTGGCGTGCGCGTCGGCCCAGGCGCCGATCAGCGGGCCGGTGACAAGGATTGCCGCGTACGAGACCGACAGGGCAGCCGTCCACGCAAACGTGGCCCAAGGAGCATTCTGGGTAACAACAGAAACAAAATAGGCGCCGAAGACGGCGGTGATGACGACGGTCGTGTAGCCCGAGTTGGCGAAGTCATACATGCTCCATGCCCAGACTTCATGCAATTTGACCTGCGGGGCCAGCAGGGAGCGCATGGCGCATTCTAGCTTTCCGGTATAGTCTTGATTTCATGCAACAAGCAGTTAAAGCAGCAGGCGGGGAGCACCGGCTGACGCTTGGCGAGGTCCTAGACGGCCTGATCGAGGACAAGGTGATCGGCGCCGACGCCGCTGAGCAGCTGAAGAAAGAGCGCCGCTATTACCGCGGCACCATGCATCCGCTGGCGGTCGTCGCCGACCAGAAGTGGAAAAAGGGCAATGCGCTGCTGACGCTCGATGCGCTCAGCGAGTGGCTGGCCAAGCGCGTCGGCCTGGAATACCTGCACATCGATCCGCTGAAGATCGATTTCGCCGCGGTCACCGAGGTGATGTCGTCGGCTTACGCGACGCGCTTCCGCATCCTGCCGGTCGGGGTGAGCGCCAAGGAGACGGTCGTCGCCACCGCCGAGCCGCACGTGCGCGAGTGGGAGGCCGAGCTCTCGCGCATCTCCAAGCGCGAGATTCGGCGCGTGATCGCCAACCCGCTCGACATCGAGCGCTACCAGGTCGAGTTCTACAACCTCGCCAGGTCGATCAAGGGCGCCAACCGCACCGCGAGCGGCGGCGCCGGGCTTTCCAACTTCGAGCAGCTGGTCGAGCTCGGCAAGAGCGACAAGCAGTTCGACGCCAACGACGCGCACATCGTGCGCATCGTCGACTGGCTGTGGCAGTACGCCTTCGAGCAGCGCGCGAGCGACATCCACATCGAGCCGCGCCGCGAGCAGGGCATCGTGCGCTTCCGCATCGACGGCGTCCTGCACCAGGTGTATCAGATCCCCGCCGCCGTGCTCGCGGCGATGACCAGCCGCATCAAGATCCTGGGGCGCATGGACGTGGTCGAGAAGCGCCGCCCGCAGGACGGCCGCATCAAGACGCGCACGCTCCAGCAAGCCGACGTCGAGCTGCGCCTGTCGACGCTGCCGACGGCCTTCGGCGAGAAGATCGTGATGCGCATCTTCGATCCCGAGGTGCTGGTGCGCGACTTCCGCGAGCTCGGCTTTTCGGACGACGACCAGAAGCGCTGGAACGAGATGACCGCCAGGCCGAACGGCATCGTGCTGGTCACCGGGCCGACCGGCTCGGGCAAGACCACCACGCTGTACTCGACGCTGAAGACGCTCGCCACGCCCGAAGTCAACGTCTGCACCATCGAGGACCCGATCGAGATGGTCGAGCCCGCGTTCAACCAGATGCAGGTCCAGCAGTCCATCGAGCTCGGTTTCGCCGAAGGCGTGCGCGCGCTGATGCGCCAGGACCCCGACATCATCATGGTCGGCGAGATCCGCGACCTCGAGACCGCCGAGATGGCGGTGCAGTCCGCGCTCACCGGCCACCTGGTGCTCTCGACGCTGCACACCAACGACGCGCCCAGCGCCGTGGCGCGGCTGCTCGAGCTCGGCGTGGCGCCCTACCTGTTGAACGCGACGCTGAACGGCGTCATGGCGCAGCGCCTGGTGCGCACGCTGTGCCCGCATTGCAAGCAGAAAATGGATTTGCAGCGCGGCGAGGACCAGGCGGCGTGGGACACGCTCGTCGCGCCGTGGAAAGCGAACCGCCCGGCGCAGGTCTGCAAGCCCGTCGGCTGCCTCGAATGCCGCATGACCGGCTATCTGGGGCGGGTCGGAATCTACGAAACGCTCGTTTTTACGAGCGCCATCAAATCGCTGGCCGCGAAAAACGCCGAGATCGCGGCGGTGAGGGAACAGGCGATGAAGGAGGGCATGAAGCCCTTGCGCATCAGCGGCGCGATGAAGGTCGCCGCCGGCGTCACGACGATCGACGAAGTGCTCAAGGTCGCGCCGCCGATCCGCGACGCGTCCGCCGGCTAGGCCCGTGCTCGACCTGCTGCTCGTTGCAGCGCTCTCCGGCGGCATCATTTATCTAGGCATGTCCCTTCTCGCGCGCAAACGGGAGAAAGCGCTTGAAGAGGCTAGGGCGGCCGAGCAGCGCTTTCGCGACCTGACCGAGCTGTCGGCCGACTGGTTCTGGGAAACCGATGCCCAGCACCGCATCACCTGGATCTCGGCCGGCGGATCGGTGGCGACCTTCTTCGGCAACATGCCGACCTTCGGCAAGCGTTTCTGGGAGATCCCGCGCGTCGAAGTGGAGCCGCGCGCGCTCGAAGCTCATCTGGAGCGCCTGGGCGAGCAGCTGCCGTTCTTCGACCTCGAGATTCAGCGCACCGACGAGCGCGGCGCGCGGCTGATCCACATCATCTCGGGCCAGTCGCGGGTCACGCCGCGCGGCCATTTCCTCGGCTACCGCGGCGTCGGGCGCGACGTCACCGAGCAGCGCGGCGCCGAGCGCGCGGTGTTCGTGGCGAAGGAGCGCGTCGAGCTGGCGCTCGACGGCGGCAACCTCGCCGAGTGGCACTTCGACGTGCAGCACGACGAGCTCTACGCCGGCGACGGCTGGGTGCGCTTCCTCGGCCACGGCCGCTCCCCGGCGGTCGGCAAGGGCGCCATGCTCTTCGACATGATGCATCCGGAGGACCGCGAGCGCAGCCGCGGCATCATGGTGCGCGCGCTGAAGGGCGAGCTGGCGGAGTACATCGACGAGTTCCGCGTGCCGACCAGGACCGGCGAGTGGAAATGGCTGCAGGCGAGGGGGCGCGTGGTCGAGCGCGATGCCGAGGGCCGCGCGCTGCGCGTGTCGGGCACCATCGCCGATATCGACTCGCGCAAGCTCGCCGAGACCGCTCTGCAGGAAGCCGAGCTGCGCTACCGCTCGCTGGTCGACCTGGCTCCCAACGGCGTGATGGTGCATTCCGGCGGCGTGATCGCGTACGTCAACCCCGCCGCCGCGCGCCTGCTCAAGGCGGATTCGCCGGCCCAGCTTGTCGGCCTCGAGCTCGAGGCGTTGTTCCATCCGAACGATCTGCCGCGCGTGCGCGAGCGGCAGCGCGGCCTGCTGGCGGCACCGAGCGCGGTCGGATTCGAGGAGCGTCGCCTGCGCTGCCTCGACGGCAGCGAGATCATCGTCGAGGCCGCGGCGGTGTCGTTTCTCGAGCGCGACCACCTGGCGGTGCAGGCGGTGTTCCGCGACGTCACCGAGGAGCGCAAGGCGCGCCAGGCGCTCGCCGAGCGCGAGCAGCGCTTCCGGGACGTGGTGCACGCCTCGGGCGAGTACGTGTGGGAGACCGACGCGCAGTGGCGCTACACCTATCTCTCGGAGCGTGTCGAGGCGGTCCTCGGCTACGCGCGCAACGAGCTCCTCGGCCGCACGCCGCACGAATTCATGCCGCTCGGCGAAGCTCATTTTCCGGACACGAAAACGCCCTTTCGCGACGTGGTGCGCCGCTCGATCACGAAGTCGGGCGGCGTCATCTGGCAGTCGGTGAGCGGCGTGCCGCGGCTGGACGCGGCGGGCGCGCTGATCGGCTACCGCGGCACCGCCGCCGACGTCACCGCGCGCAAGCAGGCCGAGGCGCGCATCGAATACCTCGCCACGCGCGACGCGCTGACCGGCCTGCCGAACCGCACCCTGCTGACCGACCGCGCCGGGCAGGCGATCCTCACCGCAGCGCGCAGCCGCACCCAGCTCGCGGTGCTCTGCGTCGACCTCGACCGCTTCAAGCTGGTGAACGACTCGCTCGGCCACCAGGCGGGTGACGCGCTGCTCCGCGCGGTCGCCGACCGGCTGCAGAACACGCTGGGCCGCGAGGACACGGTGGCGCGGCTGGGCGGCGACGACTTCGTGCTGCTGTGGAACGGCCTGAAGTCGGCCGAGGACGCGGCCGTGCTCGCGCAGCGCGTCCTCTCGATCCTGGCGCGGCCGTTCACCGTCGAGGGCGACACGCTGAACGTCGGCGCCTCGATCGGCATCAGCGTCTACCCGAACGACGGCCGCGACTTCGCCGAGCTGCTCAAGAACGCCGATGCAGCGCTGTACGACGCGAAGGAGAACGGGGGAGGCACCTGGCGTCTGTTCGCTCCGGCGCTCAACGCGCGCGCGGTGGAGCGCCTGCGCATGGAAAACGAGCTGCGCGGCGCGCTGGCGAGGAGCGAGCTGGTGCTCCACTGGCACCCCGTGGTGCGCGGGCGTGAGCAGGTCGTCGGCGCCGAAGCCCTGGTGCGCTGGAACCACAGCGGCCGCGGCCTGCTGATGCCGGAGGACTTCGTGCCGCTCGCCGAGGAATGCGGCCTGATCCGCGCGGTGGGCGAGTGGACGCTCGAGCGCGCGCTGTCGCAGGCCGGCGCCTGGCACAGGAAGATGCCGGGCCGCGCCTGGTTCGCGGTCAACGTCTCGGCGCCGGAGCTCGCGCAAGGCGATGCCTACGTGGAGAAAATAGAGGCCGGCCTGAGAGCCAATTCGCTCGAGGGGTCCTGCCTGGAGCTCGAGATCACCGAGCGCGTGCTGATGTCCAGCCTCGCCGAGAACGTCGAGACGCTGCGCAGGATCGGCGCGCTCGGCGTGCGCTTCGCGATCGACGACTTCGGCACCGGCTACTCCAGCCTCGCCTACTTGAGGAGGCTGCCGATCCACAAGCTGAAGATCGACCGCTCGTTCCTGCGCACGATAGACTCGCACGCCGCCGACGAGGCGATCGTGCGCGCGATCGCGGCGATGGCCGGGACTCTCGGCATCGCCGTCGCCGCCGAGGGCGTGGAGAGCGAGGCGCAGCTCAAGCGCCTCCTGGCGCTGGGCTGCGAGGAATGGCAGGGGCACTACAGGATCGAGCCGACGAACCAGAACAGCAGCCCGTTGATGACGAAGATGAACAGGCCTAGGGTGAGGATCGTCACCGGCAGCGTCAGCAGGATCAGGATCGGCCGGATGAACGTGTTGACCAGGCCGAGGAGCGCGGCCGCCGCTAGCGCGCTCCAGAAGCCCGCTACGCTGATCGACGGCATCAGGTAGGCCACGAGGATCAGCGCGAGCGTGTTGATCAGCCAGACGACGAGCAGGGTCATCGAGGCGATTGTCCGCCATGGCTGATCTCGAGTCCATTCTCAACGACCTGGTCATCGCCAATCGCATCCTGGCGAATGAAAACGTCGTCGACGCCTACGGCCACGTCAGCGTCCGGCACCCGCGCGACCCGCAGCGCTTTTTTCTTGCGCGCTCGCTCAGCCCGGAGAGGGTCGAGCGCGGCGACATCATGGAGTTCGACCTCGAGGGCAACCCGGCCGGCGGCGACGCGCGCCAGCCCTACCTAGAGCGCTTCATCCATGCGGCGGCCTACGCGGCGCGTGCGGACGTGCAGGCCGTGGTGCACGCGCACGCGGAGGACGTCCTGCCTTTCGGCATCACGGCGGCGCCCCTTCGTCCCGTGATCCATTCGGGCAGCTTCATGGGCGAGCACGTGCCGGTGTGGGACATCCGCGACCGGTTCGGCGACACCAACCTTCTGGTCACCAACATGCCGCAAGGGCGGGATCTTGCGAAAAGCCTCGGCGGCCACAGCGTGGCGCTCATGCGCGGCCACGGCTTCGTCGCCGCCGCGCGCTCGCTGATCGAGGTGGTGCGCATGTCGGTCTACGTGCCGCGCAACGCGAGAGTGCTGCTCGCCGGCCTGCGGCTGGGCGAAGTCAAGCCGCTCTCGCCCGGCGAGATCGCGGCGCGCAACGCTGGGTACCAGCCTTACTCGCCGGAAACCTGGCGCGCCTGGGAGTACTGGGCCACGCGCGCCGGCTGCGCGCACCTGCTCTCGAAAAAAGGCTGACGCGCTCAAACCAATCATGTCAAACATTGGTGATGCTTGAGACGCTTCAATTCCTCGCCACACTAAGCGCAGCGCTGTTCGCTGGCGCAGCGATATACATCAATGTGGCCGAGCATCCCGCGCGCATGGGGCTCGATACCCGTAGCGCCGCCATGCAGTGGGCGCCGAGCTACAAGCGCGCCACCTGGATGCAGGCGCCGCTTGCGATCGTTAGCTTTTTGACCGGTGTGGGCGCGTGGCTTCTTGGCGGCGGACTCCTATGGCTTGTCGCGGCCCTTTTCATCGGCGCCGTGGTGCCGATCACTTTCATCGTGATCATGCCGACAAACCAGCAGCTGCTAGCTGCGGAGCGTGATCTCGGCTCGGCCGAGACGCGCCGGCTGCTGGAGCGCTGGGGTAGGCTGCACGGCGTGCGCAGCATCGCTAGCGCAATTGCAACCATACTCATGCTGTGGGGGATTTTTGCGGCGTAAGCTGCATCACGAGTAGACTCGCCGGAGCCGGTTCTTCGACGCCGGCGTGGGCCGAGTGGCCGCGCTATCGACCGCCGCGGTCGCACGGGTCTTGTGGTCGTGCAACGATGGGGAGGTTCAGTCATGAAACAGACCAGGCAGGTGCTTTCAGTACGGTTGAGCGCAATAGCTTTTGCTTTGATCGCCAGTCAAGGGGCATTCGCCGATGATGACGAGTCGGGAGGATGCGTCGGGCTTCCGAGCCATGCGCAGTTGAAGGCAGCGCTCGTCAACGCGGTTACGGTGGAAACCAGCGGCCTCAACTTCCAGATGTGGGCCACCGTCGTCGACCGCGACGGCGTGGTGTGCGCAGTCGCGTTTTCAGGGGCCGATCGCGGGTCGCAGTGGCCAGGGAGCCGCGTGATTTCAGCGCAGAAGGCGAATACGGCTAACGCGTTCAGCCTTGACGGGTTCGCGCTATCGACGGCCAATCTTTATTCGGCGGTCCAGCCCGGCGGCAGCCTCTACGGCCTGCAGCACAGCAATCCGGTCGACACAGGCGTCGCGTATAGGGGGCCATCGGCGAGCTACGGCAGCACGAGCGATCCGATGGTCGGCAAAAAAATCGGCGGCGTGAACGTTTTCGGAGGAGGACTCGCGTTATACAACAGTGCCAGACACGTGGTTGGGGCCGTCGGGGTGAGCGGCGACACCTCATGCGCCGACCACAACATCGGCTGGCGCGTCCGCCACAATCTCATCCTGGATCACGTCCCTGCCGGTGTGAGCGGCGATTCGAGGCGTCCAGACAATATCGTGTTCGACATAACGCCGAACCCGTCCGGTGGAACCGGCATTAGCGCTGGGGGGTTTGGTCATCCCACCTGCATCAACACCTCCGACCCGAAAGTGTTTCCGTTGCCGCCGGTGCGTTGACGGGGAGATCGAGCTAGCGTGGCCCGGCCGGAGAATAGGTATGGGTTCTCTTCGACTGACCGCTTCGGCCGGGGAATGGACGTTTTAAGTGGTTACCTTGATCGTCGCTAACGGGAATCGCTTATCGCTACACAAAGTGAGGATTCAATGTCCGATATGCTCGCGGAATTGAAGAAAAAGGCGGCCCAGCTATCCGACACCGAGCGCGCGGACCTCGCCCTTTCCCTCATTGAGTCGCTGGACGGTCCGGCCGACCCAGATGTTGAAGAAGCTTGGCGGCTCGAGATTGAACGCCGTATCGGCCAAATTGACCGCGGCGAAGTAGAGCTAATCCCTGGTGACGAGGTGTTCGGCCGACTGCGCCGTCGTCTGGGGTGATTCCCTACAAGTTTCATAGGTACATCGGTGGGTCCAAAGCGGCGCCTAGTGCTCGTCGCCCGATTCCCGTACTCGATTGTCTATCGGCAAGATCCCAACTCCATTGTCATCGTTGCAGTCGCCCATCAACGCCGACGCCCTGGTTACTGGCGGCGACGCAAATAGCACGCTAACAGCGCGTTGGAAGCGACGCGCATGAAGCCGCGCGCGCCCCGACGCGGACTCTAGGCGTCACAAGCCAGGATCATGAGCACCGCCGCTGTCGAACTCTTCCCTGTTGGGGACACGCGTACACGCGACGCAGCGCGCCATCTCATCGCGGAGTACCTGCGATGGATCGCCGCTTCAGCCGCGGCAAACTACGGTCTGTCCTTTGATGTCGACGCGATGGTCGCGTCCGACGTCGACGGTCAATCGAAGTTCTACCCGCCAAGCGGTAGGTTCTACGTAGTACGCCACTCCAACGCATACATCGGTGTCGGCTGCCTCAAGCGTCTCACTCCCACCGTCGCAGAAGTTCAGCGGATGTACGTCCAGCCTCACGTGCGCCGTATCGGCGCGGGCCGGCGGTTGGTGGAGCAGCTCTTGGTCGACGCACGTGCCATCGGGTACGAAGTCGTAAGACTGGAGAGCCTCAAGTTCCTTTCCGCAGCTCACGCGTTGTATAAGTCGGTCGGCTTCGTGGAAATTACTCCGTACGCGGAGAACAGCATGAAGGAGTACCAACCCGCGGAGACGATGGATACCTATCGATCCAGTGCCGTATTCATGGAGTTGCGCTTCTAGGTTGCGCCGATGAAGCGCGACGAATGAGACAAACACGCACTTTTGCGCTCACCAAATCCCACGCCAGACGCATCTGGCTGCGCGCCCAAAGGCTCGACGAATACTCGCCGTTTGGCGACGGGCCCGGGGCGACCCGCGCCGCGGTGGAGCACCTGGGTTATGTGCAGATCGACACCATCCGCGACCATCTGTGCCAGGCGCAGACGATCGACAAGACGGTCTTCGAATACTGGACGCATGCGCTGTCATACGTGCCGACCCGGGACATGCGGTTCTACCTCGGCGACATGAAGCGGTACCGGCGGGACCGCAGCCCCTGGTTCGCCGCGGTGAAGAAAGAGGACCTGCGCAGGGTGCTGGCCCTCATCAGAAAGCACGGCGGCCTGACGATCCGGGATATCGACGACGACGTGCTGGTGGAAAAAGAGCACCCGTGGGCGAGCCGCAAGCCGTCAAAGCGGGCGCTGCAGATGGCTTTCTACCAGGGCGTGGTGACCATCAGCCAGCGCACCGGCATGCTGAAAACCTATGAGTTGACGAGCCGGCACTTCGGCTGGCAAAGGCCGCCGAAGCCCGCATCGGAAAGAGAGGTCCTCAACTATCTGCTCGACCGCGCGCTGCGATCGCAGGGCGTCGTGAGCGTCGATTCGGCCTGCTATCTCGACGCGCCGCGCAAGCCGGCCATGCGGCGATTGATCGAGACCAGGATGCGGCGCAAGGAGCTGGTGAGCGTCGAGCTCGAAGGGGCCGCAAGGCTGCAGCACTGGGCGCGGCCCGAGGCGCTCGATGCCCCGCTTGATCCCGCCCAGGAGAGGGTCCACATCCTGTCCCCCTTCGACCCGCTCATCCATCAGCGCAAGCGCCTGCATCTGTTCTTCGGCTACGAGCATCGCTTCGAGGCGTACGTCCCCAAGGACAAGCGGCGGTTCGGCTACTTCGCCCAGCCGGTGCTCGTCGGGGACGAAATCGCCGCCGTCGTCGATCTCAAGACCGATCGCGAGCGGCGCAAGCTCCTGGTGCAGCGGTGGACCTGGGTCGGCATTCGCTCGCGCTCGTCGCGCAGGAGGCGGATCGAAGAAGCACTACATCGCTTCGAGCGCTTCCAGCTCGCCCGCTGAGATGAACATCCGTCCAGCGCAAGGGCGCGAGGCGGAGGCTCTCACCGCCCTTGCGCTCGAGGCGAAAGCGCATTGGGGCTACCCGGCCGACACGATCGAATTGTGGAAGCAGGACCTTACCGTCTCAGCCCACACGATTACGTCGAGGCCTACCTTCGTGGCGGTGCTCGGAAATGAGATCGTTGGCTTCTATTCTTTGTCGCCGTCGCATCACTCCTGGAAGCTCGACCATCTTTGGGTCTTGCCGCAGTTCATGGATCGCGGTATCGGGCGAGCGTTGGTGGCTCACGCCGTGAAAACCGCTGCTGGGGGCAGGGCTTCGTCCGTGACCGTCGATGCGGATCCGAATGCCGAAAGCTTCTATCTGGCCTGCGGCGCCGATCGTTGCGGCGAGGTTCCGGCACCGATTCCCGGACAGCCTGAGCGGGTTCGTCCACAGCTGGCGTTCCGTGCTCTATGATGGAGTGACGGGACTCTAGGAGGAGGCGATGCGCGGGGCGCTTTTCATATTCGGATTGTTGTGCGGCGTCGCATTCGCGCAGCCTTTTCCTTCCAAGCCCGTGCGCATCATCGTGCCGTTCCCCGCGGGCGGCACCACCGACATCGTCGCCCGGCTTGTCGGGCAGCGCATGACCGAGACGCTCGGGCAGCCGGTGCTGATCGAGAACCGCGGCGGCGCCGGCGGCACGATCGGCGCCGACGCAGTGGCCAGGGCGGCGCCCGACGACTACACCGTGCTGATGCACAACGTCACTTTCCCGATGGCCTCGGTGGCCGCCGCGTTCGCCAACCGCGCGACCTACAGCATCGACAGCGATTTCACCGGCATCTCGATCGCGGTGTTTGTTCCGCTGGTCATCACTGCGCACCCGAGCGTGCCGGCAACGGATCTGAAAGAGCTGGTAGCCCTGTTGGTGAGAGATCGTAGTCTGCGGTACACGTACGGCTCGACCGGCGCGCGAGACCGGCATCGAGATGACGCATGTGCCGCTGAAAGGCGCGGCGCCGCTCAAGCAGGAGCTGATCGCCGGGCGTCTCAACGTCGGCGGCGACCAGCTCTCGTCTTCGCTCGCCGACATCAAGGCGGGCAAGCTGCGCGCGCTCGCCACCAACGCCTCGCGCCGCATCCCCGAGCTGCCCGACGTGCCCACGGTGCGCGAGCTCGGCTTCCCGGTGCTCGAGGCCGACGGCTGGAACGGCCTGTTCGCGCCGGCGAAGACGCCGCGCGAGGTGATCGAGCGGCTGCAGAAGGAAACCGCCGCCGCGGTGCGCCATCCGGAGACCGCGCAGCGCCTGATGGACATCGGCGCTCAGCCGGTCGGCTCCACGCCGGCGGAGCAGGACGCGATTCTGAAACGGCAGGTCGCGCAATTCCGGCCGATCATCCGCGAAATGAGGATCGAGAACTGATGAGAAAACTATTGCTGCTGCTCCTTTTCTCGTGGGGGAGCGCCTGCGGGCAAACTTATCCCGCCAAGCCGGTCAAGCTGATCGTCAGCTATCCGCCCGGTGGCAGCTCGGACCTGATGGCGCGGGTGTTCGGCGCCAAGCTCGCCGACATGTGGGGGCAGCAGGTGGTGGTCGAGAACAAGCCCGGCGCGGCGGGATCGATCGGCACCGATTACGCCGCGAAGCAGCCGCCCGACGGCTACTCGTTCATGATCGCCAACCTGGGGCCGATCGCGGTCAACCCGCTGCTGTCGAACGTGCCCTACAACGTGGAGAAGGATTTCGCGCCGGTGTCGCTGATCTCGACCGGGCCGAACGTCCTCGTCGTGCGGTCCGACGCCGATTTCAGGTCGCTCGGCGAGATCGTCGCGCATGCGCGCGCCAATCCCGGCAAGCTCAACTACGGCACCAGCGGCCCGGGGAGCGTCTCGCACCTGTCGAGCGAGATGCTGAGGAACGTCACCAAGGTCCAGGCCGTGGAAGTGCCTTACAAGGGCGGCGTGCTGGCGGTGCAGGACCTGCTCGGCGGGCAGATCAACTTCATCTTCTCCGATTCCCTGCCGGCGATGGCCCACATCCGTGCCGGTAAATTGCGCGCGCTCTGCATCACCGGCCCGGAGCCGTTCGCGCTGCTGCCCGAGCTGCCGACCTGCCAGGCGGCGGCGCCGGGCCTGGTGGCGGTGAACTGGTGGGGTGTCCTCATGCCCGCCGGAACGCCGCGCGCCATCGTCGCCCGGTTCCACGGCGACACGGTGAAGACCCTGGCGGATCCGGACGTGAAGAAGAAATTCGCCGACCTCGGCGTCGAGGCGGTGAGCAGCACCCCGGAGCAGTTCGCGGCTTTCATCCGCACCGAAATGGACAAGTACGGCAAGCTCATCAAGGAAGCCAACATCAAGGTCAACCCATGAAACCAATCGCTGTGGCAGTCGTTGGAACCGGCTGGTGCGGCGGCATCCGCGCCGAGACCCTCGCCGCGCATCCGCTCGTCAGGACCCTCGACGTCGCGGAAGTACGGCCGGAGCGGCTCGCCGAGATCGCGAAGAAGACCCGCGCCCGCGTGGCGACGAAGGATTACCAGGACCTGGTCGCGAAGACCGACCTCCAGGCGGTCTACATTTCCGCCACGCCCGAGAGCACGCACTATCCCATGGCGCGCGATTTCCTCGCCGCCGGCAAGCACGTGTTCCTCGAGAAGCCGATCGCGCTTGAGCTTGCCGAAGCCGATGAACTGATCAAGATCGCAAAAGCGAAGAGCCTGAAGTTCACCATCGGCTATTCGCAGCGCTTCAACCCGAAGTACGCCTACGTGAGGAAGATGATCCGCGACGGCACGATCGGCAAGCCGGTGAGCGCGCTCGTCAGCCGGCACATCACGCGCGGCCTGGGCAGCAAGATCAGCGGCCGCATCAAGCTCTCGCCGGCGGCGATGGAGGCGACGCACGACCTCGACTTCGTGCTGTGGTGCCTCGAGCCGGCGCGCCCGGTGCGCGTGTACTCGCAGGTGAACTTTGGCGCGATGCGCGCGGCGAGCGGCAAGGAGATCGCCGACACGCAATGGCTCACGGTGACGATGGACAACGGCCTGTCGTTCGTGGTCGGCGGCGGCTGGAGCCTGCCGCCGGGCTATCCGAACTTCTCCACCACCTGGATCGAGATGGTGGGCACCGAAGGCGTGGTGATGGTGGACGACAGCCACCGCGACGTAGTAGTGAACACTGTCGCCAAGGGAATGCAGCTGCCGCTCTCGACCATGCCGGGCGAGTTCGTCGAGCACACCTACGCCGGCCCGATGGCCGCCGAGACCGTCCACTTCCTCGAGGCGGTGGCGCTCGACCGGCCGGTGCTGGTCACGCCCGAGCACGCGCGCATGGTGATGGAGGTGTACCTCGCCGCCGATCTCTCCGCTGAGCGCAACGAGGCGGTGGCCCTGCCGTTGAAATGGCCAAAAAAAATCCGCAGCGTATCGGCCTAGCGATCGTCGGCGCCGGCCGCGTCGGGCTGTTTCGCGGCGAGGTCGCCGCGCGCCACCCGATGGTGGACTTCATCGGCGTGGCCGACCTGAAGCCGGAAAGGCTTTCCCTGCTGAAGGAGAAGACGAAGGCCGACTTCGTCACCGCGGATTTCAGGCAATTGCTGAAACGGCCCGAGGTCACGGCGGCTATCATCTCGACCGACGAGCACCTGCACGTCGAGCCGATCCTCGCCGCCGTCGACCGCAAGCTCAGCCTTCTCATCGAGAAGCCCCTGGCTACGGAGCTTTCTGATTCTCAAAGAGTACTAAAAACCATTAGCGATTCAGGTGTCGACGCGGTGGTCGGTTACACGCAGCGCTTCCGCCGCCGCTGGCTGGTGGCGAAGGAGAAGGTGCGCACCGGGCAGCTCGGCGACGTGACGCTCGTCACTTCGCGCGCGTTCATGAACCGGCTGGTCGCCCTCGACAACTACCAGCGCACTCGCGACCCGTCGAAAATCTCGCCGATGGTGATCTCGGGCACGCACGCGCTCGACATCGTGATGTGGATGATGGAGGCGAAGCGCCCGGTCGAGATCTACGCGCGCTCGGTGGACAAGGCGCTCGGGCCGCTGTGCAAAGGCATCGATGCCACCGCGGGCGTGATCACCTTCGACGATGGCAGCCTGTACCACGCCGCGATCTCCTGGGCGCTGCCCGTGGTGTGGCCCGGCGCGGTCTATAGCCTCGAAGTGGGCATCACCGGCACCGAGGGCGTCCTGACCATCGACGCAGCTACCCGCCGGGAGACATCGCCCTGGGCGAGCTGCGCGGGCCGATGCGCGAGGAGACCGAGCAGTGGCTGAACCGCATCTCGATGGGACTGCCGACGCAGCACGCCACCGCCGCCGAGGCGCACAACCGGCTGATGCTTACGAAGGCGTTCGATCTTTCGGCTCGATTGAAGCGGGCGGTCCCTTTGCCGATTGCTTCGGAATGAAGAAAGCTTTTCTCATATCGCTTTTTCCCGTCCTGGCCTTCGCGCAAGGCTATCCCTCCCGCCCCGTTCGCATGATCATTCCCTTCGCGCCAGGCGGCGCGTCGGACTTCGTCGGACGCATCATGCAGCCGCGCCTTGGCGAGCTGCTCGGGCAGCCGATCGTGGTCGAGAACCGTGCCGGCGCTTCCGGCAACATCGGCGTGGAAGCGGCAGCCAGGTCCGCGCCCGACGGCTACACCCTGTTCCTCGGCAACATCGGCACCATCGCCGTCAACCCGGCCGTCTTTCCGAAGCTCGCGGTGAACCCGCGAACCGACCTCGCCGCCGTCATCCAGGTCGTCGACGTGCCGAGCGTGCTGGTGGCGAACGGCGCGTTTTCAGCGAGCAGCGTGGAGGAGCTGGTCGCCCTTGCGAAGGCGAGCCCGGGAAAGCTCAACTACGGCTCTCCGGGGAGCGGCAGCGTGAACCGGCTGGAGATGGAGTTGCTGCGCGGCGCCGAAGGGCTCGACATGGTCCATGTGCCGTACAAGGGCGGCGCCGGGCCCGCCGTGGCCGGGCTGATGGGCGGCGAGACGCACGTCATGTTCACCACCGCGGCTTCGGCCATCGGGCAGGTCCGCGGCGGCAAGCTCAAGCTGCTCGCCGTGACGAGCGCGAGGCGCATGGAGCAGGCGCCCTCGGCGCCCACCATGGTCGAGTCCGGCTATCCCGACTTCGTCACCGGATCGTGGCAGGGCGTGTTCATGCCGGCCGGCACGCCGCGTGACATAGTGGAAAAGCTGTTTACCGCGATCCAATCCACCATGAGGACAGCCGAGGTGGCCGAGCGGCTGAAGAACGGCGGCGCCGAGGTGGTGACCAGCCCGGCGCCGGCGGCGTTCGCCGAATTCGTCGCGGCGGAGACGCAGCGCTGGTCGCGCGTGGTGCGCGAATCGAACGCCACGGTGGACTGAGGTGGAGAAGCTCGGCGTCGCGGTCTGCGGGCTAGGCTGGTGGGGCAAGATCATCGTCCCGTTGCTCAAGGGCAGCTCGAAGCTGAGGGTTGTCAGGACCGTAGATCCGGATCCCGCCGCCGGCGCCTTTGCAGCGAAAGAAAAACTTCCTTTTACCCAGCAGTTCGAAGACGCGCTGAAAGACCCGCAAGTCCAGGGCGTAGTGCTCTGCACGCCGCACACGCTGCATACCGAGCAGATCGTGCGCGCCGCGAGCGCGAAGAAGCACGTGTTCTGTGAAAAGCCGCTTTCGCTGTCGCGCGCCGATGTTCTGCGCGCGGTGGAAGCTTGCAATCGAAACAAGGTTGCGCTCGCGGTCGGGCACGAGAAGCGCTTCGAGCCGCCGGTCCAGGAGCTGCTGCGCATGGCAAGAAGCGGCGAGCTGGGGACGCTGCTGCAGATCGAGGCCAACTTCGTGCAGGACAAGTTCCTCTCGCTGCCCGCCGACAACTGGCGCCTCTCGGCCAGGGAAGCGCCTGCCGGGCCGATGACCGCGACCGGGATCCACCTGCTCGACCTGTCGGTCGGCCTGCTGGGGCCGGCGCAGCGCGTGTTCGCCAGCGTACGCCAGCTCGGCAGCCAGCTCACCAACGGAGACACGCTGGGAATCCTGGTCTCGCATAAATCAGGCAGCAATTCCCTGATCAGCGCGATCCTCGCCACCCCGTTCGATGGCCGGCTGGCGGTTTACGGAAACAAGGGCTGGGCGGAAGTGCGCGACAAGGCGCACCCGGAGGCGCCGCTAGGCTGGAGCCTCACCGTGAATATTCGGGGTTCCGATAAGAAAATGCATGAGTTCCCTCCGGCGAAGGCCGTGCTCGCGAATCTCGAAGCGTTCGCCGACGCCGCGCTCGGCCGCGCGCCGTATCCGGTGCCGCAGGAGCAGATGATCGCTAACGTCTCGGCGCTGGAAGCGATTTTCCGCTCTGCGGCGAGCGGCAAGGTTGAATTGGTGGAGAACTAGCATTCATGGTGCCGCTTTCGAGCGCCGCGCAATGGCGACGAACGCCCATACGATCGCGAGCGGGATGAGAACCGGCAGCAGGAACGGGAATGCCAGCATCGCGAGGACAAGGCCCGCCAGAACGACGAGTCCCAGCACGATGACGCCGATCCCCGCGAACACGAACGCCAGCAGGATCGCCGCGCAGCCGAGCGCGATCAGCGCCACCACCAGTCCGCCGATCCCGATCGCGCCCTTCAGCGGCCCGCTCACCTCCTGGCCGTTGATGACGATCGTCACGGCGTTGCTTTCGGCGAATAGCGCCCACCCGACGATGACGAGCATCAGCAGCGCGAGCGCGATGGCGAAAGTTCTTGCCATGTCTAGTCGATCTTAATCCGCAGCTCGCCGATGGAGCGGCGCCAGGCGTCGAGCTGCTGCTTCATCACCGCGCCCATTTCTTCGGGTGTCGAGCCGAAAGTTTCGAAGGCCTGGTTGTCGAGCTGGGCGCGCACATCGGGCCGGCGCAAGACGAGGTTGGTCTCGCGTGACAGGCGCTCGATGATTTCCTTCGGCGTCCTGGCCGGCGCGACGAGCGCTATCCAGGGATTGATGGGAAATGGAGGCAGGCCTGCTTCGACCATGGTGGGGACTTCGGGCAGCAGCGGGCTTCTTGAGTCGAGCGTGGTGGCCAGAGCGCGGAGCTTGCCGTCCCTGACGTGCGGGATGAGCGTCCCGGAGATGAACATCAGGTGCAGCCGGCCGCTGAGCAGATCGTTGAGCGCCAGGGCTTCGCCTCTGTAGGGTATGCCGTTCATCTCCAGGTTCGCGGACGATATGAGCAAATGCGGACCGAGCAGGCTGGTGGCATTCGCGCTGCCGAAGTTCAGCTTCCCGGGATTGGCGCGCGCATACTCGATAAGCTCGGTCCCTCTGTTCGCCGGCACGCTGGGATGAACGACAAGGAAGAAAGAGAGCTTGCCGACGGATGAAACCGGCGCGAAGTCGTTGATCGGGTCGTACGAGCTGTTCTTGCGGATGTTCGGCATCGCGGACAGAACCGTGTATCGTTGATCGGGTCGTACGGGCTGTTCTTGCGGATGTTCGGCATCGCGGAGAGAACCGTGTACGAAGCGAGGAGCAGCGTATAACCATCAGGCGCCGACTTCGCCACGAAGTCGGCTGCGATTGCGCCGTCCGCGCCCGGCCGGTTCTCGATGAAGACGGGCTGGCCGAGGGCCTGCGACAGCGGCGGCGCGATGATCCGGCCGACGACGTCGAGCGCGCCCCCGGGCGGAAAAGGCGCCACCACGCGGACCGGCTTGGCCGGATACTGGGCAAGCGCGGCTGTTCCAAGCAGCGCGCCGAGAATGCCCAGCAGGGTCCGAACGCGTCGCATGCTTCCTCCCGTCACGCGTTGTTAGAGCGGCGTCAGCCCGGCGCTCAATTCTACGATGCAAAAACACTATACCAGCACTTAGCAAAATGAGGCCGAGTACGGCTAAAAACACCGTTTATCACGATGCCCAGCCAAGACTTTAGGTACGCAACCTCCTCTCTGAGGTGATCGAGTTCAGACACGTGGCACGGTCCGAGCGCCTTCTAGACAGAATGGCTTTCGTTCGAAGGTAGGCGGCCCGCCTCCGCGGTAACGTGGGTTGCGCGATGGGCGCGCAGAGCCACAGGTTTGGCACGGTGGC
>WNFI01080448.1_pt1 | contig 25281 bp, 23 predicted proteins | sample 5400471 | NCBI WGS metagenome assembly WNFI01 (sample SAMN13153348, study PRJNA577476) | soil metagenome | isolation source: 100 cm saprolite on Douglas fir-dominated hillslope | place: USA:California | collected 2013-09-17 | reverse complement strand
AAACCTGTACCGCTGGAGCGCTCGGAGCGAACAGAAATACACATCGAAAAGTGTGGAAACCTGATCTTAGGACGCGCCACGGGCGGACGCGGGCCGGTTGACAGTGCGGGAGGCTGTTGGCGGACATTCCAGGGTTTACCGGGTAACGTGAAGATCGATGGCAACCGACGCCGGGCGACGGTCTCTGGCCGGCCAAGACCAGTCAGTAGACGCATGGAACTGCCGTAACTAAAGCGGTCACTCGATGGGGTGACCTTGCACACCAGGCAAGCGAACCGGCCCGATTAAATGCGCCGAGCTGTTTCTAAACCTCGGCAGGAGGACTAGCCTTAGGCTCGAGCAAATCCCATAAGTTACCGTACAGGTCCGCGAACACTGCGACAGTCCCGTACTTTTCTTCTTTAGGTTCACGAATAAAAATAACGCCCTTGGCGCTGTACGAACGAAAATCTCGCCAGAAGTTATCGGTGTACAGAAACATGAAGACGCGACCGCCAGTCTGGTTGCCGATACGGGAGGATTGCTGTTCGCCCACCGCCCGCGCGAGAAGAATTTGACTGGCTTTTCGGCCTTGCGGTGTGACGACAACCCACCGTTTGTCTTGTTCTGGAATATACGTATCTTCGACTAAACGAAACCCTAGCACGCCAACGTAATAGGCGAGCGCCTCGTCATAGTCGCGAACAACAAGCGCTATGAGTCCAACGGACTGATCCATACAATAATCCCCACGCTAAAACCGACCTCGCTGCAGTTTAGCCATCTGGAGCTACAAACCGCATCAACGTTCAGGCATCTCAACCACCGGGGTTCCGTATAGCTGTCAGTCATGAATGGCAACAAGGGGTCGATTAGGGTCCTTTCAAGGGCAAAGCGGCGAGATTTTAGACTGCCTTCCTTAGCGTTTCGGCCATACGGGTTTGCCAGCCTGGACCTGTAGCTTTCCACCGAGCCAAGGTATCCGGCGGCAGACGCAGGGAAATGGACGTGCGAGCATTACCGGATTTCGGTCGACCACGAGGTTTGAGCATTTTGGCGGCAGCTTGCTTGCCAAATATTTCCGGCAAGACTTCGCGCGCCTTATGCGCGCGTGCGAAGGTCTCCTTCGTCCAGACCGGATTCTCACGATCCGCTCGCTCAGGATTGCGCTTGCGCTTCATACCGTCGCCAATTGCACGATGTCCTTCACTTCTAGAATCCGTTGAGGATAGCCCTTGATAACCGCGTTGATCATCGCCTGCCCCACTTCCTGCAACGTACAAAAGCCAGCGGGGTACAGTGCACGACCGATAGGGTAGATCCAGGCCAACCAACGGTAATAACTCTTTACGTTCTTCTGTCCGGGTGTAGCTTTCATAAAGCCGGGTCTAAACATGTAGGCTCGTTTGAACAACCGCATCAAGGCATTTTCGGTGGCGCCTTTCACTCGCGCCCATGCAATTCGTCCGTGTTCGCTGCTATCGGTGCCCGCACCTGTGACGTAGCAGAAGGTCATGTCAGGATTGCCCTTTGCTAAAAGCTGCGCGACGTTCAATGTGAGGTCATAGGTAATGTGCTTATATTCCTGTTGGCTCATGCCGACGGATGATACGCCGAGACAAAAGAAGCATGCGTCATATCCCGCCAGGTGCGGCTCAATGGGCGCGAGATTCAAGAAATCCGTATGAATGATTTCGCGCAGTTTTGGGTGCGACATGCCTCCCGGCTTTCGATTGATGACCAAAATCTGTTCGACAGCGGGATGGTTCAGACATTCGAGTAGAACACCTTCCCCGACCATGCCGGTAGCTCCGGTAATGATTGTTTTGAATCTCATGAATTACGTGCCCGCGCGCTCGATGAATGCAACGCGGAGTGTTGATTGAGCCGTGCGAATAAGCAATAGGAGTCGGCGGCGACGGACCGTGCGGCCAGGGTGAATTTCTGGCACGCGGGAAGGCGGCTGACAGCCTGCGGAAGCTCAATACGCCAAGTTGGCTACCCGAAAGTTGCCATTCGAAATAGTTGGAAGAAGATCCGCTAGGACTGGAGTAGCACTCAGGTTTCCCCGCAGTCCTAGGGTCATCGGCCCGTCGATGTGTCGCTAGGGTCACGCTGTGAGGCTCCTGGATCGGTGGTCGGCGGATCAATATACCCGCCTCTCGCCACGAATCTGCTCCCGAAGTCCAACTAAAGGACTTCTATTGAGTTTCCGGCTCTGGAAAGGATCATGGTAGGGTTTCGATGATTTGAACTAGCGGGGGAAATTCTCGTGGCACCGACGACACCAAACTCAGGCGATCCCAATCTTAATCGTCGAGCGCTTCTAGGCCTGGCGACAGGCGCGGCCGCGAGCGCAGCGGCGCCATCGATTGGGCAGGCTGCCCCCGCCGCGGTCCAACCGCCTAGCATAGTGATGCTGGACGCGATGACTCTCGCCGACGTAATTCGGGCTCGGAAGGTTTCTTGCGTCGAGGTGATGACCTCGTATCTCGATCACATTGAGAAGCTGAATCCGCGGGTCAACGCCATTGTGGCTATGCAAGATCGAGCGCCGTTACTTGCTCAGTCCGAAGAGCGAGACAGGCAAGTTGCACGCGGCGAGTTGATGGGACCGCTACATGGTTTCCCGCTGGCCGTAAAGGATTTGATGCCAGTCAAAGGCATCCGCATGACAATGGGCTCGCCAATCCTCAAGGACTTCGTGCCGGATGCGGATGGCATCATGGTGGAGCGGCTCCGAAAAGCCGGCGCTATTTTTATCGGCAAGACGAATACTCCGGAATTCGGGCTGGGGTCGCATACTTACAACCCGGTCTACGGGCCCACACGCAACGCGTACGATCAATCCCGTTCCGCCGGCGGCAGCAGCGGCGGTGCTGCCGTCTCTCTCGCCCTTCGCATGCTGCCGGTCGCGGATGGCAGCGACTTCGGCGGCAGCCTTCGCAATCCGGCCGGCTGGAATAACGTNATTTCAACGGCGCTTGGAATCTGATCTCAAAGGGAAGCGGATTGCATGGTCGGGAGACTTTCAAGGCTACCTGCCGTTTGAAGCCGGCGTTCTGGACGTTTGCAGAGGTGCCTTGAAAGTCTTCGAGTCGATGGGCTGCAGCATAGAGGAAGCCCAACCAGAATATTCGATTGATGCCGTCTGGCGAGCATGGTTGAAGCTGCGTGCCTGGCAATCCGGCGGAAGCCTCCTGGCTTACTACAACGATCCGGCAAAGCGTGCCCTCCTGAAACCAGAGGCAATATTCGAGGTTGAGAGCGGCCTTAAGCTCACCGCCTTCGATATTTCCGCGGCGTCCGCAGTACGGACCGCATGGTATCAAGCAGTGCGCCGCTTTTTCGAAAAATACGATTACTTCATAGTTCCGACCGCGCAGTTGTTTCCGTTCGATGTCAATCTCCACTGGCCGCAAGAAATCGCGGGCAAAAAGATGAAGACCTATCACGAATGGATGAAGGGTGTACTTCCCATCACCATGAGCGGCTGCCCCGCGCTTGCCGCCCCCGCGGGTTTTAGCCATGGAGGGTTGCCGATCGGTATTCAAATCGTGGGTCCGATTCATGCGGAAGTAGCTTGCTTACAGTTGGCTTACGGGTATGACGCGGCAACCGGCTGGTCGACTAGGCGTCTGCCCGGACTACTTGGCTAATGTTTGGATGCGGCTCTGCACAGAGGGTCAGCCGGTGGCGATTTGGGATCTTCGCCCCACTCCACGGTTGGAGAACCGCCATGCCTCAACTTGGCCGTCGTACGCGGCATCAAACTGTTCGTCCGAAAGCCGACGTTCGTGCCGGTCGCTTACCTTGCTATGCTGCGGGGCACTAGCCGGTCTAGACATACAGTGAACAAATCTAGGGTGCTCCGTGCAGAAGTGGCGCATGATCAACGAAGTTGACTACGCAGTTGCGCCAGCGAAATGCCAGGTACTTCAATTCCGGAGGAATGTATGCCTCTGTCGCTTAACGATACGGCCCCTGATTTTGAAGCGGAGACCACCGAAGGCAAGATCCGCTTCCACGATTGGATTGGCAACAACTGGGCGGTGCTGTTTTCGCATCCAAAGGACTTCACGCCGGTCTGCACCACCGAACTCGGCTACATGGCCAAGATCAAGCCTGAATTCGACAAGCGCGGCGTCAAGATCATCGGCCTGTCCGTCGACCCCGTCGACAGGCACGCGGGCTGGGCAAACGACATCAAGGAAACGCAGGGGTTTGCTCCGAACTATCCGATGATCGGCGACACAGATTTCAACGTGTCAAAGCTCTACGGTATGCTTCCCGCCGCCGCGTCCGGCGACCCGGCCAAACGCACGCCCGCCGACAATCAGACCGTGCGCAACGTGTTCGTCATCGGCCCGGACAAGAAGATCAAGCTCATTCTGGTCTATCCGATGACCACCGGTCGCAATTTCGACGAGGTGCTGCGCGTGATTGACTCGCTGCAGCTCACGGCCAAACACAAGGTGGCGACGCCGGTGAACTGGAAGCACGGCGAGGACGTGATCATCGCCGGTTCGGTTAGCGACGACGATGCCAAGAAACAGTATCCGCAAGGTTGGAAGGCGCCGAAGCCGTATCTCCGCATCGTACCGCAGCCGAAAGCGTAGATAGGCCGAACAGGGTTGCGGCTGGCTGACGGGACGACGGTCAGTCGACCGAAGGCACGCGACCTTGCTCGGCTCCTAGGCCTTCAGACGAGCGCCCGCTTTGCTGAATACGACACCATGATCATCGGCGGTGGACCGGCTGGCCTGGCAGCGGCCGTGTACGGCGCATCCGAAGGTGTGCGCACGATCGTTGTGGGGATGTGCGGCTCAGCCCCTTCAAGCGCGTCGCGTCCGCGGTCGGCGAGGGAAGCATGGTGATCGCCTTGGTTCAACAATACCTACGGCACGACGCGGGCGCTGGCCGCACGGGACGGTCTGCGCATCCGATATCTCGTCGATACGCACACGCATGCGGATCATTTCTCCGCAACCCAGCAGCTCGCGCGCCAACTCGGGGTACCGGTGGTGATGCATAGCGCAAGCCCAGCCCCATTCGTCGACCTGCGCCTGCAGGGCGGTGAGCTCCTGGTTGTCGGACGGCTGCGGTTGCAGGCGCTCCATACTCCCGGCCACACGCGCGATTCCATGTGCCTGTGCGTCGAGGACCGCGTGTTCACCGGCGATACGCTGCTCATCGGTGGAACCGGGCGCACCGACCTGCCAAGTGGTGACGCGGGAGCACTCTATGAGAGTCTGTTCGAGGGCGTGCTGAGGCTCGATCCGTCACTCAAAGTGTTTCCGGCGCACGAATACAAGGGCCGTGCTCACTCAACCATCGGCCAGGAGCTGGCCGAGAATCCGCGGCTGCAGAAAAGCGATCGTGGCGCCTTCATCGAGATGATGCAAAGCCTTAATCTCACGATGCCCACGCACGTCACCGAGGCATTGCGCACCAATATGACCGGCGGCAAGACTGTGGACCAGATGCTGTCCGAAGCCGCGGCGATGGTGCCGTTCATGTCGCTCGGCGAACTGAACGCCTGCCTCGAGTCCCGGATCAGTACCTTGATCGTGCTCGACGTACGCGAGCGCGATGCCTTTGAAGAGGGCCACATTCAGGGGGCACGGCTGTTGCCGCGCGGGCAGTTGGAGTTGCGCGTCAATCAGGAGCTGACCGACCCAACCAGGAGGATTATCGTCTGCTGCGAGTTTGGTCGGGTTTCGACGCTGGCAACCGCCACGCTACGCCAGATGGGGTTTCGGGGCGCTGTGGCCCTGGACGGTGGCATGAAGGCGTGGCGCGAGGCAGGTTACCCGGTGAAGGCGGGTAAAGAGCCCTGAGCAGCAACCACGGTAGCGGTCAGCTTCCGTCGGAGAACTCTATACTGACGCGGGCTTGGTGAAGGATGAGCAGATGACAAATATAAGTTGTCCGACGGCTCTGGTGAACGCGCCCATCGACGTCGTGTGGAAGCTTCTAACGGAACCCGCTGGATGGACGGAGTTCTTCGACATCCGCATCACCCGTGTTGACCCACCGGGTCCCGCGGTGGTCGGTCAAAGAATTCATGGTGAATCCGGCCCACGTTTTTTGCGTCTCGTCGTGACGCTCGAATACACCGAGATCGACGCCGTGCGGCGGACAATTGGACTGAATGTTCGGCTACCGCTAGGCATTACGGTCCGTGAAGACCTCGGCTGCAGTGTCGTTAGCGACAGGCAGTGCCGTGTCAACTATCACTGCCACTTTGGCCTCCCAACAGGTTGGCGAGGGGCGATCGCGCGGATGGTACTGCGCCGGGAGATCGAGAACGGACCAGCAGACTCCCTGTCGCGGCTCACGCGCGCTGCGGAGTTGCAGTTTTCCCACGCGGAACACTAAATGCGTTTCGGCCGTGCCAAAGGCCTGTTTGTAATGTCGTACGAGCATATTCCACGAATGACCAACGCAGCGGCGAGGCAGCCTTGCGCCGCCAGCCACGCGCGACACGGAAACGCCACAGCCGCTCGGCGCCGGCAATCTGCTCCGCCGCGGCGGCCTTCCAATCGACTTGGGCCCTGCCCTGAAGTTGTAGGAGGTCGCCGGTCTCGAATTCGACGAACAGCAACGAAGCGCGGGGCTCAGCGATCAGATTGCCGAGCGTGTTGAAATAGCGGTTGCCGCGAAAGTCGGGAATCGTCAATACGTCGCCGTCGACGCGGACGAAACCCGGTCGGCCGCCGCGATGCGAGATGTCCGCGCCATAAGCTGCACCGTTGCCGGCGTGGGAGCGGCTGGCGACGAAGAACGTGTCGGCCCGTTCGATGGCGGCCTGCGCCGCTTCATCCAGATGATCGAAGGATTCGACCGGAGTCGAAACGCCTTGGGCCGGTTCGACTCGCGAAGATTCGACGACCCGCTGCTGAATATATTGCGGACAATTACCGAAGCTCTGGTTGACAGCGACGGTGATGCCGCCTGCCTCGAGACTCTGTATGCGGCCATTAGCCCGGTTGCGCCGTCGCGTGGAGAAATCGATACCGAGAATGCCGATTTCGCGATCCGGCGCGAGGGCCTCGGCGGCGGGATCACCGGCATCCGGCAGCGCTGCGATATGCAGTGTCACCGGATCCGGGGACTGTACAAAGCCCGGATGCCCTGTCAGCAGGGTCGCGAGCGGCCAACCGCCTGCGTCGATTGAACCGAGGAATAGATAGGGCAGCTGAGCGAAGAAGTGCCGGTGCTGCTCGGGCATGAAATCACGGATACCGCTGCCACGGGGCCCGCCGCCTGCCAAGACCTGCGCGGTTAATTCATCCGGGTTGAAGGGCGAGCCCTCCATCATCGCATCAGGTTGCCGCTGGTATCGGCGACGGTGGAATGGGCTTGAAATGCGGCAATGCTTCAACGCGGCGCAGCCAGGCGAGCACCGACGCGTACTCGCCGAGCGGAATGCCGCCTTCCGGTGCGTGCGCGACATAGGAATAACACGCAAGGTCGGCGATGGTTGCGTGCTCCGCGGCGAGAAAACTACGGGTCGCCAGATGTTCGTTCATGAAGCGGAGGAGCACTGCTGCGATCTGTTTCGCTCGCGCGAGATCGCCGGGAGAATTCCACAAGGTGACCATGCGCGCAGTCGCCGGCCCATACATCACTTGTCCTGCGGCGATGGACAACCAGCGCTGTACCTGCGCGGCGGCCACCGGCTCCTCCGGAAGCCATTGGCTGCCCGGCGCATAGCGTTTGGCGAGATAGACCAGAATGGCATTGCTGTCCGCGAGCGTTAGATCGCCATCCTGCAAGACGGGGATCTGGCGCAGCGGGTTCAGCTTGTGAAATTCCGGTGAACTGCGGACCGCGGCCGACGCCACCACGTATCGATAGGGGAGGCCGAGCATCCGCAACAGCAGTTCGACACGGTGGGCGTGCCCCGACAATTCCGTCCCATGGAGAGTGATTTCGGTGGACATGGCGGTTTCCTCCTCTGTTGCTTGCGATTCCTCCGGCACAGTTTACTATTGCAGTTATTGTATTAAACGTGCCATTCTGAAAGTTAAAATTCCATAACTTGGAATAATTCATGGATCGCCTCGATGAATTGGCCATCTTCGTGGCAATCGTGGAAGCCGGCAGTCTGGTCAGCGCTGCGCGACGTCTGCGGCGGTCGCCGCCCGCCGTCACGCGCGCACTCAGTTCCCTAGAGGATCGCATCGGCCTGCGCCTGGTTGACCGGACCACACGGCGGCTGGCGCCGACCGAGGCCGGCAGCGCGCTGGCTGAACGGGCGCGCGCATTGCTGGCCAGCTACGAGGAGATGTTGGTCGGCGCCTCGCAGGCGCCGATTCGCGGCGTGCTGCGTATCACGGCGCCGGTGCAGTTTGGCCGCCGCCATGTAGCCCCCATCGTGTCGGCATTCCTCAACGAGTACCCCGACGTGAGGGTCGAACTATCGCTGAATGATCGCAATCTTGATCTCATCGAGGAGGGACTCGATCTCGCCGTGCGCATAGGTCCGCTCGCTGATTCGAGCTTGGTTGCGCGCCAGGTCGGCAGCGTACGGCGCGTCGTCGTAGCGAGCCCGACCTATCTTGCACGGCGCGGCGTGCCTCGAACGCCGGCGGATCTCGCTACGCACGACACGATCTTCGGCATGGCGCGTTCGCCCGCACGGGAATGGCGCTTCGGCCCCCCGCGGCGCGGCTCGGTCGTGCGCCTTTCACCGCGCTTGCTCGTCGATGATATCGAGGCACAGCTTCAGGCTGCGCAGGCTGGCCGTGGCATTGCACGCGTACTTTCCTATCAGGTGTCGGATGAATTGGCCGCCGGGTCCCTGGTGCGGCTGCTGCAGGATTTCGAGCCCGAGCCTCTGCCGGTGCAACTCGTTACCTTGAGCCGCAGCCATATGGCGCCGAAGGTTCGTGCTTTTCTGGATTCTGCCGTGAGGATTTTTCAGGACGTCGGCGTCATCCGGTGACGCCGGCTCAAGGCTGCAAGCGGGTGACCGACCAGGGCGAGGGCGCGCCTGAGCCGGCGCCCGGCCGATCGGGCAAGGTTCGCGTCCACAACGCGCGGTCGTGGATGCGGAACTCTCCTTCCACCCAGAGTTCCACGGCGTCCGCACACAGACGATATCCGCCCCAATGAGGCGGCCGCGGCACGTCCACGGTGACACCCTCGGGTTCAGCCGTGCCGGGGCCGTCATAGGGAATTCCGAACCGGCGTGCCATGGCAGCGACGCCGCGCTCGAGCGCCTGACGCGATTCCACGGGTTGGCTTTGATCGCTGGCCCAAGCGCCGAGCCGGCTCTGCCATGGCCGGGTACGGAAATAGGCGTCGTTCTCGGCATCCGAGAGCGATTCGACCCGGCCCTCGGCGCGCACCTGGCGGTGGCGGTGATCCCAGTGAAACACCACCGCCGCCCTGTGTTTGGCCTCGAGTTCCCGACCCTTGCGCGACCGATAGTTGGTGTAGAAAACGATGTAGCCCGCCTGCGCGTTGATCTCTTTGCAGAGTACGACACGCGCCGATGGATAGCCGCGATCGTCCACGGTCGCCAGCACCATGGCATTGGGATTGGGCTGGGCGGCATCTGCCTGAGCCTGCGCCAGCCATTGTGCCAAGAGATTGAGGGGATTCCCCGTGCCGGTGCGCTTGCGGTAGCCGTGGGCGCCCAGTAAAACGGGAACGGTAAGAATAGGGGACTCTTTTCAAATGAATCTCGATGAATTGCGGACCGCCCTGACGGATCTCGACGGCCAGCTGGTGGAGCTGGTCGCGCGCCGTCAGGCATTGAGCGAACAGGTGGCGGCCGTCAAGCGCGCCACCGGACGCGCGACCCGCGACTTCGGACGCGAGCGCGAGGTGATATTGCGGGGTCGCAATACCGCTTCGCGCCTGGGCGTCTCGCCGGACCTGGCCGAATCGTTATTGCGGCAATTGATACAATCCTCGTTGGCCACCCAGGAGCAGGCGCGGGTTGCGGCCCAGGCGCACGGCAGCGGCAAACGTGCGTTGGTGATCGGTGGTCACGGCAAGATGGGCGGGTGGTTCGCGGAATTTCTGGCATCGCAGGGCTTCCGTGTCGCCATCGCCGATCCCATGGGAGGTCTTCCGGGATTCGATACCGTCGCCGAGTGGGAGAACGATCCCCTGGACTTCGACTTGATCGTGCTGGCCACGCCCCTGAGCGTCACGACGCGCCTGCTCGAGATCTTGGCGCGGCGAGTACCGCGTGGTCTGATCTTCGACCTGGGTTCGCTGAAGACGCCGCTGCGCGCCGGACTGGACGCGCTGGTCAAAGCCGGCTGCCGCGTGACGTCGCTGCACCCCATGTTCGGACCGGACACGGAATTGCTGTCGGGCCGGCACGTGATCTTCATCGACTTGGGGAATTCCGACGCGCTGCAGGAGGCACAGGAACTCTTTGCGCCGACGATGGCGGAACGCGTCGTCATGGGTCTGGACGAACACGATCGATTGATTGCCTATGTGTTGGGGTTGTCGCATGCGCTCAATATTGCCTTCTTCACCGCGCTGGCCGACAGCGGCGAGGCGGCGCCCAGGTTGGCGAAGCTGTCGAGCACCACTTTCGATGCGCAGCTGGACGTGGCGAGCCGCGTCGCCGCCGAAAGTCCCGATCTGTATTTCGAAATCCAGAACTTGAACGACTATGGCGGCGAGTCATTGCTGGCCTTGCAGCAAGCGGTCGCTCGCCTGGTCGCGACGGTGAAGACGGGTAATGCGGCGGAATTCACCGCCATCATGAATCGCGGCCGAGCGTACTTGGATGTGCGGGCGGCAGCACGTGCAAGCTGATAGCGACCTTGGGGATATCGGACATGGATGATCTGATTCAGGAGAACGAAGATCTCAAAAAGCGCCTCAAGGAATTGACCGCGGAGGCCGCCAACAACGAAACCATCCTGAAGCGCACGCAAGCGCGCGAATTGACGCTGCTGCGGGCCGACAGCTTGGCGCAGCTGCTGCACGCCATGGTCGATGGTTTGCGCGAGTCCTATTTGCTCGACGCCGTCAGCGTCGTGCTGCTCGATCCACAGCACGAGGTTCGGCATCTGTTGATCGCCGGCGGCGATCGGCCCGAGGAATTCAAGCAAATTTTCTTCGTCGATTCATTGATCGGCCTCGCGCCGCAATTGGCCGTGCTCAACAAGCCGTGGCTCGGCCCCTTCGTGGGAGCCGATCACCATCTCCTCTTTCCGGGCACGTCGAACCTCAAGAGCGCCGCCCTGGTGCCGCTCCCGCGCAAGGACCGTGCAACCGGGGCATTGTGCTTCGGCAGCCGCGATCCCTCGCGCTTCACGCGTCATCATGGAACGGATTTTCTCGCGCACTTGGGGGCGGTCGCCGCCGTATGCATCGAGAATGCAGTCAATCGCGCGCGCCTGCTGCGCGCGGGGATCACGGATTTCCTGACGGGTTGGCACAATCGGCGCTATTTGCAGCAGCGCCTCAAGGAAGAGCTGGCGCGCGCGCAACGGCGCGCCGGAACCATCGCCTGCCTGATGATCGACATCGATCGCTTCAAGAGCATCAACGACGGATACGGACATCTGGCGGGGGACAATGCGCTCAAAGAGATTGCGCAACGCGTGGAGACCCAGATTCGCAGCATGGACACTGCGGCGCGTTTCGGCGGCGACGAACTCGCGATTCTATTGCCGGAGTCAAGCGCGGCCGAGGCCGCGAAGCTGGCCGAGCGCATTCGCGAAGTCATTGCGGCGGTGCCGTTTGCCCTTACCACACAGATCGAACGCAGCTTGACCGTGTCGGTCGGGGTCGCCGCGATCGCGCCGGGACGGCACGAAACGGACTTGAAGGCGGTTGCCGACCGACTATTGGCCGATGCCGATGCGGCGCTCTATCGGGCCAAGGCGCTGGGACGGAATCGGGTGCAAGTGGGTTCAGGCTAGGCTTGGCGATAATCTAGTAATTTCAGATGGTTATGACCACCCTGCCCACCGCGTGCGGAACGGCGAGAACGCTCAAAAAAAGATGAAGCTGGTTATATATACAGCTATACTACTGTATGAGTTTTATCACGTTTCATTGGATGCAATGCCTTGAAGGGAGGTGTGACCATGGTTAAGCGGCCATCGGCGTCCCGAGTTCGGCGGAACTCGCGGCGGGCAAAGGCTCAGTCCGGTGAACACGTCTACGGCGTGCCTGTTCCTAAAGGGTTGCACGACGCGATCGAGACTGAACGAGGCAACCTGTCCAAAGCCGAATCGGTGCTTGGATGCCTGGCGATCGCCATGGAATACGAAACCGATTCCGTCGACGGACCCCACTACCCTGATGTGGCGGAGCTGGCGCGGGAACTGGTGAGGAAGTCGATCAACGGCCTGGATTCCCTCGTCCTGCAGCAGCGCCTGCAGCGGAACAGAATCAAGGAAAACCCCGATCTATCGTTTGCGGAAGGATGCTATGCCGTCCTCGACTCCACGGGAACGAGCTTGGGTGTGTATCGCCGCGCCGCGGGCAGGCCCGCCACATTGGCGGTCGAGATGAGTGTGGGGTAGCCGAGTAGATCGATCGTTGTGCCGGCCGGTTTCCCTCTCCAGATGCGCTTCGAGTGCCTGTTCGGCATGAGCGAAGAGTTGCGGCTGAGTCTCGCGATAGCGGTCTGCCTGCTCGATCAAAGTCGATCGACTGCGTCCGAATAGACGCGCCACGGCAGATACGGATGCGCCGTTGCGCGCGCATAGTACGGCGGCGGCGACCTTCGCCTTGACGATGGCACGCTTACGGGAGGCGGAACGCATGTCTTCGTACGAGATGTGGCTGTAGTCGGCGACGAACCGAGCGATCTCCTCGATGGTCGACCGTTCCGGGGCTTTCCGGCGCATCGTCGCGCGCCTCGCAAGTACGTCGTCCGACGCTTGCCGCGATCCACGAGGGGCGCGACCGGTCAAGATTGCCATGATCTCCGGAGCGACCGGCTGTGTCTTCCGGCGAATGTACGCCGATCTGCCTGCGCCGCCCGGACTCAATGCGGCTAGTACGCGTTCGGTCGTAATCCACGTCAATGATTTGGGGCTGAGGTATGCCGAGTCCCCGGTCCAGCAGAAATCTACTCGCGCGCTTTCCGCCTTATCGGGCTCCGCCGGGCGATGTAGCCAAATCACCAAGTCGTCCAGGAACAGTTCGGCATCGATAGGGATGGCGACATAGTGTTTGAAAATGCTGCCGGTCCATCCGCGTCGGTGCCGAAGATAAATGGCATAGGCGCCCGAAATGTGATGGGCTATCGCACCCGTCGACGCATGTGCCGACTGCACGGCAAAGCGCATTTCCCTTCCTTCGCATCGGCAACCGTGAATCCATCCGCCGCACCAAAAGAGCATGCGCTCGGCGATGGCGGACAGGGTGTGCCAATCCTCTTCATCTTGCACGAGTGTCCGGGGACCCCGCCCCCGCAAGTTTAGATGAATGATCTCCTGAGTCGGGCAACGCATGTCACTTGTGACGCAGCAAAAAAAGCCCGTACCGGTAAATGGGCTCAATCCATCGACGCACTATCGAAAAGCCCGCTCGGTTCAGTAGCGAACCTAGTTCCTCCGGATCGAACTTCCACATCACCTCCGCGTCGATCAACTCCGCCGCGCTGAAAGATACGGTGATGCCCAGAGTAGCGAGACTCACAGTCTGATCCATCAGGCTCTCGATGCGGACCTCGTTCCTTTTCGTGCGCGAATCATATTTCGATCGATACCGAAAATTATCCGTGACGAAATTGCCGCCGTAGCGTCGGTTGAGATGATCGAGCATGTTAAGCGTCGAACGTGGGCCATACCCTGCCGAATCGTTGTAAGCCCTATCAATGATGGCCGGATCCTTGTCCAAATCGGCACCGAGCAAAAAATAGTCTCCCCGCGTGCCGCTGCCGAACAGTTCCGAAAGCAGGTCGTCGATCTCCTGCCACTCCATGTTTCCAAGAGAGCTACCCAAAAACACGAACAATCTTGCGCCAGGGTAGGGTGGTAGCGCGCGCAATCCCTTGTGATACGTCGCGCCCAGGCAATGAACAAAAAGAAGGGGAAAGGCTGAAGCTAGCTCCTGCGCCGAATGCGACAGCGTCTCGGTGTCGACGTCAATTGGAAAATATTCGCAGCGCATTCCACGCTTGGCATATTCCGCCAATAAGATCCGCGTCTTTTCCGAGGTCCCCGCTCCCAACTCGACGATCGGAAGCAACCCGCAGAGTTCGACGATGTCACCGGCGTACCAATTCAACAGCTGCGTTTCAACGCGCCGCAAGTAATATTCCGGGGTAGCGCATTGCCGCTCGAAAAGCGCCGTACCGTGCTTATCGTACACGTAGACCGACGATATTCTTTTGGGCGATCTCGTGAGATTGAAGACTACGTTCGGCCCGTCTTGCGCCAGGGGGTCTTCAGCCGTCCTCACCAAATACCGAATTCGCGTATCCGACGTCGTTCCCGAGACCAGCGGTTGCGTGAGCATTTGTTCCGACCGTTATGGCTGTGGATGCTGCCCGTCTCGCTGCTATCCAAAAATCTGCGCGCTCAATTGATGAAACATCCTACTGTACAGGCTGAGATAGGCCCGCGCCCCTTCACGTAGATGGCCCCGCTCCCCCGGAAGCACATCCAGGTAGCGTGCAATACACCGCTTTGCATTATTGACATGGTCCGGTTCGTGAACGTAATGCGCCCGCAGGTACGCAAACTCCGGCATCTCCCGCGAGAAGCGGTATTGGGGAAACTTTAGAAAAATGTCGTGCCAGGGAACGAATTCCTCGACGCTGGTGACCTCCGATGCAGTGTGTACGCCGAGAGCGAAAGCGACCGGACTCTCCCGGTACCAAGAAAACAAGGCATCGCCCAGATTGACAGCGGCGGAACAAGCGTTCTCGCGCGCCTCGATTTCCTCGATTGAAATCCCCAGATATGCGGCAAAATTTCGTGCCAATTCCACGTGGGTGATGGTCTCTCGCAATCCATATTCATCAACTGCCGCGTCGAGTACGCAAGCTCCGATCTCATGACCGACCTTGGGCAGGAGAGGCAGGACCTGATCCGACAGCCTTCCGGCAAGGATCGCGATACCACCAATCGTGTGGCGATTGAACGTCGCCATGCTGGCCAGAAACAGAAGAAGCTCGGATCGTGTCAGGGGTCGGGAAGAGAAGTGCCGGTTGAACGACCGCAATACCTTGACGGCGGAATGAGTGGAGCAGCCTTCGTAAATCCCATCGACCTCCCGAATTAATGGCTTGTCTAGAGCGTCCTTGTCGATCGTAGTCCGCGCCGTATGCATGTGGTCTATCCCTGTGCGTCCGTTGCAACAACCCCCGCCGACCACTCAGTGGCTCACCCTGCTTGGCGAGCGAAAACCAGTGGGCCGAACGGAGAATGCCGAACCGACCGCCTCGCCTCAACCGATCTTTTTGTCCTATTTCACGTAACTTGTAGTCACTCAAGAAAAGCAGACAAAGATCGGGCGGTCGTTTAACGCATGCCTATACGACGAACGCGCCGGTTGGCACGAAGTCGATCGATGCTCTGGAATAGCCAATTCCGAAAGGTCGTGACAGCAGGGTGCTTCGCGTCCTGATTGGGGACGATGAAATAATACGCATTCTTGGAATAGAGGGCCGAATCAAACGCCTTCACAAGACGCCCTTCGGACAGATGAATCGCGGCCAAGAAATCATCTCCGATAGCGACACCCTGTCCGCGCGCGGCAGCGTCCAAGCACAGGGAGGTTTCGCTGAAAACAAGGCCTAATCTCACGTCGACGTCGATCGCCTTCGAGCAACCCTGAAAATATTCTTGCCATTCGGCGATCGACCGATCGTGCAACAACGTATGGTGTTGAAGATCCTCTGGCGTACGCAGTGGCAGCATTTTCGTGAGACCCGGAGCGCAGACTGGAAATAGGCGGGACCGAAACAAAGTCTCGCTGTTTTGAAGTTTCATACCAACTTCGGCGTACTGGATGGCGCAATCGATATGACGGTTGTGCAATGAATTGGCGCCTTTCTCGGCGAGAATCTCCACCAGAGTGTTGGGCACGATTGCGTGGAATTCTGCCAGCCTTGGTACCAGCCAAAGCCCGGCAAAGTCCGGATCGACGGAAATGACAAGTCTGTCTGGCCTTTGGCTTCCGCTCAGCCGCACGACGGCCCGTTGCATATGCGAAAGTGCCATAGTTACCGCGCCCAGCAACATTTCCCCGTCAGCAGTCAAAACAATACTTCGGTAACGTCTCTCGAACAAGCGGTGCCCTAGTTGTCGCTCCAATTGCTTTATATGCCGGCTCACCGACGCGTGAGTAACGTGCAATTCGTTGGCGGCTGCCTTAATGCTCTGGTGCCGCGCGGCCGCTTCGAACGCCGTAAGCGCACCACTGAGCACGGGAAGTTGATGCTTTGACATACACACCCCATTCCTTAGGGTCAACATGCGGGTTAAATAACCGAACAAGTGCCGTCGAATCCGACGCGTTCACGCAATATACCCGAACAACTCAAGCGCTAATCACAACCACGACCGAATCTCGCAGTAAGTCGATGCTCCCATAGTCAAACAGACTCCGGCGAGCGGACCCAATTGAAGATTTGCTCCGCGGGTCACGAAATCCTGCAAATACCGCCAATTTAAACGCTGTTGGCACACGCGTTCCTAGTGTACGGAACCGGGCATCCGAGTGCGCGACACTATAGTGTGCGTACACCTCCTCACGCTCGCACCTCCAATATTGACTTGGCCGCCAATCCGCGCAATTTGCGATGCCAAGGGGCGTCCGAAGTTTCATTGAGGCGGCGACGACATGGGAAGTTGTCACGTGAAGGATCGCCAAAGGCACACAGGATGCCACGCCTAGAACGGCTGGAATTCAAGGATGCAATCCACTACGTCCGAGTGCGTGGGCGGACTGGGGCGGATATATTCTTCGATCCTCACACCTTTAGACGTTTCCCCCAAGCGCCTCGTCAATACGCTCCGCATGTGCAAAGATTTGAACTTCTGCTCACCGCTGCCTGCACGGAGTGCGGCACCGTTCTGCATGGGTACTGCTTGGAGCCCAATTCAGGCATTCTCGTACTGCAGACCGCCGGTGCATCGCTTCAAGCGTTCATGCAGCGGCTATCCAACCGGTACTCGCGATACCTCCGTGCCTGCGGCTTCGTGGAAGGGCGCGGCGTGTTCGGCGCCCGCTACGACTCGAAGGTCGTTGCGCCCGAGTATTTGCCTCACGTGGTGCGCCGCGCGCATCGCAGCCCAATATTGGCCGGTCTTTGCCGGCGGCGGCTGGACTATCCATTCAGCTCGGAGCGAGCGTATATGGGCGAGTTGGCGCAATTACCGATCGCTACGGGCGGCTTGCTGACAGAGCTGGAGGGCAAAGGTCACCACGGTTTGCGCGGATACCGGGATTTCATGGACCAAGATGAAACCCCTTATGTCGCGAATCTTTTGTCGCATGGCTCACCTCTGGATTCCCGCATCGTGGGCGACAAAGCGTTCGTCCAAAGCGTTCGGCACATGGCCGCGCATCCCGTCGCGCCGCCGACTCGGGAGCAGATCATTGCGGCTGTTGCTCGCTTGTTGAGCAAGACGCCGGCCGATATCTATTCGGCCACGCGCGTCGGTGTGCTGGGGCGAGCACTGGTGGCTTGGTACGGACTACGTTCAGGCGCGGCGACTTTAGCGGAAATGGGGCGATGGTTTTCGGTTGCAGGCGCGACTTTGGGACAGGCGATCCGGCAACATCGCAGCGTCACACCCGATCTATTCAATCGGGCCATCCTCCCTGGCCTTGAAATCAGCACTGACAGATGAGATCGGTATTTTCGATCCCGACGTCGACTCCAGCTTTAGCTCTGGCACCAGATATGGCCACGAGGGTCGTAGTGGAATTTACGGCTGGCACTCCGAGCACAAGGCCAAATCCTGATTCGTGCGGCCCGCCGATCGCTGACTCAGCGAGTGGAGTTCAGGAGCGCGCCATTGCCGTGACTCCTGAATAGGAGGACAGCGGCCCGTAGTTAATTGAATTAAACGGATATATTGAAACATGGCCTGATGAGCGTGCTCGTACACGCGATCCTGCTGGTCCGCGAGCGCCCGTCCGCTTGATCTCTCTCACGTCGCATGCCGATTGCTCGATCATGAAAGGACTGTTGACGAGAACCAAACTTTCCGCGCACGTTGACGATGCTACCGCGGATAGCAAGCAAATGGGTGAATCACATTCAGAAGGAGACTTCTCATGATTGTCGAACTTGGAAAAGTGACGGAAGAGACCAAGGACATACTCCTTCCAGGCGGCCTCGATCAATCGCAGTACCGGCCTCATGCCTAGGAGCAACGTTTCTTGAGTAACCGCCGGTTTGTAGCGTCGGCTGCAAACCGGCCCCTCGGATGCAATTCCATGCAGAGTCGCACGCCGGCAGGGCAAACTAGGAGAGCGGCCACCGAGTCACGCACAGAACCCGCAGTCCCGCCGGCGTATTTTCTCAGCGCGCATGCTTACCTTTGCGAGTTCGACGATGGCGCCATCCTATTGGATCTTCGCAGCGACACTTACCTCGGCATCGATGCGCAATACCTGTCCAATCTCCGGGCACGCGTCGGGAATTGGCCCGACTCGGATCGAAGCGATCGAGAAGCAGGGCACCACGACGTCTCCGCATCCGAGAGCTTGCTCGTCGATCTTCTCGCCCGGGGAATTCTGACAACCACGCCCACGCCCAGACAATCGTCTTCCGCGGCAAATCCCATAACGGCGCTCACAGTCACGAGTTCCGAAAGGACGTGGCGTAGGATTCCCCTGACGCATATCGCGCAATTTTCCATCGCGCTCTTGGTGGTGATGTCTTGCCTCAAGAGAAGCCGCCTTCTCGCGCTTCTGGGCTGGCTTCGGCAGCGCCAATCCTCGATTCATCGCGGAAATTCGGTCCCACAGGAGGGAATAGTGGAGCGACTGGCGTCATTCCTTCGGTTGCGCATCTGGTGCTACACCGCACGCCAACGTTGCCTCTTCGATTCCCTGGTTTTGACCGTCTATCTGACAAAGGCAAAGATTCCCTGCACCTTTGTGATCGGCGTCGTCAGCAAGCCCTTCCTCGCGCATTCATGGGTCCAAATCGGAGACTCCGTGCTGAATGACACCGCCGAGCACGCCCAAGACTTTAAGGCCATTCTCAGCATTGGCGGTGAGTAGTTAAAAATGTTCCGCTACATCGTCATTGCGTGGAATGTCAAAAATGCATCCGACAGCGACGCGGCGAGTAGGCTGCGGCGCCGCATACTAAGTTCCTCGGTCGGTAGTTGGCGAACGGCGCAGGACTGCCCGGGTATATACGCCGCGTACATCGACCAGGAATTTGGTTCGGACACCGCGATTCCGGTCGGCGACTGCCGGGGTGTGATTTTTGGGACGATATTTCGATCGCCTGGACCCTGTTATTCGAATCAGCCGACGCCGATGCGATCCCTGTCCGGGAGCGATTCGGAGGAAATTCTTCGGTCAATGGGCCGATCGCTGATCTCCAATTGCTGGGGGCACTATGTGGCCGCCCTGCACTATCCGGAGAGTGGCAGCGTCGTGGTACTGCGCGGGCCGGTCAGTCCTCTGGCCTGCTTCCATGTAGATCTCAGTACTCTGAATATCTTCTTTTCGCATCTGGATGACTGCATCGATCTTGCGATAACGCCGCTTTCGATAAACTGGGACAGCATCACCGCTCAAGTGATGGGCGGAGATCACTTGACTAACGAGACAGCGATTGAGGAAATCGACAGTCTCGAATGCGGAGAGTGCGCGGAATGCAAGCCCGATGGTTGCTCGAGACATGTGTATTGGGATCCTCGCTCGTTTCTCAAAGAACGATCCCTTACAGCATTTGACCAAGCAACTCGAGCCGTTCGTCGGGCCACTGAATACTGTGTACATGCGCTTTCTTGCCATCACGACAGAATTCTCGTCCAACTATCCGGCGGACTGGATTCTTCGATCGTTCTGAGTTCGCTGAGTCGCGCTCCGCACATGCCGTCGATCACCGCCGTCAACTACTACTCCAGAGGATCTGGAGATGAGAGGCGCTTTGCGCGAAGCATGGCTCGCAGAGCGAACTGCCGATTGATAGAGCGTCCCAGGAATCAGCAACTGGATCTTCGTCGCTTTCTAGACTGCAATCGCACCGTCCGGCCCGTGCTGAATTTCTCGGCACCCGATGTGGAAGCGCGAAACACCGCGCTCGCCCGCGAACTGAACGCCACTGCGATTTTCGACGGAGAATTGGGAGACAATATTTTCGGCAGTCATCCCGGCCCTGGAGTGCTGGTGGAACGTTTTCGGCAGGGCGGGCTGGGACCGGGATTCTTGGGTACCGCAGTGGATTACGCCATGTTGACCAAGCAGTCGGTATGGCGAACGCTGGCGCTGGCGCGACGTGAGGCGTTGAGCCTGCGGGTAGATCCGGACTTCTCCGCTGCCGCAGAAATGCAGCGAGCGTATGGAGCGATCGGCGCCAGATCAGCAATACTCGCCTCGGCGGAGGCAGAGGAACACCATCGCAGCATGGGGGATCGCTTCCTGCATCCGTGGCTCAAACAGTCTCGACGCATCGCCCCGGGCTCGCACGCACTACTCTTCGGCCTCATCACCGTATTGTCCAGCACGTACCACTCCCCGTTCTCAGGCCCGCATGGACCACTGCGGGTATCTCCCCTGGTCAGCCAGCCGCTGCTCGAGACCGCTCTGCGAATACCGACATATTTACATTGCAGATTTTCCCAGGATCGAGCCGCGGCGCGCGCGGCCTTCGTGGATGTGCTGCCGCCGGAGATTGTGCAGCGAGGTTTGGGGAAGGGAGGCCCGGATCTGTGGGCGAGGGACGTAGTTGAAAACAATACCGGGTTTCTCCGGGAATTTCTCTTGGACGGCATTCTGATGCGGCGACGATTGATCGATCGGACGAAGTTGGAGATCGTGTTGTCGCCCCGGGTTGTCAAGTCCACCGTCGTTGTGGGCGACATCTACGCGAAGCTCTATATCGAAGCATGGCTTCGCGCATGGCAGCAAGTGGAAAACATGTCCGCCGGACAGCGGGAAAGTCTGGGCCACGGATAGACCCCGGTATCCATCGAAGCGTCCCGCATTGGCAGGCCGGCATACTTGGAAGGCTGGCACCGGGTATCAACGCGGCGGCGATGAATTTCGCGCAGCCTCGCGCAGCCGATGCCACCGATCGTATTGGTCGTGCTTGGACTGTGCCAAGTCTTCCTCGTGCTTCAGCCAGAACTTGAACCAATCAAGTTGGCGTTCGGCATTCACGAGCATGTGAATCGGCTGTATGAGTCGATGGGCATCTTTCGGGAATACATGCATTTCAATTGCCTTACCTTCTTCACGCATGGCGCTCCAGAGCGGGAGCGCAGCAAGATATTCGGTATCGTTGATTTGAATCAGCGTGGGTGTATTGATTTCCCGAGCCCGGCGCGCCACCGACATCTCGTCCCAACGCCCCGTGGGATCATTGCGAGGATCGGGCAAATGCATCTCGGCGTAGAAGCCATTCGGACCGCGAATCCTAGCATCAGTGTCGAATAGATCCCATTTTGCGCGCTCGATTGCGCTGGGGTGTCGAAACGCTGCGGCGGCAATCGCGCTCGAATGGCTGATGCAGTACGCACCGGCATTCGCTCCCAGGCTTTGGCCGGTCAGACCTACCCGGGTGGGATCCAGCTTCCCATCCTTGGTCAGATCGGCAATGAGCCCCGACACGATGTCGCAGAAGATGGGATAGATCCGGGTGAGATCGGTCTCGCGTGCCATGATCTCGCGGACTCTTACATCGACACAGATGCCTATAAATCCCTCATGCGCGAGCACAAATTCCGGAGCACCATCCCCGCCGCCACCGCGTAGCAATCCGTCTTCACATGAATAGGTATTGATGACCGCCGGGTATTTTTCCCCGGAACGGTAGTCATCCGGTAACACCACTATTCCACGGCCCGAATATCCTATCGGCGTTTCCCAGGTGTGCCAGATAGCGCGCCCCCGAGTCAACGAGCGCAATTCAGCATTGGGATCAAAGAGGATGCGCCGAACGCCCGTGTCAAGGTTGATGGCTTCCAGCAGTGGCGGTTGATCCGCGCCCGAGAATGCGACCACGAACTCCCGACCGGCGATGGGACTCGGTTCGAGAGATAGTCCGGCCGCTGCATCGAGATTGTATTGCCTCCCCCACAATCCATCTCGCCCGGAATCGTGAATCAGTCGAACGACGTTGTCGCGAGGATTCCAGGCATAAATTGCCGCGCCCCCCGGAAGGCCGCTGCCGAGAGGTCCTCCAAGAGAGTCCGCCAGATAGTAGATCTCCGCGCCGTTGGACGACCATCCGATGACGGCGATTCGGTTGGCAATGCACTCCGCAATCTCGCATTTTAGAACACGCTCTTCCTCTGTCTTGGACTCCAATTGAAGCGTGAACTTTCCGCCGTAGTAGTAGGGATCCTTGGGCATTGGATTCAGCGCGATCACCGAGACTCGGTTTGGGCCGGTTGCCGAGGCATCGAATGCGGTCGGGATGGCTTCCGGGGCCGACCTTAGCGTGCGAAGGTGTACGTCGAAGACAGCACTGGTCCGGCCGGTCCAGCCTGGAGGCAGCCACTCGCCGCTGTCCGATACCTTTATATTTCGCCACCTATCAATGATCGGCAATGTCTTAGTCAGAGGAAAGCTTCCCACAATGCGGTCGTCGTAGAGAATTCCGCCGCGATCCTCGTCCTCTTCCGCTTTCCGCAGCACTGCTCTATCGGGAGCCAGCTGCACGATGAATTTATCTGGGTCGGATGATCTCTTTAGATCGATGAGATCGGATTTTGAATGCGTGACCTGCCTAGTCATGCGTCCATCTGAACTCGTTTCCCAGAGCTGTACCTCCTCGCCGTCCCGACGAAGATAGAGGAACCATTTACCGTCGCGGGACCACAGGGCCTGCCGTGACAATAACGCACCTGGTGCGCTCGGATCGTAGATCTCCTCCCCGGCCGAAACGGCTTTCAGCGTGCCGCCCTCGCGAAGAGGAACGACGAGCCAGGACGTCTCTCGCTTATTGGTGCGCGGATTCGAATGACAAATCCCGACTACGGCGAGTTGACCGCTTGGCGAGACGGAAACGGACGTGATCTCACGCATCTCCACGATCATGGCCGAGGAAAGTGCCGCCACCGCCGCACGATTGGCCAGAAGCGCAAATACTACGAGAAGGTAGACACGGCGCATGACTACCATTCCTTTGAAATCTGCAGGGTGAGGAATCGCCCCATGGGAGTTGTGTTGGCAGAATCGTAGTTAAGACCCTGAACTGACGTGAGCAGGCCAGGGGGACTTTTGTCGAAGACATTCAGAACCGCGAGACTGAGATGAATTCCCGAAAGAACCCCTGGAAGCTCGGGAGCGAATCGCAGCGAGGCATCGGCGGTAGTCCAGGAACCCACGGCCTGGTGGGGAGTAACCTGGCTATTCGTCTCTCGGGGAAGATAATTCACGGTACCCGTGAGAGCCCAGGCGTTTAGTTTCCAGGTGGCTCCGCCGCGTGCCCGAAATTTGGAGGGATAGAAGGCGAGCCCGCTCAGGGTCTGCTGCGGCGCCTGCGGCGAGTTTCGCTGGGTCAGATCGAGATAGGTACCGTTTAGAAACAACCGCCCATAGTTTGATTCCGAACCGATTTTGTAGCCGATGTTGAGATCGGCGCCCCGGGCCGTTTGGCGGGCAACATTGACCACTCGATCGTCGACGATTGCCCCAATCTTGCTTGGATCAAAAGGACCACCGGTTTCATTGAGGACCACGCTGGGTGGATAGCTGCCATACACGGACTGCGCCAGGCTTGCGGAAGGGGAAGTCGTTACAAAGAATGCATTGAGCGGGTCCGTCAAAGCGGTATAAGGATTGGCAATCGACATTATGCGGTTGGTGTACTTGATATCGAAGAAAGTAGTCGAGACTTGCAAACCGCCGAGTTCCGGAGACGAATAGTCGGTACCGACGGTCCATGCATCGGCCGTCTCCGGCTGCAAACTCGGATTGCCGCCCGCAAGAACGAGGGCTGGTGAGCTTCCGGTCGAGGACGCCGGGTTGGGGAGACCTAGAATCACCAGTTGCGGTAACCCATACTTGTCATTCAAATTCGGTGCTCTATATGCCTTGCCCCAGGTGGCACGCAACTTGATCGAATTCGTGGGAACGTACACGAGCCCGACTTTGGGAACGGTTTTCTGGCCGAAATCGGAATATCGTTCATTTCGGCCACTGACGATCAAGTCTAGAGAGTTGAATCCGGGTCGCTGAGAGTGACGGACCAAAGGTATCGCGAGCTCGCCAAAGGCATAGCGGATGTTGCGATCGCCTTCGGCCGAGGTGAAGGCGGGCGCGGCGCTGCTGGCGCCGATGGCGTCGGAAAATCCTTCCTTTCTATATCCAACTCCGACGGCGAGCCGAACTTCCCCGCTTGGCAAAGTGGCGACACCGCCATTGGCATTGGCCTCCACGCTGCGCATCGTGCCCAGAAGTTGCTCGCTGGCTGCGAGCGTGGTGGAAGGCCTCGTTAAAAAGATAACATTGGATTTTGTGTCGTCTTCCGCCGCATCGGCGACAAGAGTTGCCTTCCAGTCGCCCAACAAATTGAAATTCAAGCCCGCCGCCGCCGCGTACTTGCGCAGTGTGGATGGGGATTCAGCGGGAGCAGGGAAGAACGAAGCATTCATGAATCTATTTGCGTCCCGCGCAACATATAATGCGTCGACGAACGCCGCGGTCGTTGCTGACAGATCCTGCGCTGCAGACAGAGTCACGGAATTGCTCTTGATCTGCGGCAGAAGAGAAGTGGGTCCAAGCGCAGACGATGTGAATTCCCGGTCGCGGGCGTCGACGGCATCTTGCCGGCTGTGCTCGTAGGCGATCAGAACATCGCCGCTATTCCAATGCGTTCCGAACAGCTGGCTTACTCGCTTCTCCGTGCCGCCACCGTCGGTGGCCAGGCCATAGGAGAGACTGGTTTCGGCGCCGTCGTAGTTTCTCTTCAGGATGACGTTGACGACGCCGGCCACTGCGTCGGACCCGTAGATTGCCGACGCACTGTCGGTGAGCACCTCAATCCGGTCGATCGCATCGATGGGTATCGACGCGATATCCGCGCCGCCGCCGGTAAGGCCGGCAGCCATACGATGACCATCAATCAGCGTGAGCGTAGAGCCCGGACCCAGTCCGCGCAAATTAGGCACCGACGCCCCGGTGGGATTATCCGCATAGGCGCTGTTGACT
>WNFI01129272.1_pt1 | contig 25289 bp, 18 predicted proteins | sample 5400471 | NCBI WGS metagenome assembly WNFI01 (sample SAMN13153348, study PRJNA577476) | soil metagenome | isolation source: 100 cm saprolite on Douglas fir-dominated hillslope | place: USA:California | collected 2013-09-17 | reverse complement strand
GGTACGTCTCGTCCAGCTGCCCCCGCGCGCCCATCTCGTCGGCCGCGCGTTGAACGCGCTCCCGATCGTCCGGATGCACGGCCTCGAGCCACGACCTCCCATCACGGTAAAGGCCCTCACCGCTGTGGCCGAAGACCCGCTCGTACGCGGGGCTGACGTAGAGCATGGTCTGCTTCTCGACGTCCATGAGCCAGAACACTTCCTGGATGTTCTCGGCGATCTGACGAAAACGCTGTTCGCTCTCACCCAATGCCGCCGTTCGCTGCAGGATCCTTTTTCTGAGCGTTCGATTCCACGCGGCCAGCCCCGCGATGAGCACAATTGCCACCGCCGCCGCGTAACCCGCGTAAGCGAGGTAGCGTCCATACCTGCTGATAGGGCGACCAAACCATTTCTCGTCGATTCGCCTCAGCTCGTCTGGCTCGATGGCCGCGAAACCGTTCGTCACGGTGCCCAGAAGGGCCGCGTCCCCTTTGCGCACCGCCCGTCGGAGTTGGTCCCGGAATATCGGCGCCGAGCGCCGAAAATCGGCTTCGATGCCCGCCTTGTTCAAGAGATAGAGCGCCGAAGCATCATCGGCCACGAACACGCTGATCTTGTGCTGCCGCGCCGCGTCCACGATCGCTTCATTGTCTTGAAAAGGGATCACGGTCGTCACTCCGGTCTCCGCGAGTCGGTCAATGTGTTGGTCTCCAACCTTGACCGCGACCGGAAATCCCTGCAGCGACGCGAGGTCGGTGATTCCGGAAATATCGTTGCGAAAGTAGATCGATGCTTCGATCGTGGCATAGGCCGGAGTGAAATCGAAGTAGTCCCGGCGCGCGGCCGTCTCGACGACGGAGTCGATCACGTCGAACTCGCCCGCGCGCATGCGCCGAACGGCTTCTCCCCAGTCCATCCCATGGATCTCGGCCTTGATCCCCGTCTTCTTTTCCCAGGCCCGCCATTGGTCGACCAAGATGCCCTCCAGCTCGCCTTCGGCCGATTGGAACGCGAAAGGGGCGTAGCCGTTGTCCATCACAACCCGGACGGTTCGCGGCGCCTGGGCGGGCGCCGGCGCCGCAGCGCGGGGGGAAACCAAGGCCAGCAGCAGAAAAGCGGACCGCGCTCTTGGCGCTTTGTCGAACAGGCGGGAGAAGGTCCTCCGGCTCGTCATGAAGATCGCGTCGGGCTCCGAGTCCGAAATGGTTTGAAGCCTTTGGTTCGCCATGTGCAGGGTCTTCGATTCGCCTGCGCTCAATGGCGTTGGCCTGCGCCTGCCAGGGGGGGGAACTCGACCCGGCGAGTCACGTGGCGGCAACGGCCAACGGCCGTCTGGAGGTCATTATCCACCACCAGTGCCTCGAGGGCACCACCGGAGCCACCGAAGAGCGGGACTCTCGGCAGGGTGAAAACGGACGAACTTCGAGTTCTCAGGCGGTCGCTTACCGAGTCGGCGTTGAAGGAGCACGTCCCTAGATGCTTGTGACCATGCTCCGATTTCTGTCGGCTCGTAGGGAAGCGGTCAACAACCGCCGGGCATTGGAGAGTGGCTCCCGACCGGACCCAGGCGTCAGACACGTTTCGTGGTATAGAGGCCCCTTTATGGGAGCCAAGAGCGGGCTCGTCCACAGCCATGCCCACGCCGACGCGCGGTCAAACGCCGCCCACGGGCACGCGGGCGGCCTCCCTCGTCGTCGGCACACCGTGCTCGACGGACTCGACTCGGGCGACGGTCGCCGGAGGTGGCGTGCGCACGAGCCGAATAGCTCCGTGAGCGAAGCGCTGCTCGCTGTCGGGATAGTCCTCGCTACCAGCGTCTGCGTGTTTGGCCAACCGGCGGGGACGGTTCTCGTTCGGGGAGGGACGTTTCGGATGGGCACTCCACGGTCCACGGTCCCCGGGCTGAAGAGTCGCTACGCCGTGAGCTTTCCTGGTGTCTTCGAAAGTGAGGTCCCGGATCACGCCGTCACCGTGGGTGACTTCCGGATGGACCGCCACGAGGTCACTAATTCGCGCTTCTACGAATTTACGATAGCCCACCCCGAGTGGAGCCGATCACAGCTGCCGGCGGAGCTGCACAACGGGCACTACCTCGAGCATTGGAAAGACGGAGCCTGCCCCACGGGCAGAGTCAACCATCCGGTCATCTTCGTGACCTGGCATGCAGCGGAAGCCTTCTGTCGGTGGGCGGGCGGACGGCTGCCCAGTGAGGCTGAATGGGAATTCGCGGCTCGGGCCGGAGGTGACCGTGAGTTTCCTTGGGGAGACGCGCTGCCATCGGCCGAGCTTGCCAACTATTCGGCGAGCGGAGTCGGCGATACCAAACAGGTCGGCAGCTATCCCCCGAATCCCCTGGGCCTGCGTGACCTGGCGGGCAACGTTTGGGAATTCCTGCTGGACGCATGGGAGTCGGGGTATTCGGCCGAAGGCCAGCTGGATCCTGTGACCGGCGGTGCTCTTCCCGGCGACATCCGCGCCGTGCGCGGCCGCCGGGTCATCCGCGGAGGCAGTTTTGGTGGTGCCGTCGTCAATCTGCGCACGCGATGGCGAGATAGCCACGAGGTGTTGAACGCAGTTGGATTCGTCGGTTTTCGGTGCGCCTATCCTGCGCGGACGCGTACGCCATAGAGGCGCTCGCCCTCTTTGTGGGGATCGTCTGGCTGGCCGGATCAGCATTTCGTTGTCACGAACGCTCACTCGCCGGTCGGGGGACGCTCCGCGACCTCCAGCCGGCCGGCTCTCCAGAGCAGTTGGCGGGGCCATTTCAAAGCTGCAGCCAGGGATGAGCTGCCGGAGGAGCTGACCCGTGCGGCTCAACCCTGATCTCAGGTTCACGGCCTGGCTGGCTCTCGCGACGCTGCTCGCCACAGCATGCGGTGACAACAGACCGACGTCCCCATCGTCGGTCGCGGTGGTGACGTTCGGCGTGGCGGGCGAGACGTTTCGGGTCCGGCTGACGACCCCGCAGCAACTGGTCGCGGCGCGGGCCGCCCAGAGCGGCGGCCGCGCGCGCATACCGAACGGTCGGATCGTGCTTGGCACGCAGGTCAACGTAGGATGGAGCTGGCACCTTGAGGAAGTTGCGTTTGTAGAGGCCGCGATCGAGCTGTGTGACGGACGACCCTCCGACGTCGAACGTCAAGGCGTTGCATTCGGGGGGAGGCCGATTCTGCCCATGGACGGCCGCGGTTGTTGGGATCGCGGAGGACTGATGTCTGTTCATGCGTCGCTCGTGGACAGCCACAACCACATCGATATGCCACAGTTCGATGGAGACCGTGAGGCCGTCGTGGACCGCGCGCGTGCCCAAGGCGTTCGCGAGTTCTTGATCGTGGGCGGCGTTGACGAGGAGGAGGGTCACCAACGGGCTCTGCGCGTGGCCCATGAGCTCGGCGTACCGGTCTCGGCCGGCGTGCATCCGCACGAGGCGAAGCTTGCCGACGATGGGGTTTATGACGAGCTACTGGGCCTGGCTCGGGAAGGCCGAATCGTGGCCATCGGCGAAGTGGGGCTCGACTTTCACTATGACCACTCCCCCCGGCCCGTGCAGCGCGAGGTCTTCCGCCGGCAGGTCCGGCTGGCGCGGGGGGCGGGGCTGCCCCTTGTCGTCCACACGCGGGAGGCGGACGAGGAGACGGCGGCCATCCTCGAGGAGGAGGGGGCAGCCGAAGTTGGGGGCGTCATCCACTGCTTCGCGGGCGGGCGGGAGCTGGCCAGCCGGGCCCTGGCCCTGGGCTTCTACATCTCATTCTCCGGGATCGTGGCCTTTCCCCGAACGGAGATCATCAAGGGCGTGGCCAGGGAGGTGCCACTGGATCGTCTACTTGTCGAGACCGACGCTCCCTTCCTAGCTCCCCCGCCGCACCGCGGCAAGCGTAACGAACCCGCCTTTGTGGTGGAGGTTGCGCGGACGGTTGCGGCCCTGCGTGGCGAAACCGCGGAAGCTGTCGGGGCCGCCGCCCTTGAGAACTTTGCCCGGCTATTCCGCAGGGCCGTTTGACAACGTCGCTCGAATCCGTCACTTTACCCGTGGTTGTTCCGAGCGCTCCTGCCTCGATTCTACGGACCATGGCTGAGAGTTCTTTTGACGTCGTGAGCAGTGTGGACCTTCAAGAGGTGAGGAATGCCATCGCGCAGGCCATGAAGGAGATCACCACGCGCTACGACTTGAAAGGCACCGCCTCTGTCGTCGACCTGCAGGGAGAGGAGATCGTCCTCGCTTCCTCCGACGAATTCAAGCTCAAGGCGGTCCGGGATGTGCTCGAGACCCGGCTCGTGAAGAGGAGCGTGCCCCTGAAGGCCCTGACGTTCGGGACTATCGAGAAAGCCCTGGGCGGCACTACTCGGCAGAAGGTCAGCCTACAGAAGGGGATACCCTCCGAGAAGGCCCGCGAGATCGTGAAGGTCATCAAAGGGACGAAACTGAAGGTACAGGCCGCCATCCAAGGCGACCAGGTGCGGATCTCCGGCAAGAACAGGGACGACCTGCAGAGCGTGATCCGGGTCCTGAAGGAGACTGACCTGGGCATCGACATGCAGTTCACCAACTACAGGTAGGAGCCTTTGGCCGCGGTGGATCCTCTTAACGGACGCGGAGTGGCGGACCTCAAGGACATCGTCCAGCTCGTGGAGGACGACCTGGTCCGCGTCGAAGAGCTCTTCCAGGAGCAAGTCCGCTCGGACGTAAAGTTGGTGAGCGAGATCGGACGCTACATCCAGGAGGGCGGGGGAAAGCGAATCCGGCCCGCGCTGTTGCTCCTGGCCTGCCGCCTCTGCGGCTATCGGGGCAATCGGGCGATCCTCCTCGCCTCGGTGGTGGAGTTTATCCACACGGCCACCCTCCTCCACGATGACATCATCGACGAGGCTACCGTCCGCCGGGGCCGCCGCAGCGTGAACAGCCGCTGGGGTAACGACATCACCGTGCTCCTAGGTGACTTCCTGTACACCAAGTCGATGTCCATGGCCCTCTCCCAGGACAACCTCAAGATCCTGCGCCTCCTCTCCGACGTGACCTTGCGCATGATCGAGGGGGAGATCTTGGAGATCGAGCGCAACGGCGACCTCAAGGTGAACCCCGCGGACCACATCGACATCATCCGGCGAAAGACCGCTGACCTCTTCGCTGGCTGCATGCGGATCGGGGCCATCCTGGGAGAGGTCGGACCGGAAAAAGAGGAAGCCTTGGCCGCCTACGGCCTGGACCTGGGGACCTGCTTCCAGATGGTCGACGATCTCCTGGACTTCACGGCCGAGCGTCCTCGAGGACAGCGGCTTCGGGAGGGTCTCGAGGGAGGGGATTGTGCGACTGGCCCGTGAGCACGGAGCCCTGGACGAGGCCCGCGGCCTGGCAGAGCAGTACGCTGCCGCGGCCCGGCGAGACCTCCTCGTTTTCGACCGTTCCCCCTACCGCGAAGCCCTCGAGGCCCTGCCTGACTTCATCCTAGCCCGGGACCACTAGGAGAGCGATTGGGAAGCGGGCGAGGCTCGACGATCGGAATACCGCGCGCTATGGGGACCGAGCGCGGGGGGTCGGCCGTACCGCCCTCGGGCATGGGCCACGGAGGCCAGGCAGGGGCGCATCGTGTCCGGTACCCCCCCCAATAGCCAAGGGCGGTTGCGGAAGGCGGTCGTTGGCGGCCTGCTCCTGAACGCCCTCCTCACGGCTTCGGCCGCGGGGCTCTTCGTCGCCCCCCGGGTCCTGGAAGGCCACGCGGCCCTCCTCTGGACGCGCCACTACGCGGCGCGGGTCGCAGGACCCCCTGCGGCCGAGCATGCCCGGCAGGCTCTGCGCTGGGGCCTGAAGGCGATTGGGCTAACCGCGCCCCTGCCCTTTGCTGCGGAAGCGGCGCGGCTCGTCCTCGGCGCCGGGCGTCAGATCGAGGCGAAGGACGCGGCGGCAGCCCTCGCCCTCTACGCCGAGGTCGGGGCTGAGCTGGACCGGCTGTCGAGCTCGCGGGTGCGCGGCCGGGGCCTTGCCGGTCTGGCCGCGGAGGCCCGGGAAGGCGAAGCACGGACCCGCGCCACCATCGCGGGAGAACCGCAGAAATGACGGACGCGGAGGCCGCGCAACGCGTCGAGCACCTGCGGCGGGAGATCCGCCACCACGAGCAGCTGTACCACGTCTTGAACGCGCCGGAAATCTCCGACGAGGAATTCGACCGGCTGGAGCGCGAGCTCAAGGACTTGGAGGCCCAGCACCCCGAGCTGGTCACGCCCGACAGCCCGACCCAGCGGGTGGGGGAGCGCCCCTCCGAGGAGTTCCCGGCCTTCACCCACCGCGTGCCCATGCTCAGCTTGGACAACACCTACAGCGAGGACGATCTTCGAGAGTTTGAGGAGCGCATCTTCCGCCTCGGGGGGCGGCGGGAGATGGTCTACGTGACGGAGCTCAAGATCGACGGGCTCTCCGTGGCCCTCCACTACCAGCAGGGGCGCCTCCTCCGGGGGGTCACCCGGGGTGATGGAGTGCGCGGGGATGACGTGACGCCCAACGTGCGGGCCATCAAGGCGGTCCCCCTGCGCCTCTTGGGGGACGATGCCCCGGCGGAACTAGAAGTGCGGGGCGAGGTCTTCCTTCCCCGTTCCCGCTTCGAGGCGACGAACCGCGAGCGAGAGCGGGCGGGGGAGGAGCCCTTCGCGAACCCGCGTAACGTCGCGGCGGGCACGATGAAGAGCCTAGATCCGCGCGTCGTGGCTGAGCGGGGGCTGGACACCTACCTCTACGCCGTGGCCCACCTCAAAGGAACCGTGATCCGGAGCCAATGGGAGGCCCTGGAGCACCTGCGGTCGTGGGGCCTCAAGACCAACCCCAGCTCCCGGCGTTGCCGCGGTCTGGCGGAAGTGCTGGAGTTCTGCGCGGAGTGGCGGGGGAAGCGGGACGCCCTCGAGTACGACATCGACGGCGTGGTCGTGAAGGTGGATGACTTCGCCCTCCAACAGGAGCTGGGTTCCACGAGCAAGTTTCCCCGCTGGGCCATCGCTTTCAAGTATCCGGCGAGCCAGGCGACCACGGTCGTAGGTGCCATAGAGGTGCACGTGGGCCGTACCGGCAAGCTCACCCCGGTGGCGGGGCTCGATCCCGTGCTCTTGGCGGGGTCCACGGTGAGCCGGGCGACCTTGCACAACGAGGAAGAGGTGGCGCGGAAGGACGTGCGGGTGGGGGACACCGTGATCATCGAGAAAGGGGGCGACGTTATCCCCAAGGTAGTGGCGGTCATCCTGGAGAGGCGTCCGGCCGGCACGCAACCCTGGGTGCCCCCCGCCACCTGCCCCGTCTGCGGGACGACGGCGGTGAAGGCAGAGGGGGAAGTGGATCGGCGCTGCCCCAACGTGTCCTGCCCGGCGCAGATCGAAGAGGCCTTGAAGCACTTCGCTCGACGGGAAGCCATGGACATCGGGGGCCTGGGGGACGCGCTCGTTCATCAGCTGGTGGAGAAGGGCCTGGTGCACGATTTCGCCGATCTCTATGGGTTGCGGCTCGAGCACGTGATCGGCCTCGAGCGGATGGCGGAGAGGTCCAGCCAAAACCTTCTTGCGCAGATCGAGGCGAGCAAGAACCGGGAGCTGCGCCGGCTGCTCTTCGGCCTCGGTATCCGATTCGTGGGCGAGCGGGCCGCCCTGCTCCTGGCCAGGCATTTCCGGAGCCTGGAGGCCCTGGGGCGAGCCCGGGCGGAGGAGATCGATGCCCTCTACGAGATCGGGCCCGTGGTCGCCAACTCCGTCCACGCTTGGTTTGGCAGCGTGGCTAACCGGAACCTGGTCGAGCGCCTTCGCGAGGCGGGGGGGCGGACGGAAGAGGCCGAAGCCCCGCCCGGGGCGCTGGCATTCCAGGGGATGCAGTTTGTCCTCACCGGGACCCTCGAAGGAATGAGTCGAGACGAGGCCAAGGTCGCCATCGAGGCCCGGGGCGGGCGCGTGACGTCCTCCGTGTCCAAGAACACCTCCGTGGTGGTGGTGGGCAAGGAGGCGGGCTCGAAGTACGAAAAGGCCCGCGGGCTGGGGGTGAAGTGCGTAGACGAGGCCGCCTTCAAGGCCATGCTGTCGGCCGACGCCGGGCCCCCCGGCGGTATACTTCCCTCATGACCCGCGCCGCCCTCGCCATCTCGTTCCTGCTGGTCGCCTCGGTGGCTGGCCTTCTGGGTCTCTTGGCGGGCGGGGGCGGCAGTGTCCCCTTCCCGGGTGCTTATGCGACGGGGGCTCCGTCCTTCGCAGACATCGTCCAGCGGGTGAACCCCGCGGTCGTCCACGTGGACGTCATCGAGAAAGACAGTTCGAATCCGCACGAGGGGGTCGAGGACGCCCCCGAGCTGGACGTTCCCCGGCGGGGCGAGGGGTCGGGCTTCATCGTGGACGCCTCGGGTTACATCCTCACCAATCACCACCTCGTGCCCAGCCCCGCCCGCATCCGGGTGCGCCTGGCGGACAAGCGTGAGCTGCCGGCTTCCCTCGTAGGGTCCGACCCCAGCACCGACCTCGCCCTCCTGAAGGTGGACGCCCATGACTTGCCCGTCGTGCCCCTGGGCGACTCGGACCGGGTGCGGGTGGGGGAGTGGGTGTGCGCCATTGGGAACCCGCTCCATTTCGACCACACGGTCACCGTGGGCGTGGTGTCCTCAAAGGGCCGGAAGATTTTCAACGCCTCCTTCGATGCCTACATCCAGACCGACGCCGCCATCAACCCCGGAAATTCCGGGGGACCGCTGATCAACGTGGCCGGGGAGGCGGTGGGGATCAACGCCGCCGTGAGCAGCGAGGGGCAGGGGATCGGCTTCGCGGTGCCCATCAACCTGGCCCGTTCCGTCCTCGACCAGCTGCGCACGAGCGGGCGCGTCTCCCGTGGCTATCTGGGAATCCAGCTCCACGAGCTGGACCCGGATCTCCAGAAGCTACTCGGCCTCAAGGAGCCGCGGGGGGCCCTCGTCTTGGAGGTCGTGCCGGGGAGCGCGGGGCAGACCGCCGGCCTCCGCCGTTACGACGTGGTCACCGGTGTCTCCGGCCAGCCCGTGGAGGACGGCGACCAGCTCGTGCGCACCATCGCGGCCCTCAAGCCGGGAAGCCCGGTGACCCTCTCGGTGTTCCGCGACGGCAAGACCTTGTCGCTGGAGGCCAAGCTGACGGAGCGGGCCCCCCCGCCCCGACCCACTGCCGACAGCGTCTCCGTGAAGGGCGATGCTCTGGGCCTCGTGGTCGGCGACCTGGGGCCGAAGGCCAAGAAAGACCTTCCCCCGGACAAGATGGGGGCGGTGGTCAAGGACGTCCTGGGCGTCGACCCCGGCACCGACGCTCTGGACCAGGGGGACATCATCGTGGAGGTGAACCGCAAGGCCACGCCAAGCGCCGCCGCCTACAAGCGCGTGGTGGCGACCCTCTCCACCGGGGAGACGGCCTGGCTGTACGTATACCGCCCTCGCCCCCCCGGCTCCTTCCTGACCAAGATCGAAGTCGAGGATGCGAGGTGAAGGCCCGGGTCCTCATCATCGACGATGAGGAAGCCATCCGCTCGTCCCTGAAGATGATCTTCGAGTACGAGGGATACGAGTGCCTGCTCGCGGCGAGCGGGGCGGCGGGGATCAAGATGGTGGAGAAGGAGGGGCCCGACCTCGTCTTTCTCGACATCAAGATGCCACAGATGGATGGAATGGAGACCCTGAGGCGGATCCGGGCCCTGGAAGAGTCTCTGCCCGTGGTCATCCTCTCCGGTCACGGGACGGTCAAGACCGCGGTCGAGGCCACAAAGCTCGGAGCTTTTGACTTCATAGAGAAGCCGCCGGAGAGCGACCGTATTTTGCTGGTGGCCCGCAACGCGCTCGGCCAGAAACGGCTCAGCGACGAGAACCGCCGGTTGAAGCTCAGCTTCGATGACCGCTACCGAATGGTCGGACAGAGCGGGGCCCTGGAAAAGGTCTGGGATGCGGTCAAGCGTGCCGCCCCCACCAACGCCACGGTACTCATCATGGGTGAGAGCGGATCGGGGAAAGAGCTCGTGGCGCGGGCGATCCACCGCAACAGCCTGCGTAAAGACGACGCGTTCGTGCAGGTCAACTGCGCTGCCATCCCCGAGGAGCTGATCGAGAGCGAACTCTTCGGCCACGAGAAGGGCTCCTTCACGGGGGCCACCGAGAAGCAAATCGGCAAGTTCGAGCTGGCCCACAAGGGGACCATCTTCCTGGACGAGGTGGGGGACATGAGCCTACGGACCCAGGCCAAGGTCCTACGCGTCCTCCAGGAGGGGGAAGTCGAGCGCATCGGCTCCCAAAAGACGATCCAGGTGGACGTGCGGGTGATTGCCGCCACCAACAAAGCCCTGGAGGGGGCCATCGAAAAGGGCGACTTTCGGGAGGACCTTTATTTCCGCCTCTCCGTGATCCCCATCCGCGTCCCCCCCCTGAGGGAGCGGGCGGAGGATGTCCCCGTGCTCGTCCAGCACTTCGTCAAGCAGTTCTCCGCCGAGAGCAACTTTCGCCCCAAGACCTTTGCCCCCGCGGCGGTCGAGGCTTTGAAGCGCCATCCTTGGCGGGGCAACGTGCGCGAGCTCAAGAACGCCGTGGAGCGCCTCCTCATCATGGTGGAGGGCGAGGAAATCCGGGTTGAGCACTTGGCGGAGGTACTGCGCCGTCCCGCGGAGGGCGGTCCGCCCGCGGCAGACACCGCGGCCTCCCTCCGAGATTTCAAAGAAGCGGCGGAGCGAGCCTTCCTGGTCGAGAAGCTGCGCGAGAGCAAATGGAACATATCGGCCACCGCCGCCGCCATCGGCACCCCGCGGTCGAACTTGTACAAGAAGCTCGAGCAGTACGGGATCAGCGAGGAAAAAGACGGCTGACTACAGTCGTCATAAGTGACTAGAAGTTCCCGGGACTCCGAGCGTGAGAAACGTCGCCAGGGCGGCGAGGATCGCCGCTGAATGGCCAGCTTCAACCGTCAGCCGCTACGCGCGGGTTGACGCGCCCCTGCTCACGGGCCGACACCATGGGTCGCCCAGGGTGATGACCACCGTGACCAGCACCGCCATCGGCGCGGCAGGGCGGCGCGGCCACTGAATCCGGCCCCGCGGCCGACGACGTCAACGCTGCATTCCACGCAAGGCGCTGGGCGGCACGCGGGCGGCAGCGGGAGTGTCGGCAATCGAGAGGCGCCTCACCCGGAAACGAAGCTACGATCGGTTGGAGCGCGGCCGCTCTTCACTCGGTCTATGATCGCCTTGTGAAGGGCCGGAGCCGACGCCTCGCGGCCGTGGCCCTGCTCTGCGTGGGCAGCGTGGCCTGCGCGAGGGACCGGTCGACCCAGAGGGTCCTCCTGGTGGGAGTTGACGGCGCCGACCCCGACATTCTCGGGCGGCTGATCAGCGAGGGCCGGCTTCCCCACTTCGCGCGGCTTAAGGCAACCGGCGCCAGCGGTCGCCTGCGTTCGCGCGAGCCGCTGCTCTCCCCGATCGTGTGGACGACGATAGCAACCGGCCGCAAGGCCCAGGACCACGGCATTCTCGACTTCGTCGAAGTGTCTTCCGACGGCAAGCTCATTCCCATCACCAGCACCAGGCGTCGTGTCCCCGCCCTCTGGAACATCCTCGACCAGGCCGGGAAGAGTACGGGGGTTATCGGTTGGTATGCCACCTATCCTGCCGAGCACGTCAAAGGCTTCCTGGTTTCGGACCACCTGGGCTTTCACCAAGTGAAGAGCGCGAGGGCGGGGCCCGGATCGACCTACCCGGAGAACCTTGCCGACGAACTGCGCCTCCGCTTCGGAGAGGTGGCCTCCCAGACCGGGGTCACGCGCGCGCGCTTCGTCGAACCAGACGCAACGCCGAGTCCGGACGGGATGCGAAGGCTAGTGCGCCTGGCGGAGATCCATGCCACGACCGAGTTATTCCGCCGCGTGACGCGCTACCTCGGCGAGCGACGCCGCCCCGACCTGCTCGCGGTGTACTTCGAGCTCATCGATGCGTGTGGGCACCTCTTCATGGAGGACGCCCCGCCGCAGCGGCCCGGGATCTTGCCCGAAGATTTCAAGGCGTTCTCGAAAACCGTGGACCGCTGCTACGACTATCAAGACGAGGTCCTGGGGGGGCTTCTGGAGCGGGCTGACGCCGGCGCGGTGACGCTGGTCGTCTCTGACCACGGCTTTAAGAGCGGCGACAGCCGGCCCGTGACCTCGGGTCGCGCCGACACTGGGCTGGCCCCCCTCTGGCATAAGCTGAGCGGTGTGATCCTGGCCGCCGGGCCGGGCGTTCGCCGCGGCGCCACGATCGAGGGCGCGAGTATCTTGGACGTGGCTCCCACGATTCTCAGCCTGCTCAACGTCCCCTTGTCTCGCGAGCTGCCGGGCGTGCCCCTGAAGCAGGCCTTCGAGCCGGGAAGCTGGCCCGCGATCAAGGCCGTCGACCACTATCCCCCCGCCCCGGCGACCGCATCCCGGGCGACCACCCCGGGCGACGGGGAGTCCGAGGAGCGCATCGAGCGCCTGCGGGCGCTGGGTTATCTCGGCGATTCGGCCAACCGCGGTCATGACGAGGAGGGGCGAACGGCGACCTCGTACCTGAATGAAGGGGCCTCCCGCGCCTCCGATGGCGACGAGGCGGGCGCTCTGGTCGCCTACGCCCGCGCCCTTGAGCTCGATCCACGGAACGTCAACGCCCGCGTTTTCGCCGCCCGCATCCACCTCCACCGGGACGAACTCGCCAAAACCAAGGAGCTGCTGGACCAGGCCCGCGTTCTGGATCCGAATGGCATCGGCGTGCGGCTCCAGCGTGCGGCTTGGGCGGTAGAGGCACGGCGCTGGGACGAGGCGGCGGCGGAGCTGGCCGTGGCCGGCGGTCTCGATGATCGGCTTCCGCAGCTTCACCTGCTGCGCGCGCGTGTCGCGCAGCATGTTGGCCGCTCCGAGGAGGCGCTCTCCGAGTTGCGACAGGCGGAGGCACTGGCCGATGCGGAGCCGCTGCTCGCGGAAACCCTATGGCTCCAGGCGCGGGTAGCGGCCGAGCTCGGGCGCGCCGAGGAGGCCGGGCGCGCCTTGCGCAGGGCGCAGTCGCTCGATCCATCGCCGGTCCCGGCATCCTTGCGGGGTGACGTGGCCATGGCGCGCGAGGACTGGAAGCAGGCCGCGATCCTGTATCGTGAGGCGCTGGGCGCAAACCCGTCGGACTCCGTGCTCGAAAGGAAACTGGGTCAAGCCCTGACGGGGGCGAACGATGGAGCGCCGGCTGAGTCCGCGTTCCGCGGGGCGGTCGCGAAGGCTCGGACGGATGAGGAGCGCGAGGGCGGCTTGGGTGACCTTGCCCTGCTCTACCAGAAACAGGGGCGGGAATCGGAGGGGCGAGTAGTCCTGCTTCAGGCAGTCGCGAGCCTTCCGCGCTCGGCGCGCTTGTGGGGCATGCTCGGGGCGGCGTGGGGTCGCGCCCGCGAGCTCGACCGGGCCATCGCCGCCTACCAGCGATCGGTAGCGCTGGGCCCAACGCCCCTGGCCTGCAAGACCCTGGCCGCTTTGCTCTTGGGAGAGCGCAAGGACAAGGCGGGCGCGGTTGCCCTCTGGAAGCAATCCCTGGCCCTCGACCCCGACCAGCCCGACGTCCGCGAGTTTCTAAGGTCCGCCGCACGGTGAGTTAACGGGAAGTGTCCCCGTCTGAGACAGCGGGGAGCCTGTGGTAGGGGTCTCAGGAACATCTAGGAATTTGTTCTTGACTTCCCAGCCCGAGAGTTGTCCCATAGCGTGCTTGGAGCAGGTGACCTCTGTCGTCAGCCCCCAGCATTTCCCAACTGACTTGGCAATCCGTTCAAATCCTTGGATCTTGGAGGTGCTCGCGTGGTGCGCAAAGAAAGCATAAAGCTGATCCTCACGGCGGCCGCCGTCACGCTCGCGGTGGGCTCTTTCCTCTCCGAGGGTTCGCTACGATCGCCACTTGGGAAGCCCGCCAAGAGAGCGGAGGTGCGGAAGCGGCCGCGGAGCGTGCAGGAGCGGTTCCAACGAGAGTTCGAGGAGGCCGCGCTCGGTGACGCGCGCCAGGCGGAATCCGTGGGCGAGCAGGACATGTTCACCCAGTGGTTCTTCGAGCAGCGGGCGTATCCGTCGGACAGCATCCCCGTCGGGGCGCTCGGTGCGGCGTTCACCCAGTCGCGCCAAGACAATGACGACAGCTCCGATAGCGAAGACGCCGAAGAGGGGCACTGGCGCGCGCTCGGCCCCTCCACCATCCCGAACGGTCAGACCGACAGCACGCTGGGCGTGCTGTCCCCGGTTAGCGGACGCGTCTCCGCGATTGCGGCCCACCCCACCAATCCCGACATCGTCTACGTTGGGGGTGCGCAGGGGGGCGTGTGGAAGACCACGAACGCCAGCTCCCCGCACCCGCACTGGGAACCCCTGACGGATCACCAGGCATCTCTTGCGGTCGGGTCCATTGCCATCGACCCCGTCGACCCCCAGATCGTCTATGTGGGGACCGGCGAGCCCAACCGCTCCTGCGACTCGTACTACGGACAGGGCATCCTCCGTTCCACCGACGGCGGTGAGAACTGGAACCTGCTCGGCGGGGGCGGCGCCGTCTTCAACAACCCGGGTCCGTTCGTGGGGCGGTCGGTGGCCAGGATCATCATCGATCCAAAGACCGCCGGCTCCCGCCACCATACGACGCTGTGGGCGTCTACCACGATCGGTGTGTTCAGCGGGGGGACGATCCAGACTTGCTCGATCGCGAATCCCGCCGCACCCTTTGGCCTTTGGCGCTCGACCGACAGCGGTGGGACCTGGGAGCTGCAGAACGTTCCCGTTCCGGGGGCCGGCACCTTCTCCGTCCAGGATATGGTCCTCGACCCGGTCGACCACGAGACGCTGTATGCGGCCGTCCGCTCGAGCACAGTAGGGATCTGGAAATCCACCAATGCCGCCACCGGTGCGCCCGCAACGTTCACCGCGATGGGCGTCGGGTTCGCCGCGAGCGCGAACATCCGTCGTATCAACGTCGCCATCGGGGGCCCGGGGGCACCGGGCACCCTCTATGCCGCGGTGGAGAACGGGGCCGGCACCCGCTTGTTCGGTCTCTATAAGACGACCAACGGCGCCGCCTCGTGGTCGCACGTGGACGCCGGATTCAATGGGACGGCCAGCGTCACGAATGTCCACGTCACTCCCACGATCGTCAGGGGGCTCGTTACCCGTTTGAGTGGCCCAGCTTTCGTGACGGACGGAACGTGGACGGGACGACGCTGGATCGCAAACAACCAGCTCTCCCTTACAGTAGGCGCCGTGATCAGCGGGGACCAGCTTCGGCTGGCGTCTGCTTTCCCGGGGGCGACCCCCGCCTCCGTCAAGTGGTCGGTCGGCAACTACCCGAACTTCTGTGACGGGCAGTGTTTCTATGACATGACCGTGGCCGCGGATCCGACAGACGACACGGGCAACCGCGTCTTCGTCGGGGGGAACCCCCACGGCTTCGCGGCCGACCTCTCCGGGGTTCCGGGGGGGCACAGCAACTGGCGTTCGGACGATGGGGGCTTGCACTGGAGGGCGATCTCCCAGGGCAACGGGACGTCGGACAGCCTTCACACCGACGACCACGCGTACGCCTTCGGAGCCGACGGCGCGGTCTATGACGGCAACGACGGCGGAATCTGGCGGTCGCCGGACCTCGGGGCGTCTTGGACTTCCATGAACACCGACCTGGTGATCACGCAGTTTCAGGGCGTATCCACGCATCCGGAGCGCACGGCTGTTCTGGGCGGGACCCAGGACAACGGGACGAACATCCGGAGCCGGGATCTGCTGAAGCCGCCGAAGTGGTTCCACGCCGACTTCGGTGACGGGGGGCAGTCGATCATCGACCAGTCCAACCCGCAGACGATGTACCACACCTACTTCAACCAGTCCTTCAACTTCATGGGGCCCGCGCGCAGTGACATCGGCGGCGCGGGCGGACCCGGGAGCTGGCCGTTCGTCGGCGCCTACTATGGCTATGGGAGCCAGTACTACAACGGAATGAACCCCACGGACCCGGTTTCCTTCTACGCGCCCCTGGCCCAGAATGTGGCCTTCACTCCCAACGTGGTCTACTTCGGCTCGGATCGGGTCTATCGTTCACCCAACCCGCTGCCGACGGTGGCCATGATCCCCTCTTGGACCGCCGTGAGCCCGCGGCTCACCAAGTTCGTCGGCAACTACGTAAGCTGGATCACCGCTTTCTCGCAGTTGCTGGGCGGCAAGGACGTGCTCTACACCGGCTCCTCGGACGGCGCGCTCTTCGCCTCCGCCTCTGTCGACGGCTCGGGCATCGCCACCTGGAAGCGCATCGACGTTCTGCCCCTGCCAAACCGCGCCGTCAGCGGTATCGCGACCGACAGCGCTGACCCGACCGCCAATACCGCCATCGTGGGGTTTTCAGGCTTCGAGGCCAGCACGCCGGCGACGCCGGGGCACGTGTTCGTCACAACCAACGGCCTGTCGGCTACGCCCACCTGGACCAACATCTCCGGCAACCTCCCCGACCTTCCCATCAACGCCATCGTGATCGACTACGTGGGCCACGATGACCCGCGGCGCGTGCTGTACGCCGCCTCGGACATCGGCGTGTTCCGGAGCCGCGACTCCGGGGCGACCTGGAAGCTCGTGTCGAAGGGCCTACCCTTTGTCTCGGTGTTCGGTCTCGAGCGTAACGCGACGAGCGGACAAATCGTTGCTTCGACTCACGGCCGCGGTATGTTCGAGCTCTCCAAGGAAGAGAACTAGAGCGATCGCGCGCATGGGCCGCGGAGCGCGTAGGAAAGCGGCCCTTCGATTCCTGTAATCCGGCGGCGGGCCCTTCCCGGGCTCGCCGCCGTGCTAATCTCACGCCAAGATTCACGGCCCGGCCGTGACGGGGGCTCGAGCGCGAAGGTCGGAGAAGACCCGCGCACGTCTGCTCGCCACTGCTCTGGCCGGGAGGGTTTCATGGTCGACCCTCTGGAGGCCGCCAAACTCAAGGCGGAGCAAACCTACAACGCCGCCGCCGATTCCTTTGACGCGGAGCCCCTAGCTTTCTGGAGTCGGTGCGGTCGCCGAACAATCGAAAGACTGGGTCTCCAGCCCGGCCAGAGGATCCTCGACGTGTGTTGTGGCACGGGCGCTTCTGCCTTGCCCGCCGCGCAAGCGGTCGGCCCCGGGGGCCATGTCATCGCCGTCGACCTCGCGGATGAGCTGTTGAAGCGGGGACGTGCGAAGGCGCGGGCGGGCGGCTTGGGCGGGGTGGAGTTCGTGCGCGGCGACATGACTCATACGGGCTTCCCCGACCAGCACTTCGACGCCGTCGTCTGCGTGTTCGGGATCTTCTTTGTCCCGGACATGGAGAGCCAGGTGGCGGAACTCTGGCGAATGACGGCTCGAGGTGGTGGGTTGGCCATCACCACATGGGGGCCCCGAATTTTCAGCCCCGCCTACGAGATCTGGCGGGAGGCCATTCGTCGGGCACGGCCAGATCTCTACACCGCTTTCAATCCCTGGGACCGGATCACCACTCCCGAGGCCGTTCGTCAGCTGTTGCGCGACGGTGGAGCGCAAGACATCGAGGTCGTTTCGGAGGACGGTCAGCAGCCCTTGCGCACGCCGGAGGACTTTTGGACCATTGCTATGGGCAGCGGGCTGCGCTGGGTCATCGATCAGATGGGTCCGCAGGTGGCGCTCCGCGTGAAGCAGGAACTGCTCCATCGTCTTGCGACGGGAGCGGTGGAGCGGGTGGAAACCAACGTAATCTACGCGATTGCCAGAAAGAGATGAGGTCCTGCCCCCCGACCGAAGCAAGTAAGGACGGGGCTCCCGCTGCGGTCTTGAGGCGCTTGCTACCGCGGTCGGGGATGGGCGGATGAGAGGGCTCCCTAGGGCGTCCAGGAACGGCAGGATTCCCAGGCCTCCCGAAGGGACGCCTGGGGGGGGGAGCTCGAACACCGCGAAAGGGGCGCTCGCGCCGTCCTTCTACGATGGTATCGCCGCCCGATACGACCAAACTTGGGGGCCTCGCTTCGAGGCCGCCGCTCAACGACTGCTCTCCCGGCTCGGCAGGAAGAAGGTCCAGAGAGCGCTGGACATCGGCACCGGGACCGGCGCGGTTCTGAAGGTCCTCGGGCAACGGGCCACGCCGCCGCGGAGGCTCGTGGGCTGCGACCAATCCCTGCCGATGCTGGCGCGGGCCAGACGAGCCGTGCGGGGGGCCGAAGTGGTCGCGGCGGATGCGGTCGGGCTGCCGTTCCGCGACGAGTCTTTCGATCTCGTGACCGCGAACTTCGTGCTCTCTCACCTCCGGGACTACCGCGAGACCCTGCGGGAGGCGCGTCGCGTGCTGAGGCGGGCTGCTCTCTTGCGGGTGTCCAACTGGGCGCCGGCCACCGATCCCTGCAGCACCGCCTGGCGGGAGCTGCTGGGAGCCGCGGTGGGAGCGGAGATGGTCGAGGAGGCCACCCAGCTCGTGGCGCCCTGGGAAGCTCACTTCGGTGACCCCGACAACCTCTGCGCGGCGCTGAGAGAGGCGGGGTTCACCGGAGTCGAGGGAGCCCGCATTCCCCTCGTGTGGCCCTCTTCGGTGGAACGGTACCTGGCCGACCGCGAGTTGAGCGCGGCGGGTCGAAGGGCCCGTCAGGAACTAGGGGAAGCCGCATGGCATGACTTCCTCAAGACGGCGCGGCGCGAGCTACGGATGCGTTTCGGAGGCAACGTCAGCCACAGCCGGGGGATGATCGTTGCCGGCGGGGCCAAGCCTTGAAGGCGGGGGCAACGCCGACCCCCCGGGGGCGCGACGCGGAGCCGTCGTTCCCTTCTCAGGGTTGCAGTTTGGTCGGCGGCGGGGCGATCGCTCGATAGCCGGGGCGCGTGAGAACGAGAAGCCGCTCCGGGCCTCTCGCCACCACCCGCAAAGACCGGTAAGAACCATCGAGACTTTGGTCGGGCGGGGTGTAGCCAATCGTGTATTGATTCCGAATCTGAAGCGCAATCCGGAGAGCGACTTCGTTGAGATCTTCAGGGCCCGCGGGGTAGTAGGCGACCCCCCCGCTCAGCGCCGTCACTTGATCCAGTTCGTGGCGGGCGTGGGCCGCCTTCGACGCCTCTTCCTCGCCCAGCAGCCCTATGGCATAGACCAGGACCTCGTGGCGTTCGGCCCGCGATCGAATGTCATTGACCGAGGCCAGGCTCGCGTTGTCGAAGCCATCCGTGATGACGAGGAGGACTCTCCGGTCCCGCTGGCTGTGCTGGTTGAGGTAATCGGCCCCGGCCACGATCGCATCGCGCATCGCGGTGCCCCCGATGGAATCCAACCGGGCGATGCCGGCCTCCAGTACCCGCACATCATTGGTGAGCGGCACATCGATGTGCGGCTTGTCCGCGAAGTTGAGCACGAAAACCTCGTCTTTGGGGTTCGAGGCCCGGACGCACGCGAGCGCGGCCGCCTCCACTCTCGCCCGCAATCGCCGCATGCTGCCGCTGTTGTCAATCAAGAGCCCCAGCGAGACGGGGACGTCATCCCGGTGGAAGAGGGCGATCGTCTGCGCCTTGCCGTTCTCGTAAACGGTGAAGGCATCCCGGGGCAGGGTCGTCACCAATTCCCCGCGCTTGTTCCGGACGAGGGCGTGTAGCACGACCAGCTTCGCTTCCGAGCGGAAGACCGGTCGTTCCTGTCCCGCTCCGGGCGCCCCCCCCAACACGCTAACGGCCAGGATCAGGGAGGTACCGGCGGGAAGGAGCCGACGCCCCACCGACGATTTTACGACCGCGACTGCCGTCAAGGTGTTGTGGAAGCGGGCGACAACTGCAGCTGGATGGGCGTGCGCGCGGGGATGACGACGTCCCTGCCCTTCCCGAGCAGAGCGGTGTAGACGCTCCGGGCCACGCCAAAGACTCCAAGCGCCACGGCTACGGGCCTGGAAAGTTGGCCGAGGCCTGATCCGAGGAGGCCCAAACCCAAGAAACCGGCAACGCCGCGCCCGCCGGCATTCCCCCGCTGGACGCCCGGCGTCGCATCATCGGCATCGTCGTGGTCGCCCCGGTCGTGGCCCCGCGACACCCCCAAGGCAACTAGGGCGACCGCCGGTGATATGAACCGCGTCTTGGAATCGGGGACGCTCGCGCCACCTTCTTCATCGATGGCGATGTGCTGGTCATGGCTGAGCTCCGCAGAGTACAGGGAGGCCAGGAGCTTGTCGGCCGCTCCCCCCGGGAGTTGCACGGTCTCAAACAAGAAACGCAATTGGCCGTTGTGGTGGAACCGTCCCGCTCCCTTGGCAAAGGTGACCTCGCCCTGGAGTTCGGCGCCTTCGGGGAGGATCAGCCGCTGTTCCGATGAAAACAGGGGTTGCGTGATGACGGCCCGGATCGGCGTCCCCCGCGGAGTCCTGGCCGAGTCGAGAGGAGTCAGCAGGCGGGCCGTCAGCACGCTCTCGGGGGGGGCGGGCGTGCCGGGCGCGGCCCGCGCGGTCGGCATGACGGTCCCGAAGTTCAGGGGCGCGAGCAACTCCGCCGTGTAGACCGTCCCTCGGTGGAGATACTGAGGGTGGTAGGGCAGGCGGTTGGTGAGCATCTCCTTGAGCCGCTCCAGCTTGTCCGGCCCTTTGAGGGGCGCCGTCATTTGCGCCATTTTCTGGGCGATCTGCTGCCGGACTTGGGCGACTTTGCCCGTCCTCGGCGTGGCGGCTACCTCGAGGGACACGTTCTCCAAACCCTCGTCGGCTTGGGTCGCGATGGGAATCTCCGTGCAGTCTCCCAAGACGAGGGTGTCAAACTTCAGGATGGCCCGACGAAGCGGGGTCAGATCGCCCCTGAGGATCGCGCGCCATCGGGCCGCCCCCCCAACGCTTTCGAGCGTTTCCACGTGTCCGATGACCTTCGCTCCGGCGGGAAGGACGACGCGATCATACGAGTACACCGGTTCGACCAGCGTGCCCAGGATCGGTTGGCCAACGCGCCGCAGAGTGACCCGCTCGTCGAGCGCGACCCGCAAGGGCGTGCCCGCCTTGACGAGAAGCTCGATCGGCTCGACCTGCTCACCGCTCGCCGACCCGTTCGGGGGAGGGAGGTCCGGAGGGGAGGAGACGGCCAGGGGGTCGTTGTCAGGACTCGTCCATCCGCGGAGGCTGGTGGTCAGGCGAAGGGTGTCCCGGGTTCCGAAGGCTGCCCCGGGAGTGAGCCGGCCCCCGCTCTCCCTCACGTCTTGGGGCCCTGAGCCCACGTTCCCCTCGTCCCCGATATCCGAGCGCGAGCCCAGGAGAGCGAGGGGACCCCCCTCCGCGAGCCCTGCGAGGCTCGCCCTGCCGGGCGACTCTTGCAACGGAGCTTCCGGGATGAGAAGAAAGCCGGGCACCTGCGCCGAGGCCTCGAACATGGCCTCGACCGGGGTCGCGAGGAGGCGGGTGGTGGCACCGGCATAGGCCAGGACCCAGAAACGCGTGGCCGTGATGGTCACCTCGTAGGCTCCGGCGGGCAGATCGGGGAAGACGAAGCGTCCGTTGACGTCGCTCGGCTGCTGGCGCACGAGCCCGGTGCCCATGTTCCGGGCCGTGACGGCCCGTTCGACGAGCGGCCGTCCCCGCGGGTCCAGGACCAGGCCTTCGACACGACTGCCGCTGGACGACGTGTCCGCTCTGACGGGGCCGGCCGCCACCGTCCAGAAACCGACCACGCCAGGTAGAAGGAAGCGGAGCATCTCCCGGCCTCGAAGCCGGTATCTCCGGCGCGGACTCTCGCGACCCTCCATCCCGATCGCTCCCTTGGGCATGGCTGCCAACGTCGCTGGCCCGCCCCACTGCGCCCCGCCGAGCGGCCGGTCCCCGAGGATCTCCGCCCGTCTCTATTCGATTCGCGACGGTCAGCGCTCTCCCGGCTCCGAGGAGACTGGTCAGGAGCCCGGCCCGCGCCCGTGGTTCCTACTCGGGCCGATCTAAGGTGGTCCACGCCAACCCTTCTTGTCAAGGAAGTCCCGCCTCCGGGGGACCACCCTTCCTCGAGCAGGGTAGCACGCGCTCCCGCGGGGAGCCCCGGGGGCCGCGCCAAAGAAAAAGGCGGCCGCAATGGCCACGGGCTAGCGCCCGGACAGCCGCCGTAATATCCTCCTGCGCGGCCGCCTTTCTCATTTTGGGGTCGCCCTTTGTGTCCGCGCCCGCGGTCAGGAGGAGACGAGGTCATGCCATCGAAACCGAGGTCCGCTTCCGCCCCGCTCCTGCTGGCGGTGCTTTGGGCGTTCTCCGGGGCTTCCCCCGCCGTCCACGCTGCGGAAGGGGACACGATCCGGATCGGTGCTGTTTTGCCCGTGACCGGCAAGGAGTCCAAGATCGGCAGCGCCTACAAGCAGGCCACCGAGCTCGCGATCCGAGAGATCAACGATGGGGGAGGCATCGACGTCGGAGGCAGGAAGCTCAAGGTCGATCTCACCCTCCTCGACGACACCTCGGACCCGGCCAAGGGCGCCCAGCTCGTGGAGCAGCTCATCACCCAGGAGAAAGTCCACGCCGTGGTCGGTGGTTATGGCTCCCAACTCGTGCAGGCCCAGAGCGTGATGCCCGAGCGTTACGGCGTCCCGTTCCTGGCTGGCGGCGCCGGCGCCCGCAGCATCTACGGGCGAAGCAAGTGGGTGTTCGGTACCTTGTCGCCGGTCGACGCGCTGGCCTCGACCCAGATGGACTTCCTGGACGCCCTGGTGGGAGGGGGAAAGCTCAAGAGACCGGTCAAGATCGCTCTCGTGACCGAGAACACGGAACACGGGAAGGACTACGCGCAGGGGGTCCAGGAATTCGTCAAGACCCACCCGGGCGAGTTCGTGGTTGCCCTCGAGGAAAGCTTCGAGCTCTACACTCCCGATTTCAAGCCCCTCTTGTCGCGCGTGGCGGGGGCGAGAGCGGACGTCCTCATGGCCGACGCCCACCTCGAGGACTACATCGCCATGCACCGCGCTTACACCCAGATGGGCCTGTACCACCAGATGGTGACCTACGGCGCCCGCGGCGCGGACGCGGCCGCCCGCAAGGCGCTGGGGCCGGCCACGGACTACGTGTTCGCGAGCGGGTGGTGGTCGGACCTCCTTCCTTATCCGCAGGTCAAGGCCTTCAACGCGAGATGGAAGGCGGCGGCGGGAAGCGACCCCCAGTGGTACCACGCGACCGCATACGAGACCGTACGCGCGCTCGCAGCGGCTATCCACAAGGCGGGTAACTTGTCTCCGGAGGCGATCCGCAAGGGGCTCGCCGGCGTCGAGCTCAAGGACTCGATCCTGCCCGGCGGGGTCCTGAAGTTCAGCGCCTCCGGCATACCGCGGACCTGACGGGCCGGGCGGCCCGTCCATGACCCAGGCCCGCCCCCGCCCCGCTTTCGCAACCTGTCCACCCTAGCCGCCTCCATGCACGAGCTCTTAGCGGTCGTCGTCAATGCGCTGCTGGCGGCGGGCCTCTATGCGACGATGTCGTACGGCCTCGCCGTCATCTACGGCGTGATGCGAATCATCAACCTCGCCCACGCCGGGATCCTGATGCTGGGCGCCTACGTCACCCTCACCCTCTTCGATCGCTTTGGTCTGGATCCGTTCCTGTCCCTCGTTCTGGTGGCGCCCCTCTTCTTCGCGATCGGCGTGGTCCTCCAATGGCTGCTCGTGCGCCGGCTGCCGTCCGGGGGAAGCACACCATCCATGGAGTCCCTGCTGCTGCTCTTCGGCCTCTGGCTCGTTCTCCAGAACCTGGCCTACGCGATCTGGGGCGGCGACACCCAGTCGATCCTGACCCGCTACACGATGCGGGCGGTCGACCTCGCGGGAGTGCGGGTGGGCGTTCCGAATCTGCTCGTCTTCGTGGCCGGCGCGGTCTGCCTGCTCCTGCTCCAGTTGGTCGTGAAGCGCACGCACCTGGGCCGGGCCATGCGCGCGGTCACCCAGAACCGCGACGCGGCCCGGCTCTGCGGGGTCGATGCCGACCGCATCTCGGCCCAGGCCTTCGGCATGGGGACGGCCCTGGCCGCCGTGGCGGGCGGCCTGCTCTCCACGTTGTACGCCTTCACCCCCGACTTCGGACGGAGCTTCCTGCTCAAGGCCTTCTGCATCATCGTGCTCGCGGGCATGGAGAGCGTGGTCGGCGTGGCGGCGGGCGCCTTCGTCCTGGCTTTTCTCGAGAACGCGCTGGGCGCGTTCACGCGGATCCCGACCTCCTTCCAGGATGCGGTGAGCTTCACCCTCCTCGTCGTCGCCTTGGTGGTCTTCCCGCAGGGGCTTCCCCATGCCTTCCTGCGGCTGACCCGGCGGCGGCCGGCCCTCCGCCGATGACCGGGTTAAACCCTCGCCTGCGGCTCGTTGCCGCCGTCGTGTCGGCTCTGCTTCTACTGGCGGCGCCGCGGGTGTTGGCGCGGGGCATCCTGAACGACATCTGGAGCGTCGCCTTCGCGGTGGTGCTCGCCTCGGCCTGGAACCTGCTCGGCGGCCTGGCCGGGCAGGTCTCCATCGGCTACTCCGCCTTCCTGGGCATCGGTGCCTACACCACCGCCCTGCTCGCGCTGCGAGGAGTGGAACCCTATGCGACCCTGCCCTTGGCGGCCCTGCTGGGAGCGGCGTTCTCCTTCGTGGTGGGGCTGCCGACCTTCCGGCTCCGCGGGCCCTATTTCACCATCGCCACCATCGGAGTGGGGGAGGCAGTGCGCGTGTTCGCGAGTGGGGTGTCCTTTACGGGGGGGTCGAGCGGGATCCGAATGCCGCCGGACTCCTTCGACTTCGGACTGAACTACGCGAGCATGGTGGTGCTGGCGGTGGGGGTCGTGACGCTGGCCGCTTGGCTGCGGGGGAGCCCCTTCGGGGCGGCCCTGGCGGCCATTCGGCAGGACATCGACGCCGCGGAGGCGCTCGGGATCAACGCGGCCCGCTACAAGCTCGCCGTTCATGCCCTCTCCGCGGGCCTGGTTGCCACGGCGGGGGGTCTTTTCGCGATCAACTTCCAGTACATCTCCCCGGGCTCGGTCTTTGATTTCCGGCTTTCGCTCTCGATCGTGCTCATGCCCATTGTGGGGGGGGTGGGAACGGTGGCGGGCCCGGTCTGGGGCGCGATCTTCTTCAGCTACCTGCAGATCAAGATGCTCTCCGTTCCGGCGTTGCGCGATTCCTATCTGTTTCTCTATGGCACGCTGCTGATCTTGGTCATGCTCTTCGAGCCCAAGGGGCTTCTGGGTCTTGGAAAGCGGCTGCTGCGAGCCCTGCGCCGGCCGGCGACGGTGGCGAATGCCGCTTGAGCCGATCCTGTCCGTCCGCGGCCTGTCGAAGCGGTTCGACGGCCTTCTGGCCCTCGAGGGGGTCGAGTTCGATGTGGCGCGGGGCGAGATCTTCGGGATCCTCGGTCCCA
>WNFI01200949.1_pt1 | contig 25294 bp, 16 predicted proteins | sample 5400471 | NCBI WGS metagenome assembly WNFI01 (sample SAMN13153348, study PRJNA577476) | soil metagenome | isolation source: 100 cm saprolite on Douglas fir-dominated hillslope | place: USA:California | collected 2013-09-17 | reverse complement strand
GTTCGCGACACCGGCGTTCGCGACACCGGCGTTCGCGACACCGGCGTTCGCGACACCGGCGTTCGCGATGGCGAGGCCTTCGGCGCGGCGCTCGCCGCGTTCCCCGACGGCACGCCGCGAGGCGGCTGGCTCCGCACGGGCGACAGCGGGGTGTTCCACGACGGTGAGCTGCTGGTCACCGGCCGGATCAAGGACCTGATCATCATCGACGGCCGGAACCACTACCCGCAGGACGTCGAGGCCACGGCTCAGGAGGCCCATCCGGTGATCCGCCGCGACCGGGTGGCGGCCTTCGCCGCCCCCGGCGACGACGGCGACCGCCTCGTGGTCGTCGCCGAGCGCAGCCGCCAGGTCGAGGCCGGGCAGGTGGATACGGCCGAGGTGAGGCGCGCCGTCCGCGCCGCGGTCTCCGCGCACCACGGCGCCGCGCTGCGCGGCTTCCTGCTGGTGCCGCCCGGCGACCTGCCGCGCACGTCCAGCGGGAAGATCGCCCGGTCGGCGTGCCGCGAGCGCTACCTGGCCGGCTCGTTCGCCGCAGACCGCGAAGAAGTCCCTGGGAGGTGAGTGCCGTGCGCATGGTCCGGTTGGCCGCCGCCGCGGCGACGGCGGTCGCATCGATCGTGCTGGCGGTTCCCTCGGCGACCGGCGCGGCCGGCGCGAGTGCCGCGAGCCCGGCTGGCCCGGCCATCGTCGGCACCGTCATCGTCGGCACGGCCGCCGACGGTGCCCGTGTCGTCGCCGAGCAGCAGGTCGACTCGCGCACCCTGGATGTGACGATCTCGTCCCCGGCCGTGGCTGCGGACACGACGGTACGGCTCCTGCTGCCGCCGGGCTGGTCGGCGTCGGCGAGCCGCACCTGGCCGGTGCTCTACCTGCTGCACGGCTGCTGCGACACCGACCAGACCTGGACGCAGCAGACCAACGTCGAGCAGGAAACCCAGGGCGCTCCGGTGATCATCGCGATGCCCGACGGCGGCCCGGTCGGCTTCTACAGCAACTGGTGGAATTTCGGCCTCGGCGGCGAGAACTGGGAGACGTACACCGCGACCGAGCTGCCGCAGATCCTGCAGAGCGGGTTCCGCGCGAGCGCGGTGAAGGCCATCGCGGGGGTGTCGACCGGAGGCGGGGCCGCCCTGTTCATCGCGGCGCATCACCCGGGCGGATACGCCGCGGCGGCCTCGTACAGCGGAATGGACTGCACACAACTCCCCGCCGCGGTCGCCACGCTCTTCGCGGCCATCGTCCGCGCGGGCATCATTCCCAACGAGCTGTGGGGCGACCCGGTTCTGCAGTTCCTGATCTGGCAGGCCCACAACCCGTGCGCGCTCGCGTCGTCGCTGCGCGGCACCCAGCTGTTCCTGTCCGTGGGCAGCGGCCTGACGCTCTCCGGCAGCCAGACGACCTGCTCGGCCGGGGTCACCAGCAACATCCTCGAGTCGGTGGTCGCGACCGGCGTCTACACGCTCGCCACGACGCTCACGGTCCTCGGCGTTCCGTACACGTCGGACTTCTACGGCGGCGGATGTCACGCCTGGCCGGACTGGTCGACCGCGTTCGACCGGTCGTGGCCCATGCTCGCAGCGGCGCTGAGTCGGCCCTAGGGGGGACGACCCCTTCAGCCCCCCGCCGCGCAGCAAGCTCCGCGAACACAACCTGACGCTCTATGCGGCCTCCCGTCACTCACCCAGGGCGGTCAGCAGCCACCTGGCCCGAGCGCCGACATGGCGCGCGCGCGGGGTCAGCGCACCCATGCTGGGTACGCCCTCCGCCGACTTGCCGATCGTGTTCCAGAACGCGCAGTTGTGCTCCACGGCGAACTCGGCGCCGAGGATCTCATGGCTCTGGTCGCCCGGCCGCAGCGACATCAGCAGCCGGCTGCCGTAGGAGCGCCACGGTGGCTGGAAGGCCGCCGCGGGCGCGCCGTCACGCACGAACGCGCCCCAGTAGGCGATCATCTGCCGGGATAGCCGCAGCTGGGCACCGGTCAGCTCCGCGTAGAAGGATAGGCCGTTGGTGAAGCTCGGCCACATGTAGGCGAGATCCGTCGCGTGCCCCGCTCCGTCCTGATAGCGCGGCGGGAGGTTGTTGCTGAGCGGCGGGGCGTTCCGGTCGTCAAACTCATAGAAGAACGTCTGGGTGCGGTCGCTGACGAACCGCTGCGCCAGGTTCTGCTCCGAGCAGCCGCCGATCCCGTCGATGACGCCGCTGTCGGTCAGTTCCGCGGCCAGCGCGTAGGCGATGGCGTAGGGCTGCGGGAAGTCGCTGAGCGGGTAGGCCTTGAGCACCGCCGGGGCGAGCGCGGCACCGAAGGTGCTGGTGACGAACTGAACGTACTGCTGCTGCGTCCAGAAAGCCGCGGCCGCCGCCAGGGGGCGCGCCTCGTCGCGGTTGGTCCCGAGCAGGATCGGGACCTTGTTGAAGCGACCCGAGGCGATCGCCTGCGCCGGAGATACGGGCAGCTCGGGGCCGCCCGAGACGAACTGCGGCAGGTATCCGGCACTCGCGTTCAGCAAGGTCGCCTCGGGCTTCGACCGCAGGCACGCTGCGGCCTTCGCGGGCACGGTGCAGCCGGCCCGGGCGGCGAGGAAGAGCGAGTTCTGCTGGGCAGCCGCGGCCGGCTCGCTGACGCAGCCGCCGCTCTGCAGGATGGCCCGGCTGAACAGGCCCGCGGCGGGCGGCGAGGCCAGCAGCGCGCACACCGCCCCGGCTCCGGCCGACTCGCCGCCAATCGCGACCGCGCCGGGGTCACCGCCGAACGCGGCGATGTTCCGCTTCACCCACGACAGCGCCGCCTCCATGTCCAGGAGACCGAAGTTGCCGTTCACGGCGGACCGCGCGGCGGTGAGGCCGGGCAGGGTCAGGAAGCCGAACGGGCCGAGCCGGTAGTTGAACGACACGACGATGATCTGCGCCTCCTGCGCCAGCAGGGACCCGTCGTGCTGATCGCCGGCCCCGTTTTCCAGGGCGCCGCCGTTAATCATGAACAGCACCGGCAGCTTGGCTCCGGCCGGGATGACGGCCGGGGCGTAGACGTTGACGGCCAGGCAGTTCTCGGTGTCGAAACGCGGTCCGTTCGTGCTGGGGAGCTGCGGACAGCGGCTGCCGTAGGACAGCGCGCTCCGTATTCCCGCCCACGGCCGGACCGGCCGCGGCGGCTCCCAGCGCAGTCGGCCCACGGGCGGCGCGGCGTACGGTATGCCGAGGAACTGGTCCACGAGGCCTGTCGTCCGGCCGAAGACCTTGCCCGCGTCCGTGGAGACCGTGAGGCTCCGCGGCTGGACCGCTGGCCCGCCCGCCGGCAGCGAGCCGGTCGCCGCGGCCGGCGCGACGCCGGAGAGGGCCGGGCCGAACCGGGCGGCCGCGAGGCCGTACCCGGCCGCGGCGACCGCCACGACCACCGCTGACAGGCGTATGGTCCAACGACGTCGGTGAACTTCTCCGGTCCCCATGCCGGCCTCCTCGCAGGCAGATGTCGCCGACCGCATCAGGGCGTCATGGGATAGCCCATATTGCCCTACTGGTGAGTAACCTAACTCAGAAACCCCGCATCCGAGTGCCAATCCGTTAACAATCTCCCGCACAGGCTCACCAGAATGAACTCGCCCGCAGGCGCCGGCGGCCGCCCAGGGCTGGGGCGCCGGTTCAGGTTGCCGGCTCAGATGTCCCGGGCGGTGGCCATCGCAAGCGGGGGACACAGCGTGAGCGCCGCGGAGGGCGTCACCTCCGCTGTGGTCCGGGGAGTGTCCGGTCGGCGATCACGGCGGCCAGGAGGGCAAACGCCGCCGCGACCAGCAGGCCCGTCCCGTATCCGCTGACGAACGCGCCGCTCAGATGGCCGTGGGTGGGCACGGGATGGCCAGCGGTGACGACCAGGCCTATCAGCGAGATGCCCACCAGGCCGGAGGCCTCCCTGGCCGCACCGAGCAGGCCGCTGGCGACGCCGGTGCGCGCGGGCGGTACGGCGGCCAGGACGCTGGAGGTCAGCGGCACGGCGAGCGCCGAGCCGATCCCGATGGCGGCCACCCCCGGCAGCAGCCGCAGCATGGTCACCTGGTCCCGGGTGAGCGACACGGCGGCCAGCCCGGCGGCCACCACGACCAGCCCGGCGGCCGAGGTACGGGCCGCGCCGAACCGCTCGACCAGCCCGGGCGTCAGCGGGGTGACCAGCACGACGAGGACGGCCAGCGGCACGAAGACCAGGCCCGTCCGGGTGGCCGAGAAACCCGCCGCGCGCTGCAGGAACAGCGAGGTGAAGAAGAACACCCCGTTGATGCCCGCGCCCCACAGGACGGACGCGGCGATCCCGCCGCGCAGCGCGGGCTCCCGCACCAGCGCGAAATCAACCATCGGGTCGGGCGACCGGTGCTCGGCCCAGCCGAAGCAGGTGGCTGCCGCGCAGGCCACCACGGCCGCCCCGGCCACGGTCGGCGAGCCCCAGCCCAGCCCGGGGCCCTCGATGAGGACGAACGCCGCCGCGGCCAGCATGACCGTGCCGCTGAGCAGGCCGGGCGCATCGACGCGCTCGGCGCGGAGGCGGCCGGAGTCGTCGAGGGCCAGCCAGCCGAGCAGCAGGCCGGTCAGACCCAGCGGGACGTTCACCAGGAAGATCCAGCGCCAGCTCAGGTGCTGGCTCAGCCATCCGCCGGCGAGCGGCCCCATGGCCAGCGCCGCGGCGAGCGCTGCCATCCAGACCGCCGCCCCGGCGTCCCGCTCCCTCGGCGTCCGGCCGGCCGCGACGACCGCCAGCCCGGCGGGCAGCACGAGCGCGGCGCCCGCTCCCTGGAACGCCCGGGCCGTCAGCAGCATCGCGGTATCTGTCGCGATGCCGGCCGGAAGCGACGCCGCGGTGAACAACGCGAGCCCGGTCAGCAGGATCCGGCGCCTCCCGTAGCGGTCGGCCAGGCGCCCCCCCGTGAGCAGCAGCGCCGAGAACGTGATCAGGTACGTGACCACCACCCACTGCAGCGCGGGTAGCGACACGCGCAGGTCCCGCTGGATCGACGGCAGCGCGACGTTGACGATCGTGTTGTCGATCGTGGTCAGGAACGCGGCGACGCCGATCGCCGCGGCCACAAGCGGCCGCCGGCCGCTGGCCCGCGGCTGCGAGGCCGCCCCCGCCGCGGTGGGCACCGCGGCGTTGCCGCGTTCGAGCATCCCACCAGTAAGGCATGTGGCCGTTGTGGCTGCTTGTCATGTCGGCGCAAACCTCGCGCCACGCCTCCTCACCCGCGGGCGGCACCAGGCCTTCTATTACTGGCGGCGGCGGTAGCTGTCACGAGACTGACAAAAAAGCGGCACGCAACTGTCGGACCGTACCAAGCAACGCTGACATTCTTCCGATTACCGTCGTGGCGGTGCGCGGACAAAGGCGGCCGGCGGCGCGCCCCTAGCTTCCCGTGCGAGGGAGGACCCCGCATCATGCGACACCGCAGCGAGCGGCCGGAGCCTGCCGGGGAGACCGGAGGGCCGGCTCTCCCCGGAGAGGACGAGCTGCGCCGCCTGATCACGCAGCAGCTGGCGGACATGTGCGGAATGCGTCCCGACGAGGTGGACCCGGACCGCCCACTGGACGAGCACGGCCTGTCCTCGCGCGACACCGTGGCGCTCGCCGGCTACCTGGAGACACTGCTGGACCGGTCGCTGCCGCCCACGCTCGTCTGGGAGTACCCCACGGTCAGCCACCTGGCGAGCGCGCTGGCGGGCCCCGGCCAGCAGCCGCGACCGGCCGCCCACCCGCGGTTAGTCGCGCACGGCCCTTCCGCGGATGACGCCATCGCGGTCATCGGTCTCGGCTGCCGCTTTCCCGGCGGTGCCGCCGGCCCGATCGGCGACCCGGACACGTTCTGGAGTTTCCTGATTGACCGCGGTGACGCGGTCGGTGAAGTGCCGGGCCAGCGGTGGGCGGCGTTCGACGATGGCTCGCCGGCCGCGGGCGAAGCCCTGGCATCGGCCACCCGCTGGGCCGCCGTCCTGCCCGACGTCGCGGGATTCGACGCAGCGTTCTTCGGCATCTCGCCCCGCGAGGCGGCCGCCATGGATCCCCAGCAGCGAATCCTGCTCGAGGTCTCCTGGGAGGCGCTGGAGCATGCCGGGATCGCGCCAGTGTCGCTGCGCGGCAGCCGCACGGGGGTGTTCGTCGGCATCAGCGCGGCCGAGTATGCCCACCTCACGACGTCGGACCTGTCCCGCATCGACGCCTGGACCGCGACCGGCGCCGCGACGAGCATCGCCGCAGGCCGCATCTCATATCTCCTGGACCTGCGCGGGCCGAGCCTGGCGGTGGACACCGCCTGCTCCTCGTCGCTCCTCGCCGTCCATCTCGCGGTGACCAGCCTGCGCAGCAGGGAGAGCGACCTGGCCCTCGCGGGCGGGGTGAACCTGCTGCTCTCCCCGGTGATCACCATGACGTTCGACGCCGGCGGCGGCACCTCGCCCGATGGCCGCTGCCGTCCCTTCGACGCCGGGGCGAATGGCATGGTGCGCGGCGAGGGATGCGGCGTGGTCGTGCTGAAGCGGCTGACCGACGCCCGCCGCGAGGGCGATCGTGTGCTCGCGGTCATCACCGCGACCGCCGTCAACTCCGACGGCCGGTCCAACGGGCTGGTCGCCCCGAGCGCGGCCGCCCAGCGCGACCTGCTGCGCGCCGCGCACACCGCCTCGGGCGGGCGCCCGAGCCAGGTGGACTACGTCGAGGCGCACGGCACGGGAACGCCGCTGGGCGACCCGATCGAGGCGCACGTGCTGGGCCAGGTGCTCGGCACCGCCCGACCCGCGACCAGGCCACTGCTGATCGGCTCGGTAAAAGGCAACATCGGCCACCTGGAAGCGGCCGCGGGCGTCGCCGGGCTGATCAAGACGGTTCTCGCGCTGGCCCGCCGGCAGATCCCGCCGACGCTGCACTTCGCCGAGCCGAGCCCGCACATCCCGCTGACCGACCTGGGCCTGGCCGTGCCGTCGCAGGCTACGCCGTGGCCCGGCAACCTCTGGCCGCCCACGGCCGGGGTGTCCGCCTTCGGGTTCAGCGGCACCAACGTGCACGTCGTGCTCGCCGCCCCCGACGACGGCCACGAGGCCAACGGGCATAGGCCAGCGCCGTATGCGAGGGTCGGCCTGCCGGCAGTGGAAGGGAACGGGGAGGTCAGCACAATCCTGCTGTCCGACAAGTCAGCCGAGCGCGTCCGCGACCAGGCGGGGCAGCTCGCGGCCTGGCTGGAGCACGGGCCGGCGGACGAGCCGCCGCTTGTGCACATCGCCCGCACGCTGGACCGGCGGCAGGGCCGGGGCCCGCACCGGTCCGCCGTCATCGCCCGCGACCGGGCCGAGCTGGCCTCCGGCCTCGGTGCGCTCGCCGCGGGGGAGCGGCACCCTGCCGTGGTGTCGGGAACCGACGGCCAGGCCGGCCCGGGCGTCGCGTTCGTGTTCTCCGGATACGGGTCGCAGTGGCCGGGCATGGGCCGGGCGCTGGCGGCGGCCGAGCCCGCCTTCGCCGATGTGCTGGCCGAGCTCGAGGAGTCGCTGCGCGAGGCCACCGGGGGGCTGTCGCTCACCGCGGCCGCCGCCGACGACGACGCGCTGCGCCAGGTCCAGTACGCCCAGCCGGTGCTGTTCGGGTTTCAGGTGGCGCTCGCGCGCCTGTGGGAGGCGCACGGAGTTCACCCGGTCGCGGTCATCGGGCACTCCATGGGTGAAGTCGCGGCGGCCGTGGTGAGCGGGGCGCTCAGCGTGGCCGACGGGGCGCGCGTGATCGCCTGCCGGTCGCGGCTGCTGTCCCGGCTCGCCGGGGCCGGGGCAATGGCCCATGTCGGCCTGGCCGCTGACGAGGTGACCGGCCTCGCGGCCGACCTGCCGGACGTGCACCTGGCGGTCATCTCGTCACCGGTGCAGTGCGTGGTGACCGGCGCTGCCGCGCAGGTCGGCGAGCTCGTCGGCCGGGCCCGCGCCCGCGGCAGCGCCGCGCGGGTGCTCGACGCCGGGGGCGCCGGGCACTCACCGCAGGTAGATCCGCTGCTCGCCGAGCTGACCGCGCAGCTCGCTGACGTCGCTGCCCGGCCCGCCACCACTCGGTTCTACTCGACCGCGCACGACGACCCCGGCGCCCCGCCCCGGTGTGACGCGAGCTACTGGGCGGCCAACCTGCGGCGGCCCGTCCGGCTCGGCCCGGCGGTGGCGGCCGCCGCGGGGGACGGGCTGCGTACGTTCGTCGAGATCTCACCGCACCCCCTGCTGGCCCGGGCGCTCGACGAGACCGTGCGGCACAAGACCGGCCGCCCCGGGGTGATCACCGGCACGCTGCGCCGGGGCGCCGACGAGGTCGTCGCGTTCCACGCGCAGCTGGCCACGCTGGCCGTGGGCGGGTACCGCCTGCCGCGGCCGCGTTCGGGCTCGATCATCGACCTGCCGCCGGCGCCGTGGCGTCACGAGCGCTACTGGGCGGACCCGCCCCCGCGGACGGGGCCTCCGGGCCACCCCCTGCTCGGGCCGCACGTGGAGCTGCCCACCGGTGGTCACGCGTGGCAGCGGCAGATCGGCGCGGAGGCCCTCCGCGAGATTCGCGCCGGCCGGGACGGTGCTGATCTTGCGCGCCTCCGGCACGGTGCTGATCTTGCGCGCCTCCGGCACGACCCGCCCCTGTTCCCGCTGAGTGCGGCGGCGGAGATGATCATCGCTGCCGCCTGCGAGGCGTGGGCCGTGCCCAGCACCGCCGTGCAGGTCTCGGGCCTGCGGCTGGTGCGGTTGCTGCCCGTCGGCGCCGGCCCGGCGCTCACCACCACGCTGGACGGCCCGGCCACCGCCCCGGCAACGGGCGGCCGACGGGCCACGGTCCGGATCCACGCCCAGGACGCGACGGGCACCTGGAAGCTCGTCGCCACCGGCCACGCCGCCGAGGACGACTCGGCAGATAGCACCGAGCCGAACCCCGGCCTCGCGGGAGGCTCCGCCGGGTCGCCCCCCGGGGCCAGCACTCCGACGGTCGGGGTTATCCCCCGGGCTAGCACAGTCCCCCGGGCTAGCACAGCCATCCCGGCCGCCCGGCTTGCCCGCGGCCAGCACATCCCGGCGCAGATCCTGGACCGCTGCCTGGGAGCGGCCTGCGCCGACGGCGAGATCCCGATGGCCATCGGCCTGCTGCGGGTCCCGGGTCCGGCCGGAGCCGGCGGTGACTGCCAGGTGCTCAATGTCCGAGCCGGCAACGGCCGGGGCGAGGGCGACAGCGATGGCGCGGTCACCGCGGATCTGCGGCTAACCGCGGAGCAGCCCGGGGCCGGGCCGCCGCTGCTTGAGGCACTCGACGTGCTGGTCAGCCGGGTGCCCCGGGCCGCGATCCCGGTGCCGTACCAGGACAAGCTCCTCGAACTGGCCTGGCAGCCCCAGGATCTGCCGGCGCGCCCGGCCATGGATGTGGCAAAGGGCGGGTCAGAGGCAGCCGATCGCCACATGCATGGGACGTCCCGACGCTGGATCGTCTGGGAGGGCACCGGAACAGGGACTGGCGCCGGCCACGAAACGGCCCCGCGCCGCGGACTGGCACCTGACGACATCAGCCGCGCGCGGGGGCTGGCGCGGGAAGTGGCCGTCCGGCTACGCGCCGTCGGCCACCGAGTCGAGGTGGCCGATGGTCCTGGGGTTGACGGGGTGGCCGCTGCGCGCGGTGCTGCCGGGGCAGACGGTGCTGCCGGGGCGGGCGGTGATGATCCTCCGGCCGGGGTCGTGCTTGTGGCGCCGGAGGTGCCGCATCCGGCCGCGGCCGAGCACGTCGTGCTCGACGCCGTCCGCGCCGCCGCCTCGCTCGCGGCGCGGCCGGGCCCGCCGCCGCGGTTGTGGATCGTTACCGCCGGGTCGGCGGCGGCGCGCCCGGGCGAGGGCGGCGACCCCGGCCTGGCGGCGCTGCGCGGCCTGGTCCGGGTGCTGGCCCTGGAACGGCCCCGGCTCCGCGCGAGCCTGGTCGACCTCGACCCGGCCGCGGACTCGCAGTCCGCGGCCGCCACGCTGGCCGCCGAGCTTATCGCCGACGCGCCGGACGACGAGGTGGCATGGCGGGACGGCAGCCGGCTGGTGGCCCGGCTGGCCCGAGCCCCCCTGCCCACCCCGCAGCCCGGCCGGCCGGCAGGCCGACGCGGCCGCCGGCCTGTGGTCCGGCCGGAGGGGGGCTACATCGTCACCGGCGGCTGCGGGGGTCTCGGGCTTGTCGTCGCCCGCTGGCTGGCCGAGCGCGGCGCGAGCCGCATCGTGCTGAACGGCCGCTCCGGTGCGCAGCCAGAGGCGCGGATCGCGCTCGATGCGATGGGCGCGGCGGGCGCCCGGGTGCGAGTGGTGCGCGGGGACGTCGCCCAGCCCGGGGTGGCCAGCAGGCTGGTTGCCGCCGCGCGGGCCGGCGGCACGCCGCTGTGCGGGATCGTGCACGCGGCGGGCGTGTTCGCGGACGCCTTGCTGGGCGACGTCACGCCGGGTGACCTTTCGCGGGTGTGGGCGCCGAAGGTCGCCGGGGCATGGCGGCTGCACGAGGCCACCGAGCAGGCGGATCTGGACTGGTTCGTGCTGTTCTCCTCGGCCGCGGCGCTGCTCGGCTCACCCGGCCAGGCCGCCTACGCCAGCGCCAACGCCGGGCTGGACGCGTTCGCGGCCTGGCGCCGGGCGCGGGGCCTGCCCGCCACGGCGATCAACTGGGGTGTCTGGTCGGAAGCCGGGCGCGCGGGCGGCGTGGCCATCCGCGGCATCGACCCGATCGGCCCGGAGGAGGGCGTCGAGGCACTCGAGGCGCTGCTCGCGGAGGACCGCACGGCCGCGGGCGTGATCCGCATCGACCCGGCGGCTGCGGCCGCGGCCTATCCGGAGATCGCCGCGATACCGTTCTTCGCCTCCCTGCTCGCCCCTGGTCCGGGGAAGGACGGTGATCCGGGCCAGGACGGCGCCCGGGGGAGCGGCACCGGATCCGCCGACTGGCCGGGCGCCGACACGATCCGCGCCGCCGATCCCCAGCGGCGCCGCGCGCTGATGGACCAGCGTGCCCGGTGGCAGGTGGCGGCCGTGCTCGGCCTGCCCCCGGACCAGCTGTCCCCCGATCTCCCCCTGGTCGACGCCGGGATGGACTCGCTGGCGGCACAGCGCATCGGCAGCCTGCTGGAGCACGACTTCGCCGTGACCGTCGACCCGGCCCTCCTGCTGGGGGGTGCCACCCTGGCGCAGCTGCAGCAGTCGCTCGCGGCGACGCTGGATCCGGAACCACGGGGCATCGCCGCGAGCGAGCCTGAAGCCAGGCGGTCGGCCGACACCGCTGGCCCGCGGGGGTGGCGTTATGGATCTTCTGAAGGCTCAGCCGACGGAGCGACCTCGCCCTCTGCCGGGCTGCGTGCGGTCGAGCCCAGGGACGCGGCCGAACGGCAGGTGGCCCGGGTGGCCGCCGAGGTGCTCGGCGGCGGGCCGGTGGGCGTGACCGACGACCTCCGCGCCGCGGGCCTCACCCGGGCCGCGCGGGCCGAGATCGCGGCCCGGCTGGCGCGCGAGACCGGCCACGATCTCGACCCGGCGACGCTGTTCGCCGTCGCCACGGTCGAAGCGGCGGCGGGCGCGGTCCGGCGGGCCGAGAACGGCGAGGCAGCGGGCCTGATCAGGCCCATCCGGGCGGGCGGCCCGAAGCTGCCCGTGCTGCTGGCTCACCCGGCCGGGGGCACCACGACGGTCTACAAGACGCTGGCCGGACTGCTCGACGGCGACCGCGCGGTGTTCGGCCTTGAGCGGCTGGGCGGCGGGGTCAGCGATCGGTGCGGCCGTTACCGGGAAGCGATGCTGGAGCGGTTCCCCGGCGGTTGCGTCCTCGGCGGCTGGTCGTTCGGCGGGGTACTCGGCTACGAGACCGCGTGCCAGCTCACCGCGGCGGGCAGCCGGGTGCCCCTGGTGGTGCTGCTGGACGCGGCGCTGCCGCTCCCGGTTACGCCGGGCGATGAGGAGCGCGTGCTGGCGCGCCGCTTCGCGGCCTTCGCCGACTACCTGACCAGGACCTACGGCCGGACCGTCCGGCTGCCCGCCGACGAGCTGCTCGGCCTGACCGAGGACGCCCAGCTTGAGCTGGTCACTCGGCGGATGGCCGAGGCGGGCCTGGACGGCGAGCTCAGCCCGGCCATACTGCGCCACCAGCAGACGTCCTACGAGGACACGCGGGCCCTGGAGCGCTACCAGGCAGGCTGCTACGACGGGCACGTCGTGCTCTACCGGGCAGAGCGGGAGACGCCGTGGGCGGTACGTGATCCGCGCTACGAGATCACCGGCGAAACCCGGGGCTGGGACCGGCTGTGCTCGCGCCTCGAGGTGGTCGGGATCGATGCGCACCACCTGAACCTGTGTGACCCTCCCGCTGTCACCGTCGTCGCGGCTCACCTGCGTGAGCTGCTCAGCAAGATTGGAGGCGAGCAATGACCGCCCTGACCGATGCCGCAGCCGCTGGCGCGCCCGCCGGCGAGCTGGCCCGCTGCCCACTGCCCGCGACCTACCGGGCCGCACACCTCCGCAAGTCCGATGTGGGCATGTTCGGGGAGACCGACGACAAAGACGTCAGGAAATCGCTCCACGTCGGTGAGGTCCCCATGCCCGAGCTGGCCCCGGACGAGGTACTGATCGCGTTCACGTTCCTTGCCCGGTTCGGGCGGCAGGGCCGCTGGGCCGCCCGGCATGACCTGCCGTACCACGTCCTCGGCTCGGACGCCGCCGGCGTCGTGGTCAGGGCCGGCGACGGCGTGCGGCGCTGGTCGGCCGGTGACGCCGTCGTGATCAGCCCCGCCTACATCGACCACGAGGACCCGGCGGCCCAGGACGACTCCATGAACGCGGCCGAGCCGCTGGCCTGGGGGTTCGAGACCAACTTTGGCGCGCTCGCCGACTTCGCGGTCGTGAAGGCCAGCCAGCTGCTCGCCAAGCCGCCGCACCTGACCTGGGAAGAGGCGGCCAGCACGACCCTGTGCGCCGGCACCGCCTACCGGATGCTGGTGAGCAGGCGGGGCGCAACGATGAAGCAGGGTGACGTCGTGCTCATCTGGGGGGCGACGGGCGGCCTCGGCGGGTACGCGGTCCAGTTGGTCGCGCGCGGCGGCGGCATCCCGGTCGGTGTGGTCAGCTCGCCGGCCCGGGCCGAGCTCGCCCGCAAGCTCGGCTGCGCCGGCGTCATCAACCGCGCCGAGCTGAACGGCACTCTCGCCGACGTCAAGGGCTGGCGCCGGCTGGGCGAGGAGATCCGCCGGCAGGTTGGTGAGGACCCGCACGAGTACGACAACCGGCACCTGTGGATGAAGGTGAAGCGGATCATCGGCAGCCACGGCGCCAACTACCAGGAAAACTGGGAGATGAACCGGCTCGTCACGCTGGGCATGCTGGTCCCCACGCTGTCCTCCGTCTATCCGCTCTCACAGGTGGGCGAGGCCACCAGGGCCGTGCAGCAGGGCCGGCACATCGGCAAGACCGCGGTGTTGTGCCTGGCGCCGCGCGAGGGCCTCGGCGTGCAGGACCCGGCCGCGCGCGAGCGGGCCGGCGAGGACCGGCTGCGGCTGTTCCGCGAGGCGTGACCGCCCGGACGCCGACCCGTCGTTTCGGCGGCTACGCGCTCTGGCGGGCCGTCCCGTTCGTGCGAGCGGTCCCGTGCGCGCCTGCGCTTGGCGTTCCGCCGGGGTGCATCGTCTCGCTCGCGGCGTGTGGCGTCCCGGTCGGATCCGTGCCCGGGCGCGAGGCCGGGCTCGCGGTGCCGAGCAGACGCCGCGCCCGCAGCGCGATCTCCAGCTCGAACCGGCTGTCCGTGTCGCCGAGCGCCTCCCCGAACAGGCCCTGCAGCTGCCGCAGCCGGTACCGTGCGGTCTGCGGATGGATGTGCAGCTGCCGCGCGACCGCCTTGGCGTTGCCCCCGTTCTGCAGCCAGGACAGCAGTGTCTCGGCGAGCATGTCCCGCTGGCCGGGGCGCAGCTCCTGCAACGGCCCGAGCCGGGCGGCGCTGAGCGCGCGCGCCAGCTCCTCATCGGCGAAGATCACCATCGTGGCCAGGTGGTCGGAGCAGCGTATGACGCTGCCGGGCGCTGCGGCGGCCGGGGATGGGATCCCGCGCTGGGCCAGCGCGAGCGCCTGCCGAGCCCAGCGCAGCGAGCGGCTCGCCCGGGCGAGCGGCACGGCCGGCCCGATCGCGCCGGTCCAGCCGCGCAGGCCGCGCTCGATCATCTGCGCCCGGCCGGGGCCGTCCGGATCGGGCACCAGCAGGCACGGGTCATCGCGGGAGGTGTCCATGATGACGTCTGGCGGCAGCGCCGGCAGCGGCCCGAAGTAGTCATGTCCCTGGTGCCGCAGGGCGACGGCGGCGACCCTGCGGGGCAGGGCCCACCGCGCCGCCCGGGCCAGTTCCGCGATCGCCTCCGGAGACGCCGGGGGGTCGGCGACCATCAGGTTGAGCAGGCGCCGCCTGCGGCGTTCCAGCTCGCCGGCCACCTCGGCACGCGCGGTCGTGAAGCCCTCGGCGCAGGCTGCCGCCAGCTCATCGAGGTAGAGGAAGATCGCCTCGCCCACCCGGGCCAGGACGTCGGGGTCCAGGCCCGACTCGTCTCGCGCCTTCGCGCACAGGCTCCGCCACGCGACCCGGGCGCCCAGCCGCAATGCCACCTGCAGCGGCTCGAGGTTGCGCCCCTCGGCGGCCTCGAAGCGGCCGATCTCCCGGAATATCGTCGCGGTCTTCTCGCGCGGCGTGGCGGGGTTGGCGATCCGCTCGACGAACTGCTCCAGCGCGTGCGTCACCGCGCGGCGAACGGTGCCGCGGTACGCGTCATCGAGCGGCCGTGCGTACTCCGGTACCCCGTGCTCGATCGCATCGATCATTTCCTCGGCCACCCTCGCGACCTCGGGCAGCATCATCCTGGCCGCCCCGGAGGGCACGCGGGGCCATGCTCCGACGGTGGTGTCCGTCGTTCGTGTCACGTGACTCACCACCCTGGGTTACAGCGAGGTGGGCACTTACTACCCGAGGGTAACCCGACAGCAATCAAAGAATTTACCGGCAATATTGCGAAAAAGCTGTGCCAAAACGCGAACGGTGCCGCGGCCTTTTTGTCACCTCCGCGCACTCGACCCCGAGTAGGCCCCCGGCCCGCAGGTGCTGGCTCAGCCGCAATCCGCGCAGAGGCTGCGCAGCAACGCGGCCACGTCGGCGATGCGCGCCAGCGGCGGGATGTCGCGAAGCGCCGCGCACTCGGGCAGACGGCCCGTGGCAACGAGTTCCTCGCGGGCCTCGACGAGCATCACGACGATCGCGATCGAGTCCAGGCCCAGGTCGGTGAGCGGGGTGTCCGGGCCGACATCGGACACGCTGCCGAAGCCGCTGCGTTCGGTGTATCCCGCGACGAACGCGACGACGTCGTCGTCGCTGAGCGGGCAGTCCGCAGCCTCCGCCATGGTCGCTCACCCTCTCAGGCGTCCGAGCTCATCGGCGGGCCGCGATCGCCGGGATATCACCGGAGGAAATCGCGCGTTCATGCGGTGACTGGCCAGCATCGATGACGGCCGCATTCAGCATGGGATGCCTTGCCCCGCTAAACGTAATATCAGCGACTCCAGCAAACCACCTGGCCAGCCGTTAATCTGCTCACCCGGGCAGCAAAGCCACCGCCCCGTTTTGTCAATCCAGCGTCTTCGGAAGGGCCTTGATCGCTGGCCCGTGCCCGCAGGGTCGCCGCCACCCAGAGCAGGCCGCCACCCAGAGCAGGCCGCCCCCCGGGGCCGCGGGCCGCCGCCCGCGGCACGCCAGCCGCCTCGGGGCCCGCCCGGGGCCCACAGGCCACCGGCTCGCGCCGAGATGACAACGCGCCGGGCCCAGACCCTGACGTCGCTGAGCAGAGCAAATGAATTCGCAATGTTAATTTTACGTTTCCCGCACTGGGAGTTCGCCGGCGCAGCCCGGGCCGCCGGCCGTGGTCCCGCCACGGGGTAATCCCGTTCGGCAATCGTCATGGGAGGAACTCATGCATGCTCGCCTGCTTCGCCGCAGATTAACGGCGGCTGTCTGTATCGCCGGCTCGGCCGTGCTGGCAGGCGCCCTTTCCGCAGGCCCTGCGTCGGCACAAACGATCCTGCCGGTCAATTACGACTTCGCCACGGCGTTCCTGTCGACCTTCTCCTCGCCCAGCGTGTCTCCCCCAGGAGCCAACAACTGGTCCTGCCGGCCGACCGCGCAGCACCCGTACCCCGTGGTGCTCGTGCACGGCACGACCGAGAACATGAACGACAACTGGCAGGCCGCGTCGCCCATCCTGGCCAACCACGGCTACTGCGTCTTCGCGCTCAACTACGGCGGCGGCACCCCGGCCGACAACGTGCAGGGCACCGGGGACATCGCGGCCTCCGCGCAGCAGCTCGCGTCGTTCGTCACCCGGGTCCTCGCCGCGACCGGCGCCTCGAAGGTCGACATCGTCGGCCACTCGCAGGGCGGCATGATGCCGCGTTACTACATCAACAACCTGGGCGGCGCGTCCAGGGTCGACAAGCTCGTCGCGCTGGCGCCGTCCAACTACGGGACCACGCTCGACGGCCTGACCACGCTCGGGCAGACCCTCGGCCTGCTCGGTCCGGTCAACAGCGCGCTGACGACGAGCTGCGCCGCGTGCGTGGAGCAGGAGGTCGGCTCGTCCTTCCTCACCGCGCTCAACGCCCAGCCCACCGTGGCGAGCGTGTCCTACACGGTCCTCGAGACCACCGGTGACGAGGTCGTCACGCCGTACACGAACGCGTTCCTGCCCTCGGCACCGAACGTCACCAACATCACCGTCCAGAACCAGTGCCCCGCGGACATGAGCGACCACCTGGAGATCGCCAACGACCCGGTCGCGATGGCGGACATGCTCAACGCCCTCGATCCGGCCCATCCGGTGCGGGTGCCCTGCCTGACCGTCCTGGCGCTGTTCGGACCTGTCGGTATCGTGCCGTCGTTCTGAGTTCGACGGATCCGCCGGCCGGGCCGGCCGGGCCGGCCGGGACCGCCGTCAGGCTCGAGGCCTGGCCCGGTCCTGGCCGGCCCGGCCGCGGTCACTCACCTTTCGCTGGCGCGCTCCGGTGATGCATGAGCGGCGAGCGCTCGATCGCGGGCATGACGCTGGTCAGCGCCGCGCTGGCCTGATCCGCAGCCTGGCGCTGGGCCTGTTGCTCCTCGGCTCTCACCGTGGCCGCCGCCAGCCGGTCTCGCATCATGCGCATGCGGCGGGCTTGCGACCGCGCCTTGAGGACGCGATCCGCCGCGTAGAGCGCGAGCGCCGTAGCGACAAATCCAGCGATGAGCAGGCCGACCACGAATACCGTCCTAACCTGAGGGAGGTCTTCCCGACCTGCCCAGCCTAGGCGAGGCCATGCGCTGCCCGGCGTAACACGCGCAGCCAGTCCTCGGTAACGCTCCGTCACTACGAGGGTCAGCAAACTGGCCGCCGCCAGCCGGGCGTCAGGTGCCGTTTCACCGGGCCGGACTTCCCCAGCGCCGGTCAACTGGCCGGCGCCGCGCTATGGTGGGGTGCTGTGACTTTGTCCCAGGCTTCTTACGTGCTCGCCGACCGGTACCGGCTGGACGATCGGATCGCGGCAGGCGGCATGGGCGAGGTATGGCGCGCCTTCGATCTGGTGCTCGGCCGGCCGGTAGCGGTCAAGCTGCTGCGAGACGAGTACGCCCAGCATCCCGAGACGCTCGAGCGGTTCCGGGCAGAGGCCCGGCACACCGCAGCGGTGTCGCATCCGGGGATCGCGCAGATGTATGACTACGGCGAGCCCGGGCCGGTGCAGCCGCCTTTCCTGGTCATGGAGCTGGTGGAAGGTGCGCCGCTGACCCAGCTGCTGGCGCGCGGGCCACTGGACCCGGCGCGGGTCATGGACATGGTCGCTCAGGCCGCCGCCGGCCTGTACGCCGCGCACGCCGCAGGCCTGGTGCACCGCGACATCAAGCCGGGCAACCTGCTGGTCAGCCCCGATGGCACCGTGAAGATCACCGATTTCGGAATCGCGTACGCGGCGGGCTCGGCGCCGCTGACCCGCACCGGGGCGCTGATCGGCACCCCCGCCTACCTGGCCCCGGAACGGGTCGCGGGCGCGTCGGCGGGCCCGGCGAGCGACCTGTACTCGCTGGGCATCGTGGCGTACGAGTGCCTGGCCGGAGCGCAGCCGTTCACGGGCACTCCCATGGAGGTCGCGCTCGCCCACCAGTACCAGTCGCTGCCGCCGCTCCCGCCCGCCGTGCCGCTGCCGGCCGCGGCGCTGGTCGCCGAGCTGACCGCCAGGGACCCGGCGGCGCGTCCGGCCGACGCCGGCGAGGTCGCGGCGCGGGCCGCGCGCCTGCGGGATGCCCTGAGCAGCGCAGCGGCGAGCCAGGCGGATCCGTGGCTGGCCTCGCCAGCCACGCAGGCCGGCGCGGGTGACGCGGGCAGCCCGTACGGCGCGTTGCCGCCGGACTGGGCCGGGCGGGGCGGGATCCGGCTCGACGCGTCCGCGGCGACGCTGCGCGACGTCGGCCTGCGCGACACCGAGTTCCGCGGCGACGGCATCTACGGGGCCGCAACCCTCGGGGCCGGAATCCACGGGGGCGGGGCGTACGGCCCGGAGCGGCCGCTGCGCGGGCGGCGGGACATGCGGCAGCGCCGCCGTGGCCCGGGCCCGCTGATGCTGGCGGCGGCCACGGCCGTCGCGGTGATTGTCGGCCTGACCGGCTGGCTGCTGGTGGCCGGCGCGTCCAACGCGCCGTCAGCGCCGCGGCATCCCCCGGCGCAGCGGCACCCAGCGCGGCCCCCGGCGGTCACGGCGCCCCGGACGGTCGAGGTGAACGGGGACGCTCTCACCGGCCAGCCCGTCGACCAGGTGCAGCCGCAGCTGCAGCAGCTGCGCCAGCTCGGCCTGCGGGTCAGCGTGGTGACGCAGCCCAGCGACCAGGATCCCGGAACGGTGCTCTCGGTGCAGCCAAGCGGCAAGGTCCCGGTGGGCACCACGGTCGTGGTGACGGTGGCCAAGCACCACCACAACGACGGGAGCGGGAACGGCCAGGGCGGCGGCAACTAGCGCGCGCCCGGCCGGGCCGCGTCACCCGGAGCCGACCAGGTCGCGGGCGGCCGCCTCGATGTGCGCGGCATCGATGCCGGCCGCGGCCAGCAGCTCCTCGCTCGTGCCCGAGCCGGGCATCTCACGGACGGCCAGGTGAGCGACCCGCAGCGTCTGCGGCCCGGTGTCCAGCAGCGCAGCGGTCACGGCCGAGGCCAGCCCTCCGGCGGGGTGATGGTCCTCCGCCACGACGAGACGGCCGTTCGTGACCGCCGCGGCGGCCGCGAGGGTCTCGGTGTCGATGGGCTTGACGGAGTAAAGGTCGATCACGCGGGCGCGGATACCGTCACCGGCCAGGCGCTCGGCCGCGGCCAGGCAAGCGTGCAGGGTGACCCCGGCGCCGATGAGCGTCACGACGTCGTCCGGGCTTGAGCGCAGCACCTTCGCCCCGCCGACGGGGAAGACCTCCCCGGCGGCGTAGATCACGGGATAGGCGCCGCGGGTGGTCCGCATGTAGCTGATGCCCGACCGCCCGGCCATCGCGTACACGAGAGCCGCGGCGGACGTGGCGTCGCTCGGGTACAGCACCGTCGATCCCTGTACGGCGCGCATCATCGCCAGGTCCTCGAGCGCCATCTGAGACGGCCCGTCGGCGCCGATCTCGACGCCCGCGTGGGAGCCGGCCAGCCGGATGTTCGCCCGCGAGATCGCGGCCATCCGGATGAAGTCGTAGGCGCGGGTGAAGAACGCGGCGAACGTGGAGGCGAACGGGACGTAGTGACGGGCGCTGAGGCCCATAGCCGCCGCGACCATCTGCTGCTCGGCGATGAACATCTCGAAGTAACGCTCCGGGTAGGCCTGGGCGAACTCGTCGGCGTGGGTCGAGTTGCTGACCTCGCCGTCGAGGGCCACGACCCTCGGGTGATCGGCGCCGAGCGCCTTCAGCGCGTCGCCGTAGGCCTTGCGGGTCGCGACCTTCTCGCCCGGCGAGTACGTCGGCATCGACGTCGTGGCCGTGCCGGAGGCCGGGGGAGCGGGCGCGGTGCCGGAGGGCGCGTCGGGCAGCGGCCCGCGGACGCGCAGGCTGCGCTCGCCGCCGAGCTCGGCGATGGCGCGGGCGGCCATGTCGGCCGGGAACGGCCGGCCGTGCCAGCCGTTCAGGTTCTCGACCTCGGAGAACCCGCGGCCCTTGATGGTGCGGGCCAGCACCACGGTCGGCTGGCTGCTGGCCCCGTCCGCGGCCGTGGTCAGGGCCTGGTCGATCTCGGCAAGGTCGTGACCGTTGATGCTCAGCACCCGGGCGCCGAACGCCTCGGCGCGGCGGGCGTAGGCGTCGATGTTCCACTCGAGCTCGGTGGGACCGCGCTGGCCGAGCCGGTTGACGTCGACGATCGCGATCAGGTTGGAGAGCTGGTAGTACGAGGCCTTGTCGAACGCCTCCCAGATGGAGCCCTCGGCCATCTCGCTGTCCCCGCACAGCACCCACACCCGGTAGGGAAGGTGATCGAGATACTTGCCGGCCAGCGCGATCCCGACCCCGTCGGGCAGGCCCTGGCCCAGCGATCCCGTGGCCACGTCGACCCACGGCAGCGCGGGCGTGGGGTGGCCTTCCAGGGCGGAGCCGAAACGCCGGTACGTCGTCATCAGCTGCTCGTCGGTCACCACCCCCACCGCCTTGTAGATGGAGTACAGCAGCGGGGAGGCGTGTCCCTTGGAGAAGATCAGGTGGTCGTTGACGTCGGCGTGCGGATCGTCCCAGTCATAGCGCAGGTGGCGGCCGACCAGCACCGCGAGCAGGTCCGCGGCCGACATGCTCGACGTGGGGTGGCCTGACCCCGCACTCGTGGTGGACCGCACAGAATCAACCCGAAGCTGCGCGGCGAGCTCGCCGGCCATAGCGAGGTCGATTCCGGTCAGTTCTTGTGTGCTCACGTCAGAGACTCTCTCTCACATCGGGGACGGCGGCGGTTACGTCGCCGGGCCTCGTCCCCACCTACCCGTCGCGACGTCGAGGTAGTCACGCCGTTCTCCATCCTGACTTAGAGGGACGGCGCTACCCGCAGGCTGACATACGAATCATCCCGCGTCGTGAGAATGGACATGAACCCGGTACTGGGCATCAGGGAGGCGTGGTCACCACACGGATCCGGCTGGGGATGCGGCTCGGGGTGACTGGCGCGGACGACGCGGGGACTTAGTGTGCGACCGCCCGGTAGGTGGCGCGCCAGAAGTCGGCCTCCACGGCCGCGCTGCCCGGGGCGGCGAGCACCTGGGTGCAGAGGATCGCGACGAGGTCCTCGCCGGGGTCGTTGGCCCAGGCCGTGCCGAAGCCGCCGTTCCAGCCGTAACCTTTCAGCCCTGCGGGTTCGGGCGGGTCGATGATGGACAGGCCGAAGCCCCACCCACGGCCATCGAGGATCGGGCCCGCGCCGTCGCGCTGTCCGGGGGTGAGCTGGTCGGTGGTCATAGCCGCCACCAGCTCGGGCGCCAGGATGCGCTCGCCGCGGTACGTGCCGTCGGTGTAGACGTCCTCGCCCCGGCTGAGACCCAGCACCAGGCCCGGCACCCGGTCGGCGCCCACGTGACCGGCCATCACTTCATGGAGCTGTTCCAGGCCGACCTTGGACAAGCCCTGGGTGCGCATCGCCAGTGGTCCTATCATCATCTGTCCGCTCGCCGGTCCTGCCCGGCACCCTACAGACCGGTCCGCCGCCCGGAACTCATCGCGAGAGGGCTCACCGCTCGCGCTGCCGATCGACTGTCTTAGCTGGTCGATGAGACCGCCGACCGGCAGGCTCTCCGAATGACTACCGGTGCATGCTCTGGAGGAGCACGATCGCTCCAGAGCCGACCAGCACCACGACCGCGATCGCGATGATCGCGAGTACTACCCGGAGTACGAGGCGCCAGAAGATCACGAGAACAGCCGCGATCAGCACGATGGCTGCTCGGGCGGACTCGACCTCCTGCGCCGCTCCCTGAATGGCGTGCATGTTCCTGCTCCTGACTGGCGGGTCGCCGTCAGGAGAGTCAGGCTGAGGAGTGCCGCCACCAGCGGTGACGGCCACGTCATGTGCATATTGCATTCCGTGACCGGACCGGTAACATGATCCTCAGCGCTGACCCTCCTCCTCGGGCTGGGTTCGGTGTAACCGGCACGGTCGATGCTGCGAACATCGGCCGTGCTTTGTGTGACGGCCGTTTCCGCAGAGCCTTGCCGTCAAGGGCGGCGTGCCCTGCGCGTGCCGTCGTCGCGTTACCTGCGTTTGCCGGGCTGCGCTCATCACCGGCTACGAGTGCTGGCTGGGGTGATCAGCCACAGGCGCCTCCTCTCCACCGCACATGGGCCGCGGGGCCCGACGGCGATATATCCAGGTGGCCTCCTGCCACCCTTACTGACCGCTATCCGAGCGGGTCTCTTGAGGACGGTGCCTGGTTCTGCTTCAATGGTGACTTTGGCAGGCGCCATTGGCAAGTGCCATTTTGCTCTCGCGGGCGCTGGCTCCTGACCGCCCGTTTCCGGTGTTGCGGCACGAGTTCACAGAAAGGGGCGAGACTGAAGTGCCAGGCACCAGTAGCCCCACAGTCCGCCGCAGGGAGCTAGGCGCACAGCTCCGAGCACTCCGGACGGAGAAAGGCTGGACCGTCGAGCAGGTCGCCGAGCGGCTCCTGATCTCGTCCTCCAAGGTGAGCCGCCTGGAGACCGGCCAGCGTGGCGCGAGCGCGCGTGACATTCGTGACCTGAGTGACCTGTACGGCCTCGACGACAAGCAACGGCAGCGCCTGACCGACCTCGCTGCTGAGGGCAAGCAGCATGCCTGGTGGCAGCCATTCGCGCTCCCCTACTCGACTTACGTGGGCCTGGAGGCCGACGCCACCACCATCAGGGACTTCGGGCTCGGCTTGGTGCCAGGCCTGCTCCAGACGCCCGACTATGCCCGTGCCGTCCTCAATGCGACCGTGCCCCGTCGCGCACCGGATGAAGTTGAGCAGCTCATCGAAGGTCGTATCGCCCGGCAGCAGCGAGTCCTCTCCAGTGGCAACCCGCCGCAGTTCCGGGCGATCCTGGAGGCGTCGGTGCTGCACCGGGTCGTCGGCAGCAGAGCGATTATGCGAGCCCAGCTGGAGAGGCTGCTGGAGGCATCCGAGTTCCCTAACGTTACGGTCAGGGTGGTTCCCTATGAGGCCGGAGCGCTGCCGAATGCTAACAACAAGTTCATCATCCTGAGCTTCGGGATGCTCGCGCTGGCCGATGTCGTATTCGTCGAAGGGCTGACCGGCGATCTGTACATCGAACGCAAGGAGGACACCGACACCTATAACGCCGCGTTCCAGGCACTCGAAGGCCTGGCTGCAACGGCGGAAGACACGCGTGAAACGATTAACTCCATTCTGAGGTCGTACCGCTAGTAGCCTTCTCGAAGGCGGGACCCTCGGCAATCGAGACCCCCCAGATCCGACCAAAACTATACCAAGGGGGATTCGCAGATGTACTCAAATGGGGCATGGTCGCCGGACTCCGCCTGGCGCCGGTCAAGATACTGCCAGGGCGGCGAGTGCGCGGAAATCGCCAAGCTAGACGACATGATTGCGCTACGCAGTTCGACTGCACCTAGCAGTGTTGTTCGCTATACGACCAAGGAATGGCAAACGCTCGTCCAAGCCATCAAGGCCGGCGAGTTCGCCGACCTCGAGTAGGCCATTCACTTCACTCGGCCACGCGGGCGTCAGAAGGTTGCCGGCGGGGGATCACGACCGAGATGTAGAGGCCGCCGGCGGGCTGGCTGCTGGCCGTTACCGTCGCCTGGTGGGCGGTGACGACGGACCGGGCGATGGACAGGCCGAGCCGATCCAGCCGCCGGGCTCGTTGTGCCGGACCGCGTTGTCGACCAGGTTCCAGATCATCCGCTCCAGCAGCTGCGGGTCCCCGGTCGTCTCGGCCGGGTCGAGCTTCGTGTCTACCCGCAGGTCCAGGCGTTCGATCTCCGGCGCGGCGGCGTCTATGGCGTCCTCCGCCCAGGTGGCCAGGTCGGTGAACTCGCTGCTGACCGTGCCCTGGTCGCTCACCGCGAGGGTGAGCAGCGCCTCGACCATGCTCTCGGCCCGGTCGATCGAGCGCCGCACGCGCACGGCCATGTCCTCGAGCTGCACCCCGGTCGGGGACGGCTTGGCCAGGGTCACGTCGATCGCGGTGCGCATCACGGTCAGCGGCGTGCGGAGCTCGTGCGAGGCGTTGGCCACAAAGCGGCGCTGGGTGGCGAATGCCGCGTCCAGGCGCTCCAGCATGCCGTCGAAGGTGTCGGCCAGCTCCTTCAGCTCGTCCCTGGCTCCGGTCAGTGCGAGCCGCTCGCCCAGGTGCTGCTCGGAGGCCCGGCGGGCGGTCTCAGTAATCACGCGCACGGGCCGGAGCACGCGGCCGGACATGACCCAGCCAAGGCCGCCCGAGACGACCGTCATGACCCCGAGCCCGACCAGGGAGAACACCAGCAGCTCGTTCAGCGCGCGCTGGCGCTGGGTCTGCGAGCCCGAGCTGGCGCCCGTGCTGAAAGCCTTCAGCTGATCGCACGCCGGCAGCAGCGTCTTGGAGGTCCGCGGAGCCTTGGCTCGCTCCTGATTGCATATGGACAGCAACTTGGCCTGTTCTTGGCTGGCCGTTCCGGATGGCACCGGGCGGCCGGTGGGCAAGCTGCTGGCCACCAGGCCGTAGGTGAGGCCGAGCAGCCCGGACCCGGCGGCGAAGAACAACACCGCGTACAGCAGCGTGAGCCGGGTCCTGACCTTCTGCGGCCAGAACCTGCGGAGCCGCCGCAGCGGCGCGCGCAGGTTCATGGCAGCCGGTAGCCGCAGCCGACCACCGTGTCGATCGGGTCAGGCTCGCCCAGCTTGCGCCGCAGCCGGGCGATCGTCACCGTGACCGTGCGGGTGAACGGGTCCGCGTTCTCATCCCAGACCCGCTCGAGCATGTCCTCGGCGGCGACCACGCCCCCGTCGGCCACCAGGAGCTCCTCCAGGATCCCCATCTCCTTGCGGGTGAGCGAGAGCGGCCGGCCGGCCCGGCTGACCCGGCGGCGGGCCCGGTCGAGCACGATGTCGCCGCGCACGATCACCGGGGCGGCGGCCGGGGCGCGCCGGGCCAGCGACCGGACCCTGGCCACCAGCTCCTCGAAGGCGAACGGCTTGCCCAGGTAGTCGTCGGCGCCCAGGTTGAGGCCCTGCACCCGGTCGCCGACCGTGACGGCCGCGGTCAGCATCAGGATGCGCGCCGCCGAGTGCG
>WNFI01460166.1_pt1 | contig 25298 bp, 24 predicted proteins | sample 5400471 | NCBI WGS metagenome assembly WNFI01 (sample SAMN13153348, study PRJNA577476) | soil metagenome | isolation source: 100 cm saprolite on Douglas fir-dominated hillslope | place: USA:California | collected 2013-09-17 | reverse complement strand
CTCGAGCTCGCGCTCTACTTCCTGCAGCCGCTCGTGTTTGTTGTCGTAATCAAAGATACCTCCTCAAAGAGTCGGTGCGCTCTTCGAGATCTTTGATGAGTCGTTTGATTTGATTGAGTTCCATAGCTTTGAATCCTAACACATCGCCCGAATTAGAGAGCCCTTGCACTGACCACGATCCCGTCCTCGTCGGCGTATAAGTAGTCGCCCGGCGCAAAGACCACTCCGCCGAATTCCACCGGGACATCGATTTCGCCCTCGCCGGCCTTGGCGCTCTTTCGGGGGTTCGTGCCCAACGCCTTTATCCCCAGATCCAACGTTGCCATCGCCGCCGAGTCGCGGATGGCGCCGCGAACCACGATTCCCGCCCAGCCGTTCGCCACCGCCATGCCGGCAATGACATCGCCCACCAGCGCACAGTGCATCGAGCCATCGCCGTCGATGACGAGCACGCTCCCCGCCCCGGGTACACTCCCCACCCCAGGCTGCGACAGAACTCTCTTCACCAGCGCGTTGTCGTGGCGGCAACGCACCGTGCTGATCGTGCCCGAAAAGCGCTGCCGCTTGCCGAAACTTCTGAATTGAAGATCGCAGGACTGTAGTTCCTCATGGGCGTCGACCAAATCGGCGGTCGTAAACATCATGCATGTGTCCTATTGAATCCGGGTAATTGAATGCTAGTAAAGTTTGAATGCTAGTAAAGTTCGATTTGGCGGCTGTCGCCGATCACACGCTCGAAGTCGAGCCCCAGAGTGGCCAACACCGGTTCCGCGACGGGTTTCACCTGCTTCAACACGTAGTGCTCGCGGTCGAGCGGGTGCCGCACATTGTCGAGCGGTTCGGCGCCGGCCGTCGTCATGACATAGCTGATCAGTCGACCCGGAGCCTGGGTGGACTTGCGCGCAGCAGCCACGTGCGGCGGCGTCGTTGCGGTGTACTCGCCGGCGTCCTTGCGCAAGTTCTTGCGATACACCAGTGATGCGTCCAGATCGCCATTTCGCACTTTCTTCACGACACCCGCGAGATACTCGTCGACGGATTGGTCGGTGAACAGGCGCTGGTAGAGCTCGCGCTGCACCTGTTTTGCAAGCGCCGTCCAGTCGCGGCGCACGACTTCCATGCCGATGAACTCGATGCTGCCCGCATCGGCATCCGCATCGCTGAGGAGGCCCGCATAGCGCTTGCTCGCGCCGCGCGTGCTGTGCCGGGCGCGCGGGAGAAAAAGTTTCAGATACAGCTTTTCGAACTCGAGCTCCAGGCGGCTGGCAACACGCCAGTGCTCGGCGATATGGCGGCCAAGCTCGCTGTTCAGCGCCGCGGCGAGCTCTGCGCCTCGCGCGCGTGCCCGGGCCGGATCGTCGGCGCGCGAATCGACGAACAGACTGTCGGTATCCCCGTACAGCACCCTGAACCCGGCGGCCTCGAACCATGCCTTCGACCACAGCAACAGCTCGCGACCCGTGCCGGTGATGGCGTTGGCCAGCGCCGGGTTGAAAAAGCGGCAAGCCGGCGTGCCGAGCACGCCGTAAAAAGAGTTCATCAGAATCTTGATCGCATTCGATGCCACGTTGTCGCCGGCTTTCTTGGCGGCGTCGCGCCGCGGAAAGAGTTCGTCGAGCATGCGCGGCAGGATCGCCGGCGTGCGGGCGAACGCGCCGCCCGTGGTCCGGATGAGATCCGCATCCGCCGACGGATGCTCCACGTACGACAGCGGATCGATGTTGAAGGTGCGGATGATGCTCGGGTACAAGCTCTTGAAATCGAACACCCAGACGTTGCGATGCAGACCGGCCACGGGTTCCAGCACATGACCACCCTGCTGGGCGGCATGAACGCGCGAATCGTCGGCGCGCACGGTCGGCGCAACGACGCCCAGCCGCTCGAGTTCGGTCAAGTACAGAAAATCGAAGGATGCGATGCTCGCCGCGACGCGATCAGGGGTCATACCGGTCAGCCGGCTACGCGCCCACGCGAGCTGCACGAGATTGAGCCGTGCCACGATTTGGTAGGCGAGCCGTGCATCGGTACGCGCATAGAGCGCGAAAGCTGCGAGGTCGTGCCGGTAGTTATGGACGATTTCCGCGATCCGGTCATGTACGTCGCCGGCGACGGCCTTCCCCTCGCCCAGGACCTCGCGCGCGACGGCGTCGAGCGAATACTCATCCATGCGTACGAAAGCTCCACGCAGCAGGTCGATGCCGTCAAGCACCAAACGGCCGGGAATCGAAGCTTGCCCGCTGCCAAAATACCCCATGGGCGGGCGCAGGCGGATCGCACCCGGCTCTCGCCCCAGGAGCAACGGGTGGTTCAAGCGCGCGGCGACTCGCAGCAGAACGGTCAGATCGAAATCGATTACATTCCAGCCCATCAGCACGTCGGGATCGAATTCCTTCACGCGACTGCAGAATGCATCCAACGCAGCGCGCTCGTCCGCACAGCGCGTGGCACGCTCCGGCATGGGGCGATTGCCGCCATCGACGATCAGAACTTCGTCAATGCCCGGAGCATACAAGGAAATCGCGAGCAGACCGTCGCCCTTGCCATCCGTTTCGATATCGAGCGACAGCACGCGCGGTTCGACATCGACTTCGGCCGGCCGGAGCGTCGGATTCGAATACACCCGCGCAACACCGTTTCCCGGCGCCCACTCACCATCCACTTCACAGCCGCCCTTGATGCCCCGATCGATCAAGTAACGCACCGCGAAGCGCAGATCGGCCTCGAATGTCTCTATACCGGCCGCGTGCAATCGGTCCCGCAGCCCGGGAATATCCTGCGGAGTCTCCGTCTCCAGCCGGCACACCGGGGCCCCCGCGAAACTGCGTTTGTCGGTTGGCTTAGGTTCCGGCACGCGAATCGCTCGAGCGCGCTCAGCGTCGACCGCGCGGATGTAGAAGTGCGGACGCTGCCTGTCGTCGCACACCAGGAATGTGTGGCCGCCCTCCAGCCGGCCATGAATGTGCACGACCGGCCTGCGCTCCCCATTGGGGCCGGAGACCACGCGATAGCTCGCTTGAAGAATGAAACCACGTGCCTTCGTCATACGGTCATTTGTGCTGATCATCCAGGCCGGCGGCCTGACTGATGGACGGTATTAAGTTAACCAAGTCGCCTTCCTCATCGACATCACAGACCCACGACGAGTCGCCTCGCAGAGCTTCATGTAGATGCGTCACACCGGCACGGAATCCCTCGTGACAGGGCACCGATCGCCCCGTACGCCGTACCAAGAACAGACTATGTGACAGCGGTCGAATATCCACCGAAAGAGGTGAGAACTGATCGATCGTCCATCCACGCCCGGAGTTGCACTATGAACCTCGACCCACTCCGGCCGGCGGGTGACACGACGAAGCTGCTTGCGTAAAGGGGGCAGTCTCGAAGCAGTCCGAATGTGCACACTATGAAAGGGATCAACAGTGTTTAGTTCATCGCCAGACCTACGACCAGCGCCCTGGAGCGCGAAGGCCCTCACAGTTTCGACGATTGGCGGCAGAAAGCAAGCCGATCGTCAGCTTTGCGAAAGCCTTCTCCGGCAAGGTGGCTACATGAGTAAATCGAACGTGGGAACGAACGAAGCAGGCGGCCTGAATCGAGGCTTCACCCTGATCGAGCTGATGGTGGCGGTCGGCATAGTCGCCATTTTGGCCGCGATCGGCTACCCCTCCTATATGGCTCAGATGGTGAAGGGTCGGCGTTCCTCTGCGGAAACTACGCTCCTGGATATCGCCCAGCGGCAGCAGCAATACCTTCTCGACGTGCGCGGCTACGCACCAGACGTGGCAACGCTCAAGGCGACGGTTCCGAGTACCGTCTCGACCTACTACACCATTGCAATCGCCCCGGTTGCGGGACTGCCTCCGCCCACATTTATCGCGACGGCAACCCCGATCGCCGGAACGACGCAGGCAGGCGATGTCACCCTGACCATCGACAATACGGGTGCGAAGACACCTACGAGCACTTGGTAGTCGCGGTGATGACCATTAGACGTTGCCAGCGACCGAATTCCCAGAATGCTGCGGGCGTGCGGAACCGTCGCTCCGCCGGTTTCACGGTGGTAGAGCTGGTCGTAACCATCTCCATTGCCGCCATACTGACGACGGTTGCCGTCCCCTCCTTCTCCGGTCTGATCGCGAGCCAACGCGCAAAGACGGTCGCGTCGGAACTGTTTGCGAGCCTGCTCAAAACGCGCGCGGAAGCCATCATGCGCAATGCAAACGTGACGGTGTCGCCGCTGACCGGCGGGTGGAATCTAGGCGGCTGGCAGATCCTTGACCCAGCCAATGCCGCCAACGTGTTGGAATCTCACGGGGCGGTGGCCAGCGTGACGATTACCCCTACGCCGCTTGGTTCAGGAGGGGTCACCTTCCGCCCGTCCGGACGAGTCCTGGCAGGCGGTACGACGTCTTTCCTGATCACGACCACGTCCGGGTCGAGCACGAACTACCAATGCATATCGCTCACCCTCAGCGGTCGGCCGTACATGCAGGCGGCTCAGACATGCTGAATCCGTCGCCACCCCGATACACGCGCCAACGCGGTGTTTCGCTCATCGAAGTGCTCGTCACGCTGCTGATCCTGGCGTTCGGACTCCTCGGAGTAGCCGGGCTCCAAGCCAAGATGAGCCTCGCGGAAATGGAGTCCTACCAGCGCTCCCAGGCGATATTGGCGCTCACCGAAATGACCGAACGAATGAGCGCCAACCCCGCGCAGGCCACTAGTTACCTCAACGCGCCCACCATTGGCACCGGAGACACCACTCGGCCGAACGACTGCACGACCATTCTGCCCGGTCCGAATCGTGATCTGTGCGAATGGAGTAAGTCACTCCAGGGTGCGAGCGAGCAGAAATCCGCAGCGCCCGTCGGCGGCATGGTGGGCGCCGTCGGTTGCATCGCCCAGCTGCAAGCTTACAACCCTACCTTGGGTGTTTGCAGCGCCGGGATCTACCAGGTTTCCGTGGCATGGCAGGGCATGAATCCTACCAAGACACCGGCGCTCGCCTGCGGCCAGGGAACCTTCGGGGCCAATGAGGCGTATCGCCGCGTGATCGCCGCCACGGTTACGGTCGGTACCACATCATGTTTCTGATCTCCGGCAGGACCGGCCGCACCCAAACGCAGCAATTCGGCTACACGATCATCGAGCTGATGATAGCCAGTACCATCAGCTTGATCATCCTCGCCGGCCTCGTGTCGGTCTTTGCCAACAACAGCCGGACACGCGGAGAAATCGAGCGCGCGAACCAGCAAACGGAAAATGGCCGCTACGCCTTGCAGCTGATCACGGATGATCTGCACAATGCCGGTTATCTCGCCGAATTCAATCCCGCTCCACTGGTCACCCCTGCCGGCAAACCGGACCCCTGCGATAGCACGGTCGCCGTACTGAACGGCGCATTGCCCCTGGCGGTTCAAGGCTACGACGATGGCGCGACCGTGCCCACATGCCTGAGCGATGTACGCCCGGGAACGGACATTCTCGTGGTGCGTCATGCGAGTACCTGTGCGGTGGGAAGCGCCGGCTGCGATGCAAATGTAGTGAATGATGTGTACTTTCAGACCTCCGGTTGCAATAGCGCTGCGGAACTGGCCTCCGGCAATGTTGCCACCTACTACGTTCTCGACAAGAACGCCGCGAGCTTCACGCTTCACAAAAAGGACTGTGTGACGGTGGCCAACGTGTACCAGTACCGGACCCACATCTACTTTGTCGCCAACAATGATCAGGCCGGCGACGGCATTCCCACCCTCAAGCGCGCGGAGCTCGGCGTCGCCACTTTCAACATCGTGCCGCTCGTGGAGGGCATCGAGAACTTGCAGATCGAATACGGTCTCGACACCAGCGTGCCCACGACCGGTTCGCCTGCCGTCTATACCGCCGATCCGGACAGCTATGTTCCGTGTGCGGCATCGCCGACGAACTGCTGGCGGAACACCGTTGCCGCGAAGATCAACGTCCTTGCGCGCAACACGACCACCACTCCGGGCTATGTCGACAACAAGGCGTACACGCTCGGATTGAATTTCAACGGAACTGCCAACGTCGTTGGCCCGTTCAACGACGCTTATAAACGCCATGCCTATGAGTCGGCCGTCAAGTTGAATAATCCGGCCGGAAGGAACACGCCATGAACTCCCCGTCCTCCCGGCAGCAGGGCGCTGCGTTGATCGTGAGCCTGATCATGTTGATGCTGATTTCGCTCCTGGCAGTGGCCTCTTTCAGACTGGGCAAGAGCGATCTGCAGATCGTCGGGAACATGCAGCAGCGCAAGCAGGCGCTCTCGGCCGCGCAGCAAGTCATCGAACAAGTCATCAGCACCACCCAATTTACCGCGACCCCGACGAACGCCATACCGCTCCCCGCGAACGGGATACCGGTGCCCTGTAACGGGCCGAACACTGCGTGCGTCGACGTGAACGGCGATGGTGTGACCGACGTCAACGTCAGCATCGTCGTGTTGTGCAACGCCATCCAGCCCATCCTCAACTCGTCGCTCGATTTCACGAATCCGAACGACGCCGGCTGCATCGTTGGCGCGGGCCAGGATGTCGGTGTGGTGGGTGCGGCCAACGGCAACTCCCTGTGCTCGAACAGCGTCTGGGATACCCAGGCGACCGCGACCGATGTCATTACGAATGCGCAGTACGTCATCGATCAAGGTGTCGCGGTGCGCGTGCCGTCGGCCGACATCTGTCCGTGATTGAGGACTATCAAATGAACCATCTTCACAAATTGACTGTTCCCGTCCTGACGCTGATTCTCAGCGCCTTCGTGGTGCCCACCGGCGTCCGGGCGGACGACATCGATATCTTCATGGGCACTTCGGCCGGTAGTTCCGATGCGCCCAATGTCATTTTCCTGATCGACAACAGCCCGAACTGGAGCCGATCCTCGCAGCACTGGCCGGACAACGGCGGCAACCAAGGGCAAGCGGAACTCGCGGCAATAAGTGCGGCGTTGGCTTCACTCGACCCCGTGAAAAATCCGACGAACGTCGGGCTGGCCATGCTTACCGAGTATTCCGGCACCAGTGCCGGCGGCGCGACCCCGGGTACCGGCGGCGGCTACATCCGTTTCGGCGTTCGCGACATGACCAAGACGCCCAACCTCAACGCACTGCAGGACATTTTGAACGGCCTGAACGGCATTGCCGCCAACATCAACGATCCTGCCGAGAAAGTGTCGGGCATGGCCAGCAAGGATGAGTCTGCGGCCTTTTACGAGATCTACAAATATCTCTCCGGCCTCGCGCCCTTCACCGGGCTCTATGATCCCTCTGGCTCCGCTTACGGCAAGCAGAATGTCTTCGTCGACGTCGCGGGTAACCCGCAATCGGCCTCGGGCGCGGGAGAGCATTTGACGTCGGGCTTTGCTCTGAGCGGCGGCCTGTATCAGTCCCCCATCAATTCCAGCCGCCCCTGTGCTGCGACCTACATCATCTACATCGCCAATAATGCGAATAACATCGGATCCATCGGCCAGGCGGCTTATCAGTCCGCGGTAGCCAATGCGAATCCGGCGCTGCTCGTGCCCACGGGTTCAACCGATACGTGGCTGGACGAGTGGACTTACTTTCTGAGGACCACCGGGGTCGTCGTGCCCGCCGGCAACAATAACGGCTCCGTGGTGACCTATGTGCTGGACGCCTTCAGCGCGCAGCAGAATCAGGGCTATTCACTCGCTCTGCACAACGCTGCCACCATGGGGGGCGGAGGTTATTTTCAGGTTGGCAGCGTGGGGGATATCACCACGGCGCTCGGAACGATTTTCTCCGAGATCCAGGCCGTCAACAGCACCTTCGCCTCCGCCAGCTTGCCCGTGAACACAACCAACCGGGCGCAGGATAAAAATCAGGTTTTCATCCCGATGTTCCGTCCCGACCCCAAGGCCAGGCCGCTCTGGATGGGTAATTTGAAGCAGTACCAGCTGATCAACTTGTCGGGCAGCATCGATCTCGGTGATAACTCGAGCACACCGATCAACGCAGTGAACCCGTTGACGGGCTTCGTGACCCCGTGTGCTCAGAGTTTCTGGACGACGGATTCCGGTACGTATTGGAAGTCCGATGTCTTCGACAGTCCACCCGCCGAAGGAACCTGCCTGATGCCCGGCAGCACTACGGCCTACCAGACACCCTGGTCCGACACTCCGGACGGGCCGATCGTGGAGAAAGGCGGCGTCGCTGAGGTGATTCGTAAAGGGAATAATCCGTCCGTCACCAACACGACCCCAACGTGGGCGGTCAATCGCACGATCTATACGCTGACCGGCCTGACCGGCACTACGCCCTTGACGCTCTTCAATTCGTCCTCCCTCGGGGCGACGAACGTGCCTTTGGCCAATTTCATTCTCGGTTATGACGTCAACGACGAGAACGCCAATAAAAACGTCACGGAGGTCCGTCCGTCGGTGCATGGAGATGTCATTCATTCGCGGCCGTTGCCCATCGATTACGGCGGCACGACCGGTGTGACCGTCTATTACGGATCCAACGACGGTACGCTGCGCGCCGTCGATAGCGGCAGCGGCACCGAGCGTTGGGCATTCATTGCTCCGGAGTTCTATACGTCGCTCACCGGCTTCTCGCGTCTGATGAACGACAGCCCCCAGATCAGTTATTTCGGGCAGGCTCCAACCACCCCGACGTCGGTGCCCAAGGACTATTACTTCGACGGCTCGATCGGGCTCTATGAGACTGCGAACAACTCCAAAGTCTGGATCTATCCTTCGATGCGCCGCGGCGGCCGGATGATCTACGCTTTCGATGTCACGGACCCGACAAATCCGTCGGTCATGTGGAAGGCCGGCTGCCCTTACCCGCAATCCAGCGCGACACCTACCGCGGGTTGCACGACAGGGATGACCGGCGTCAGCGGGATGGGTGACATCGGACAGACCTGGTCCACGCCGGTCGCGGCTGCGAGCGTCCTCGGCTACAGCGGACCGGTGGTCATCATGGGGGGTGGGTATGACACCTGCGAGGATGCGAATTCCGCCGCCCCGAGTTGCACGAACGCCAAGGGGGCCGGCGTATACGTGCTCGACGCAGCCACTGGCACGGTCATCAAATCCTTCCCAACTACACGCAGTGTCGCGGCCGACGTTGCGCTGCTTGCCGTGGCGACGGCCGGCGTGGTCGACCATGCCTACGCGGTCGACACCGGCGGCAATATCTACCGTCTTGACTTTGCGTCATCTCAGAGTAATTGGGTCATGAATAAAGTCGCCTACACCAACGGAAGTGCTTACGCCAGCGGTGCAGGACGAAAATTTCTGTTCGCTCCGGCGCTGCTGGCTGCACCCGGAGGAAAAGTGTACGTAGCGCTCGGTTCGGGCGACCGGGAGCACCCGCTGCAGAGCGAGTATCCCTATGCCCTTACCCTGACCAAACCCAATCGCTTCTACGTGTATCTGGATAATTTGGCGACGACCAGCGCCACCGACCTCGACGACCCGTCGCTCATGGACAACTTTACGCTTGGAGCCTCTGGCCAGGCTGGCACGACCACGAGCTGCAGCACGGCGGGAGTTCTGCCCAGCTCGAGCATGAAAGGTTGGTTCATGGACCTGAATCAGTATGGACAAGGTGAACAAACGGTCACCTCCGCCATCATCGCTGCCGGTGCGGTGGCCTTCTCGACCAACAGGCCGATTCCGGCGACGCAAGGCACATGCTCCACGTCGCTGGGTCAAGCGCGTGGCTACTGGGTCAACCTGTTCAACGGGTCCGGCGGCATCGGCGTACCGGGCGCATCGTGCGGCGGCAGCCGGTCCTCGGTATTCATCGGGGGCGGCTTGCCGCCCACCCCGGTGATCGCGAACGTGTTGGTGGGTGGACAATCGATCACGGTGACAATCGGTACCGCGCAGTTGTCGGGCGGTGTGAGTACTCCCATCTCTCCGCAGCAGGTAAGGCCGAACATCGTACCGACTCGCAAGAAGATCTTCTGGAAGTCCTCCGGGGAGAACTGAGGGGACCCGGTAAGTTTTACAATACGATGTCGAGAAAGTTATCGTTAATTATTGTTAAATAAAGATTTGTCTCCCCTCGAAGACATTGTAAGGCGAGCACCAATAGTCGGATAATCGCTAGCATTATTCGATGAATGGGGGAATCACCATGTATCGGCAAACTGGTCTTCCGAGTTTGTTAGGATTGGTGGCGGCAAGTGCATTCGGTCTTGCCGCGTGTGGCGGCAGCAGCGGCAGCGGGGGCTCGGGTCAAATGACCCTGGCGGTCGGCGATGCGCCCGTCGACGGCGCACAAGCCGTCGTCGTAGTGTTCACCGGTGTTGAGCTTGTGCCCAATAGTGGCAACCCAGTGGACATTACGTTCGCCTCGCCGAAGACCATCGACCTGCTCAACCAAAGCGGTACGGCTTCCGCGGTGCTGTTCAGCCAACCGATTCGTGCCGGCGACTACGGTCAGATTCGCTTGATGGTCACGGCCGACGGGAACCCCAGCAATTCCTACATCACGCTGTCCGACGGAACGATGCACGGCTTGATGGTGCCGAGCGGCTCCGAAACTGGGCTGAAGCTCGTCACCGGCTTCACGGTCCCGAGCAGCGGCGTGGTGGACTACAGCATCGATTTCGATCTGCGCCAGGCCATCACGTGTCCGCCCGGACAGGCGCCGGCCTGCATTCTCAAGCCCGTGGAGCGCTTGGTCGATAACACCACGGTGGGCAATATTCAGGGGCAGGTCAGCGCCACGCTGATAGCCGCGAACGCGGGCTGCACGCCGGGCGTCTATCTGTACAGCGGCACAGTAACCGCGCCGGAAGACATGAATAGCACGGCGCCGGCAACGGATACCAACCAGCCGTTAACTTCTAAGGTGCCGGTCGCAACTTCCCAACCACCGTACTACTACCAGTTTACGTTCCTGCCGCCCGGCTCGTACACGGTGGCCTTTACCTGCCAGGCCGCCCTGGACAACCCCGATCAGGCGGACACTGCAGTGAAGTTCACTCTCACTCCGGTCAAGACGGGAATCACTGTCGTCGCCAAACAGACGACGACGGTTGATATCCCGTGATCTCGCACTAAGCTTACTGTCCGATCAAGACCGGAATCACCGTCGTGGCCAAACAGGCTACGACGGTGATATCAGGTGATCTCGCTCTCAATAGTTACTGTCCGATCAAGCTCAGGAAAGCACTGCCAGGGGTGCCCAGACCTGTCACGTTATCCCAGCCGACTGCGGTGTGCTGAGTCGGCGAGCCCGAATAGTCGTCGAACGTGCGGAGCCGATCGACGGTACCCGCGCTCGAGTCGACGCCGTTGACGAAATTGCGGCGCGCCACGGCCGTCTTGACCGACACCACGTCGTAGAATGCGGCGGGATTGTCGTAGAGCAGCGGATTGGCGAAGCCGTGAGCATGGCCGGCCTTCTGGTCGGCCAGCGCCATGAGCCCGGCAAAAATCGGACTGGCCACACTGGTGCCGCCAATCCGATATTCATCGTATGACACGCCTTCCGGGAAGGTCTGCGTTTGTCCAATCAAATAACCGGTCTGCGGATCGGCAAGCGCAGCGACATCCGGCACGCCGCGACCGGTGAGAGTGAGGCCGGCGGATACCTGGTACGCGGGCTCGGCGAAAACCTTGCTGACGCCGCCGCCCGCGCCGTAGTCCCAAACGGTGAGCTTGCAGGCCAGCGAGGTGGTATTGCAGTTGTAGTTGCTCGTGCCCCAGCCGGTCTCCAACACGCGCGTCCCGGCGGCGCCGATGCCGAGGCTGGTGCCGCCGACGGCCGTGACCCACGGGCTCGAGGCGGGCCAGTCGGTGACGGCGAAACCGAAGTTCACGGTCTCATCGCCGGAGTCGCCGGAGGAGAAGTACACGCCGATGCCTTCGACTGCCGCCTGTATCAGGGTGTCCTCCAACGGCAGGATATAGCCCGGCGGCAATAGTTCAGTCGGGAAGCCGTAGGAATTGGTGACGATCTGCGCCAGATGCTGGTCGACCACGTGGTTCATGGCCGAGTCGAGATCCTGGTAGTTGTTCGGAGCGCCGACGTACACGATCTTGGCGCCCGGGGCCATGCCGTGTACGGCCTCGACATCCAGGGTCTCCTCGCCATACCAGCCCTGCGGGTCCTGCCTCGGATTTTGCGGCCGCCTATAGACGCCGGGCGGCACCACTTGCGCCAGCTGCGCGGGCGTCATGGTCGGCAGTCCACGGTTGGTCGACCACTGATTCACGTCCTGCAGTATCGTCGGCGAGGCATACGCATCGATGACGGCCACGGTCTGGCCGCTGCCATCAAAGCCTGAGCCAGAAACCCCGTAGGCGCTCTTGATCTGATCCGGCGTGTAGCCTTTGACGGCCCACGGCGCCGTGCCCGCGATCGCGGTGAATCCGGCCGGGAACGCATATGGAGAGGTTTTCTCGGCCCAATAGCTCGACAGCGGCGGAGAGTTTCTGAAGCCCGCCGTCGGCGGCGCCTGTCCCCCGACCGTGTGATGCGTTTCGACGAACTGATAACTTTCGTCGAGACCGATCACTGCCTTGATGACACCTGCCAGGGCGCTGGGTATCGACACATCGCCGGTGGGTGAGCGCACCGTTTGGCCCCGGACATTGTAGAGCCCGAACTGCGCGCCGAAGGCAGCGGTGAGTTGTGAGACGCTGCCTTCCGCCGATACGTAGTGGTTGTTCTGCGGCGAGTAGACGATCGAGAAGCCCTGGCTGCGCAACCAATTGTCCACCTTTGCGACGTCGCTGGCCGCCGGCGAGAACTGACTGCGAAATTGGTTGGGCGTCAGGAATTTACCATAAGTAGTACTGTGCGGATCCGACACGGCGCGCGCGAGCGACTCGGCGGCGGCAGGATTGGTCCAGCCGAGGTAGACGCGGAATCCGACATCGGTGGTCCCGTCTGCGGCCGCGACATAGTTTTCCCTGGTGGCCCAGGACGGTACGGCGCCCACCAATATGGTGCGAGCGCTAGCGGCGGCGGTGCGAGCGCTAGCGGCGGCGGTGCGAGCGCTAGCGGCGGTGCTGTGAGCGCTCGAGGCCGCGGCGAGCACTGTTGTCGCGGACAGCGTGGCGGTCAAGATCAGAGAACAGGAGAGTAAACGCGAGAGTCCGTTCGTGGCTTGCATACATCGCCCCCAATAATTTGGATTTGTGTCTGTATACGCCGGTGGGATCGGGCGCGCAATACCGCGTCGCTTGGGCAATGCTCGGCGGCGAACGTGTTGGTTGCCGGCGCCGCGGCGCTTTACCGATCCTCGTGGTCATCGCTCCGATTATTGTCAAAGTCCAACGGCGGGGTCAGACCTGTGAAATCACCGATCCCTTTCGCATCGTACGGGCCATTCAATTGGTCGAAGCCGACGCCCGCCACATTGAGCACACCCTGCTGGAATACGATGCGGCCACCTTTGTTGATCTCGATCACACGATTGTTGAACTGATCGCTGATCAGCGTATTGCCATTGCGCAAGCGCACGGCGCGGGTGGGAAGCGGGTTCTTGTTGCTGCCCGGCAAGGTGTTGGTCTGGTACTGCCAGACGATTTGATCGTGCCGGTCGACCTCGACGATGCGGTTGTTGTTGGAATCGGTAATCAACGTATGACCGTTCTGCAAGCGACTCGCGAATGCAGCGCCGCTGATGGTCCCCTCGGCAGTGAATTGATGCAGTATCACGCCGCCGCTAGTGACTTCGAGGACGCGATTGTTGTTCTCGTCGGCAATCAGGATATGGCCGTTTTCCAGCACTTCCGCGCTGTTTGGATTGTTGAGCTCATTGGCGCCGGCGCCGGCCACCCCGGTAGTGCCGTACTGCCAGACAATCTGACCTTGTTGATTGACAAGAAACACGCGGTGGACTCCGCGTCCGTGCGGAGTCCTCGCCGGCTCGGTGGCGCTCGCGGGCCGCTACTTTACTGGCGCCATCAAATGCTGGTAAGGAGTACCCGCCCACATGACGTACGGCACGGAGGTGTCAGGGTCGGCGTCCTTCGGGTAGCCGTCGTAGAAGCTTGGATCGGCACCAACGACCATCACGTGCGGACCGGTCTTGATCCAGTGGTTCGCGGCGGTCGGCTTCTGCGCGTACGGATCCGTATTGCTCGCATCGGTACCTCCTTCGAGCATGTACATGAACCCGACCTTTCCCACCGTCGGCGACGTGTGGTTCACCCACGCATGGACCCAATCCATGGCGTTCTTGTCCATACACATGGGATCGGGTCCCGGTGTGGCAGGGTTGTCCGGCATGCAGGTAAACCCATTGGTGCCCTTGCGCAGCGTTCGCATCTTGCCATCGGCTTCCATCGTCACGATGGTCGCGTTCTTGCCGACACTTGCAGGTGCGGCACTCATGGCACTCTTGATCAGATCGGCATCGCTCGGCGCCGTCTTTTTGTCTTGAGCGTTTGCAAGGAGACACAGGGTCAGCGTCGCGCAGGCGACAGCACTCGCCATCATTTTGTTCTTCATAAAATTTCTCCCCCGAAAAGAGCCAATCAGCGTGATTCGCGCGAAGTCTCGTTCATTGCAATTCTCCGGTCACGCTGCGACGCAGCACTGACTCCGGCCGGCCTTGAAGGGCGACGCGGGATACGCCCGCAAGGGACGGGACGCCCTATTGAGTTAGGTTGAAATGCTGGCAGTTCAACTGCACGCGCTCGACACCGCGGTACTCGTTGACTTCTAGCCGGTAGGCGGCCTGGATCCTCGCACCGCTGCGCAACTGCGGGTCCTCGGCGGCGCCGCCAAGGTAGCCGAAGGCGATCGCCTCGATCGGTTCGCTGTCCGCACGATCGGCCGCTCTGAGCTGCATTTTGAGGTGCTTGCCGCCGACGATCCGCGCATCGACGACCTGGAAATCCCCGTCGAAGACGGGCTCCGGAAAACCCTGGCCCCACGGGCCGGCGCTGCGCAGAACCCGGGCGGTGTCGAGGGAAAGCTCGGCGGCCATGAGCGCGCCGTCCGAGTGAATCACGCCCGTGAGAGATTCGTGGTCCGCGCGCTCGGCAATCTCGGCCGCAAAAGCGGCTCTGAACGCCGCAAGGTTTTCCGCCGGCAGGCTCATCCCGGCCGCCATGGCGTGGCCGCCGAATTTGTCGATGAGACCCGGGTGACGCGTCGCAATGCTATCCAGAGCGTCGCGAATGTTCACGCCGGAAACGGAACGCCCCGAGCCGCGCAAGGAACCGTCCTCAGCGCGCGCGAAGGCAATGACCGGGCGATGCAGTCGGTCTTTGATCCTGCCGGCGACCAAACCCACCACGCCCTGGTGCCAGCTCTCGTCGAACAGGCACAGCCCGAATGTTTCACCGCCATCCTGGCCGAAGCGCGCCCCGGCGGCGACGTCGATCGCCTCGAGCTGCATGCGCTGTTCGATTTCGCGCCGTTCCTCGTTGAGCTTGGCGAGTGTCGCGCCCAGACGCGCCGCTTCGGACGGATCGTCGGCAAGCAGGCAGGCGATGCCCACGGTCATGTCAGTGAGCCGCCCCGCGGCGTTCAAACGCGGCGCCACGGCGAATCCCAAATCCGCCGCAGTGATCAGTTCGAGGCGCCGCCCCGCCGACTCGAGCAATGCCCGAATGCCGGGCACGCAACGGCCGGCGCGAATGCGGCGCAGCCCCTGAGCCACCAATATCCGGTTATTGCGGTCCAGCGGCACCACGTCGGCGACGGTGCCGAGAGCCACCAAGTCGAGTAACTCCGCGGCGCGAAAATCATCTTGGACCAGAGTCCTTGCCAGGGCCGCGACGACATAAAACGCCACCCCCACGCCGGCCAAGGCTGGACTCGCAAATCGGGCATTCGCCAGGTTCGGGTTGACGATGACCTCCGCGCGCGGCAACACGGCGCCGGGCAGATGGTGATCCGTCACCAACACGGGTATACCCAGATCCCGCGCCGCCTCCACGCCAGCCACGCTCGACACGCCATTGTCGACGGTCACTATCAGAGACGGCCGGCGCGTTGCCGCCAGCGCCACGATTTCAGGGGTGAGCCCATAACCGAAACGGAATCGATTGGGCACCAGGAAGTCGACATGCGCAAAATGCATGGCTCGCAAGCCCCGCACCACCAGCGCCGTGCTGGTGGCGCCATCCGCGTCGAAATCACCGATCACCAGTACTCGACCCGCCGGGCGATGCGCAGCCAGAAGTTGTGCCGCCGCGTCGACACCCTCGAGCGAACCGACCGGCAGAAGACGATCCAGCGATAAGTCCAAATCCGTATTGCTCTGCAGGCCGCGCGCCGCATACACGCGCCGCAGTACCGGATGAAGGTCCGCCGTGAAGTCGCACGCCGCTGCCGGCGGGCGCCGACGGATCTCGAGTGAGTTCAAGCGAAATGCTCCCACCAAGGTCGATGACGGCGCCATCGTCGCCAATTCCAGCGGGCGCCGACGCTGAAACAGCGGCCACCCGCTGACAGATCGAGTCGCGCGATCCGGCCAGAGCGTAAATCTGCAAGAGAGCGCTCCAGCCAACTCGATTCGACGTCACGCCACTCAGCCGAACCCGGTTCCGCGGCGGTCACCATGACGCCCGAGGCCGCGCCTGACGATTCGCGCCGCGCAGCGAACGCACCGAAAAACGGATCATCGCCTGCCGTCCAGCCATCCACCGTCGGCAACGACGTCAGCGCGGGACCGCCTCCCCACAGCCACAGACCACTGAGTGCAGCCGCCGCATTCTCAGACCGCGACCGATTCACGGCATGCTCGAACAGCCACATCTCGATTTCACTCATGAGCTGACGCAGGCGCGCACCGGCGGCACCGGTGGGTAGGTGGTTCTCGATTCGTTGATCGAGCACTTCCTCGGGATCGCGGGTCGTGACGTCAAGGGCCTGATCAACGAGGCAGTAGAGGTCGGCGCTTCGGCCGGCGAGCAGCCGGATGCCGGCGTCGTTCCAAACGCGATTGAAATCGACGGCCAGGGCGTCAGCTTCCGTCTGGCGGAGGGACAGGATACCGTCGGCGGGCAATCGCACGTTGCTCATCTCGGCGACATAGTGAACCGGTGTCGCGAGAAACACCGACACGGCATCCACGGCACCGATTTCGGCGCACAAGGCGGCAGCGCCCACACCCGGCATGGACGTCATTGTCGGCGCAATGAGGCGAAACGCATCGGCACGCCAATCGGTGACCGCGGTTGACTCATCGGCGCGCGCCAGCAGCCGCTCCAGCAACTGGGAGCGTTGCCGGTTGACCGCGCCGTAACGGGTAAATCGGAAGTAATGGGTAGACACGAACGCTCCGGCGCCAATTTCAGTATCTTACGCATATGCGATTCACCCAAGACTCTACTTCGGCCAGCAATCTCGTCCGCGCGTACGGGAGCGGCGAGCTACGCGTCAACGATAACGTATATCGTAGCGCCATCATCGTCAGCGCCTCCGCGGTCCAGGCGGCGCCCGACATTCGCGGCATGGAGGATCTTGCCCGGCTCGATCCGTCGCGCATTCTCGCGCAGGGTCCAGAACTCGTTCTGTTGGGGACCGGACCGCGCCAAATCTTCCCGCCTGCGTCCTTTCGCGCTCAGTTCCTAAGCGCCGGCATCGGTGTCGAGGTCATGGATACGGGTGCAGCCTGCCGCACGTTCAACGTGCTCGTGTCGGAGCAGCGCCGCGTGGTGGCATTGCTGATGCTGTGACGTTGAAAGGAACAAAAAGGCGGGGCGCTTACGGAATACACTATCAATGCGGTATCGAGGATAATTATTGTTCTTCTTGATCTTGTTAGTCTTTTATCCCTATGGCCTAGTGTAAGCCTGCAGCGCCCCGCAAATGGACTTTCCCGATCAGCGCACAGTTAAACACACGAAATGAGCGGTCGCAAGCAGCATACTATCAGATAAATATATGATATATATCAATAGCTTAATAAACTATACTAGAAATCACTTTCCTCTGGAAAGGTACGGCAAAGGATCGACAGGCCTGCCGTTCTGGCGTATTTCGAAATACAGGACCGGTGACCGGTGAGCACCCTCGCCCTCACCCATGTGTGCGATCACTTGGCCCATGGCAACTTCCTGGCCGTCGTGCACGATCATCTCGCGATTGTGGGCGTACGCGGACAACAAACTGTCGGCGTGTTTGATGATGACCAGATTGCCGTAGCCGCGCAGACCGCTGCCGGTGTAGACCACGCGGCCGGCACTCGCAGCGCGCACGTCCTGACCCAGTCGCCCTGATAGAAGGATCCCGCCGCCCGGCACGACGCGGGGTGCGCCGACTCGGTCGGTCGGCCAAACCCACCTCTCCTGGGTGTTGCGCTCGCCGGTGAGGGTGCTGGATGACGAGGGCGCCTCCTGTGAGTTCGATGCGCCTCCATTGGATGCGCCTCCATTCCGTGCGCCTGCGTTCGGTGGGGCCGCTGCCAACTCCGGGAGCGGGCGCGGCTTGCTCACCTGCGGCGTCGCCGAAGACGGCGGCATCGTCGATGGCGGCGTCGCGGGTGGCGGCACCGCAGCCGTCGGCGCCGGCCTGGGCGCGGCGCGGGGCGTCGCACGCTCGGGCGGCGGCGCCCTTTCCGGGCCCATCACCAAGACCTGGCCCACCGAGATGCGGAAATCGGCGCCGACGTTGTTCCATCGCGCCAAATCGCGAAAATCGAGATCGTGACGCCAGGCGATACTGTAGAGCGTGTCCCCGGGTCGTACCACATAGCTTTCCGGACCGGTGCGGGTGGTATCGGCGCATGAGCTCAGCAACAGGCAAAACAACCCAATGGTGCAAATCGAGCGCGAGACGCGCAATGCTATCGCTGCAATCCCGATAGCAGGGGTACGAAACTCACGGGGCCGAGCGACTGGCGTTCGATCCGCGTCTCACCCTTGGTGTAACGATAGAGCTCTTGGCGGCCCTCCGGCCCCACCGGCGCGATCAGCCGGCCGCCGACGCTCAGCTGCTCGAACAGAACCGGCGGCACGGCATGCGGCGCCGCCGTCAACAGGATCCCGTCATACGGCGCGCGCGCCGCCCAACCGATGTTGCCGTCATCGTGACGGAAATTGACGTTGCGAATCTTGAGTTCCCGCAGGGTGCGGCGCGCGCGCGCCAACAGACTCGCGATGCGCTCGATGGTGTAGATTTTCTCCACCAGCGGCGACAGCACGGCCGTCTGATAGCCGCAGCCCGTGCCGATCTCCAGCACCTTGCGGACCTCTCCGCCCGAGAGCAGAGCCTCGGTCATGCGCGCCACCACATAGGGCTGGGAGATGGTTTGTCCGAACCCGATCGGCAGCGCGGTGTCCTCATAGGCGCGGCTGGCGAGCGCCTCGTCCATGAATAAATGCCGCGGCACGTTGCGAATCCGATCGAGCACGCGCTGATCGGCAATACCCTGTTCCTGCAAGCGCAGCACCAGGCGTTCCCTCGTGCGCGCCGAGGTCATGCCGATACCGCTGAGTCGCGGACCTTCCATGAAGCTACTCAAGGTTGAGCCACTTCTGCAGTTCGGGCAGAGCGGCATGACGCGTCAAATCGATCTGCAAGGGCGTGATGGACGCAAAGCCCTCGGCCACGGCATGAAAATCCGTGCCGGGTCCGGCGTCCTGGCCTGCACCGGCGTTGCCCACCCAGTAGACATTGCGGCCTCGCGGGTCTTTCGCCTTCACGATCGGCTTGCTGCGATGACGGCTGCCGAGCCGCGTCACCCTGATGCCCCGCAACTGACCGTCGGGCAGATCCGGCACATTCACGTTGAGGATCACCGGCCCTACTTCCGGCCCGTGCAAACGGTCTTGCGACATCTTACGCACGAGTTGCGCCGCCACCTGCGCGGCGGCGGCGAAATTGCGCGGACTTCCGGGCTCGACGCAGAGCGACACCGCGATGGATGGCAGGCCGAGGAATCGACCCTCGACGGCGGCGGCCACCGTGCCGGAGTACAAGGTGTCGTCGCCGAGATTGGCGCCGTCGTTGACCCCTGACACCACGATGTCGTGGTCAAAGTCGAAGAGGCCGGAAATCGCCAGATGCACGCAGTCGGTTGGCGTCCCGTTGACGTAGTAGGCATCGGTGTCATAACGTGCCGCGCGCACCGGCACATCGAGGGTGAGAGAGTTGCTCGCGCCGCTGCGATTCCGATCCGGAGCCACGATGGTCACGGCGCCCAATGGCCTCATCGCGGCCGCCAGTGCGGTCAGGCCCTCGGCACGGTACCCGTCGTCATTCGAAAGAAGGATTTTCACGAGATCTAACAGCCTGCCCCAAGCTGGCGGGTGTCGCCGTGCGGACTATACTGTAACGCCGGAAACCCGGATAGCCGATCGAGTCCCCTATTCATGGTCAAACAACGGTCCAGTGATGTTGAAACATTTCGCGCGGCGGTGCGTGATGTCACGCCTTTGGCGCAAACGCCGCCCGTGCCGGGCCTGGCTACACCTAAGAGGCGTGCGCGGCCGCGAAATGACGCCGCGCCTCCGGTCAGCGACCTGCCGCTGGTAGGCGGCCTGGAGGCGGACGAATCGGCTCCGGCGGCGGATACCGTAGCCGGCGACGAGGCACTATCCTTTCAGCGTGCCGGCGTGCGCATCCAGGTGATGCGCCGACTGCGCCGCGGCGTCTACCCGATCGACGATGAACTGGATCTTCATGGGCTCAGTCAAATGGCGGCGCGCGGCCAGCTCGCCGAATTCATCGCACGCAGCCGCGACCGTGGCTGCCGCTGCGTGAGAATCATCCATGGCAAGGGCCATCGCTCGGGCGCACGCGGCCCGGTTCTCAAAGCCGCCGTGAACCTTTGGCTACGCCGCCTCCCGGACGTCATGGCATTTGTCTCTGCGCGCGCAATGGACGGCGGTGCCGGCGCCCTGTACGTGCTTCTCCGAGCCTAGCCGAGGTAGACGATGAATCCGATGAGAACATGGGCTGCCCGGCTGATTCTCGCTGCAAGCGTGGCCAGCCCGTCATTGGCCGCCGACACTTTCGATCTGGTGAGCGAGAGCGAGGCGACGACATGGAACTCCATGCAACCGAAGGAGCTGAAGGATTTCAGCACGCGAGACCTGCGTCAGGACAATTCCGCGCCGACTTGTCATTCCGCTCCCGATAATGACGCGGACAATCCGCAAATACGGATTCTCGCGCCGCCTCTGGGACGACCCTTGACGGCGCCGCTCGACATCGACATTCAGTTCGTGCCGACCAGCAGCGCGCCCATCCGTCCCGATACCTTCATCGTGTGCTACGTCGGCCTGGTCACCATGGACCTCACCAAGCGGATCACCGATCGGGTTACGGTTTCAGAAAAGGGGTTGCATGTGACCGGCGCGCAGCTGCCCCGCGGCCGCCACCACCTTTTGTTGCTCATCGCGGATCAGCGCGGCCGACTAGGCCGGCGTGAGGCGGTGCTCGATATCTACTGAGTCCATGACAAATGCCGCAACCTTACCCGCCCTGGTCTTGCTGCCGGGGCTTGACGGTACGGGAAAACTATTCAGTGAGTTTGTGAAGGATTTGGGATCGAGCGTCGATTCGCTCATCGTGACCTATCCGACGGACCAGGCCTTGGGTTACGACCAACTCGATGCGCTGGTGTTGGCCGCGTTACCTCGCAATCAACCGTTTGTTCTCTTGGGCGAGTCCTTCTCCGGTCCAATCGCCATGCGGATCGCCGCGCGATCGCCTGCGGGTCTCGTCGCCGTCATCCTGTGCGGAACCTTTGCGAAGAATCCCTTTCCCTGGCTGCGGTGGGCGCGGCCCTTGGCCGCCTACCTGCCGCTGAAGTCGCTGCCGCGCTGGGTGCGTGCGCCGCTGATGTGGGGATCTACGTCGCAGCAACGAGCGCCTGCGCAGATGGAACGGGCCATCGCGGGCGTGTCGCCGGCCGTGATTCGCCATCGCATTGCGGCCTTGCTGGCCGTGGAAGAGAGCGCGGCGCTTGGCGCGATCAGGCTGCCGACGCTGGTGTTGCGGGCCCGGCGCGACCGCGTGATTTCGTGGGCGGCAACACAGTGGATTCTGAAAACTCTGCCCGGCGCCCGGCTGGTGGAAATCGACGGGCCGCACCTATTGCTGCAAACGCGCCCCGCCGAATGCGCGGCCATCGTGCTCAAATTCATGCGCGGCGACCATACCTGTATCGGCATGGCGTCCAACACCCGCCCATAGCCTCGGCACCGCCTGCCGACCGACTCCAGTATTCGTGCGGCGGGGTCAGGAGAGCCTGCTGGCAACTGCGTTCTTCGTTGCCGGCAGGCTCTCCTGACCCCGCAGCGCGACCGCTACCACAATCCGAGTGCTGACCCGGTCACTCCTCGTCCGCGTCGAGTTCCGGGACGCCTTCGAATTCGCATATTTCGCGCAGCACCGCCGTGGCGAACTGACCGCGGCCCAGCGAGAAACTCAAGGTCAGGGTACTGGCGTCGCGCAGGGCGGTTAGCTCGCGAATCGCGCAACGCAGCGCGCGCCGCTCCTGCGTCAACCCTTCAGCGGCCAGCAAATCGGCGACTGACGCCAATTCGCGCGACACCTCGAGTTCATGCTGAAGCGCCTGACCCTCGCTCGCCGGGCGACCGCGGCCCCACAGAGGACCCGAAGGATGAACGTCGAACACGCTGAGGCGGCGGCGTAATTCATCATCGACGGAGGTGACGTGGAAATGACTGCCGGTGCCGTCGAGACTGGCCACATCTCCCGGAGCGAGCTGCGACCAATCGCCCGCCTCCACACGCCGCGCGAGCAACGCATTGAACACGAGGGATCGCGCAGCCGACAGCGCAAAGCTGCGCTCCGCGCGACCGCGCGGCGCAACTCCGCTTTGCACCCATGCCGCGACCCGATCGAGATTGTAGCCGTCGCGCCCGAAGCGTTGCGGTCCGAAATAGTTGGGTACTCCATGCGCCCGCAAGGCGTCGAGTTTCGAGTCCAATTGCTCGCGCGTCCACGTCGCATTGCGCAAGCGGATGCGAAAGCGATTGCCCGACAGCGCGCCGCGCCGGAGCTTGCGCAAGTTGGCGCGCGCTTCGAGTACCTTGAATTCCGCCGTACGTACATCGATCCAAGATTCGGCTGACGTGCCGAGATTCGGCACGCTGAACCACTGCACGGCAACGGCATGACGATCCTTGAGTCCCGCGTAGCCGACGTCGCCGCCCGGCACCCCGGCCAGGCGGGCAATCTCGGCCGCCACCCAGCGGGTATTGGCGGTGCGTTTCTCGACGCGCAGCAGCCAATGCGGTCCCGTCCCCGACGGCTCGAAAGACAGCTGCTCCTCGACATGAAAATCTTCGGGGGTGGCTTTGAGCTCAGCCGGCGGCAGCGGCGCACCATGCGCTCTCGGTGGGTGCAATGCAGCCCGCGTCCACGCGTTCATGGCCCCAGCAGCACCGATGCGAGCGCGGCCAGCCCTTCGCCGCGGCCGATGAATCCCAGGCGCTCCGTGGTAGTGGCTTTGATATTGATGAGCTGCGCCGGGACGCCGAGATCAGCGGAAAGATTCGCCGCCATGGCGGCGCGATGCGCGGCGATGCGCGGCGCTTCGGCGAGCACCGTGACATCCGCATTGATCAATTTCAGCCCGGCGGCCTGCATGCGCTTTGCTACCACCCGCAGGAACACGCGGCTGTCCGCGCCGCGATACCGCGGATCGCTGTCGGGAAAATGCTGGCCGATGTCGCCGTCTCCCATCGCCCCCAGAACTGCATCGCACAGGGCATGAATGACGACGTCGCCGTCCGAATGCGCCACCACACCCTTCGGATGTGCGATTCGCACACCGCCCAGAACGACATGGTCGCCTGCGCCGAACGCGTGTACATCGAAGCCTTGTCCGACTCGCATCGGCGTATCCTCCGTCATTTTCAATATCCTCGCGGCGACCATCAAGTCTTCGGGACGCGTCACCTTGACGTTGAACGGCGAGCCTTGCACGAGCGTCGGCCGCAAACCCATGCGTTCGACGGCCTGCGCCTCATCGGTCACCGCGATGCCGGCAAGTGCTGCTTCCTGCAGCGCATGGCGCAGCTCCGCAAATGCAAACACCTGCGGCGTCAGCGCCCGCCACAATCCCTGGCGATCCACGGTCGCAACATGATCTCCCAATTCGCGTTTGACGGTGTCGACGATGGGCGCTGCGAGGACCGCACCCACGCTCACCGCACCGCCCGCAGGCCGCGCGGCGCCGGCGCCGACCGCGTCGAGCAAGGCGCCGAGGTCGGTTGCATTCAAACACGGCCGCGCCGCATCGTGCACAAGAACCCAATCATCCGCGGCGGCTTCCGCAGCCAATGCATCGAGGCCGTTGGTTACCGTGTCTTGCCGATTGACGCCGCCTATCGTGGTTCTGAGCTTGGGGTTTCGAAGCCTTGCCGCGACGCTCGGCCAGTGAGCATCATCCGCCGCGAGCGCAACCAACACCGCGTGCACGCGCGGCTCGGCCAGTAGCGCGCGCAGCGACCATTCCAGCACGGTGGCGCCGAGCAGCGCCGCATATTGCTTCGCGCCTAAGCTCGGAGCCGAAGCGGTAAAGCGTGCGCCGCGGCCCGCCGCGGGAACGATCGCCCAGACGCGCGGCGTCGCGGGGACGGGCATCACCGCGCGCGAGCGGTGACGGCGGCGACAGGCGCAGCGGGGGCTTGGGTGGTCGCGGTCACGACTTGGTAGAAGGTTTCGCTGTTGCCGACCATGCCCAGTTCGCTGCGGGCCCGCTCCTCGAGCGCTGTCAGACCCACTTTGAGATCAGTCACCTCCGCAACCAATTGCCGGTTGCGGTCGCGCTGCTCGCGATTGGCCGCGGCCTGCGCGTCCACGGCAGCTTGCAGGCGCGATACCTCGCGCAATCCCTGATCCGACAGCCACAAGCGGTATTGCAGCAAAACCAGCGCCAGAGCTAGTACGGCAGAAAAAATCCTCATGGGGACAGTAGCTTAGCATGAACTCTTAAGAAATTGGTACCGACAATGCGCGCACGCCGGCAAAAGCGGCCTTATCCCCGAGCTCACCCTCGATCCGCAGCAGCTGGTTGTACTTGGCGATGCGATCCGAGCGCGACATCGAACCCGTCTTGATCTGGGTGGCCGTGGTTGCGGCGGCGATATCGGCGATGGTCGAGTCCTCGGTTTCACCCGAGCGGTGCGACACTACGGCGGCATACTTGGCCTGGTGCGCCATGTCGATGGCGGCCAGCGTTTCTGTCAGTGTGCCGATCTGGTTCGGTTTGATGAGAATCGCATTCGCGATTTTCTTGGCAATGCCTTCGGCAAAAATCTTGGTGTTGGTGACGAACAAATCGTCGCCCACGAGTTGCACCTTGGATCCCAGTTTCCGGGTGAGAATGGCCCAGCCGTCCCAGTCGCCTTCG
>WNFI01457945.1_pt1 | contig 25320 bp, 22 predicted proteins | sample 5400471 | NCBI WGS metagenome assembly WNFI01 (sample SAMN13153348, study PRJNA577476) | soil metagenome | isolation source: 100 cm saprolite on Douglas fir-dominated hillslope | place: USA:California | collected 2013-09-17 | reverse complement strand
GCATTCAGCAAGCAGCTCGGCGAGGCCGGGTTCGTTGACGGGCGGCACGCCGCGGCTGATGGCGTCGACCTTCTGTGGATTCAGATCCACGGCATGGACGGCAAAGCCGCGCGCGGCGAAACAAATGGCCATGGGCGCGCCGAGTTTGCCCAGACCAATAACCGAAACAGACGAGAGCATGCGCCTCCTGAGAGAGAAGCGAGCATCTTAGCGTGTTGCTGCCCGGAAATGAAAGCGTTCGAATGCTGAGGGTTGAAAGAAGGCTTTAGACTTTGCCGCTATTCAGGAGCCTTGATGGCCCGCCGGCTGCCCGATTTTTCTACGAAGCCCGAGGACTTTCCGCAACGCCACCGTCCGCCGCACGAAAATCTCCCACGCGAATTTCTTCATCCTATAAAAAGGCTTGCGGAAGCGCACTCTCCGGATCGATCCATCGGGCGTCACCTCGTGCGTCACATCCAACAGTGTATAAGCGTGTTCCACGCCGCCATATAATTGAAAATTCCGCTCCGCTTCCTGGCCGCGCCACACCTGTTCTTTGCCGCCAGCCACGTGGCCATAATCATGATTCTGATGAAGCACCGGAGCGACCAGGGACGCATCCACCACCGGCAGATTTTGCTCCCGCACGGCCTTGATCAGCCAATGATCAAACCACAGCCGCCCGATCGCGAAATCGGGAATCTGCCTGTACATTCCTTTAGGGAAAACGAACACGTCGATGCCGGTGTAGTGCTCGTCCTTCCCGGTGGCGCTTGCGCGCCGCCTGATCGCCTCTTCCCAACGTGCGTCGAAATCAAGTTTTTCGGCGATGTCCAGATTGATTCGCTTGGAGATGAGCAGCGAGTTCGGAAATTTTTTCCGCACCGTTTTCGCGGCGCGCAGAAAGTCGCTCAAGAGAATGATGTCCGCATTGACGTAGCACAGCCACGGCATCGCGGCGGCCGCCTCGGCCTGGTGGAAAATATCGCTGAGCAGCGGCGTGCCATGGTCACTGCATGCGATCTGCGGCAAGTGCCGCAAGCCCAGCTCGCCCGCCACCTCCGCCGTCCCTTCATCGCTTCCCAGTAGTATAATTTCCGGCCGCGGCTGCAGATGCGTCCAGCTCTCGATGGCGTTCCGCTGGATCACGCCGGTGTGCCCTCGGAACGCCTTGGGAATCGAGAAAATCGTCAGCATCCTTGCTCCTTACGAACTGGCAGAAACCTTTCCGCTGGCCGCTCCGTATAGTCTAGCCACGAAAAACGTGCTCAGCAATCGAGCTACCATGCCAAAATGTGTTCGCGCGTGCCGCAAGGACCGGAAATCAGGTGGATTGGGCGGTGAAAAGCAAGTGCCAGCCGGAGCGACGTTCCAGGAATCGAAAGAACGGCCGCGGCATCCAGCGGAAATACCACTCTTTGACGTACCGATACTTGACATAGTCGGGGATGCGATAGGGAAAGATGTGTTCGATCTGGATGTCCGTCACGCGAAAGCCGTGGCGTTCCAGTAGCCGCCGCCCCTCGCGCTTGGTGTAGGTGTATGTCACGGGGCATCCAGATTGCGCCTCAGAGTTCTTCGCCACCACTTCCTGCAGCTTCCAAAATTGGCCCTTGCCCTCCGTGGCTACTATCCACGCCACCTTCCAGGACCGGCGGTGATACACCATGATTTTGACCGTTGTGCCGGGACGACTGTACCGCCGAAGCTGCTCCAGTACCGCGTCCGGATGTGGCGTGTGGTGGATTACGCCGAAGGAGTAAATCAAATCATACGGCTCTGGCGGAACGAAAGCGCTGAGCTGTTCCGCATTGCCCGGACAAAAGAGGATGCGGTCTTCCAGACCGAACACGGCAGCGCGCCTGCGGGCCAGCTCCATCGATTTGTCGGAAAGGTCCACAGTGGTGACCTGCGCCCCGGCGCGGGCAAAATTAATCGTGTCCGTGCCGATCCCGCACCCGATTTCCAACACCTTTTTGCCCCGCCAGCGCTCGAACTCCGCAAATCCCGGAATGTGATACTCCACGAAGTATTTGCGTGCCTCCACCTCGTCAAAGTATTCCTTCGTGCCCACGGGCGCGGACGAATGCCGTATGTTGCAGGGACGGCCATTCCAAAAATCCCTGACCCGCGTGATTTCCACATCGGCAAACTTCATAGCGAGGGCAACGCCGATGAATGCAATTTACTTGCCCTTATAAAGCAAATCAAACCAGTTGAAATCCCCATTGTGAAATTCATGGTAAAGAACGACCTCAAATTTGGCTGGCTCGAACATGCTTAAGAGCTTCGGCACGTCGTACCATTCCTCCCACGGCGACCGCTCCAGCATTTGGCCCCATTTGTCGAACGTAGGACGGCCGGCCTTGACCCACAAACTCTTTGGGTAAGCCAGTTGCAGCCAGCGCCCCCCGACTCTTAAGTGTCTGAGCAGCTCCTGGTATTCAGGCTTCATTACTTCGACTGGTGCATTGTGGAGCGATCCCATCGCCATTATGACGTCGTAATCAGTATCGAGTGCACGGAGCGAATCCAGATCTTGAAAATGGTGGAATCGCACGTCTTTCAGACCCAAAATCCTGCAAAGACGCTGCAAGACTTTCAAATTGGTTTCGACGAGGTCCACAAACATTACCCGCGCGCCGTGTTGCGCGAAGGTGATGCTGTCCACGCCGAAACCGCTTCCGATATCCATCACTTTCTTTCCGCGCATGCTGTCTGCGTACAACGTGTGATACCAGCCGCGATGCTCCCATTCTGCTCCCGTCGTGATTTCCTTCCGGCTCTTCTCCCATTTCGCCAGCAGCTCATCGTCCGGCAACGCCAGCAGCTCTGCGGTACTCAGGATTTCCTCATTCGTGATGGGCACTTCGATCCACTTCGTGCGCAGGGTTTCATAGGGCTTTTGCCAGTCCACCGGCTTGTCGTACGGCACAAATCGCGGCTCTCCGGCTCCCACCAGTGTCTTCAACTTACGAACCAGTCTCATACCTCTCAGTTCCTCCCTGAAACCAAAGTTCCCTAATCAGATACTTCGGATCTGCCTGCGCTCATCTCCGTGTAAACGTCAGATTCTCTTCGTGCCCTTCGGACTGCGTCTCCGTGGCGGCTAAATCGAATCCTCGTTCATTCAGGTACGAAACCACTTCGTCTTTCCGGGGCGCGCCGGAGTAAAGCGGCTGAGCCGAAACCCACACTTCAAGCTTAATCTTCCTTATATCCTGTAGGCGGTGGCCTGCAGACCTAATCACAGCCAGGTCCATCCCTTGACTGTCGACCTTCAAGAAGTCAATCTCCCTGATACCCACAAGATTCATAAAGGTGTCTAGCCGAATGGTTGGTACAGTCACAACTGATTCAACCTTGAGCACACGCGCAGCTTCCCAGGATCGTACTCCGCTCTCGTTCAGGGCAAGAAGCGAACTCGCTGCATCAAAGGCGTTGATGTGGAAATCACCACAGCCGTCCGTCTCTGCAATCGCCATCGGAAACACAACGAAATTCGCTGCGTACCCGATCATTGTGACCGCAGCTCGAAGATTTGGCTCAAATGCATAGACCTTGAGGCCCGGATTGAGCCGGGCATACCCGAGCGTTTCTTCACCATGATGAGCGCCGACATCGACCCAAGTGCCCCCGATTCCGTTGCGCCGCAGCATCTCGTTGCCAGCCTTCCGGAGAGCGCGCCCAACCAACTCGATCGTCTTCAAACTCATCCTTGTCTATCCCCAACAGGCCGTTTGTCGATCGCAAATCTGCAAGGCACGTTTAGAATGCTTTTCCATGAGTCCAGCGGATATTGGTACACCTCAGTGGCAACGATCAAATCCGGTACACAGTTGAAATCATCTACGAGTTCCGCGTCATCGTATAGGGAAACGAACAAGCTGTAGGGACCCGGCCGCACCGGGAATGTCGGAAAAGAATGGAACAGTTCGTGTCTACCAGGCTCCATTTGAACGTCTTTGGTGTCCCATGCCCAAACAAGCTGATTGTCATGATTGTATACAGCAAGCCCGTGTGCTCCCCGCGAAATCGTCTGCTGAATGTCGACCACGAATTTCATAGTGAACGGCCCCAGCGTACTAAGAACGTTGGGTTCTTCTCCGGGCGGGTCAACAATTTCCCAACCAAGGAAGCGCCCTTTGATTCCGGACGAATGTTTCTGAGCAGTGCCGTTGTTGTCAACCCGGGCCATCCCCGATTCGTAGGCCGAAACCACCGCGTGCATATTGCCGTCCTGGCGGACTTGGCCACCATCGATCCACACGACGCGATGGCACAGGCGTCGGATCTGATTGAGCTGATGAGAGACGAGGACGACCGTGCGCCCCGCTCGCGCCACGTCGCCCATTTTCCCCAGGCATTTCTTCTGGAAATTGATATCGCCCACCGCCAGGACTTCATCCACCAGCAGAATTTCCGGCTCCAGGTGCGCCGCCACTGCAAACGCCAGCCGCACGTACATCCCGCTCGAGTAGTGCTTCACCGGCGTATCAATAAACTTTTCCAGTTCGGCGAAGGCCACGATTTCATCGAATTTGTCAAAAATCTCCCGCTTGCTCATCCCCAGAATCGCGCCAGACAGAAAAGTGTTCTCCCGCCCCGTCAGCTCTGGATGGAATCCCGTTCCCACTTCCAGCAGCGAGCCGACCCGCCCGTGAATCTCCGCCCAGCCCTCTGTCGGCCTCGTAATTCGTGACAAGATCTTCAGCAAGGTCGTCTTGCCCGCGCCGTTGCGCCCGATCAGCCCGAGCACTTCGCCCTCGCGCACCTCCAGCGACACACCTTTCAACGCCCAGAACGTTTCCTCTTTTTTCTTGCGTAAGGAAGAAATCGGCGAACGCAGGAAAGCTTCCAGGGCATGACGCAGACCGGGGTCGGCCTTGAGGCCTCGCATGTAGCGCTTCCCGAGCCCTTCTCCGTGAATGACTGTGGTGATCGAACTCATGCTGTATTCCTAGCCGCCCTCCGCAGGAACCGCCGGCGCGGTCCGGACGAGGCCTGCCGCGCTAAATTCATAACGAGTGCGATGGCCGATCGTCACCAGCGGTTTCTCAAAATAGACCCAGGACAGCCGGCAAAAAGAGATGGTTACAACCAGGACGATGACAGAAAGTCCGGCGTCGTGCCAGGAGTAGAGCCACGGAACCCGCCCAAAGAACATCCCTAGGAAGAATTCGTGGAACAAGTAAGCGGAGTACGCGATGACGCCAAGCCCGCGCAGCCAGCTCCAACGCAGGCACTGGCTGATCCAACAGGAGGGGTAGAGCACGGCGTAAAGCAGAACAGAGAGATAGGTGAGGGCCAGCCAGGTGAAGCCAGCAGTGGCCATCAAACGCATCTCCGGAGCAGGAGAAAGCCAGACCAGAAGCGCGTCACCCGTGAGGAGGATGACCAGGGCGAGAGATAAATATTTGCGGTTCTCAAGCAGCCAGCCACGCCACCGCGGGTCGCGCGTGGCCATGGCCCCGAGCACCCCCAGAAGGAGCGCGTCGGCACGGCAGGGCATCAGCGTGTACCAGGCAAATAAATGCGCGGGATCGCGATGAAAGAAGAACAGGCGCAGGAGCGGCGCGGCGACGATCGCAAAAAGAATAAAGCGGAGAAGCGCGCGCCGGTCTAGGAAACGAATCACTAACGGCAGCGTCAGGTAAAACTGCTCCTCCACGGCCAGTGACCACGTGACTCCGAGCGGAAACGTGCCCCACACTTTGTGAATGGACATGCCGATATTTTGTAGAAAGGTAGCGAAGTACCACCAGGGCAGCCGCCCGCCAAATATTTCCTCATATCTTCCAATCATCCCAACACTCGATAGGTACATCGCCAAGGCCACGCAGAGCAGGAAGGCCGCGTAAATGGGAACGATACGGAAAAAGCGCCGCGTGTAGAAAACCCGGAAATAGTTCGAGGATCCCCGCGCGTCCAGCAGGATCCCTCCAATGAGGAAACCGGAGAGGACGAAGAAGAGGTCCACGCCCGTCCAGTCCAGGCGCAGCGGAACGAGAGCATAGGCAAGGGCAGAACCCGGGCGGCTCACGATTGCAAAACAGTGAGCGATCAGGACCATTCCGATGGCGATGCCGCGGATTCCGTCGAGCTCCGGAATGCGCCCTGCCTCGGCGCGCAGCCCGGTGCGCCCCTCCGTCCCCGGCTCCTGTCGGGCCCTCGCGCCATGCCCTTTTCCGTGCATCACCGTCACGCTCACCCTTCTAAGTCTTTTCCCTTCTGCCTTTTACGATACCATTGACAGTACGTTACTTCCGTGCTATCATCTAGTGTGAGCCTGAATCCACATCTCCGCACGCGGTTTTCGCTTTTAGCCAGCCCACTTTCCATTTTCACTTTTCTATTTTCTGCCTTCTCCGACCCCTATCCCCTTTCTTTTCAAACTCTTGCGCACTGTTTTCCGTGACGGAGATTTCTCAAACCTTTTCCCATCAATCACTTCCGCACTCTTTTCATCACCACGAGGGGTACCCCCTCCCCGAATTCCCAATTTGGAACCCGCTTCACACTCGATCCGCAACGGCTGTCTCCATGCGATTGAAGAAAAAGACGCCGCCAACGACGACGAGCGCGACGGCGGCGCTGGAAGCGAGCAAGAGGAGACCGGGAGGTTGGCCACTGCCGGTGATGGCCCAGCGGAACCCGTCAATGACCCCGGCCATGGGGTTGAGGCCGTAAAGCCAGCGCCACTTCTCCGGTACCAGCGCGCTCGGATATGCCACCGGCGACGCGAACATCCAGAACTGGATGAGAAATGGCATGACATAGCGCACGTCACGATAAAGGGCGTTGAGCGCGGAGAGCCACAGACCGACGCCGAGAGCGGTGAAGACGGCGAGCGCCAGCAGCGCCGGCAGCCACAGCGCGGCAAGAGTGGGGCGGATGCCGTAAGCGACAGTGAAAATCGCGAGCACCACGAAGCCGATGGCGAAGTCCACCAGGCCGGAAAGCGCGGAGGAAATGGGAAGAATGAGGCGAGGAAAATAAACTTTGGTGATGAGGCGCTGGTTGTCCACGACGACGCTGGTGGTCATCTGCAGGGCGTAGGAGAAATAGGTCCAGGGGACGAGCGCGGCGAAATAAAAAACGGGATACGGGAGCCCCTGGGAAGGCAGCTTGGCCAGGCGGCCGAAGAAGAGAGTGAAGACGAGCATGGTGAGGACCGGTTGCAAGATGACCCAGAGGATGCCGATGGCGGTTTGTTTGTAGCGAATCTTGACGTCGCGCCAGACGAAAAAGTAGAGGAGCTCGCGGTAAGCCCACACTTCGCGGAGGCGAAGCTCCAAGAGGCCGCGCGGCGGTTCAATCCGGATGGCGGCGGAGGCGGAAGGAAGCGCGGACGACACAGTGTGCGGAGGTGCGGTGACAGAAGCCATGCGTGCTGGAACGAATCTCCGGAATGAAATGGATGAACCCGGCACAAGAATAGCAGAGAAGAGGGCGGCCGGGAGAGATTGCGGCAGGAGATGTATCTGCGCCGCGGTTTGACGAACGAAGAAAAATCAGGGGCGCAGAGAAATCGGGTGCGAAGAAAAATCAAAGTGGTGGGGAATTTTTCTCAAGCTGCTGAATATCGCGCTCTTCGATCTGTTGCATGAGCGCCTTGCGGCGGAAGAAGTAGGCGCGCAGGCCGCTGGAGAGTTGGCGAGGCGCGACGAAAAATTGATTGTGGACGACTTCAGAAAAGGAAACGGGACCGCGCGCGGGAATCAGATGCGAGCCCCATTGGAACATAAGGCCGCCGTTCCAGAGTGTGAAGACGGCGACGACAATACCCGTGGCGGCAAGAGCGGCGCGGCGGGAACGGAAGAGTTGGGCGGCGCGGTCGAAAAATACGGCGAGGCCGAGAATGAAAAGCGGCGTGAGAGAAACGAAGAAGCGGTTGCCGTAAGAAGAGATGCCGGCCCAATCGGGGTAGCAAGAGATGAAGACGTAAAACGCGAGAAAACCCGCAAGCCGTGGAGCGCCGATGCGCGGTTCGCGGCGCCAGAAGAGAAAGAGTCCCACAACTCCGAGGAGCAGAATGGGCGTCCAGGCAACCAGGCCGTGATCGGAAGAAAAAAGCACCGCCAAGAAGTTCGGAGAGAACCAGTTCCAATCCTTGATCGGAATATAACCAGACTCGAAGGGCCTTCCGTAAATGAGATAGCGCGTGAGAAAAGTGGGCAACAGACAGACCAGGACAGTGGCAGCGAACAGCAGGTGGTCGCGGAGGAGTTCACGGATGCGAGGTGCTGCGAAGACACCGGGGAGAGAGTCGCGGCGAAACGCGAAGAGATACTGGCGGAGCGCTTCGACCGCGAGAACGGCCAGAACCATGGCGTTGGCATAGTACACGTTGAGCATCAGGCCGGTGATCGCCGCAAGAATCAGCCACTGCGCGAGCGAACGCGAGGCGCGCGTCTGATGCCAATACCAAAGAAAAAGGGCCACGGCGAAAGCGGCATGGGCGTGGGACCACGAAGGATTGAAATACATGTAGACCGGAAGCGAGCTGGCCCACCAGATGGAGAGCGTGGCGAGGAGCGCCCAACGCTCCTCCACGTATTGTCGCGCCAGGCGAAAGGCCAGAAGTAAGCCGAGAAAGCCGTAAAATGCGGTGGCAAGCGCCATGGTGATGCGGTAAGGAGCAGAAAAGCCGTCCGGGGCGACGGAGGCACCCAAGTCTCGCGCCAGCAGGACGCCGGCATGCGCAAGGAGAAGAAAAGGCGTCCAAAGAATCGCGGGGCCGATGGTGAAATGGTTTTCGAGGTGGCCGGTGGGCGTCCGAAAGTAAGATTTGGGCTGATTGCTTTCGTCCAGACGCGGCCCGCGGAAACTGGCGTTGGCGGACTGGTAGTCCTTAGTGAAATCGAGACTGTGCTCAATCAGCGGGGCGCGAGCGAGAGCGTAATAACCGACACCATCGCCGCGGACCCAAGGGTTAAGAAAAGGAAGGGAGAAAAGAAAGAGAATGACGAGCAGACGCTCCGATCTGGAAGAGCGGCGCGCCGGTGATAAGATAAAGTCTCGCTCGTCCACGAAGGAGGTACCCGCCGAAAGCCTTTTCTATCCCCGGCCACTATTATTTCATCGCAGTATTACGGTGTGTAATCAATCGCACGGGACCGAGGAAGGGACCTGGTAACCGTAAATAACCGTTGCGGCATTGTAGCGCACGATTTTACTTCGGAGTCAGTCCAAGTTCATCACTTAGCGGATCCCTGCGAGGTTAGGTCTTCTCAACTACTGCTGCAAGAAGAGTTCAGATTCGGTCTCTGCTAAAGAGTCAAATCCGAAATATTCTTCGCGACTCTTGGTTCCCGCAATGACGCGACCAGGCTGTCGTGAAGCCGCCGTCGATCGAGTGTGCGGTGCCCGTCGGATAGCTGGAGTCGTCGGATAGCAGATAAGAAACCAGGCCCGCAACATCTTCAGGCGTGCCGTGCCGACCGAGCGGAACTGTCTCCGCAAATGTCTTGTTGCTACCGACGAACACTTCCTCGGCGAGTTTGAAGGTCATTCGTCCCGCGATGGGGCCCGGGCAGCATGCATTGACTCTGACGCCGCGCGGTCCTTGTTCAAGCGCGGCGGTCTTGGTCAAGCCGATAATCGCGTGCTTGGAGGTCAGGTAGGCGCAGATGCCCGCGCCTCCCACCAGGCCTCGTCCGACGCGGAGGAAGAAATGGAGAGCCTTTTGCGATTGACAATTCTTTACTTGTTGATGTCGTCTTTGGCTTCCAGTCTCTTTAGCAGCGGCTGAAGAAAGGGCTTGGTCTGGTCGGGTGCCCCGCTGATCGCCATCGTCATTTCTTTTGCGGCAGTGGAAAAGTCCCCCGAATTGGAAGAAAGGCGAGCGAGTGCCAGGTGGCTGATCCAGTGACTCGCATCCTTCTTTGGCACCTGGGGATACAGCTCAAATGCGCGCTTGGCGTTCCCCTGCCGCTGCAAGCCGCGGGCGTACGTGTAGAGTTGAATCGCGTTGGCCTTATCGAACGCCGTGGAAAGCGCTTTGGCCGATTCTTCCTTTCGTCCCATGGCATCAAGGATCCGCGATTTCGTTTCATAATTTTCAAACCGTTCTTCATTCTGGATCGAGGTGTTTTCCCACTTCAGCGCTTCTTCTAGGTTGTAATTGTTGTCCAGGCACCATTGTGCCGCCTCGTCGTAGCCCGCCCAAGTGAACCCGCCGATGCTCCGAAGCTCGTTCTTGATGCTTCGCAGAACGACTGCCTTTACGTCCACGGTGATGTGGAAGGGAACGGCGAGCTTCTCCCAGCGCAGAGTTGCAGCCGCCGAGTCCGGCTTGACTTCCTCGAAGGTGTAGGTCAGCGCTTCCCGGAAATCCGCGGCCTGTGGCTTGGCGTTTACGCGCAGGGCGTCTTCTCTCTCGTCGTAGCTGAAACTGCCCCAGGAAGTCGAATTCTTCGAAAAAATAATCGTCCACTGATCTTTGTCAGGGATAGTGTGCAGTCCATACGTGCCGGCTGCAAGGGGCTTTCCTTCCACGGAAACATCATCGGAGAAAGCGATGGTGGTATTCTCGTTCGCGCCGGAGCGCCACACCTTTCCATAGGGCACAATCTTGCCCCAGATTTCCCGCCCACCAACCTCTGGCCGATGATAGGTAATGGTGAGGTCCGTCAGTCCAATTCGCTGCGAGACCGTGCCGCGTTGGCTGACTCGAGGGATGTTCAGCTCCGTCGGCTGGCTTCCGTTCTTGAACTGCGCGCCGGCATTCCCCGCGAAAACACCCAGTCCCGCTACCAGGCTCAAGACACACTTCCAAACGTTTCGCATGATCATGCTATCTCCTCTCCGAAAGAAACTCTCAGGAAATCTCGCCGGACCCGCGCCGGCCTTACACCCCAATAGAGATAGACGCTTCTTCTGGAGAGGAGTGAGCATGGATGTCCACCTGTCCAGCTTGGATTTCAGTTCGACACCAATTGCAAAAGGAGTTCGCCAGGCGCCTTACGCCGAGAGTTCCCGGAAAACTCTCCATTTGCCGCCGCCGAATCCATCCGGCTGATGAGCGTCAAAACTCGGCAGGCTCATTCTATTCCCAACCGCTGCTGCATCTGTTCCAGCGTGACCCCCTTAGTTTCGGGGTAAAAGGACAGCACAACGAAGAATTGCAACACCATCATCGCGGCGAAGAAGAGAAACGGAACGCCGTGGGAGAATGCAAAAAGCACGGGAAAAATCCAGGAGATCACAGCGTTCATGACCCAATGGGATGAACTTCCCAGGCTTTGCCCCTTGGCGCGCACGCGATTGGGGAAAACTTCGCCGATGTAGACCCAAATCACCGCGCCCTGCGAGATCGCGAAGAAGGCAATGTACGCGATGAGCAGCCAAAAAAGGAAATTCTGATGAGCATGCGTTAGGAAGATGGCGGCGAGACCGGACAGGCACACGACCAAACCGGCGGACCCGATCAGCAAGAGCGTCTTGCGGCCAAGTCTGTCGATCACCGTCATGGCCAGCAGGGTGGCACACAGGTTCATGGCGCCGACAGCGACCGGTCCGAGTTCACCGGACACTTTGCTGAATCCGGCTGCCGAGAAAATATCATTCAGGTAGTAGAGAATGGCGTTGATACCGGTGAGCTGATTGAACATACCAATGGTAATTGCAAGGAAGATGGGGAAGCGGTATCTCTGCGAGAACAGCGGCTCGGTTTTCTGGGCGCGTTCGAGGTGGATGGAGCCGACGATTTCTTTCAGCTCGCCGTCGGGATCGGATGATCCAATCAACCGCAGAACCGAGCGCGCTTCCTCCACGCGGTTTTGGGTAGCCAGCCACCGCGGGCTGCGAGGAATCCCGAAAAGAAGGATTAGGAACAGCACCGCAGGCACGGCCGCAACGCCGAACATCCAGCGCCAATCGTTTACTCCCAGTCCCAGTTGCGCGATGCGGTAATTTGAAAAATAGGCAAGAAGAATGCCGATGACGATGTTGATTTGAAAGAGGCCGACGAGACGGCCGCGCCATTTTCCCGGCGCGATCTCGGCAATATACACAGGTCCAAGCACCGAGGAGCCTCCAATGCCGAGTCCGCCGAGGAATCGCGCAAAAACCAGGACGGGCCAGTTGAAGGCCAGCGAGCATCCCAGTGCAGAGAGAACATAGAAGACCGCGAGGATGCGCAGTGTCTCACGGCCTCCCAGCCGCTGGCCGATCACACCGGAGGACATTGCTCCGAGAACCGTGCCCCACAGGGCGATGGAAACGGTAAGGCCCAGAGCTGCCGGAGTGAGGCCGTAGACGACAGTGAGCGAATGCGTGGTTCCAGCAATGACTGCGGTGTCAAAGCCGAAGAGCAGGCCGCCGAGCGCCCCAACTACAGCGCCCTTGAGAAGATAAGAGTTAAGTCTCATGCATTTCCCATTCTAAGTGCGGTTTGAATGGCAGTTGCTCAAATGGGCGGAGGTACTACACTTCTACAACGATTACCATTTTGAACCATTTCAAGTCTTCCGCGCCATCTTCCCAAAAAGTTATAAAAACAGGACGCGTCAGGACACCTATATTTTCCGGAGAATAGGCTGCCCTTATAAAGCGAGTGTCAGATGGTGCGACCCAACTGGCAAATTGGGGCGCCACCGATTGAACGTATCGAAGGAGATGCGATGAGAAAGACAATGTCCCTTGCACTTCTGCTATTTGCGTCTCTGTCCTTGGAAGCGAAGGACAAGCCAGCCTACGAAAAGGGTGAACTGGTGCAGATGGATTCTACTGCCTGCGGTTACGCCGAAAAGGACGGCAAGACGCTGGCTGGGGAAATTTTTGGCACCGACGGACAGCACAAGAAGGCACAGGAAACGCTCTGTCAAGAGTATGTGCTGCGGTCGCAGCGCATTACGTACCGTATCCGGCCGAAAGATGACAAGCACCCAACGCTTCTTCCCATCGGCGAGACTGCCGAATTTCGCGTCCACAAGGACAAGCTGCTCCTGCGTGTTCCGGAAGCGGATGGCAAGGAACGAGAGTACATCGTGCTCTCGATGACGCCGCGAACGGACGTGGCGGAAAACCGGGCTAGAACAGCCCCCGGCAACCGCTAGATCGTTGGCCTGTGGCGACGCTCGGCGAATCTACCTGATCCAGGGGGGGATCACGAGAAAGTTCCGCCGCGGGGTCGCCCTAGCGCTCGAGTCGGCGAGCCGATTGCCGGCTCTCTTTACCATTCGAGCGCATACGGGCACACCAGGCTTGTCCACCCGATTGCGTTAACTGAACATGGTTGAGGGCACAGGAAAAGGCCTGCTCCCCGCCCCGGTATGACACCCCTTTTGCAGGTCCAGGATCTTCACGTCGCGTACAGTTCACGGGCTGGAAAGCAGTTCCACGCTCTTGCAGGCGTAAGTTTTGAGGTATGGCCCGGAGAGACTCTCGGTGTCCTGGGCGAGTCAGGTTCCGGCAAGAGCACACTCGCGTCAGCGCTGCTGCGGCTCCTTCCAGGAAATGCGGAGATCCAAAAAGGCGCCGTTCTTTTCGAAGGACAGGACTTGCTGCGGGCAGAACCTCGAGCACTTCAACGCGTTCGCGGTGCGCGCATCGCGCTGATTCTTCAAGAGCCGTCGCTGGCCCTGCATCCTACGATTCGGATCGGTGAACAAATCAGCGATGTCCTGGCCGCGCACGAATCTTTAAGCCGACGCGCCTTGCGGCAAAAGTCGCAACAGCTCCTGGCGGAAGTTTTTCCGACGGATCCCGCCCGAATTGCAGATTCCTACCCCCATCAATTGAGCGGTGGCCAACAGCAGCGGGTGCTGATCGCGCAGGCGATCGCGTGCGGTCCATCTCTGATCGTCGCGGATGAGCCGACAGCTTCTCTCGATCCCACCACGCAGCAGGAGATTCTCACTCTCTTTTGTAGGCTCCGAGAGAAATTCAATCTGTCGATGATTCTAATTACTCACAACCCAGCACTGCTGCCAGTCCTGGCAGATCGCACACTCGTATTGTACGCGGGAAAAGTCGCAGAAATCGGACCGACGGAAAGAGTTCTTGGATCGCCTCAGCACCCGTATACGAGAGCTTTGCTGCGGAGCATGCCGGACCATCTTGAGGAACAGCCAAACGGGCGCAAGTCCAAGTTACCCGTCATCCCAGGCGATGCGGCAAATCTGGAAATACTCGCGTGTGGTTGTCCATTCGAAACAAGATGTGCGGACCGGATGGAACTGTGCGCCCAGCGCGAACCGGCAATTGTAGATGTGAACGAAACGCATGCCGTCAGGTGTTTCAAGTACGGAGAGTGAATAGTTTTGAGCCGCAAAAGCATGGAGCGACTTTTGATCGTCGAAAACCTCGAGAAGCGGTACGAGGACGCACTTGTGCTAGGGACGCGAAAAGCAGTGACGGCGTTGCAAGGAGTTTCGTTTTCGATACGTCCGGGATCCACGTTGGCGCTGGTGGGTGAATCGGGTTCCGGGAAAAGCACGCTGGCTTTCTGCATCGCGTGCCTCGAGCGGCCGACATCCGGCAGAATTGTATTCAACGGAAGCGAAATCACCACGCTCAATGAAAAGCAACTACGTGAGGTGCGTCCGCAGGTTCAGCTTGTGTTTCAGGATCCTGCGCGATCGCTGAATCCGAAATTCTCTGCGCTGGAAATTGTGAGCGAGCCATTGCTTGTGCAGAGGCGCCTCCGCAAACGAGAGAGGGAAGACAGAGGGCGAGCCCTGCTTGCCCAGGTGGGCATCCCGCAGGAAAAGGCGTTGCAACGCGCCGACGAATTCAGCGGCGGACAGAAGCAAAGGTTGGCAATCGCACGAGGCCTGGCGCTAGAGCCGAAGCTGCTGATTCTAGACGAAGCGCTTTCCGCGCTCGATTGCTCGGTTCAAGCGCAAATCGCTAATCTGCTGGTTGATCTACAGTCTTCGCTGGGTCTGGCGTATCTCTTCATCACGCACGATTTCAGTATGGCGGGGCATCTGGCCGACGAAATCGCGGTGATGGAGCAAGGAAAGATCGTGGAACTAGGCGCAGCGGACAAAGTTTTGTGGTCACCCGAACAAGAGATCACCCGACGCTTGATTCTTGCCACTCCAAGACTGGAGGCTGCGGCACGCGCGCCGCAGGCAGTGTGATGCGTTACTTCTTGCACCGGTTGATGCAGGCAGCGTTTCTCATGATTGGCGTTTCGATACTTACATTTCTATTTTCCGCGCTGGCGCCAGGAAATTATTTCGACGATATGCGGTTGAATCCACAGATCTCTCCCGAAACAGTCGCCGTGTTGCGCGCGCAGTATGAGCTTGACCGGCCCCTGCCCGTGCGTTACATGCGATGGGTAAGTTCGCTCCTGCATGGTGAGATGGGATTCTCTTTTGCTAACAACGGTCCTGTTGCGCCCCTGCTGTGGGTGCGCGCCCGAAACACGTTGCTGCTTGCGATAGTCGCCACATTCATTGCCTGGGCGCTGGCACTTCCCCTGGGAATCTGGGGCGCCACAACTCTTGGCCGCCTGCCGGATCGCGCGCTTTCTTGGACAACAGCGTCGCTTCTAGTCATTCCGGAACTTGTGCTTGCGCTTGGGCTGCTCATTTTGGCAGTACGCACCGGATGGTTTCCTACAGGGGGAATCGTATCCATCGGCTTCGAAAACCTCTCGCCGCTTCACAAAATCCTCGACGTCGCGCTGCATATGGAACTGCCGGTTCTCGCGCTCGTTCTTTCCGCATTGCCGGTTCTCCTGCGTCACGTCCGCGCCGCCATTGCAGAGGTGCTCGAAGCACCTTTCCTGCGAGCGGCGGCGAGTCACGGGATTCCGCGCCGAACACTTCTTTACCGCTATGCGTTGCGGGCTGCCGCGAATCCCCTCATTTCGCTGTTTGGATTCAGCGTAGGCGCACTGCTCAGCGGTTCGCTGCTCGTAGAAGTCGTGATGAGTTGGCCGGGAATTGGACCGCTGCTGCTTGAGGGTATCCTCGCTCGCGATTTGTACGTGGTGATCGGTGGCGTACTTTGTTCGACGATTTTTTTGGCCGCCGGAAACTTTCTAGCGGACGTATTGATCTACTGGGCCGATCCCAGAATCCGTACGGGGGAGGCTGCGAGATGATCCAGCGTCGCGGATGGCTGCGATGGCTCCTCGCCCTTGCTGCTCTTCATGGAATTATCGCTTGCGCCGGGTTTCTCGCGCCTTTTGATCCTTCCGAGCAAGACCGTGAACACCCTTATCTGCCGCCGATGAAAATCCATATAGTGGATTCACAAGGGCACTTTCACCTCCGGCCTTTTTTCTACGCCGTGCATCTGCGCGACGGTACCTTCAATCAATTCGAGGAGAGCACCGAAGAGGTCCTGCCTCTGCGATTCTTTGTGAGCGGGGCGCGCTATAGCCTGTTCGGCCTTAAGCCGTCTCGCATGCATCTTTTCGGCGCGCAGGCAGGGCGATTCTATTTGCTGGGCAGTGATGCTTACGGCCGCGACCAGTTCTCGCGAATTCTTTATGGCGGGCAAATCTCCCTGCTCGCGGGCTTGCTGGGAGCGGGTATCACGTTGTTCTTCGGCGTGCTGATCGGAGCGACAGCGGGTTACTCCGGGGGCTGGAGAGACGGATTATTGATGCGCGTAGCTGAACTGTTTATCGCGCTGCCCTGGTTGTATTTGCTGTTCGCGCTCCGGGCCTTCTTGCCGCTCTCCGTCAGTCCAGTGCAAGCATTTTTCATGATCATCCTTGTTATCGGAGCGGTGGGTTGGGCGCGGCCAGCGCGGCTCGTGCGCGGAGTAGTTCTGAGTGCAAAAGAGCGGGATTTCGTTCGAGCGGCGCGTGGTTTCGGCGCAACCGATGGTTATCTCCTGCGCCGTCACATCTTGCCGGAGACTTTCAGTGTGATCCTGACGCAAGCGGCGATCCTCGTGCCACAGTTCGTGCTCGCAGAGATGACGCTTTCCTTCCTGGGTCTCGGCGTGCCGGAGCCAGCACCCAGCTGGGGCAATCTCCTCGCCAGCCTTCAACAATACAGCGTCTTGGTGTCGTACTGGTGGATGTACTTACCTGCTGTGGCAATCGTGCCGTTCTATCTAGGATACCTGGGCCTCGCGAGCGCATTGCAGCAAGACGCAGGCACAGAGAAGATAGTGAGGACCACTGGCGAGGGCAGATGGTGAGAATGGCAGCAATCTCCAACTTTGGCAGATGGATTGTCTGCGGTCTGGTCCTGGCCGGCGCCACCGTCTTTCCCAGGCCCACCAGGGGAATTCCCCAGCAGGCAAGTTCATCCGAAGAACTGCTCACTCTTCCTGGGGAAATCGGAAAACAGGGCGGGCGACTAGTCGTCTCGCTGCGCGCAGAGCCGAAAACTTTGAATCCGCTTACCGCTCTGGATGCGCCGTCGCGCGAAGTGATTCTTGGCGCGATGCAAGCGGACCTGATTCACATCAATCGCGCGACGCAGCTCACCGAACCCGCGCTGGCGAAGTCCTGGAAAGTCTCCGCGGACGGGTTGCAGTATACGCTCACCCTTCGCAAAGGATTGCGGTTTTCAGACGGCCAGCCGTTCGATGCCGACGATATCCTATTTACGTTTCGTGTTTACCTTGACGAGAGCGTGCATGCCACGCAGCGTGACAAGCTGATCGTCGACGGCAAACCAATCGAAGTCCGCAAAGTGGATGCTTGGACCGTCGTCTTCCGATTGACGAAAAGATACGGCGCGGGAGAAAGATGGTTCGACGGGCTGGCCATTTTGCCGCGGCACTTGCTCGAAACACCTTACAGCGAAGGGAAGTTTGCGCAAACTTGGTCGCTGGCCACGCCTGCAAATCAGTGGGCGGGGCTCGGACCGTTTCGTTTGAAGGAATATATCGCCGGGCAAAAGTTGGTTTTGGAGCGCAATCCCTACTACTGGAAAAAAGATGCCAGAGGAAGCCGGCTGCCCTATCTGGACGAGCTGGTTTTTCTTTTTGTGCCCAATGCTGACGCGCAAGTCCTGCGATTCCAATCCGGCGAAACCGATCTGATCAGCAGGTTGGGCGCAGAGAATTTCTCGGCGCTTAGCCGCCGGCAGCATGGCTATATCCTGTCCGATGCGGGCCCCGGGCTCGAATTCAATTTCCTTTTCTTCAATTTGAATGAACTGGGAGAAAAGACATCTCCGGATTTGGCGCGGAAAATGAAGTGGTTTCGCGAAATAAAATTCCGGCAGGCCATTTCGGCGGCAATTGACCGCGACGCGATCGTGCGGCTGGTTTACCAAGGCCGAGGAGCGGCGCTTTGGGGACCCGTCACGCCAGGCAATCATCGATGGGCAAATTCAGCGATCTCCCATCCTGCGCGCTCGCTGGAGAAGGCGCGCTCACTCCTGAAGGAAGCAGGCTTCACCTGGACCACCGGGACGAATGGTGAGTCCGCGCTCGAGGATTCTGACGCGAAGCCCGTCGAGTTCTCCATTCTGACCAGTTCCACGAGCGCCGACCGTACGAAGATGACCACGCTGATTCAGGACGATCTGAAGCAAATTGGGATGCGTGTGCAAGTAGTGCCGCTGGAGTTTCGGTCCTTGATCGATCGCGTCACACAAACAAAAGAGTACGAAGCTTGTGTCTTGGGGCTGGTCAGTTTTGACGCCGACCCGACGGCCGATCTCAACGTCTGGCTCTCAAGCGGCGGAACGCATCTCTGGAGCCCATCGCAAGCGCGCGCCACGACGGCATGGGAAGCGGAGATCGACAAGCTGATGGAGCAACAACTTGCCGCGCCAAGTTATGAACAGAGGAAAAAAGCTTTCGACCGCGTGCAGCAGATTCTCGCGGAATATCAGCCTATGATTTTTCTTGCGAGCCCGGACATTCTGGTGGGTGCAAAGAACTCCATCGGGAATTTTCATCCCGCCGTTCTCGAACCGTACGTCCTCTGGAACATTGAGCAGCTTTATTTCAGAAATACTGCCGAGAACGCACGCCGATGAGCCCGGTGTTGACCAAAGCTGAAAAGAAATCTCGGAACGCGTGGGATGACACCCGGCTGGTGAAGGAATGTCTCGCAGGAAACGAAGAAGCGTGGTCCCTACTGATTGACAAGTACAAGGCGCTTATTTACTCCATCCCCGTCAAATACAGCCTCCCGCCACACGAGGCAGCCGACGTGTTTCAGTCAACTTGCATGGAACTGCTAACGCGGCTGCCGGAACTCCGCGAGCCGCGGGCATTGCCGAAATGGCTGATGCAGGTGGCGCATCACCAGTGCTATCGCGTGAAGCGCCAGCAGCAGCGCTTGGTCAGCCGCGACGCCGAGCCGGAATTGCCAGATCCGGAAACACCCGCCATCGCCGAGAACCTGGTGCAGCAGACGCAGGAAGAACAGATGCTGCGCGAAGCCTTAGGGAGCCTTAGTGCGCAATGCCGCAGGCTTGTGGAACTGCTCTTCTTTGAAACTCCGCCGCGGCCCTATACGGAGGTCGCTGCGGAACTGGGTCTCGCACTTGGCTCCATCGGGTTTACGCGCCAGAAATGCATCGAGCGGCTGCGGCGGAATCTCGACGAAATGGGATTCCACTGATGCCTGTCATGGTCAAGAAAGTTCCGCCGGAAGAGCTTTTTTCCCAACTGGCGCAGCTCGAGGGTGAGCCTGCGCGCAGCAAATTCCTTGCACGTCACAAATCACTGGCCCAGTCAGAGGTCGTCAAGCAGCTCTCCGATATGGTGCTCGAAAAAATCCGCGTTAATACCCGGGAGGCGTTGCACCTGGCGGACGCCACACTCCTGATCGCGCGCAAGCTGCGCCGGAAAGAAGATCTGGCCCTTGGGCTGCGCACCAAAGCAAATGCCCTCCATGCATCCGGGGATAACCGGAGTTCCGTGAAGCATCACGAAAAAGCAATCGCAATTTACGAATTCCTGGGAAATCAGAAGGAAGCAGCCCGCACGCTGAGCAGTTCGATCCAGCCGCTCATTTTGCTGGGCGAATACGACCGCGCTTTCGCCGCCTCCGAGCGCGCGCGTGAAATATTCACTCGCCTTGGCGAGACGCGCCGCATCGCAAGCGTGGACAACAATGTGGGCAATATTCTTCACCGCCAGGATCGCTTCGAAGAGGCTATCGCGTATTACAAGCGCGCGTACAAGACATTGTCCGAATTTCAAGATTGGGAACGCGTTGCCATCACGCTTCACAACATGGCGATGTGTCTTATCAGCTTGAACGATTTTCCACGGGCGCTGGACTGTTATCAGAAATCGCGGGAATTGTGCGAACGCTACGGAATGCCGCTGCTGCGCGACCAGGCCGACTACAACATCGCTTACTTGTATTACTTTCGCGGCGAATACAGCCGGGCAATAGAAATGCTATTTGCAACACGACGCGGCTGCGAAGTGACGGGTGACGCTTATCATCTGGCGCTCTGCCATCTCGACCTTTCGGAGATTTACCTCGAATTGAACTTGAGCGAAGAAGCGCGGGAAATGGCGCAGGAAGGTTTTTTGCGATTTGAAAAGCTGGGCATGGGTTATGAAGCGGCAAAAACGCTGGCCAACGAAGCGATCGCCTACGGCCAACAAGGGAAAACGGTTCACGCGCTCGAACGGTTCACCAAGGCCCGCGAAATGTTTGCGCGTGAAAAAAATCTGGTATGGCCCTGGCTTCTGGATCTCTACCAGAGTCTGCTGCTCTTCCATGAGGGACGCTACTTTGAGGCGCGAAGGTTGTGTATCGGCGCAGCCGGATTCTTCGATCAAACGTTGCTCTCCGGAAAGGCCGTTCTCGCGCATCTCCTTCTGGCGCGCATCGCGATGCAGGTCGGAGAGCCGGCCGCCGCGGAATCGGAGACGGAGGCTGCCGTCGCCAGGATTGAGCGCTTACAAGCGCCGGTGCTCGCTTACCAGGCGCACTTTCTCCGCGGACAGCTTGCCCAAGGACGAGGAGACCGTTCGGCGGCTCTCGCGGCATACGGGGAGGCGCGCAAAGCGCTTGAAACCCTGCGCAGCCGGCTGCACTCCGAAGAACTAAAGATCTCGTTCGTGAAAAACCGCCTTCAGGTGTACGAGGCGCTGGTGGATTTGCACCTGAGCGGAGAGACTGGAGAAGCCGCTGCTGCCGAGGCCTTCGCATGCATCGAAGCAGCAAAATCTCGCAGCATGACGGAAATGATTTTCCAGAGCGGCCAGAGCCTGCCCATGGGAGATACCGGCCAGAGTGAACTTGTGCGACGAATCCGTGACTTGCGCGAAGAACTGAACTGGTATTACCACCGCATCGAGTTGGAGCAGTTGCGCCCCGAAGAAAGCTCTTCCACGCGTCTGCAGCAGTTGCAGGAAAAGGCCGTCTCCCACGAAAACGAGCTTTTGCGAACACTGCGAGAATTGCCTGCGAGCGAACGCGAAAATGCCACACTCGAAGCTCCCGCAAATTTCTCGCTGGCACGGTTGCAATCCACGTTGCCCGGGGACGCGGCGCTGGTGGAATTCTATTCAACCGGGGATCGTCTCATAGCCGCGGTGATCACACGGGAAACGATCAAGATCACTGCTGTCAGCGTGGTTTCTCGCGTCATCCATTATCTGCATCTGCTCCGCTTCCAGCTTTCGAAATTTCGAATGGGATCCGCTTATGCTCACCGTTTTGAGCAGCCGTTGCTTTCAGCGACTCAGGGCCACTTGGAAGCGCTTTACGCGGAACTCATTGCTCCCCTCCGGGAGCAACTCAATGCCAAGCATCTGATCTTCGTGCCGCACGGCGCCCTGCACTTTCTTCCTTTCCATGCATTGCGAACAGGAGATGAATACCTCTGCGATGCCCACACAATTTCTTACGCGCCCAGCGCGACCGTCTTTGCCCTATGCCAGGAGAAAACTGGCAGTGACCTGCCAAACTCCCTCGTACTTGGAATTCCCGACGAGCGGGCTCCGCATATCCTGAATGAGGTGCAATCCGTCGCGGCGGTCTTGCCGCATCCCGAACTTTTCCTCGGCTCACAAGCGACCTCGCAGATTCTCCGCAAGCGCGGTTCAGCGAGCAGCCTTCTTCACATCGCAACACACGGCACCTATCGTCAGGATAATCCGATGTTTTCCGGAATCCGGCTGGGAGATGGCTACTTGAACTTGTACGACCTCTACCAGATTCGCTTGCCCGCCAAACTTGTGACCCTGAGCGGCTGCGCCACCGGCATGAACTTCGTTTCTGCGGGAGACGAGCTACTCGGCCTGCAGCGCGGCCTCTTTTGCGCTGGCGCGACCTCATTATTGCTCTCTCTGTGGGACGTCCACGACGAGAGCACTTCCGCGCTCATGCAGGAGTTCTACAAGCATTACATTCAAACTGGCGACATGGCCGGTGCACTGCAATCCGCTATGAAGCAGCTCCGCCAGCAGCATGCTCACCCGTATTTCTGGGCCCCCTTCGTGCTCGTCGGGAAACTGGCTGAAAATAAAGAAGTTAGCTAAATCTTCTCGCCCTATATTTTTCACCCCCTCCAGTTCCCTTATTCCATGAGAGCTGTACCGGCTCTCATCCGCTGGGGAGCGGAAGTTCAGAGAAAGGCTGATGGGGGGAACGACGATGAAGCACTTTACGACGGAGGAGTGGATCGATTTCGTGAACCAAGTGGCTTCTCAAGAACGGCGGGAAGCAATGCAAAAGCATTTGGGTAGCGGTTGCAAGAGGTGCATGGAAACAGTGTCACTATGGCAAAAAATTCGCAAAACGGCAGCCGCGGAGGCCAACTATCAGCCTCCTGCGACAGACGTTCGAATCGCCAAAGCAGCATTCTCTGCGGCTGGCCGAGGAAGGCAATTGAAGGAAAAGAGCGGCTTCGTCGAAGTGTTGTTCGACAGTTTTTTACAACCGATGGTGGCGGGGGCGCGTTCCAGCGGCCTGGGAACAAGACAAATGCTCTACCGTGCTGACCCCTACCAGATCGATATCCAGATTGAAGCCAAGCCGGATGGCAATCGCCTCATGGTGACGGGGCAGTTGTTGGACGTAAGTTCTCCGGGAATCGTCGGACGCGACGTGAATATTACGCTTTCGAATCACCGCGGCAATGTCGTTCACACCCTCACCAATCAGTTTGGCGAGTTCCGCAGCGAAATCGAAAATACTGGTGACCTGGAGCTTTCATTCCCCGGCCAGACCGATAAACCTATCGTGATTTCGCTCCGGAATGCTCTGGGATACTTGCCTGGGAGCAAAGTGTGACGGGCGCCCGACACATCGAAATTTTCAGGTATTTGCCTGATGGTACCAGCGTACCAAAGGCGGATAGTCCGGATGGTTATGACGGACATCACATTCGTACCATTGGCCCAAAAGGGAAAATCCGCAAGACTTGGCGGGTATCCCTTTGTGCCGAAGGCGGAGTGAACTTGAAGCAGGAGTCCCCCGGAAGGGATGTATTCTATGAAACGTAGCTTGCTCGTTTTTGTCGTCCTGATTGTCATCGCCACGGCCGGCGTTCAGCCCGCCGCGGCCCAGAACCGCTATATCGTTCAGACCACGGGCGGATTAACATCCGTCCTGAATTTGTGTTTGTCGGCTGGATGCCAGGTTCAAGGCTCGCTGGACGGCTCCCTCGGCCAGACCTACTTGGTGACCTCGTCCGGCAATCTGATAACGAACATTTTGAATGGCGCACTCGGTTTCCTCGAGTCTCTCCTCGGCATCCAGAGCGTCGAGGCCGATAATCTCCTGCCCATCCCTCTAAAGCCCATTAGCAGCATCCCTTCGGGATTGAACGATCAAACGCCTGTCAATTATTACGGCACGGTCGTCTGGCACGGCTACGTCGCCCAGCCTGCCGCGCACATCATCCGCCTCAAGGATGCACAAAATGGATTTGGTATCAGCGGCGCAGGCATAGTAGCAACGATTGACACTGGCGTGGATACCTCCCACTTGGTTCTCCAACCGGTCCTCCTTCCTGGCTACGACTTCACCCGGAATCAGCCCGGCGCTTCTGAATGGTTGGACATTCCGACCTTGCAGGACAACATTGCTGACAATTCCACAAATCAGGGTCCCGTGGTCGTGCAGCAATCCAGTGCCGCCATTCTCGATCAATCTTCCGCGGCAATTCTGGATGGCGGGCCTTATTCCGCGTTCGGCCACGGCACGATGACGGCCGGGGTCGTCCACTTGGTCGCCCCTAAGGCCATGATCCTGCCCTGCAGGGCATTCACATCGAATGGCACTGGGTATCTTTCCAACATCGTCGCGTGCTTATATTGGGTCGTGCAGCATAAAGCCAATGTTGTGAATATGAGTTTTGACGTGTCCACCCCATCCCCCGCGTTGAGCAAGGCAGTTTCCTACGCCAACAAGAACGGCGTAGTTCTGTTTGCCGCGGCCGGCAATGAGAGCACCAGCGGTCCGGTTTATCCCGCCGCGCTCAATGGAAACGTGATGGGCGTTGCTTCGACCACGGACTGGGACACCCGCTCGTCCTTCTCCAACTACGGCAACACTGACGTTTGGATCGCTGCGCCGGGTGAGTACGTCATCACCACCTTCCCGGGAAACACCTACGCCAGCGCTTCCGGGACTTCCTTCAGCTCTCCGATGGGCGCGGGAAGTGCGGCGCTGATGTTGAGCGCCAAGCAGCCGCTCAACCAGTCGCAGGCCTCCAGCGCGCTGTCTCACGCGATCAAACTTACGCCAGACCTCCACAACGGCCGCCTCGACGTTTACCAGGCGGTTTCCGCCTGGGTGAACAGCAGCTCTGGCTCAGGCTCCGGTTCGTGCCTTTTGCTCTGCTGGTAATTACCATGCCGGACGAGCGCACAGCGCTGCTCGGCGCAGCATCCCATTCATCGTTGACGTCAGACTCCCTACGCGTCAAACAAGTCGAAGAGCAGGTCACCGCGCTACGCAGCTCGGTGATCTGTGCCTTTAATCAGCTTCTGGACCTGAAAGATCTCAACACCGGTGTTCACAGCACGCGCCTCGCCGAATGGGGCATGCGCGTCGGACAGGAGCTCGGCCTGGAAGAATCGGAACTGCAAAACCTGGAAGTTGCCGCGCTCCTCCACGATATCGGCAAAGTCGGTGTTCCAGACGCTATCTTGAAGAAACCTGCACGCCTGGACGCCGATGAATACGCCCTGATGAAAAAGCATCCGGAATACGGATGGGCTGTGCTCCGCATGCTGCCCGGATTCGAACGCGCCGCGCTGGACATTCTTCACCACCACGAGAATTTCGACGGGACCGGCTATCCAGCGGGATTAAGAGAACTGGAGATTCCCGTGGTCTCTCGAATCGTCTCGGTGATCGATGCCTTCGATGCCATGGTTTCCTCGCGTCCTTATCGCGTCGGCCTTCCTCACCAGGAGGCCGTTCGCCGGCTCATCGAATCCAGCGGCACGCAGTTTGATCCCGCTGTCGTGCAATGC
>WNFI01076899.1_pt1 | contig 25321 bp, 24 predicted proteins | sample 5400471 | NCBI WGS metagenome assembly WNFI01 (sample SAMN13153348, study PRJNA577476) | soil metagenome | isolation source: 100 cm saprolite on Douglas fir-dominated hillslope | place: USA:California | collected 2013-09-17 | reverse complement strand
GTCATCCAGGACCCGAACATCCTGATCAACGTGGTTTCCCGCCGCGTGAAGCAGCTCCGCCGCGGCAGCCGTCCGCTCGTCGAGTCGCTCGAGAAGCTGAGCCCCGAGGACATCGCCCTGCGCGAGGTCATCGAGGGCAAGATCAGCTACGAGCTGCATACGGCCTGAGCCGGGTTTCCCGGCCAACTCCCGGTTTCCGCGAAGCGAGGCCCCGGCCTCGCTTCTTTTGTTTGCCGCCCCGCGCCGTCCGGCGCATCACTGCCTTCCGCCCATGGCCGCCAAGCCGTCAGACTCCGCCCGCTACACCGAGCTTCGCAATTCGAAGGCTCTGCGGGACTATTTCATCCACGACAAGTTCGAGGCGGGCATCAAGCTCGCGGGCACCGAGGTGAAGTCCATCCGCGCCGGCAAGGCGCAGATCACCGACGCCTTCGCCCGGGTGGAGAAGGGCGGCGTGTGGCTTTACGGCGCCTACATCCAGGAATACTCGCACGGCGGCCCCGGCCAGCACGCCCCGCGCCGCGTGCGGCTGCTGCTCCTGCACGACACCGAGATCCGCAAGCTGTCGTCCGCCGTCGAGACCGGCGGCAAGACCATCGTCGCCCTCCGCATGTATTTCAAGCAGGCGCTGGTGAAGGTCGAGATCGCCACCGCTTCCGGCAAAAAGCAGTTCGACAAGCGGGCCGACGTCAAAAAGCGTGAGCAGCAGCTGGAGGCCCGCCGGGCGCTCAAGCACCACCGATGAAAAGAAAACTTCCTCACCGCGTCACCGTCCGCGTGCCGGGCAGTACCTCGAACTGCGGGGCGGGCTTCGACACGCTCGGGCTCGCGCTGAACATCTACAACGACATCACGCTGACCCGCGGCGACTGGCGCGGCGCGCAGGCGGCGACGCAAGCCGAGGCCGCCGGGCTCGACATGGCGGACGAGGCATCGCGGCTGTTCTTCGTGCGCGCCGGGGTGGAGGAGTTCGGTTTTGAACTGAGCATCACCGGCGAAGTGCCCATCTCGCGCGGCCTCGGCTCCAGCGTTACGCTGCGGGCCGGCGTGGTCGCGGGCCTCAACGAGCTGGCCGGCGCCCACCTGGACAAGGACGACCTGTGCAGCCTGGTGACGCAGCTCGAGGGCCACCCGGACAACGCGACGCCGGCCGTCATCGGCGGCTTTTGCGTGGCGCGCTGCGACCCGCACACCGGCGAATTGCTCGGCGTGTTCCGCAAGCCCATCGGCCGCGACCTGTGCTTCGTCGTTGTTTCGCCCGACCAGGAGCTGGAGACCAAGAAGGCCCGCGGCATCCTGCCGAAGGAGATTCCCTATTTTGACGCGATCAAGAGCGTGAACAGCGCCGCCTACGTGGTGGCGGCCTTTGTCTCGGGGGAGTACGACCGGCTGCGCGACGCGGTGTGCGATTTTCTGCACGAGCCCTACCGGCTCCCGCTCATCCCCGGGGCGAAGTCGGCCATCGAGGCCGGCGTGAAGGCGGGCGCGCTGACCGGCTGGCTGAGCGGCAGCGGATCGAGCGTGCTCTGCGTGGCACGGCCGCGGCTGGCGGCGAGGGTGGGGCGGGCGATGGCGGGGGCGTTCACCGCCCACCGGCTGCCCGCGACGATCCATCTGCTGCGGGCCGACAATTCAGGCCTTCGCGTCCTTAAACGGGTTTCGTGAGGAGATGATCTTCGGCGGATTGGAGTCGGGCCAGTATTTCACGACTTCATCGGCCAGCACCGTCCACTTGAAAGGTTTCCGCACGATGGCCTTCAGCGACGGCACGGCGGCCAGCTCGCGGTCGGTGAAGGTCATGTTGTAGGCGGTGATCATCACGACCGGAATGGTCGGGTTGATCTTCTGCACGGCGGCGATGAACTGCAGGCCGTTCATGTCCGGCATCTGGAAGTCGGTGATGATGATGCCGACGTTCAGGCTGGGCAGGGCGCGCAGCGCGTCGGCTGGCTTGGTGTAGCCGTGTACGGGACACAGGAGGTGATCGCCCAGCAATTGCTGCAGCAGATCGATGTAGGAGAACTCATCGTCGACGAGGACGACGATTTTGCCTCCCGTTGAGGGCGGAGATTTTGGCATGGTTCAGGTTTGGCCGCGGCCCGACGGCAAGGGCTTTTCTAGAGGAAAACGGCTTGCCGTAAAGCCGATTAAGTCTTCCAACCCCGCATGCTGCACGTCGTGCTCTTCCAGCCGCAGATCCCGCAAAACACCGGCAATATCGGCCGGATGTGCGCCGTCACGCGCACCCGGCTGCACCTGGTCCACCCGCTCGGTTTCGCGGTGACCGACCGGAATCTCAAGCGCGCCGGCATGGATTACTGGCACACGCTCGACGTGCACCACCACGCCGACTGGGCGGCGTTCAAGGCCAGCGCGGCCGCGCCGCGGCGGTTGTGGCTGTTCACGACGCATGCCACGCAAAGCTTCTGGGCTGTGCGCTATGCCGACGGCGACGGGCTGGTGTTCGGCAACGAGGAGGCGGGGGCGCCCGACTGGCTGCATGCGGAACTCGGCGAACCGCAACGAGTGAAAATCCCGCACGCCAACGCCGGGCTTCGCTCGCTCAATCTCTCCACCGCCGCCGGCATCGCGACCTACGAGGCGCTCCGGCAGGTGGGCTGGCCACCCGCTTGAAGGCCGGTTGGGCAGCCCGGCCAATTGGATGGCGATGGGAGGTCCTTATTTTGCCGGCGGAGCCAGTTGCTTGTTCAGCCATTTTTTCGGCAGGTCCACATTGAAGTAGAGGACACCCTCCCGGCCGGACTCGGTGTCCTTGACCTGCATCACGTCGAATTCACTGCCGTCATGCTCGACGAGTGACTGGTTGGTCGATTCCAACCGCAGGATCCGCAGCACGGTATACTCCTCGTCCACGCTGATGACCTGGAAAGCGGTGGCGTAATCATGCCCGGTGCCGCTGCGCAGGATCGAATCCACCAGGCTCATCCACTGCTCCCGGACCTTGTCGGCGTTGTCGGCGTCGCCCGAGGTCCGGTAAGCGGTGGCGAGGATGATCAGCAGGTCGATGTTGTATCTGGACAGGGCCAGCCCCTTTTGGGCCTCGGCGATGGCCTCGGGGAACTTGTCCTTGCCCAGAAAATCAAAGGCCGCCTTTCGGATGGTGCTGATTTTTGAATTGTACGGGTCATACTCCGCCGAGGCGGTATAGGCCAGGCGCTGCTCCGTCGCTTTTTTGGCCCGCGCATCGCGCTCCGCGGTCGAGGAGGGAGGGTTGACTTGGGCGCGCAAGGGAACCGACAGGAGCATCGACGTCAGAAGAAACCAACGGAGGAATGTTTTCATGGTGGGAGGCGGTTAAGACTGGTCGACGCGCGGGATCGCGCTGATGAGGGTGCGGGTGTAAGGGTGTTGCGGGCGCTCCATGATGTCGAGGGCGGGACCGAGCTCGACGATCCTGCCCTGATACATGACCGCGATGCGGTCGGAGATGTGCTTCACCACCGACAGGTCGTGGGCGATGAAGATCATCGTGAGGTTCATCTTCCGGACCAGGCCGGCCAGCAGGTTGAGGATCTGCGCCTGGATGGAGACATCGAGCGCGGACACAGGCTCGTCGGCGATGATGACCTTGGGCTGCAGCGCGAGGGCGCGGGCGATGGCGATGCGCTGCCGCTGTCCGCCGGAGAACTCGTGCGGATATTTCTGCATGAAGCGCGGCGCGAGCCCCACCTGCTCCATCAGTTCGGCCACGCGCGCCGGCACCCGGTCGGGCGGCACGACGCCATGGACCAGCAGCGGCTCGGCCAGCGCCGCAAAGACGGTCATGCGCGGGTTGAGCGAGGCGAACGGATCCTGGAAAACCATCTGCAGGTCGCGACGGGCCGCGAGCATCCCGGCCGCGGAGGCGGCGGTGAGGTTCCGGCCCTCGAGCATAACCGTGCCGGCGGTGGTGGGCACGAGCTGCAGGATGGTGCGGGCGAGAGTGGACTTGCCGCTGCCGGATTCGCCGACGAGCCCGAGCACCTCGCCGCGCTGCAGGTCAAGCGTCACGCCGTCCACGGCCTTCACCGTGCCGGTCTGCTTTTTGAACAGAAAGCCCGACTCGACGGAGAAATGGGTCTTGACGTCGCGGAGCTGGAGGATGGGGGAAGACATCAGAGGGCCACCACGAAATACACCAAAGACACGAAAATAGGATGAGGCATTTGGTTTTGCGTGTTTCGTGGGGCGTTGGGCTTCGACAGATCGGGCGGCATACCCGGGATGGTGTAGAGTTCGCGGCCCTTGGGCTGCAGCGAGGGGATGGAGTGTTGCAGCGCCTTGGTGTAGGGGTGGCGCGGCGACTTGAACAGCGTGCGCACGTCGGCGGTTTCCACGATGCGGCCGGCATACATCACCTGCACCCGGTCGCACAGGCCAGACACGACGGCGAGGTCGTGGGTGACAAAGATGACCGCCATGCCCAGGTCGCGCTGGAGTTTCCTGAGCAGCTCGAGGATCTGGGCCTGCACCGTGACGTCGAGCGCGGTGGTCGGCTCGTCGGCGATGAGGATGTCGGGCTTGGTGATGAGCGCCATGGCGATCATGACGCGCTGGCGCATGCCGCCGGAGAATTCGTGTGGGTAGCCATGGAAGCGCTGCGCCGCGTCCTGGATGCCGACGGCCTCCAGCATGGCCAGGCCGCGCGCGAGGGCGTCGGCCTTGGAAATCTTTTCGTGGATGAGCAGGGGCTCGATGAGCTGTTCCGAGATGCGCAGGTAGGGGTTCAGCGAGGTCATCGGGTCCTGGAAAATCATCGCGATGCGCTTGCCGCGAATACGGCGCGCCTGGGCGGGTGAGCTGTGCAGCAGGTCGATGCCGTCGAACATGGCCGTGCCGCTCTCGATCCGGCCGGGCGGCGTGGGCACGAGGCCCATCAACGAATAGCAGGTGACGGACTTGCCCGAACCGGACTCGCCGACGAGCCCGAGCGTCTCTCCTTGCTCGAGGGTGAAGCTGACGCCGTCCACCGCGCGGTAGACCCCGCTGCGGGTGTGAAAGTAAGTGCGAAGGTCGGTGACTTCGAGCAGTGGCATGGCGCGCTAGAGCGAGGCTGGGAACCGGCCCGCGTGCGGCAACGACAAACTAAAGACCGCCGGCTTCCCATCAACCGGCCGCGACCAGCTTCTGCCACGCGCCGATGACCGTATCCGGGGTGATGGAGGCCAGGTCGGCCTCCGGATCCACCGAGTCGGGGAAAAGAATTTTCACCGGCGCCGAGGTGGCTTGGGGCGCATACATGTCCGCCGCGCGGTGCTGATGCCGGGTGAAAAGCACGACGAGCGGACAGCCCATGGCGGCCGCACCATGGGCCGGGCCGGTGTTGACGCTGATCATGCTGTGGGCGCGGGTTTGCATCGTGAGGAGCCGGGGAATCGGCAGGTCGTCGGTCGCGATCACGACGCCATCGCGGCCCTCCGGCAGTTGCGCCACGATATCCTCGGCGAGCGGCCGCTCGGCCGGCGAGCCGCAGAGAATTACGCGGGAGGCGGGCAGATGCCGGCGCACCCCGGCGATGAGCTGCGCCCAATGTGACTCGGGCCAGTAATCGACATTGCTGCTCCGGGTCCGGTTGCCGCCTTTCATCGTCTTTTTGTTGCCCGGCTGGAGCAGCACGAGCGGGGCGCCGGCGAGCCCTTTGGCGGAAAGCCACGCCTGACAATCGCGCTGGTCCGCCTCGGTCAATGCGGGGCGCGCGTCGGGGGCGAAGGCGGGATCGACCGGGAAGTCAGACGAGCCGCGAAAGGCCGCCGGGGTTTCGCGGGCCAGACGCAGTGCGTGATGCATGATGCTTTCCCCGGGATGGCGGGACAGGTCGCGCAGGGAGCAGATCCATTCGGGCTTGACACCGCCGCGTCGCAGCAGCCAGTGGGCCTTCTCGTCGGGCTCGAAAACATAAACCGGGCCGGGCGGGCGTTTCTTCAGCCAGGCGACGAGCTCCCATTGGCTGCGGTTGAACCAATAAGGTGTACGCCGGCTCGTGAGCAATTGCACCGGACCGCACGCGGGCACGCGTTGCATCAACGGCGTTGTCCACCGGCCCGAGGAGACCAGGTCGCAGGGGCGGCCATAGCGCCGGTGCAGGACCTTGAGCATGGGGATCAGCAACAGCATGTCGCCAAAAGCGCCGAACCGGACGACGAGCGGGGTGAGAGGGTCGGGCGTGGGCATTGTCGGTGGGAAATCAGCGGCGGGCCGCGAGAGCGGGCAGGTGGCGGTCCACCGCGGTTTGGACCTCGGCGACGGGGAGGCGCAGCAACGGGCGCGGGCCGGAGAGATCGTCGGGCCGGAGAATCGTGTGCCGGGTGTCCCACGGGTGCCAGCGCCACGGTTCGAGCGGGCCGAAGAGCGCGACCACCGGCACATGGAAGGACGCGGCGATATGCAGCAGGCCCGTGTCGATGCCGACGGCGAGGTCCATTCGCTTGAACAGTGAGTTCGATTCGCTGATCGAGAGCCGCTTGCTCCAGTCAATCCAGTCGCGCGCCAGCGGCGCGGGCAGCGCGGCGCGGATTTCCTCATAGTAGCCGGCGAGCCCGGGCGAGTCGCAGAGATGGATTTCGCAGCCGCGCTCATTGACGAGCCACGCGATGAGCTGCGCGAAACGATCGGGGGCCCAGTCCTTGGCGGGCACGATGGACTTGGCGCAGACGAAGACCCGCGGACGGCTGCCCGCCGGCAGGGCGGCGGCGACCCGTTGGTCCGTCGCCGGGTCGGTCCAGTTTTCGTTGTGGGTGTCGGTGACCGGGATCCCCTCGGCGCGAAGAACATCAAGAAAGCACTCGACCTCGTGCTTGTCGGCGTAGGGCGTGCTGTGCTGGAGGAGCCAGCCGCGGCCTTCGGTGGCGAAGCCGGCGCGATGGGGGATGCCGGCGAGCAGCGGCAAGATGGCGCTGGAGAACGAGCGGCGCAGGATGTAGCAGCGGTCGTAGTGACGGGCGCGGAGAAATTTCGCCGCGCCGGGAAGGCTGGTGGGGAATGGGGCGGCGCGTTTTTTTTCACCCTTCAGTCGCGGGGCATAGAAGAGCAGCTCGTCCTTGTAAGGACAGTGGGCGAGGGTGTCGCCGGAGACCGGCTCGGCGAGGACGTCGATCTTCGCCGTCGGAAAGGCGCGCCGCAGATTGCGGAGGAAGGGAATGGCCAGGACCGTGTCGCCGATGAAGCGGTAGCGGATGACAAGGATGCGCAGCGGGCGTGGGTCGGGATACCCCATGGCTTAGTAAACCTCGGGGTGGCCGGGGCCGCGAGCCTTGAAGCGCCGGTGCACCCAGAAGTATTGCTCCGGGGCGAGGCGCACGTGTTTTTCGATGAGCTGGTTGATGCGGATGGCGTCGGCCGCGGCGTCGGCCGTCGGGAAGTTTTCCAGCGGGGGCAGGATGGTCAGGGTGTAGGAGTGGTCGGGCTCGCGCACGGCGAAGAACGGCACGACGGCGGCACCGGTCATTTCGGCGATCTTGCTCGTGGCGGTGTTGGTGATCGCCGGCACGTCGAAGAAGGGGAGGATCTCGGAGGACTTGGTGCGCTTGCCCTGGTCGGGCGCATACCAGATGGCGCTGTTGCCCCGGAGGGCGCGGACGAGCCCGCGCAGGTCGTCAAAATGGACGGCCGGCGACATGTGCCGGGCGCGCTGGCCGCGCATCAGATGGGCGACCACGGGATTGTTGGGGTCGCGGTAGAGCCCGCCCATGGCGTGCGACTCGGACATAAACCGGCCGCCGATTTCCAGTGTGGTGAAGTGGGCCGTGAGCAGCAGCGCGCCATTGCCTTTCGCGAGGGCGGCGTTCAGGTGTTCGAGGCCGACGACCCGATGCCGGGGCAGGTCCACGGGTTTCGCCCACCAGCCGGCGCAGAGTTCGAAAAGCCCGAGGGCCAGGGAGTCGTAGTGGGCGCGGGCCAGCGTATGGATTTCCTTTTCTGATTTCTCCGGGAAGCAGAGGCGCAGGTTGGTGAAGACCACGCGGCGGCGGATGCGGATGAAGTGGAACACAAACCAGGCGATGCCGCGCGCGAGCAAGCGTTTCTCCGGCCACGGCAGTCGGTCGAGCAGCCGGAAAATCCCGAGGCCCAGCCAGGTCGGCCAGTATTGCGGCAGCCAGAGGCGGGATTGCTCGCTGGCGCGGCTCATGCGGAGCCGGACTTGGGCGCGTGGCGGTAAAGCTGCGGGTTCAGCGCCGGGTCGTTATACATCTTGAACTGGTAATAGACGGAGAAGGTGCGGCGCTTCGCCGCGACGTCGGCCAGCAGCTCGCCGAGGCAGGCCGTGAGGTCGGCGCGTTGCTGGCGGATGCGCGTGGCGGCGGATGGAGCGCGGCGACGACGGCCTTGTCCATCTCCTCGGCAAAGTTGTTCCGCTCCTGGTTGAAGCGGTCGATGTTGCGCTTGGCCTGGTAGACGCGCTCGAAGCCGAGGTCGTCGCGGCGGGCGACATCCTCCTCGTGCCAGAGCGAGAAATTGCGCAGGTGGTTTTCCTCGAGCAGCCGGAAGAAGCCGTCGCCGCCGGCGGCAGGCGCGGCCTGGTGCCAGCGGGCGGTGAGCTCGGTCTGGCGGTCGGCGATTTTCCGGGCGTCGAATATCATGGGTGGCAGGCAAATTGAGTTGGACAAAACAGGGCCGGACACAAGCCTGCGGATTGCGCGCGATGCAAAGCCTCCTCGTCATCAAGCCGTCCTCCCTCGGGGACATCGTGCACGCCCTGCAGGTGGTGCAGACGCTGGCGAAGGAGCGGCCGGAGTGCCGGATCAGCTGGGTGGTGCGCGAGCGGTTCGCGGGGCTGGTGCAGGCGGCGCCGTTTGTGCACGAGGTCATCATTTTCCGCCGGCGGGACGGCTGGCGGGCGTTTTGGCGGTTGCTGCGGCAGCTCCGCGCGCGGCGGTTCGACGCGGTATGGGACATGCAGGGGCTGCTGCGCTCCGGCCTGATGACGGCGGCGGCGCGGGCGCCGGTCAAATGGGGCCGGCCCGACGCGCGGGAAGGCGCGGGTTTTTTCTACAACCGGCGGGTGAACCGGCCGGAGGGCCCGGGCCCGCATCACGCTTTGGAAATCCTCCAGCCTTTCCTGCGGGCGGACGGGGTGACACCGCGGCTGGACTTTCCCCTGGTCCTGCGCGCCGGCGAGGCCCACCCGTGGCGAGGTTTCTTCACCGGTGACCCGCGCAGCACCTTCCTGATTTTCACCGACAGCCGCGGGGTGGAGAAGGAGTGGCCGCGCTTCGACGAGCTGACGGCGCTGATTTTCCGCTCCATTCCGGACAGCCGGATCGCCTGGTGCGCGGGTCAGCCGGACCAGCCCGAGGTGGCCGTGCCGGCCGGGCGGTTCCTGAACCTTACGGGTTGCCCCATGGACCAGATGATCGCCTTGGTGCGCCAGCCGGCGACCTTCATCGGCAACGACAGCGGGCCAATGCACCTGTCGGCGGCGTCGGGCAACCGTGTGCTCGCCATCTTCGGGCCGACCTCGCCCCGCCGGTTCGGGCCGTTTCCGCTGGAGGCCCGGAAGCATGGTCGCTTTGACGACCGCGGCAAATTCCGGGTAAATCCGGCCGGAGAACCAGCGCGCCCCGCCGGTTCACGTTTGCGTTTAATTGCCTGCCGGCAACCTTGGGAACGCCCCGCGGAAATCGCGGTCTCGTTCTCCCGCCATGCCGGAAATGCTCATCATCAAGCCCTCGGCGCTCCGTGACATCGTGCACGGGCTGCAGGTCGCCGCGTCCATCAAGGCGCAGCGGCCCGAGTGGCGCATATCCTGGATCGTGCGCGACATCTTTTCGCCGCTGGTGCGCTCGTGCGCGGCGGTGGACCAGGCCTATGTGTTCCGACGCCACGAGGGCGCGCGCGGCTTCCTGACGATGATGCGCGAGGTGCGGAAAAAGGAATTCGACCTCGTGCTCGACTTCCAGGGCCTGCTCCGCACCGGGCTCATGACCAAGTGGGCGCGCGGCAAGCGCAAGGTCGGCCGCAGCGACGCGCGCGAGGGCGCGGGGCTTTTCTACGGCGAAAAAATCCCGCTGCCGCCCGGCGGCAACCAGAGCCACGTGCTGGACATCCTGCTGCAATTTTGCACGACGGTCGGCGCCGAACCGCGGCTGGCCGGGCCGCTGCGCTTCCGCGAGCTCGAGCGGCTCAACCTGAGTTTTATGGAGCCGCGCAAGGGCCTGCGGCCGGTGCTGATCTTCCCCGACAGCGGCCAGAGCAACAAGAAGTGGAACGGCTTCGCCCAGCTCACCGCGCAGTTGATCCGCGAGGCCGGGCGCAAGGTCGTGTGGGCGGGCAGCAATTACCTGCCGTGCAAGGAGTCGTTCCCCGACGGCACCTTCCTCAACCTCACGGGCAACACCAGCCTGACCTCGCTGCCGGCGCTGCTGGCCAAGGCGGACTGGGTGATATCGAACGACAGCGGGCCGATGCACCTGTCCGCCGCGATGGGTTTCAAGACCATCGGGCTCTTCGGGCCCACCGACCCGCGGCAATACGGGCCTTATCCGCTCAAAAGCCCGACCAACTACTCCATCCAGGCGCCGCTCGGCGACCTCCGGTTGCTGTCAGCCAAGGAAGTCTTTCATCTCTTTCACCGCATCGAAGCCGCGCTGCACAAGGCGCAGGTGCGCGCGGTGGTCACCTCCAGCCGCTGAACCTGCCGCGGGGAAACCCGCCGGTGGCGGATAAAATGGTTGTTCAATGGGCGGGATATCCCTTCAACGTAACCCGTCATGCTCGACCCCAAAATCCTCCGGGAATCGCCCGCCATCCTGCGCGCGGCCATCGCCAAGAAGCACCTCGCGGTTGACCTCGACGGCGTGCTGGCGCTGGACACGGCGTGGCGCGCGCTGCTGACCGAGGTGGAGGGTTTGCGGGCCAGGCAAAAGGCGGCGAACAACGAGATGGCCGCGCTGAAGAAAGGCTCGGCGGAATTCTCGACCAAGGTGCAGGAGATGAAGGCGGTCTCGGCCGAGGTAAAAGCGAAGGAGGAGGGGCTGAAGTCGCTCGAGGAGAAATGGCACACGGCCATGCTCACGCTGCCCAACATTCCCCACACCACCGTCCCGGACGGCAAGACACCCGAGCAGAACAAAGTGCACGCGACCCACGGCTCAGTGGACGCGGCATCGAAGCACGCGACCCCGCACTGGGAGATTCCCGGCTTCAGCAACCTGATCGACTTTGCCCGCGGAGCGAAAGTGACGGGCGCGGGCTTCCCGTTCTTCATCGGCGACGGCGCCAAGCTCGTGCGCGCGTTGCTGCAGTTTTTTTTGGATGAGGACGTGAAGGCGGGCTACACCGAGGTCAGCCCGCCAATCTTCGTCAACGCGGCCAGCGCCACCGCCACCGGCCAGCTGCCCGACAAGGAGGGGCAGATGTATGAGACCACGCCCGACCGGCTCTATGCCGTGCCGACGGCCGAGGTGCCGCTGACCAATTTTTTCCGCGACGAGATCCTCGACGAGGACGCGCTGCCGGTCTGCCGCTGCGCCTACACCCCGTGCTTCCGCCGCGAGGCGGGCAGCTACGGCAAGGACGTGCGCGGGCTCAACCGCGTGCACCAGTTTGACAAGGTCGAGCTGCTCAAGTGGGTGCATCCGTCGGCCAGCTATGACGAGCTGGAGAAGCTGCGCGCCGATGCCGAGCGGCTGCTGCAGAAGCTGGAGCTGCCGTATCGCGTGCTGCTGATGTGCGGCGGCGACCTCGGCTTCGCCCAGTCGAAAAAATACGACCTCGAGGTCTGGGCGGCCGGCCAGAAGCGCTGGCTCGAAGTGTCGAGTTGCTCCAATTTCGAGGCGTTCCAGGCCCGCCGGGCGCAGATCCGTTTCCGCAGCAAGGAAACCGGCAAGCCCGAGCTGGTGCACACGCTCAACGGCTCGGGTCTCGCCGTGCCGCGCGTGCTGGCCGCGCTGCTGGAAAACAACCTGCAGGCCGACGGCCGGGTGAAGATTCCCGCTGCGCTCGTGTCGTATTTCGGCAAGGAATATCTGAGTTTCAAGTGACCTCTTTTGTGGGAGCCTGCTTGCAGGCGATTTGAACCCACCATCGCCTGCAAGCAGGCTCCTACAACAATGACACGCCAGGGAAAATCCAAGCCTGACTGGTCCGCCAAGGTCGCGCGGGTGGGGGAGGCACTGCCACCCGCCCGGTTGCATCCAGCGGTGCTGCGCTGGGTGGAGAAAAAGTCCGGGCGGGGCGCTTGGACCGTCGCATTTTCCGGCGGGGCGGATTCTCTGGCCCTGCTGCACTTGTTGTGGGCGCACTGGCCCAGGCAGAGGGGAAAACTGCTGGCTTTGCATTTCAACCACCGACTGCGCGGGCGCGAGTCCACGGCCGACGAGAAATTCTGCCGGAGCGTCTGCACCGCGCTGGGTGTGCGGCTGCGGGTGGGGCGGTGGCGCGGAGCCCGCCAAGGTGCCAGCGAGGCTGAGGCTCGCGCCGCCCGGCACCTCTTTTTCGCCGAGGAAATGAAACGGCGGCGCAGCCGCGTACTCTGGCTGGCGCACCAGCAGGACGACATCGCCGAGAGCATGCTGATGCGGCTCGCGCGCGGCAGCGGCACGGGCGGGCTTGCCGCGCCGCGTCCGGTACTGGTGCTCGGCGATGGCCGCACGCATCTGCGTCCGTTGCTGACGCTCAAGAAGGCCGAGCTGGTGAATACGTTGCGCCGGGCCGGGATCAAGTGGCGCGAGGATTCTTCGAACGCGGGTGGGGATTATTTTCGCAACCGGATCCGCGGCCGGGTGCTGCCGGCCTGGATCAAGGCGGCGGGGCGGGACGCACTGGCCGGCGCGGCGTTGTCGCGCGAACGCCTGGAGGAGGACGAGCAGGCATTGGAAGCATGGGTGGATGAGCTCGCCCCACTCGACCGCACCAAGCGGCTGAATCTCCGGGCGCTGGCCGGGATGCCGCGGGCCGTCACCCGGCGGGCGTTGCATCGCTGGCTGCTGGCGCAGAAACAGCCGAGCAACCTTTCTAGACAGGGATTCGAGGTTCTGCTGGCGGTGGTGGAACGTGGCTGGCCGACGCGTTTCAGCCTCGGGACGCGCGGATTTGGGGTCATCGGGTCGGGCAAGTTGTCGTTCAGGAAAGGGTAGCGGATTCAGATATTGGGACATTATTGAACGCCGCCCCTGCCCGGGCGGCGTCCCACTCTCATTGAATTCACGGCAAGTCGGGGAAAATTTGGCAGAAATTCCTCCCGCCGTTCGTTTGACTTATCCGGGGGAACCTTCACCTTCCCCGGCTACTCTAACCACCCATGTCCGACTCCAACGACAACAACAAGCGCCGGCCGCTGAAGAACATACCCCCTGATGGATTTCCCGTTAAGACCGGCCTGGTCTGGGTCGTCATCATCGGCGCCATCGTGGCGTTGTTTCTGCTCAGCCCCACCCGGGCCCCGCAGCCCGCCACGCTCAAGATCCAGCAGGTGGTCGAGATGGCCGAGCAGGGGCAGATTGCCAGTGGCACGATCCGCCGTGATGCGACGGGCGGCAAGGACTGGTCCGAATTGACGGGCGAAATCAAAGGTGAGCCGGCCCTTAAGAACGAGGCCGGCCTGACCACCAAGTTATTTGTCGCCACCGGCTTTTTGACCGACTCAATGCTGGAGCGCCTGGTAAAAACCCAGGCCTTTGTGGACCGGCCCGCGACGACAGTGATGACGCAGCTGCTGCTGCAGATCCTGCCCTTCGTGTTTGTCATCGGCCTGCTTTATTTCCTTTTCGTCCGCCAGCTCCGCCAGGCCGGCAAGGGTGCGCTGAGCTTCGGCAAGAGCCGCGCCAAGCTGCTCACCCGCGACAAGGACCGCGCGACCTTTGCCGACGTCGCCGGCTGCGACGAGGCCAAGGAGGAGGTCAGCGAGGTGGTCGAATTCCTGAAGGACCCGAAGAAATTCCAGAAGATCGGCGGCCGCATCCCGAAGGGCATCCTGATGGTCGGCCCCCCGGGCACGGGCAAGACCCTCCTCGCGAAGGCCATCGCCGGCGAGGCCGACGTGCCGTTCTTCTCCATCAGCGGCTCGGACTTCGTCGAGATGTTTGTCGGCGTCGGCGCCAGCCGCGTGCGCGACATGTTCGAACAGGGCCGCAAGAACGCGCCCTGCCTGATCTTCATCGACGAAATCGACGCGGTCGGCCGCCAGCGCGGCGCCGGCCTCGGCGGCGGCAACGACGAGCGCGAGCAGACCCTCAATTCGCTGCTGGTCGAGATGGACGGCTTCGACACGCAGGAGGGCGTCATCATCATCGCCGCGACCAACCGGCCGGACGTGCTCGACAGCGCGTTGCTGCGCCCCGGCCGCTTCGACCGCCAGGTTTACATCGACCTGCCCGACATCATCGGCCGCGAGCAGATTCTCCGCGTCCACGCCCGCAAGATCACCCTCTCCGACGACGTGAACCTCGCCATCATCGCCCGCGGCACGCCCGGCCTGTCCGGCGCCGAGCTGGCCAACCTGCTGAACGAGTCCGCCCTGCTGGCGGCCCGCCGGAACAAGAAGAAGGTGGAGATGACCGACATCGACGAGGCGCGCGACAAGGTGCTGTGGGGCCGCGAGCGCCGCCGCGTGATGGACGATGCCGAGAAGCGGCTCGTCGCCTGGCACGAGGCCGGCCACGCGATCGTGCAGGCCGTGCTCGATGACGGCACCATGCCGGTGCACAAGGTCACCATCATCCCCCGCGGCCAGAGTCTCGGCAGCACGACCTACCTGCCCACCAAAGATATCCTGACCCAGCCGCGCAAGAAGCTGCTCAACCAGATTGCGATGGCGATGGGCGGGCGCATCGCCGAGGAAACGGTCACGGGCGACTTCAGCAACGGCGTCTACGGCGACCTCAAGCAGGCCACGCGCATTGCCCGGGCCATGGTTTGCGATTACGGCATGAGCGAACTCGGCCCCGTGGCCATGGGCGAGAACCAGGACACGGTGTTCCTTGGCCGCGACATCACGCGCTCGCAGCACGTGAGCGAGGACACGGCCCGCAAGATCGACATCGCGATTTCCGACATCCTGCACACCCAGTATAAGCGGGCGGCGCAGATCATCGCGGAGCATCGCCCGGCCCTGGACAAGATCGGCGACGCGCTGATCGAGCACGAGACCATCGAGGGCAAGCATGTGCTGGAGATCCTGCAGCACGGCGAAATCCGCACCCCCATTCTGCACATCACCCCACCCAAGCTGGCGGGCGACACCGTCAAGCCGGCCGACAAGGCCGCGACGAAGGAGTCGCCGGGCGCCACGGGCACACCCGCGCCGAGCCCGGCCTGAGCGTAAAAATCGTCCTTGGTTTTCTCTCCTGAGGCCGGCAGTCTGCCGGCCTCTTTTATTATGAACATCTGCTGCATTGGCGCCGGTTATGTGGGCGGGCCGACCATGGCCATGATCGCCCTGAAATGCCCCGATATCACCGTGACGGTAGTGGATATGAATGCCGCGCGCATCGCCGCCTGGAACAGCGGCACGCTGCCCATCTACGAGCCCGGGCTGGATGACGTGGTCAAGAAGGCGCGCGGCCGCAACCTGTCCTTCTCCACCGACGTCGCCGGCGAGATCAAGAAGGCCGACATCATCTTCGTGGCGGTCAACACCCCCACCAAGACCTATGGGGTGGGCAAGGGCCGGGCGGCCGACCTGACCTTCATCGAATCCGTCGCCCGCACCATCGCCGAGCACGCCGGCCGCGGGAAGATCATCGTGGAGAAGTCGACGATCCCGGTGAAGACCGCCGACACCATCAAGACGATCCTCGCCTCCAATACGCGCGGGCTGAAGTTCTCGGTGCTGTCCAACCCCGAGTTCCTCGCCGAGGGTACGGCGGTCAGCGACCTCCAAAACCCTGACCGGGTGCTCATCGGCGGCGAGCGCACGCCGGAAGGTGACAAGGCGGTCGAAACCTTGGTGAATGTCTACGCCCGCTGGGTGCCGCGCGCGAACATCATCACCACGAACCTGTGGTCGTCCGAGCTTTCCAAGCTCGTCGCCAACGCCTTCCTCGCGCAGCGCATCTCGTCCATCAACTCCATCTCCGCCCTCTGCGAGGCGACGGGCGCCGACATCGACGAGGTGGCCAACGCCATCGGCAAGGACAGCCGCATCGGTCCGAAATTCCTCAAGGCCTCGGTCGGCTTCGGCGGTTCTTGCTTCCAAAAGGACATCCTGAACCTCACCTACCTGTGCGAGAGCTTCGGCCTGCCCGAGGTGGCCACCTACTGGGCCAGCGTCGTGAGCATCAACGACTGGCAGAAGCACCGCTTCGTCGCGCACATCGGGCGCGAGTTGTTCAACACCGTCGCCGACAAGAAAATCGCCGTCCTCGGCTTTGCTTTCAAGAAGGACACCAACGACACACGAGAGTCGGCCGCCATCAACGTCTGCCGTGACCTGCTCGCCGAGCGAGCCCTGGTGAGCGTCTACGACCCGAAGGTGCCGGCGGACGAGATCCGGCGCGACATTTTCCACGAAAGCCCCGCCATGGCCGGCGGCGCCAGCGTGGCCAACCCGCGCCTGACGGTGGCGAAGGACGCCTACGAGGCCTGCGCCGGGGCGCACGCCATCGCCATCGTGACCGAGTGGGACGAGTTCAAAACGCTCGATTACGCGAGGATTTTTGCGGGCATGCCCAAGCCGGCCTGTCTGTTTGACGGCCGCAACATCGTCGACCTGACCGCGCTGCGAAAGATCGGCTTTCGCGCCTTCGGCATCGGCAAGTCGGAATAGCGGCCCGCGCTAGATGAAACCCAGCGGCTGGTAGTTCTTGCCGAGGATGGCGGTGGATTTGCAGCCGAGCCATTTGTCCAGCAGCGTGGAATAAACCTGCCGGAAATCCGTGCTGTGCGCCATGTCTTGGTTGCGCTCCAGCTGCAGGCTGGGCGCCGAGCCGTGCAGGCCGGGCTTGAGGTGCGAGCCGAGCACGAAGAGCGGCGCGGCGGTGCCGTGGTCGGTCCCGCGGCTTTCGTTCTCGCTCGGCCGGCGGCCGAACTCCGAGAAGGTCATGGTGAGCACCTGGCCGTCGAGCCGCTTGGCCTCGAGGTCCTTTTGAAACGCGGCGAGGCCCTCGGCCAGGGTCTTCAGCAGGTTGGTGTGCGTGCCCGCCTGGTTGTTGTGCGTGTCGAAGCCGGTGAGGGAGACGTAATAAACACGCGTCGCGGTGCCCCCGGCGATCAGCGCGGCGACGTTGCGCAGGGAATTGGCAAAGGGCGTGCCCGGGTAGGCGATGCCCGTCTGGTAGTCGCCGAGCACCTGCTGGAATTTCTTCTCGGTGACGAGCGCGTCCATCATGGTGTGTCGCAGGTAGCCGGCGTTGTCCTGGTCGTCGTGACCCGCGGGCGCCTGCACCAGTTGCTCGAGCAGGGCGAGGTTCTCGGATTGCTGGCGGCGGTTGTAGCGGGCGTTGACGGCGATGCTGAAGGTCGGGTGCTGGTGCTCGCTCTGGAACGACTGCGGCACCTCGTTGCTGATATTGACGCCGCAGGGATCGCCGCCGGTGGGCGCGCCGGCGCAGGCGTTGTCGAAGAAGCGCCCGAGCCAGCCCGTCGGCAGGAACTGGTTGCTCTCACTGGCCGTCTCCCAGATTTCGGTCGAGCGGAAGTGGCTGCGGTTGGGGTTCGGGTAGCCGACGTTCTGCACGATGCCCAGCTTGCCGTCCTTCAGCAGCTCATGCATCGCCGCGCAGCCGCTGTTGAACGCCAGCGTGTCATTGATTTTCAACAACTGCCCCTCGGGCAGGCCCAGGGTCGGGCGCAGCCGGCGGTAATTCGGGTCGGCAAACGGCACCACGGTGTTGAGGCCGTCGTTGCCTCCGGCCAGCTGCACGAGCACGAGGATGGTGCGGTCTTTCTCGGGAGCGGGCGCCTGGGCGTGGGCGGACTCGACCAGGAAGGCCGGGGCGAAGCGGCTGAAGGCCAGCAGGCCCGCGCCCTTGGCGCCGTATTTGAGGAATTCGCGGCGGGTGGCGGGGAAACCATGGGCGGGATTTTTCATGGCCTAGCAGAGCTGGTAGTTGGGTGATTCGAGCAGGGTGGCCAGGGCGGCGCGGGTGGCGGCGTCGCTGCGGATGCGCTGGGCGCTGCGCTCGAGGAAGGTGGCGAGCTCGCGTTCCAGGTCCGTGCCCGCGATTTTCGGCACGTAGCGTTGCACCAGTTTTTTGGCGCGCTCCGGGGCGGGCAGGGCCGCCCAGCCGGCCACCTTGGCGGCATCGAGGGTGAAGTTGCTGACGCCGTCGGCGTAGGCCGCGGCGAGTTCCAGCTGTTCATCGCCGTTGAGCGCGTCCTCGTTGATCGGCTGCATCAGGGCCGCGATGACCTGCCGCCGGGCGGCGAGCGTGGCGGAGTTGATCCAGGCGCGGCCGCCGACCCAGCCGCGCACATTCGGCGGGTCAAACGGCATCTGCCCCATCGCGCGCAGGGCGCCGAACAACTGGCGCGGCAGGGGCACGACGCTCAGGTCGAGGTCCTGCACCAGGCCGAGATAAAACTGGATGGGGCTCTTGATGTAGTTGTCGCGATGGGCCGGGGCAAAGAAGGCGCGGCTGCTGAAAAATTTCAACGCCAGCGCCCGCAGGTCATGGCCTGTGCCGGCCCACCAGGCGCCGAGGGCGTCGGTGCAGTCTACCGGCAGCGGCGTGTCGCTGAGGTAAAAGCGCACCATCTCCTTCGGCAAAAACGTGCCCGCGGCCTTTTGCTGGAAAACAAGGCCGATGACGTCGTCGCCGGTGAAGCGGCCGCTCTGGCCGAAAACCGTCTTCACGCCATTGTCATGCTGGCGCGGGGCCATGAGAAACTCCCCCGCGCGCTGCCGGTAACCGGTGAAGGCGCGCGCGGCCTGCTTGATGTCGTCCTCCGTGTAGTTGCCCTCGCCGAGCGTGAAGAGTTCGAAGAGTTCCCGCGCAAAATTTTCATTGGGCGCCGCCGGCTGGCTCTGCTGCAGGTCGAGATAGATCACCATGGCCGGGGAGCGCGACATGCCCCGGGCGAGTTGCACGGCGCTGCCGAGGGCTAGGTCGCGAAGCGTGTCCTGATGCTGGTAGATCAACGCGGCGTTCTTGACCTTTTCGACACTGATGACCCAGACGTCGGAGAGAAACAGCAGCCATTTCTCCGCGGGCGAGTTCTCGGGCCGGCTCGCGAGTTGCAGCCACTTGATGCTCATGTCGAACAGGGCCTCGCGGGAGCGTTCCTGTGCCTCGCGTTGGGCCATGATGCGCTCCTCCACCGGCAGGGTCTGCAGCCGGCGGTAAATCTCCGGCCCGTCGGCCTGCAGGTCCGCCATCTGTCGCGGCTTGGTGAACGCGGGCATTCTCGCGAAGTACCGCTCCAAGGTGGCGGTGGGGCCGTCCTGCAAAGCGCGCGCCAGTTCGGCCGGCGTGGCGCTGAAACCGACGCGCTGCAGCAGATGCCGCGCGGCGGCTTCGTTCCAGTCGGCGGCGGGCAGCGGCTGCCACGCCTCGGCGGGAGACAAGCCCGGTTGGTTTTGGCCCATGGTAAGTTAAGTGACGAGCGGGACCAGCCGTGGTTTCAGGGGTGGACCTATATTCCCAGCGAAGTGCGATAAAGCCGGGGCACCCGCTTGGTCACCGAACACAGGGTTTCCCAGGGAATCGAGTCGGACCAGTCGCTGAATTGCGGGAGGGTGATCTCGCCCCCGGCCTGCCGGCCCACCAGCACGACCGGGTCGCCGGCGTGCACCTTCGTCGCCACGTCGGTGAGGTCGACGATGGTCTGGTCCATCGTGACGCGGCCCAACACCGGGCAGCGCCGGCCGTGGATGAGCACCTCGGCGCGGTTGCTGCAGGCGCGCGCGATGCCGTCGCCATAACCGGCGGTGAGAATCGCCACGGTGGAATCCCGCTTCAGGATATGGGTCCGGCCATAGCTGATGCCGGTGCCCGCGGGCAGTTGCTTCACCAGGCCGACGCGCGTGTGGAAACTGAACACCGGCTCCGTCTTGACCCGGGCGAGCATCGAGTGCGGGTGGGGGAGAATGCCGAATTGCAGCAGGCCCACGCGCACGGCGTTGAACACGCTGCGGCCCGGCGTCGTCTCCAGCCCGGCGCTGTTGTCGGCGTGAATGAACAGGCCGGCCGGGTCGAAACCCGGAAAACCATTCAGTGCCTCAAGAAACAGGCGCCGTTGCTCCCCGGTGTATTCCGGATCCTCGTCGGCACTGGAGAAATGCGTGAAGACCCCCGCGAGCCGCACGCCCTTCGCCGCGCGGATCCGCGCATACAGCGCGCCCGCCCCCGGGTGCCACACGCCCAGCCGGCCCATGCCGGTGTCGATTTTCAGGTGCACCGCGACGGGCTTGCCGGCGGCGCGGCCTACAGCGTCGAAGCGTTCCACTTCCTCGGCCGACGAGACCGTCGCCGCGAGATCGTATTCGGCCAGATAACGGTCCTCCTCCGGCAGCACCGGGCTCAGCAGCAGCACCGGCCAGTCGCTGCTCAGTTCGCGCAGCGCCGTCGCCTCTGCGAGATTGGCGACGGCAAACAGATCCGCCCCGGCGTGCATCAGCCGCGCGGCGACATGCGGCAGGCCGTGCCCGTAGGCGTCGGCCTTCACCACCGCGACAAACTTGATGTGCGACGGCAGGGTGACGCGGATGAGCTTCAGGTTGCGCTCCAGGGCGGCGAGGTCGATCTCCACCCAGCAGCGGTGCGGCAGTGGTGCGGCGGTGCTCATGCGAATCTTAAATCGTGGCGAATAATAAATAGATTCCCCGTGCCTGTCATTCTGAGCGCAGCGAAGAATCCACATGTGGCCGGCCGGCGAAAACATGGATTCTTCGCTTCGCTCAGAATGACAGCTATCATGGATGGATTGGAAGGTCCGGCGGTGCTCATTTCACGGCGGCGGTCGGGGCGCGATGGATTTGCGCCGACCATTTCTTGTATTCAGGCGCCCCGTGCTGGAAAGCGTCGGGCGCCGCCGCCGCGTGGAAGAATTCTCCGTCCGCAATGGCCGGGAAAATCTTCGCCAGGTCGTAGCCGCCGGCGGCGGCCGGGCGGGGTGGTTGCACCCAGGCGCGGAAATTTTCCGGCGTGAGCAATTCCCCGGCGGGCAAGCCGGCGGCGGGCAGGCGTTGCAGCGGCGGCATCCGGCCGTCGGCACCGACGGACTGGACATGCCAGGTGTCGCGCCGTGCGTCGGCGATGACGGCGAAGCCACGGGCCTGCTGCGTCCACGCAAATTGCCCGGCGATGGCGAGGCTTTGGTAGGCGTAGACCGGACGGGGTTTCAACACCTGCCAGGTGCGCAGCGCCATCGCGACGGTCCGGATGCCGAGCATCGAGCCCGGGCCCTCGCAGAAAACAAATGCGCCGACGTCGGGCAGACCGAAGCCGGCGGATTTCAGGACAGATTCCGCGCCGGAAAAGAGCCCGATGCCGGCTTCCTGCATGGTGGCGTGCCAGACGGCGGGCGCGTCCGGCTGCAACAGTCCGACCTGCACGCGCTGCGAAGCGGCATCGAGGAGAAGCAGGCGGCCATGGCTGGTCAAAAGCTGTGTGAGCGAAGGCATTACGCGAAGGGCAGCTTGGGCTGGTGCGGGTAAAAGTCCACGTTGCTTTCAGACCCGCCCCGCATCCAGTCTGTCATTGACCGCGCCCGGTCGCGACCTACCTTGGCCGGTTCAACGACTGAAACCCGCCCACTTTCTTACCGTGAACGTTCAAATCACCGACATCAACGAGACCCGCAAAACGCTGACCGTCACCCTCGACAAGGGTGAGGTGGACGGCGAATACAACGCCATCCTCGGCGAGTTCACCAAGCAGGTCAGCCTGCCCGGGTTCCGGCCCGGCAAGGCGCCGGCCGCCATGGTGGCCAAGCGTTTCGGCAGGGAGTTGAAGGACGAATTCAAGAACAAGGTCATCGGCAAGGCCTACCGCGATGGCCTGGACCAGTCGAAGCTCGAGGTGCTTTCGCTGGTCGAAGTGGAGGAAGGCGCCATCGAGCCCGGCCTGTCCGCCGCGATCAAGCTCACCGTGGATGTGCGGCCCGAGTTCCAATTGCCGGATTACCACGGCCTCGTGACCGAGACGCAGCCCACCGAGCCGACGGACGCCGAGGTGGACACGGTCATCGAGGGGCTGCGGGCCGAACGCGCTGATTTCAAGATGGCGGACCGCGCCGCCGCCAAGGGCGACTATGTGCGCTTCGGCTACGAGGGCACGCTCGACGGCCAGCCGTTGAAGGATGTCGTCGGAGACAAGGCCCTTTATGCCGGTGCCCCGCAGACTTGGGAGGAGGTCGAGGGCGCCAACGAAGGCCTGCTCCCCGGCATGTCCAAGCACATCGCCGGCCTGAAGGCGGGCGACAAAAAGAGCGTGACTTTGACTTTCCCGGCGGACTTCGCGGCCGTGCCGGCGCTGGCCGGAAAATCCGTGACCTACGCCATCGAGGTGCAGGAGGTCCGCGAGCGCGTGCTGCCGGCGTTGGACGAGGCCTTCTTCAAGGCCAACCAGGCCGATGATCTCGCCGGCCTAAAGGCGCAGGTCGGCGCCAGCCTGAAAATGCGCAAGGAACACGAAAACCGCGCCGCGCAGCGCCGCCAGGTAACCGACGCGCTCCTGGCCAAGGCGAATTTTCCGGTGCCGGACAGCCTCATCGCCTCCGAGCGCGACGGGGTGCTGCGGCAGTTCATCGAGGAGAACATGCGCCGCGGCGTGCCGCCGGAGCAGTTTGAGTCGAACAAAAAGGAACTGCACGACAGCGCCACCAAGGCCGCCGTGACCCGTGTGAAGGTGCAGCTGATGCTCGCCCGGATCGCCACGGCCGAGAAAATCCAGGTCGACGAGAAGGATTTCAACAACTGGATCATGCGCGAGGCCATGCGCAGCGGCGCCCGCCCCGAGAAGCTGGCGAAGGACCTCGGCAAGGACCGCGACCAGCTCCGCGCCATCCAGCAGCAGCTCCTGTTCGACAAGGCCCTTGATTTTCTCGTCTCCCGGGCTACCGTTAAGACGGCAACAGCCAAAGCATGAGCTATTACGTTCCCATTGTCCTCGAAAACACCGGCCGCGGCGAGCGGTCGATGGATATCTACAGCCGCCTCCTCAAGGATCGCATCATCTTCATCGGCACGCCGATCGACGACATGGTGGCGAACCTCGTCATCGCCCAGATGCTGTTCCTGCAGATGGAGGACCCGAAGAAGGACATCCATGTCTACATCAACTCCCCCGGCGGCGTCGTGACGGGCGGCATGGCCATCTATGACACGATGAATTTCCTGCAGTGTGACATCGTCACCTATTGCATTGGCATGGCCGCCAGCATGAGCACCGTCCTCCTCGCCGCCGGCACCAAGGGCAAGCGTTTTGCCCTGCCCAACAGCCGCGTGATGATCCACCAACCCTCGGGCGGTGCCGGCGGGCAGGCGTCCGACATCGCCATCCAGGCCCGGGAAATCATCCGCTGGCGCAAGACCCTCAACGAGACCATCGCCAAGCACACGGGCAAGACCGCGCTGCAGGTCGAGACGGACTCCGACCGCGACTACTACATGAGCGCGGAGGAGGCCAAGACCTACGGGATTGTCGACCATGTCGTCGCCTCCACCCGCGACGCCCAGAAGATCGCGCAGAGCGCCGCCTGAGCTTTGTTACAAGCCGGCTTAGGACGGGAAAAGCCCTCGACTAAAGCCCGGCGCCGAACGATTACTTTCCCATGGCCAAATCCTCGCGCATGACGCTCTGCTCCTTCTGCGGGAAATCGCAGGCGGAGGTCCGCAAGATCATTGCGGGCCCGGGCGTCTACATCTGCGACTCCTGCGTCAACGTCTGCAAGACGATCATCGACCGCGAGGTGAAGGCTCCGACCGCCGAGGGCGCCAAGCCGGCCTTCCGTCTCATCAAACCCTCCGAGATCAAGAAGGTCCTCGACGACCACGTCATCGGGCAGGACCACGCCAAGAAGGTGCTCTCCGTCGCGGTCTACAACCACTACAAACCCCTCAATTTCGACGCCGGCACGGGCAACAACCGCGATGTCGCGTCCATGCCCGCCGAGTTCAACGACGTCGAGGTCGAGAAGAGCAACATCCTGCTCGTCGGCCCCACCGGCTCGGGCAAGACCCTGCTGGCCCGCAGCCTCGCGCGGATCCTCGACGTGCCCTTCGCCATTTCCGACGCCACCACGCTCACCGAGGCCGGCTACGTCGGCGAGGACGTGGAGAACGTCGTCCTCCGCCTCCTCCAGTCCGCCAACTACGACGTGAAGAAGGCCGAGTGCGGCATCATCTACATCGACGAGATCGACAAGATCCGCCGCACCACCGAGAACGTCTCCATCACGCGCGACGTCTCCGGCGAGGGCGTGCAGCAGGCGCTGCTCAAGATCCTCGAGGGCACCACCTGCAACGTCCCCCCGCAGGGCGGCCGCAAGCACCCGAACCAGGAATACATCCAGGTCAACACCTCGAACATCCTCTTCATCTGCGGCGGCGCGTTTGTCGGCCTCGACGAGGTCATCAAGAAGCGCCTCGGCCAGCGCTCGCTCGGTTTCCACATCAACGCCAAGGACCACAACCTGACGCCCGACGAGATGATGCGCGGCGTCGCCCCGGAGGACCTCATCCGCTTCGGCATGATCCCCGAGTTCATCGGCCGCCTGCCGGTCGTCTCGGTGCTCGATGAGCTGAAGGTCGCTGACCTCGAGAAGGTCCTGCTCCGCACCAAGAACGCGATGGTGAAGCAGTATTCCAAGCTTTTCGCCATGGACGGCGTGCAGCTCAAGTTCACCCGCGACGCCGTGGTGGCCATCGCGAAGAAGGCCATCGAGCTCAAAACCGGTGCCCGCGCGCTCCGCGCCATTCTCGAGAAGATCATGCTCGAGGTCATGTATGACCTGCCGCATCGCGACGACATCGCCGAGGTCATCATCGACCAGGCCGTCGTCGAGGGCCGCCGGAAGCCGCAGCTCAAGAAGCTCGGTCGCGGCGCCACCTCGGACAAGAACGCGGCCTGAGCTGACTGAAGACTCCCCAAATTAAGAAGGCGCGGCTTAAGCCGCGCCTTCTTGTTTGGATGGTGGAACGCGTTGCCCACAACGCGTTGCTGGACGTGCGCCCGCGGAAAGCGCGTTGAGGGCAACGCGCTCCACCACAAGCGGCCCGCAGGGACGCGGGCCCTCCAAATCACCAGTTGAACGACTCGCCCTTGCCGATGGACTTGGCGAAGGCGACGAACAGCTTCACGCAGTTCTCCACGTCCTCCAGGTCGACGACCTCGCTGGGCGTGTGCATGTAGCGGAGCGGGATGGAGACGAGGCCGCAGGCCACGCCGCCGCGGGCCGTCTGGATGGCGCGGGCGTCGGTGCCGGTCGGGCGCGGGTCGGCGTC
>WNFI01004237.1_pt1 | contig 25329 bp, 14 predicted proteins | sample 5400471 | NCBI WGS metagenome assembly WNFI01 (sample SAMN13153348, study PRJNA577476) | soil metagenome | isolation source: 100 cm saprolite on Douglas fir-dominated hillslope | place: USA:California | collected 2013-09-17 | reverse complement strand
TGTTGTATCTAATGTTATTGCGTTTCGAGGCTCTCCCATAACTATTGCGTCAGAATTTAACGTTATGCCGCCGTTTGTATTAGCCTGTATAATTATTGTATCAGTCTCGCCATTTCGTACTATCTGAGGTATCTTAATTTGAGTGGAGTTAGTTGTTGTTTTGGCTGATGGATCTTTTGCTAGAAACGCTACTATGAAGTAATGGCTTGCCCCTTCTGCCTGTGACACGATGACCGGAGTACCATTTGCCGGGACACCTCCAATAAAACCTCCACCAGAAGATAGATACGAAATTGGTAGCTGTGCGATCGCCTCCTTGCTACCATCAGTTCCGGTAATGCTCAAACCAGAATTTGTTGGTCTGAATGATATAAAAGCAGTCATCGTACTTGGATCAGTGCGAACGATCGTTGCTACTCTTAAAAATCCTGCTGGTCTGTGAATTGCGCTTGGCATTTTCTTTACTTATTGATTGTGTTAGAATTTTGGTTGTTATTAAATACGATCCAACAATCTACTATATAACTGTATATAACGTTATCTATCTGTTGTTGTGATGAGACTGACGTTTGGCTTGATGATGTTTTTTCGACAACCTCTCTTGAGTAATGGAACGCCTTAACGGATGGATATCTAAATTCTCCCTGGTTTTTTACGCTACTATCTACATTAACGCTCATAATTTGGGACTTGAAAGCAGATAATGATGATGTACTCGTGCTTGGGCTGGCTGTTGGTTGGGTATTTCCAGCCAAACTATTTGCACCAATTAAATATCCTAATGTAGCAGCCTGTATTTGTTGTGCATAATTATTTGGTGAGCTAAAACTTGGCGTTTGGCTATTGAAGTAAATTCTTATTTCTAATATTGGGTTTAATGTATCTGATGACAAGCTTAACGTTTGCCCTGCTTGATTTATGATTGTCTGTAGTGTTAATCTGTTTATATCTCCATAAGGGCCATTTATTATGTCTTCTTGCGCATTTGTGATTCCTGGTATACTTGATGTATTTCCAATTATCGTTCCTAGGTGTTCTTGATTAAAAACATTTCCCTGCCGTTTATGAACTAAATGAGGTATATCTTTGTTTTTATATAGAATTTTTCCTATTACGTCGAGAAAAGTAGGAATATACTCGCCGGCATTATGTCCATAAGTTATATTCATAGACGTAGTAAATGCACGACCAAAACTAAATTGGTGAGTTACGCTTTCAACATAGAATAACAAATCCCTATTTTCAAGATAAATAACTTCCCCTGGCTGCTGGTACTCGTTACCTACTACCGTTATGTTACCACTTAATATTTCTTTTCTTGCTACGTTTAATAATGATACTGCATAAGGAGCACATTGCGTATTTGGATCTGATAAATATGGTGCATATAGAGGTTGAGCTGGCCATAAACCATACATTCTCCACAAATCATAATCAATTGCCGCAGCTGTAGTTATTGCATTACCTTGTTGAAAAACTTGTAAATCTTGTGGTAATTGATTTTGGTTTACGAAATTATCTCCCAGATTAGCAGATACCTCGATGGAAGTAAATGGTGGCTTTTTCTCTGTTATACTATAGCTCATAATATCGTGATTTTTAATAACATATCTTTTGGAGGAGTTTATACCCAAATCATCATATGTCTCATCTTCAATCATATGTTCGAGAACTTGTGGTATATTTTTAGAATTATATAATGCTTGTGATATTGATGAATTAGCAGCATATTGATCTCCTACACCGCCGCTTCCATTAAATAATGTTAATCCTTCTTTAACATTCTTTATCGCATTTGCTGCAAGTTTAATAGCGCTTTGCCGAGAAGATAGTCTCTGTTCAATACCAGTTGTTATCTGTAACAGATCTACGCTGCTTAATGTTGATAAATTAAAGGTTGAGCTATTTGTATTATTGAATAGCTGGTTAAAATCGAATTGTTGTCCAGTTTTTGATTGTAACCTACTTGCTATCGATTGTTGTCTCGTGCTCTCGCCTGCCATATCTAAAATTTGTGGAAGATTGGCAAATTGTAGAGGATTATTTGGGCTTCCTGGAGGTATAATATTTGATTGAACAATTTTTGCTATTGATGTTGTATTAAATCCCGGAACTCCTGCTTGTGGCTGTAGAGATGATAATAATATATCTGGCTGGGATTGTATTTGTATGTTTAATGAATTTCCGACAATAGTTCCTGTATTTGAGTTTGATAGGAATTGAAATCCGCCAGCTGTACCGCCCGACGCACCAAAAGAATTAATGAAGTTGACACAAGCATCATCTGTTACTTTGCCTAATGCTAAACAATACAATCTAATCTCATCTTCTAAAACTTCTATATTTGTATATAGCTGATTTACCTGATTTGTATATAAGTCTTCGAGAAATTGTGGGAACACCTGAATACCCAAATCATTTTTCATTCTCAACATTTTAAGGAACACTGAGCTTGGTACCTTATTATATTTAGGATTTCTTATTTCTATGTGTCCCTGAGTATTACAGAACACCTCTAATCCACCTATAATACTTTTTACCGTATTAATTTTGTCAGCAATCGTTATATATTCACTCTTAAACATTTCGGGGTTTGTTGGAGTTTTTTCAAATGCCTGTATATCGTAATCTTTATCATATGAATCATCTACAATAAGGAAATTAACATCCTCATTGGCTCTAACTTTCCATGGGAGTCTTCGTGTAAGAAACGCTAATTTTCTTCTTAATTCTTTTCTTGATGCACTATCCAGTCTCGTCTTGCTACCATTAGAATTTACATTTAGTGGATCGGAATCAAATGAAGGATCGTTTCCAACAATACTAAGTTTACTGTTTGTTGCGTTTGTCTGATTTGTTATATTATTAAGTCTGTTATTTATTTGTTGATCGATAGCATTTAATCTTTGTGCCGCTAATGTATCTGCGCCCGATGGAGATGTCTGTAGAGAATTGGCAGTTGTTTTTCCAAATACCGCTAATGTATCGGCAAGTGATGCTCGTTGTTTAACAAGATCGTTCAATTCCGCATCAAACTGAATTGCATTTAATTGATTATTTTGCATCTTGATAAATGACGCTTCATCAATTGTTAGCTGTTTGTATGGTATAAAGTTTCCATATATTGCATTTCTTTCTTTTAGTTGATTTTGTAACCCTTTAAAATATGAATTTGATGGAGATTGATTTGTTGACGGATCTCTCTTAAAATTGTCAAACTGTATTGCTGCCTTATAAAACGTTGCAAAATCATAAGGTTCTCCTGTGATAAGTAGAGCAAGTGCATTTAATATACCCTGGCCGGCGAATGGTTCAGAAAATGATGACGGGGGAGGAGAGCTGTTTGCAGGGTTTGGCTCGTAGGAATCACCAAATAATACAAGAGTCCCTATGCCTTCCTTCCATCTATAGACCATACCGTCAGGATCATAAAATACCCTCCGAACCGAATTATTCTTTAATCTATCAGCGTCTTGATTAGAAAATGTTGCTGCAGTTGGTTTTACTCCAGCAAGCAATCCGTTCTTATTTTTAACGAAAGCTGAATCAAAAATGCCTTTGTTTTCGTCAAGTAAATCTGGAACTGGCGGAGAACCTGATGGACCTGCTGCTGGATATTTTACAGCACCGGTAGTTGAATCAAATTCCAGCTTGAATGGGGTTAACGGATCATATAAGCCACCATTAAACACATCTACGGAAGGCTTAAAATTAACAACACCATAATTAAAATAGCCAGCATTATCGGAACCATTAACGCTTACACTAAACACACCGTTATTATATGAAGAAGTGGCGATATCAACAATTCCTGCAAATACGTGAGCACCATTTCTATCACCAACAAACTGACTGCGCATTGATTGCCATAGCCAGTTCGGAAAATCATTACCAACATACATAGATTTTTCGAGTAAGAATGTCTCATTAATTGCAAACGTATCTTTTATATCTTGGTTTAAATTATTAATTCCCTGTATAAATCCTTGAGCAGCAAAAGAACTTTGTAATGCACCAACTATATGATTGTCTATTTGTTTCTTTGATTTTATTAATATATGAACATTATCCATTGGCTGAATAATTAGTTTACTTGCATAATGTAGTCTTAACTTTTTTCTAACTGCATTTAATTGTTTTTTTGGATCTTGATTATCTGCCATTGATTGTCTTCTATTATTAGAAACAATATTTATTTGATTGTAGATCATGCTGACGATACTATTAAATAGTTTAACTTCGCCTGCACTTAATCCCTGATCTCCTAGTTCTTGGCTTCCCTGTAATGCTGATTGGTCTATATCAAATTTACCTACTGCAACACCAATTACACTGGCATCAAAATTAATGTTAAATCCAATATTTTCAATTACTGCTTTAACTTTTTGCCCAATATATTGATCCTGTGTGATAAGAAATGTTATTTGATTAACGCCACGGAAAATTCTCGAATCGTGCAGTAGTCGTTTCTGAACTGCAATGGTTTCATCGAGCGCGGTTACACCAAATTGTAAATATGAGTTGTTGTAAAAACTATTTGTAGCATCATTTATAGCTTGTTCTACATCTAAATTCGTAACCAACATAAGCTCATATGGATCTGTAAATGTGAGATTAAAATTTCCTTCTCCAAATTTTATCGATGTTGTTGTAGATAGCGATGTAACGTTTGTAAGCTCCATAACTCCAGTTCCCTCACCGAAGTTCGTCCTAAAGCTGTCTGGCACGTTTGTTATCCAGGTTGTTGAAACGTTATCCTGTGATAATGCTACAATTTCTCTTGCACGATCAACAATACTTTTAAATTTCAATAATGATGGATTAGTTGTGTTACCTTGTGTTAATGCATCAGTTGCGGCAAAAATAATTGGAAGTAAATGATAATCAACCCTCCCGATATCAGTCGTTATGACCGATATTTTTGTTAGTGCTTCATATGCCGAGATTTGTCTGCATTTATTCTGAAATAAGACCTTTGTTGCCCGAAGAAATAGTTTTTCTTGCTGATCCATTAAATCGGTTCTGAAATTTTCTGCCAACGATGCAAATGCTCTTTTCTTTACGAGAACGGTAAAATCAGGATCCTGCAATAGAATATCAAGTTGTTTTGGTTTTGATGAATAGAAATCATTCCTAGCTGCTCCTTCTTCAAGATATGATCTTTCAGCCAATCTATCAGCAGCATTTGAGAACTTACCAAATGAGCCACGATCTAACACCGATCCATTTTTAGCTATGTCTATTGATCTATTTTTATTATCACTATTTTGAAATTGCTGGCTAAGGGCATTTCCAAGGCTTGATATAAAATCGTTTGATGTGGTCATTTTACTCTATTATATTTTTATATCTTACTTAACTTATCTAAACATTCTTTTATATTACTTTTTATTTTGATAATTTCTTCTTGTGATCGGTAATCATTATCTTCTATATTATTTTTAGAATTATATGGCCGTAGGTTCTCTAAAGCCCAACACTTATTAAAATTAGGATGTTCCATATTATCATAAGAAAGGTGAGACTGCGGAGTTATGTGATCAATATTCCAGGTCCAAGTTTTTTGATCGTTTTCATCCCAGGTTTTTATATTATATTTTCCGTGATTTTCCCAGCTCATCCAAGGTTCAAAAAGTAATTCTAAATATTGCTTAAGTTCTTCTATCGTATATGGTAAATATTTGAGAATTGATTGACCATTTTTGGATGAGCCATTGCTATGTAAGGCCATACGAATAGATATACTTAAATTCTTTCTCAATTTATATGCTGGGTCCATTTTATACTTATTTTTTTCATATTTATTATTGTATTCTTTTATATCTTCTTTATTTTCAGTATAATATTCTTTTTTATATTCTTTTATTTCTTCTTTATTTTCAACACGATATTGTTTATTGTGTTCTTTTATTTTATCTTTATTTTCAGTATAATATTGTTTATTGTATTCTTTTATATCTTCTTTATTTTCAGTGTAATATTGTTTTTGATATTCTTTTATTTTTTCTTTATTTTCACTATTATATTTCTTTTTTCTTGCTTTAACTTTATCGCTATTTTTAGTTCTATATTCTTTTTGATATTCTAATATATATTGTATATTATAACATTTACTACAATTAGATATATTATGTTCTTTACAAATACTCATGACTATATTATTGGGAAAATGGAAACCTACCAGAATTATTAGCTACCTGTGTAGTTGGTATCGTATTAGTACTCTGACTAACACCACTAAAACTGAGCGGATTAGTTTGCCAGTTGCTTGGACCATCAATAGCGGAATGTTGCCATCCGAACTGATTGAATCGATAACCTCTACGCTGGGTCACAGTAAATTGTATGTCATATTCGAATAATCCAAGTCTTTCAGCGCTCTCGGTAAAACTAAAACTTGTGAAATAGCCTCTAAAACCCATAGCTAATGATGATAATGAAGGAATATTGCGCGGAAGTATACTCTGACTTGCCGGATCTAACTGCATAACCCCAGTTGTCGCGCTCGTAATAGCATTAGCAAGCCCGCCGAGATTTCCAAGAGCAGAATCTATTGCGGCGTTTAAACCAGTTATAGAGTTTTCAGCTGCCATACTTAATGCTATCGGATCATACAGATATTGTTCAGCTCTATATACTTCCTCAAGAACATTAAGCCCATTAACACCTGAGCTACCAGTATGCCCTCTTATAGCAAGCGTTGTTAGTTCCTCTCCCCAATACTGAATCACATACCCACCCTTTGTTCGTTCTGGTGTTATTAGTTTTTTTAGATTATATGATATTGATTGTGGGTTTATATACATATTAACGATACCAACTTCCGGTATAAACCAATATGCTATATTTCTTGTTGTACGTCCATTTAATTCACTTGGTATCTGCCCAGAAGGTAGTCCCGTGAACGTTGAACCGTGAATTGATGGAATACTACCATTTTGCTGAAATGCCTGTGAAGTCTGATTACTTAACGCCACGTCAAGCGGATTACTTCCTCCCCGTAACGGATCTTGAAGATTTCCAAGATTTCCTTGTGCGTTAAGTAATGTCATATAGTTCCTTTTTAGTGATCAAAATTAATAACTGATACATTGTGATTTTGTACTGGGTTTACTGAATTTACTTTTTTAATCGTCATTCCGTCCGGGTGGCTTATTTCTAATCTTATATTTATTGGTTCTTTGTGTATAGGAGTTGTTTGTGGACGTACATTATCTGTTCCTGCTTGTTGTACATTTACGTTAGGGAGTGTATGTGTTGGAAGTGCTCCGGCTGTTGTGCGTGTTAAAACTGTTTGTTTTCTATCTTGATCGCTTATTTCTCTATTTAATCCCGTCAGAGCTTCACCGACATCTTTCGCTGTATCAATTACCCCACCAACTGCACCGATAGCTCCAACTCCAATCCCCTTTCCCGCCTGTACAGCTGAATCAATTGCCTGTCTGCCCATTATTATTAACTGTTGTGTAAAATCAGCTTGTGTTGGTGCTCCACGTTCTATTCCTCGCCTTTGAGCTTCCTGAACACCCATTATTCCGGCTGTCTGGGTATTTCTCATTTGACCAGCAACATTAGCAGCATTTGCACCTCCAGCCCCAAATAATCCTCTTATTGTTGCGCCTGCCATTAATTCAGAGGCGATTGCATTACGTTCAAGAAATCTATTTGCAGATTTTAGTTCGTTATTATTTCTTGTCTGAATATCCGATCCTTGCTTTGACACCGCTGTTAATGCATCTTGCCCTGTTTTTATCTCTTTAGTTGCAGCAAGTGTATCACCCTTTCCTAATGCCTCTAAAAGTCTTGTTGCTTGCTCATCTCCGAGACCTTTACCAATTCCAAACACACCACTCTGTAATAATTGTCGCTGTCTCATAAATTGGGAAGCAGCCTCGGGACTTTGAGCCGCCTCTGCTTGATTAACAACTCTACCACCAAATTGCTGTCTCAAACTTCTTTCAGCCATTTGCACAACCTCATCAAGCTTTCCCTGACGTAATAATTGTTCTATCTGAAATGCTCCTTGCAAACCTCCAGGACCACCAGATCGTAACGAAAGAAATGCCTTTGTCCCAATATTAAGGTCAGATACGTTCTTAACCATTCCTTGTATAATTTCCATTGACGCTTTACCAGTTAACCCCGTCTCTCTCAGTGCATCTGTATATCTACTAAGAACTCTTGCAGCAGCGTCAGTTTCATTTCCAACAAATTTAAATTGATCAGCAACACCTTCCAGCGCTCCTCTAACGTCCTCAAATCGTAATTTTAGTCCAGTTGATACGCTTGATATTGTTGATAGAAGTTCGGCTCCTTTTTGCGCATTATCACTTACCTTTCCTTGACTTTGACTTAGATCATCATATGCAACGTTTAGAGCTTTAATAACATCTGCCTGACTACGACCAGTTCCAGTCATTACTTTCATGGCAGCAATTAGACTTGTTGTCGACTCTTCTCCGGCTATTCCAGCAGTTATATTTTGATCCATAACACCTGGAATTATTTTTAATGCATTTGCAAATTCCATTGATTGGTGAACTGATAACCCTGTAGCATCTGCCGCATTGATAACTGCATTACTGTAGGCCGACGTTAGAGCCGATAAATCCTTTAAATCTCCACCTTGTTTGACAAATATTTTATCCATATCGCCAGCAGCAGCCGACGCAGCGATAAATGAGTTTTCAAGTTTCTCTGCTTCAGCCGCATTTGCCGCAAGACCTTCAGGAAGCCTCGTTAGATCGGCAGCCCCAGGAATATGTAGTTTTTCCATAACTGCCTGTAATGCATTTAGGTTTAATGTTACCGTATTTATTGCTGCACCGCTATCAGTAGAAAACTGCTGAAATACTTTAGACTGATCAACCACCTGCTCCATTTTTACGAAAGACCCAATCAACAAATCTAATGGATCCTGTAATGAGTCAATGCTATCTGTTGCACCCTCCACATCAAAGCTTTTGGATGCATCTTGAATTTTAGTTTGCAACACATCCATTACGGTGCTAACATCAGATAATTTTAGTCCAACCGCTTCAGCACCAGTACGGACTTTGTTAAAAAAGTTTGTAATAATATCCCCAACGGCATTTGCTTGATCGCCGAGAGCCTGTAAATCATCTGTTGTGCCGGGTATAGTATCAGCCATTTACGTTATTCCTTAAATTTCAGCTTTCTTTTCCTTTTTTTGAGCGGTTTTTCTTGTTCTCTATTTGTTTCCAATATTTGTTTAGATATAGCATCAAATTCTTCATCACTAGATACGTGTTTTTCACTATCACTGCCAAGTACCTTCTTAACAAGCTCTGGATTAATAAATGACCCGATTAGATAGCCTTGGTTTTCCAGCATCTTATGTTCGTCATAAAAATCCTCAACCCAATTATGAAACATCCAGGCCCTCATAATTGGATCCATTTCTTCTACTTCAGGATCGTCTGGAAATTTGTTGAATGTTTTGCATAGGAACCACAAAAATCGATGATCGGGTTCCTTTACGATTTTTTTAGGTCTTCAGACACCTCCTCAGCTTCTTTTGCAGAATTGATACCATATTTTACTCTTGACTCTTCTTTTAATGCCGTAAATTCCTGCCATAATTTCTCGATAACAATATCCTCTAAATTATTCTCAATGAAATCTAATTTATCATCTAACTTACTGCTACCTATAATTGCATCAACATCTTCTCCATCTATCTTAAAGACTGCACGTGCGAGCTGTTGTTTTCTTGCTTCAAATGACGCTTCTATTTGTGTGATTGCGGTTGAGAAGGTTGCCAATGCCGCATCTTTCGCCTCTCTAGATTTCAATGTTCGTAAAGAAAATGTGAAATTACCTATTTTAACATCTTTTGTTAATCGCCCTATGTTTGCTAATATTTCTATTCGCTTTTTAGCCGCATCTCCAATTTTATTAGCGTTTTCGAGTTTTTGTCTACGAGCAGCACGAATCTCATTTTCAAGATCTTCTGGTGATGTCTCTTGAATATAATTTGTTGGCAGCTGGTCTAAATCATCAGGAGGACCAACAGTAAACTCTCTTAATGGCTTTTGCTGTGATTGTGGTATATTTTTTTTGAAGCTCGAACTTTCGAATCCGGACATGTTATTTTCCTTCCAGTATCTATATATCAATGCTATTTTATTGTTAATGCGTAAAATAATAAAATAGCGTCTTTAGCCCATTAAAGATACTAAAAACGCTTAATTTATTTTGATTTTGTACGGTAAATACTTTAATTATTATAGCAACTTAAGCAAGAACGTTAGTGAAAAAATCATCAATTAAATTCGGAACGTCTAATGCTCCGCGTCTGGCACCTCGATCGGCCTCTCGCTCAGTAGTATTAAGCTGCGGCACTATTCCTCTAGCCCCACCAGTTGCTGCATTACCGCCGTTGAGAGTAGAATAGATTGCTTCTGCTACGAACGCCATATCGTCGACAATAACCCAGTTGTCTGATTGGTATTGGTAACTGATTGACTGAATCCATACGTTTCTTACCGTTGTTATAATGGCGTTGCTTCCGTCGCCATTCCAGTTATCGTAAATATCGATGTCAAACGGGATTCTTTGGGCGTGAACGTGTAAGAAGTCCTTACTGAACGCTTCTGTTACTCTTAACCTGTCAAATCGTGTTCGTCTGCATTCACCAGATATGTCGGTTGATTTTATCGGAACGCTGTCGATATGGCCGTCTGTTCCCACCTCGTCTACCATCTGTATATTTCGTTGTTCTCTTACTTGAATGCTTTGGATCGCACCAACTGCAGTGGAGCCGACTTTTATAACGATGTTTGTCGAAATGCCAGTACGGGTACTATCTCTTCCGCCTGGCCCGTTGATGATACTACCCGTTTGTGGGGAAATGAGCGCCATTTAATTCTCCAATTGCTATAGCTTATTATTATATGTTTTTATGCCTTATTATTTACGTAGTCTTTTTATCCGTATTTCTTCTTTTATTTTAGCGATTTCTTCTTGAGAGCGGTTATTGCCTTCCTCTATATTATTTTTAGCATCATATGGTCGTAGATTTTCTAATGCCCAACATATCTTAAAATTATCGTCCTCCATGCTTGTATACGGTAGATGTGTTTGGGGTGTAATATGGTCTAGGCTCCATTTCCAGGTAGATTGATCGTTTTCATTCCAAGTTGATTTAGTGTATCTTCCATAGTTTTCCCAACTCATCCATGGTTCAAAAAGGGACTCAAGGTATAATTTAAGATCTTCCAATGAGTACGTAATGAAATTTAGGAAAGATATGTTACCTTTTGATGATAAATTTTTCTTTAATGCCTGACGTATTTGTGCTGATACTTTTTTTCTTAATTTAAATGCGGGGTCAGAATATGTTCTATTTCTTTCGTATTCATTAATGTGATCTCGCCTAGTTTTATTTCTTTCTCTAGCTATCTTCCTAGTTAGCTCCACGTCATTATAATATCGTTCTTTATTTCTATCTTTTTCACAATCTTTACAATATGGTTCTATTGATATTATGATTCCGCCTATAAGAGATTCTTTCTGACGACACCTAAAATCATTTATTGGTTTTAATATTTTACACGTTTTACATACTTTTTCTGTTAATAAATGATTACGTCTCGGACAAGTTCTATCGGCAGTATTTAGCCCTAATAATTTGCATATTTTCTGAACATGATCACGTGTTACAAGAAGCTCTTTAGCTATTTTACGTGCCCCATAACCAAGGTCAAACAATTCTTTAACCTTTTTTATCTGCTCCTCGGTTGGCACAATTTTGGCAGGCATATGTACTATATATCCATTACTAGAAAATTTGTCAAGCCCAATAAATAATTTTGACCATAAAATAGGCAAATTTAGTATCGTTGGTGCTAATAAATATCGTTGGCGCAAATTTAGGATCGTTGGAACAAATTTTAATCGATTTTCCGCAGTTAAATCGTGCCAACACCGACTGTAATATAGATCCAATTTACCGGATAATTTGGTTGAACTCTCACGCCTACGTCCCACTGTCTTGGCTCCACACTATCTCTCTTCACCGACAAATCCTTAAAATCTGTGATCAAATTTTGTGATACGAAGGCGTTCAACATCGAAACTGCCCTTGCTGTTAACGTTCCCTGCGTATCATTATCTTCTGGATTGCCAATAAAGCCAGCAAATGCCTTCCTCATCGACTTAGCAATCCTATCCCTGATAAAGACAATTGATATCTCTTCTTCCTCTACGAAACCGCTCTGTGTAGTTGTCTTACCCCACAAAACATTACCACCACCAGCAATCGGTACCAATGATGTTACACCGGCCTGAGCAAGTGATTCGTATGTAAGCTGGTTGAACATTCTATTTCGCAAAATTGTAAATCCACTTAGATTCTTGTTTGTTAACGGCATTGCGACGTTCGATTGCCCTGACATATAACCAGCAGCAGCGGCGGCCAAATAGAACCCATCAATTACCTGGTTGTCAGACCCTACTTGAACAACTATCTGATCAGGGAAGAAGAATACCGCCCTATATGTCTCACCGAATGAATTTGCCACCGAGTAGTTTGTCAAATCTTCTGTATTCCCGGCGAGAATTTCAGCTACTGTATTTCCCTGGATCCCCTCTAGGACCCCTATATTTTCTACGGCAGCGGCTTGTGCTCCTGTTAAATTCGCAGGTGTCAAACCATTAATTGCTCCAAGGAAAAGAACCCTTTCCTTCCTATTTGTTAGGTTACTCATCTCTAAACAATGATTTAATGCATTTTGGAATATAACCGAAAATGTCTGTGTTGGTAATGTAACGAGGATATCAATTTCCTGTGATTCCAAAGAAGCTAGTGCACTTTCCCAACCAGCATCAAAGAATGAAGCGTCTTTAACATTGACGATCGTTACTCTCAATGAATTTCCATTTGGTACTACGTTATGGTTTAATACAAGATAATCGCTTGTTTGTGATGTGTCTACTACCTCGAATTTTAGTCCACTTTCACTAACAAATGTCTTAGCGATTGTCATAGTAAATGGAGCAGTAAATGCTGTTACGTCAAATAATCCAACGTTTGATGCATTTGCCGCCGATGTAATTTGTAGTTCGTATTCATTAACAACCGGACTAAATGCTGTTAAATCGATTGATGACGTAACAATTGCAGTAGCGGTACCTGCATTTGCTACTATCGATAGTGTACCAGTTGTTCCGGGGACCGCTGCACCTGTAACTGAGTTTACGAGGTGGAACGTTGCAGAACCCTCGTTAATAAAATCAGTAAATGGTGGGGTACCTGATGCAGAAATTGTTGCAACCCCATTAGCAACTGATGTTATTGTGAACGACCCAATATTTGCAAGGTTAGCCGAGTCTATAATTGTAATAGTTTGACCAACGTTAGCAAGTGTAAATTTAACCGATGCGCTACTAAATTTTGCAGCGGTTGGCATTGTGAAAATTGAATCTAAATAACCATCCTGAGCGAAATTTATTGTTGCTGCTTGCTGAATTACTGAGTATGAGAATGAATTTCCAGCAGGAGGGTTTACATTATCAGCAACAAAAGTACATACAGTCGGATTACCACCAGTTCCGAGCGTGAAAAACGGAAACATATTCGGTAACAGCTGTGTTTCAATTCCTGTCGCTGGATTTGTTACGAAAATATGTATTGCGCTGTTAGGATCTGGAGAAACACCAAGTGGAAGTGGTATTATAAAATCGTTGCAGTTTGTTGATGTGCCTGGAAAATTTGATTCTAACTGATATGAAACCCTTCTTGGGAGGGGTGGAGCTGCTTCAACGCACATAATTCCAGGTGTTTGATTAGCAAAAGCAAGTTGGCAGCCGAGAGAAAGTGTATTTGATAAGCTAACAGAACCATAATTCTGCACAACGTTTGTCATTGTGGTTTGGAATACCGGGTTGTTAATATCTGCAACCGATATATATGTTGCAGATAAGCTATTTCCACGTGTTAGAACGCCGCTTGATACTTGAACAGTGAAAAAATCGCCCTCGCGGAATGGTGATGTTGAGCTTGGATATCCATTTTCTAATATGCTAAAACTCAGAACGCCATTTGTTGCAACGGTATTATCGGCTACCCATACAACTGTGTTACCATTTATGTCTACAATATTGCCTGATACTGACCCGAAAGCTACGAATCTTGCCGATCCTGGTATTGGTTGGTTCAAATTATTTCTACGAACAGATACACACTTAATTGTCCATGTTTCAGTTGGAGCATTTTCATCAGTTAGTTCGAGATTTTGTAATGTACCTAGACCAACGTTTGTTAATCCTGCAGAAAAGAAGCTCCCTCCCTGATCAACAAGATGAGCGGTCTGTAACTCAATATGGCCGTTCGTTATATCTATTCGGTAATCGTAAACATCGCTAAATGGATTAGAATCGATTGTCTCTTCTAACCCAACAAGAGGAACGCCATTCTTAAATAATGATGTTCGGTTTGTAACAACAGGTGGAAAAGCAAGTGTAAAATGCCTTCCATCTGATCCATTTGTTGATATAAATGTTGGGTTTAGACCATCTTTACCACCGCCGTTAGCAGAAGCAACGATTATCTCGCTCCTAGCCCCCTGCCCTATGATTGCAGCCGTTCTGATGCCACCTGGAACCGATGCAGCAGAACTTTGGGTTATGACGTTGGTAATAACGCCTGGTAATACGTTTGTTGCGCCTGGGATGTTAGCCATAGAGATTCCTCATATTAAATTTGCTCACTAAAATGCAAGATTATTACTATTTATGCCTGATCCTTGTTGAACCATCGAGAGAATTCTTGTCTGCTTGATATGGTCTAATATTAGCAAGAGACCAGCATTTATTAAAATTATCGTCTTCCATGCTTGTATACGGTAGATCTGATTGTGGTATTATATGATCAATATTCCATTTCCAAGTTGATTGATCTTCTTCATCCCATGCCTGTTTACTATATTGACCATAGTTATCCCAATTCATCCAGGATTCAAATTTAGATTCTAGATTATACTTTAATTCTTCAACTGTGTAAGGTAAAAAATCTAATATTGAGTGGGGAAATTTGGATGAATTATTAATTTTAAGCATTCTATTTATAGCACGAGAACAATTCTTTCTTAATCTAAACCCTATATCATTTTGCAATCTTTCACTATATTGTTTATTTATTTTATCTTTATTATCTATTTTCCATTGTTTTTTATAGTTTGGATTATTTATTGTGAAAACTTTTGTATATTCTTTTCTTTCTTCTCTGTGATTGGCATTATATTTATTAGAATTGTGGCATTCGCATTCCCTACATGTAGTCTTAAAATATTCACTACCATTAGAATATTTGCATACTCTAAAGTTATTTTCGTTTAGCTCTTTATTTATTTTACATTTACTACAAATTTTCATAATTACAATTTTTCAAGCATTTGTGTTAAGGTTTCATTTGTATTTATAGTTAGATTTTCAGCTACTGGGGCATCTGGTATGTCTGTTCTACCAAATTCTACACTCATATTTATTATTTCTATTATGTTGCCTATGGGGATCAGCCTACGCCACTCGCTTCTTATCTGTAATGTAATAGTCTGCTTAAAGACGTGATCATTTCTATCATCTACCTCTACCGGAGACCCTGCTGATACATTTTTTACTATTAGACCAGACTTAACTAAATCATTAAATGCAATATCAACAAAAAGTAATGAAACTAAATCTACTAAATCATCTCTTGCACGTAGGTCTCTAGCCATTATATCTATGTTTATTGATCCTTCCCAGGCACCAGCAAATATAAAGAATTCGGGATTTGGAAACGTTTTAATATTACCATAACCATCCTTAAATACAAGATTACCCCATTTTACGCTGGCAGTTTCTCGATTAATAGATATGGGGACCGAGGCTGATCCTCCGTGCCTAACAATGATTGCTGGATAATAGATTACATCAAATCTATAACTTTCCCCTATGAAAACCCTTGTTGTAATATCGTTGGTAAACCCAGAATTAATTGGTAGGTTTGTATGATCAGGAGTTTGAGGGTAGCCGAAGTGATCGTGGGCGTAGTGATACCAACTGTCATGTGAGAAAAAATCACGAAGTTGGGCGACAACTAATTCTTTCGGATATAAGACCATCGAATTCTGAACGATGTCATGTATCTTATAGAGATCTGAGCGAAAGAAGTTTGAGGTAGTCATTGTTTACTACAAATGTTAGAAGGACCAGCCCCAAGCATAAGTAACCATAAGCGGGGAAAAGTACCAATTTATAATAGAATTAGTCGGTGTCGTATTTGCAACATAATTAATATCAAATTGCACAGCTAATCTATAATTATTTCCGGTAATTATATCTACTGACGGAGTAATAACAAGATACTGTGTTGCACTTGTTATGGAAGCCTGGGTAACTACGTTATATGGACCTAATGAGTTAGTACCAGAGGAAGGAGCGGCACCAACCAATAAGCTGAAACCATTTGCTATTCTAACGCTATTATCAGTACCTGGAGGCGCACTGGTAGCAGGATTCGCTGAATTTGGAATAATGTTATTTTTAACATCTACTATTCCAAGAGAGCCAGCATTTCCTATTGAATTATCTTTGTAAACATTTAGAGATAAACTTAGTACATTTTGGGCGGTTCCAATGTCAAGTGTTGCGCTACCTGACAGCTGTAACCAAGCCCCGAGCGTAAGATTCAATATTTTAACACCCGGTGGTAAACGATTACTAAGTGGAACAGTAAAGCTCATAGTTCTTGATCCAGCAGTAGCTTGAACGGTTTCAAACGTTGAAACATACATCGAACTAGAGCCAATTGTCCCAGCTGCACCACTAAAATAATTTGTATATCTAGAAATTATAAAATCAGATCCATCACTGTAAAGAATAACAGCATCATTGGCTGGACCATTAGTACCCTGTCCACCATCGATTGAGCTATTAGTTGAACGAACAGCTAATAGGTTGTCGGCTAATGAGAATGCTTCATAAACTACTTGATTAGTATTTCCATGAATACTGGATCTATTAATAGTACTATAACCGCCGCCAATCAAAGCTTCAAAATTTGCCGGATATGTGCCGAATGGATTTGGTAGATCAAAGAAATTATCTGTTATTGTATGTGTCCCAGCTGTGCCAAGAAATATATAATTTGACCATGCGGTTGTAAGTCTATATAGCCTATTATGGTGTATATTTGAATGTATGCTTCCAAGCCAAACTCCATTTGATCCAAGTGTTTGTAGCCAGATACCAACAGGAGAAAGGACGCTTGCAACTTGAGCTAAGTTAGCTATAATATTATTACAAATCTCTGCATCGTGTTGTGATACATATATACCAACATCGTATGAAGCGCTCAGAAAGGCCGGAGATGATAAAGTAAGATATAAACCAGAATTTATAGTATTTCCATCAATAAGCACAACGTTTGGTCCAAATGCTCCAGAAGATGGTGCTACGGCATCAATTTGTATTGCTGCATTAAGCGGTATAAATGCTGTTGGCAAAAATTTCTTTTGAAAACTGATATCATATGCATTAAGAGAATTATTTTTAATTACAGTTGGTGCTGCGGCTCCCCATAATGGTAACTTAATCCAAGAAGTAGTATTATCACTAACTATCATTGGTCCCGTAGCTGGTATAGATGTCTGACTGCCTCCGGACGTGGCAAGAATCGGCACCAAATCAAACCCTGTAGCATCTGTAGCTGTAATATATTTACAGGTATTATTTCTTATAACAATTCCATTATTTTTATCAAGTGTAAAATTAAGAAAGCTAAATGTAGATGTTAATCCAATATCAAATGGAACACCGTATTCCGCAAATACCGCAATAACTCCACATGTGTTATTTTCAATAAGAATACCCGTGGCATTCAGAGCATTCCTTACAACACCAGCGGTCGTGCTAACGGTAGGTGCTATTACAATCATTTGATCTTTATCACATATATTATCTCTAATAATAATATTTATTAATATCATATCAAATATATTAACTGGATCGATTGATTTTGATATAAATGAAACAACAGCTCTTGTAGTTTCCTGCGCAGTTGGGGAAAATGTCTGTAATGTCAAATCAATAAATGTATTTTTTGAAATATTCACATCTTGCAATATTGTAGCAACTGTAATAGTAGGTTGTTCTAATTCGATATTGATAAACGAATGTCTGTTAATTTCGGAAGACGTAGATGCTGTGAATAGCGGGAATGTTCCAGCAGTAGTTGGATTCCAGATAAACTTACAATTCGTAACAGCAATGTTCCTACCGGTAGATCCTACTCCAATATAAATAAGCCCCTGTCCACTATTTATATAGTTTGATGTGCTATAGCCACTAAATAGGCAGGTTGTTGCAACGTTTGATGTTCCATTGTAATTTGTTGCCAGTGTAATAGATCCCGAACTTACTGATACAACATTATATAGTGTGCCAGGCTGTGAGGCAAATGTAATAATACTTCCTTTAAATAAGGTGCCAACTTGCGAAATGCTTGTTGAAACAACATTATTACCATTTGATACATTAAAAGTTCCGGTTAATAGTGTGTAAACAAAGGGATCATAAACTACAGTTGGATCATAAAAATAATTAAAAGTTAAATTATTAAAATGAACATTTGCTGATATTACAAACCCCGTTGGAACATAAACATCAAATACACCAGCATCTCCTTCGAAATATACCATGTTTTCACGAAATCCCATTATCTCCGGAGCGCTTACATTAACATGTCCCTTAACTATAACCTTATTTGAAATTGGATTCGCTTGTGAACTTTTACCTGAAATAAGTTCATTAAATTGGATTAACCAGTTATTTACTGATGCCAAATTTCTAAAACTGGCTTCAGCTCCCAATGTTAATGGATCCGCTAATCCACCATAGCCATTTACGACATATCTTTTTACGTCTGCAATAACCATTGATGTAACAGCATAACCACCACCCGGATTCGTTACAGTAGCAAAAACAGTGGCAATTGGAACTAAATCATGTTGATTGAGAATTAAATCAGCAAAATATGTACCTCTAATCAGGTATGGCGCCGGTGTTGCAGCATTTAAGTTTAAGCCATAAAATAGTCTTAAGTGATCAACGCTGGCGGCTAAATACTGTATAATAAATGGGCCAATAGGATTGTAATCGGTTGATGCAACTAACTCTATTTCACCTTTATCATTTACACATACAAACCAGGTAATTTGATTTACCGTTGATGTTAATGATGGCAACCCGCCGAACACCGTGGGCAAAGATTCAACAATCGCTGGAATAGTTATAGATTGGGAATTAACATCAACAAGCTTGCCGTTAACTAACGCAGTTCCGCCACTAAAAGAAACAGTATTTGTTGTATTGGATGCTACATTAAATCCTCGTATAATTCCATTCTCATGTAGCTCTTTATCTGATGCACTTATATAATTTTTAGCAGAAGTGGATAGTTGTTCCTCGCTTACATTTCCAAATTGCCTCTTGTCTATAAGGTATGATATTGATTTTAATGAATCATTTACCTGACAAGTTGCGAGTAGCATAAACTGTTGATCTAATTCTAACGAACTAAATAATTGTATATCTATAGTTTGTAACGTAAAACTCTGTGTTGTAGAATTTGAATTGAAAATAAAATCAATGAAATCTATATTTGTCTCATCATATAGCCTTGTTACCAAACCCTTTTTACCAAATATACCGGGGCCCAAGTTCGTAAACATTGAGCTTGCCGGATTCCATCTCCCAAGTTGAGCAAAAAATTCGCCAGTAGTAGAATCATAGCTACTTATCAATAAACGTATTTCTTTATCACTACCAACTGTGTTATAGCCACGTAATTTTGGTGATACGTCAAATATATCTATCGTCGCTATATTTGCGCTTGTTACTAATGGATTAATCGAAAATCTCGCTCTTTCGTGTGTTGTTGTATGCCCTATGCCGTCAACATAAATTTCGAAAAAACGTTTATATGGGAGATTTACTGAGCTTGCATCAAATACGTTTTCTGCGTCAAATGATACCGAGTCATCGCAAAAATATATATTAACTAATGTTCCTGTTGGGAATGTTGAACTAGGTGAAAGACCGGCAGCGTGGACCGCATCATAAACTGTTATATTTGTAAACCCATTTGGTCCAGGACAATTAGTAAACGAAACATTTGATATTATAAACCTACCATAGTTTACGTTATTTATTGTGCTATTATTTTTAGTCAACGGCTGTATTACAATTGTTTTTCCAGCAGCAAGACCAGAATGTGACAAATCTAAATTAACGGTATAAACAACCTCAACCCTCGAAGTAAATGTTGTTATCGTTGTAATTGTTGCTGGCCAATAACCATCACCATTAGAATCTTCTATATTGTTTAGCGTTAGTGGGTCTGAATTTAACTGATCGCGTTCAACACCATTAGTATAGAAGAAATTTCTTTTTAATGGATAGAATAAGAGAGACGAGCCAAACATAGCAGAGTGGACCGATGAGTATGATAATGCTGGGGGTGGACTTGCAACATTTGCGCCAGTTCTTCCAAAGCCCAACGGATCAATTAGATTATAGCCATCAACAACGTTATTTGGAAATGATGAGTTACTTGTGCTGGTATAATTTCCATTTGTATCAACAACACCACCTATTATTGAAAAAGCAGCATTATTAAATGGATCTAATGCTATTCCTATTTGTCCCTGGTATTCAAATGCTGTAAACCTATAATTAAACCCCGGTGCTCTAAACGCTGTATTTATATTGTCTATTATCGAATTTAATGTGTAAGCCCCCGGAGTTGTTCCTTTATTCCCGGTGACATCAATAGCTGGCATATTAGATATGTTAGAGAGATCTCCATTTGATAGTAATGTAAGATATAGATTATAGTGAGTGGGATCAAATTCTGTTGCATTAAACCCATTACCTAGAGCAACCGCGGCTCTTGGATCGGTTATTATCAAGCTCTCGTATGCATTAATCTTGTTAGGAGCTCGGCAAGTAGCAAGAACGCCAAACTTATTGCGATGAAATAATGCACGATCTATTCTCGCAAAAGCATACCCATCAGCTACTGGATTTTTCCCATTAATTCTTACTGCATATGTTCTAATGCTTCCACTGACAAGACTTTTAACTGAATCAACTGCAAACTGATAAAATATTCCTGTTCCATAGTCTATTGTTATTAAATCTCCTGATGAAACTTGTGCAAATTGAGCGTCAAAATTAAATGTATTTAGTTGGTCAGAAGTTGGATTAAATAATATAACATCATCACCATGGGCAAAGTCATCAACCGGCGATGCTGCTGGCGGACCCGGGGGAACGTTCAAGAAATAAGCCGTTACCGGAGTTGGCGGAACAATTGGCTCACCATAACCATCAGCTAAAAGACTCGAAGACCTTGATGTATTTGGTATGCCGTTAGAATAGAAATTCTGAACTCTACCACCTAAAAGGAGCAAGCTTGAGTTATCTATGAAATCAATAACTTTTTGTACGCTGTTATTAGATTGTGGAATTGTTATAAAGGATGCCGGATCAACATATACTCCGCCTGCCATATGAGCATAATTTTTAGGAGGAACGGTGCCACCAGAAGCAGCACTAACATTTGCACTCCCATCAGATTTTTCGTGAATTATTAAATCATTGCTTATATCTTCAACAAGTGTATCTGCATTTGTCGTATTTCTATTGATAACGTTTGTTCCAGTAGATGGCAGTGTTGTTGGATTGGTTTTGACAAATGGTGTAGTTAAGTCAACGTGAATAGCTGAAAGTAAGTGGTTGTAATTTGTTCCGTCTATATGCGGTTCTAATTTAATACCAGTCAGACTTAAGAAACCGTTAAGTATGTCTATTGACGTTTTTAATGTAACATAGAGATTATATAGTGATTGTGTTGAGTGAGTTAGATTTATTTTTGATTCTTGTATGGCAGCGGTCGCGGAAACTTGGGCATCTGTTATAGAAATTAATGAAAGTAGTCCAATTAGTACTGATGGGTTTATTGTTCCATCTGGCAATAAAGAAACGTTTAATCTATCTGAAATCGAACCTGCTGAACCTTGGGCATTAAGGCCGATATTTGTTTCAATAGATAATGTCGCTGAACGAAGAGCATTAATAGCGTCGCCTCCTAGCTCAGTTATGTTATCGTCAATTCGTGGAAGAGTGCTATCATCGTCCATATTTGTAGGAAAATTACTCATCTATATTCCATAATTCATCTTATTTAACCGTGCTCTTACTTGGATCAACAGACTCTGGCAGCATTGTATTAGATTGTGGAGATTGATTTATGAAGCCCTGTATTTTCTCTTTTAGCATACCCTTTATAACTTGATATAACAACCCACTTAACATACCTGACACACTGCCAAACATTAATCTGGCGCTAAATGACGTTAAGCCATCTGGAAACGGATACTTAACCGCAAATATAGCTATCACGGCCCCAAATATTAATGGCATTAATGGAAGGATTAGTTTTTCCCATAATTGATTTCCATCGATCTTCGGATAAAAATATTCCAATACCGTTCTGATAAACCAAACTAATGCTGAAATTCCTAAAGAAAATAGCAAAAAGTTCCAAGAAAATAGCGCGCTTAAAGAATTATCCATAATACCTCTATGTTAATGCTTAAAAAGTAATATGGGATTTTAAGTTAGCGTCGAGCCATATATCTTACCAGTGCCACCATATGTAACATTATACAAATTAGTTATCCCGATAGTTGTACCCCAGTTATTAGAATTTGCTCTTAATGTAATTGTATGACCAGATAAAGTCACAGCGGTAGCGTCTATAACCCATTTACTACCAACATTAGCAGGTAAAACTATTGTCGTATTGTTTGGTAGGGTTCCATTAAATATTAGGTAAGGAAACTTGTACTCTGCTGCCGTTAGTGTTATAGTTCCACCAGCTGATAGATCAACGGCAGAGCTTGTTCCTAATGCGATACCACCAGCGTTAGATCCTAATTGTAAGACAGAACTCCCATCAGTATTAAAAATAATCGATTTAGTAGTAGAAGAAATTGTTATACCATTTTGCAGATCACCGGTTAATATAGCTATCGACCCTGAATGACCAGAACCGTCCCCAATACCAGACAATAGATCTAAATTACCTCCATTTGCATTACTACCTGTTGCGGCTGCTTGAGCTATGATATTGATATTTTGTCCAGCCCCCGATGCTGCCCGCGTTGCCTCGATACTAAGACCACCAGAAGCCGCAGCCATAGTAATCTCTGTTGTTGGACCTTCCTTGACCAGATTAAGGAATTCAGTACCACCTACCTGAAATGATACACCTGTTGCCGGGCTCGCACTGCTGTTTAGTATTACAGCCCCAGCAAGAACTTGAACATTCGCAGTAGCATCTCCTGAAGAAAGAGTTACTCCACCAGTTGTTCCAGATCCATCAGCCGCTCCTCCTACGATTAAGACACTTCCGCCATTCGCATTACTTCCTGTTGCTGCGGCTTGCGAAGTTAAAGACATTAAATCACCACCGCCAGAAGATGCTTGTATTTGCGTTAGCCCAACAGGCGCTCCACCAATAGGAGAAGCTGACCATTGCAGTATACTTGTATTAATATTAACATTATTAATACCATCTCCCGAAATATTAGTTATTATATTGGAATTTGGTTGTCCATTTACATCACCAACAAGGCCAATAATATTCACAGTGCCAGTTTGTGGAGTAAAACAATTAGCAGAACTACCATTAACATATACATTAACTGTTCCAGAGCTAATATTAATAGCATTTGGAGTTATTTTACTACCATCATTAAGATCTATTGTAAGTATACCAGAAAATGAACCGCCTATAATTGAACTTGAAATTAAACTGTGGTTGTTTATATTGATGACTCCGGTTTGTACATTCATTGACGGACCAGAACCAGAATTTATGATAAATATTTTGTCAAATTCTACTGCATATGAGCTAAATGGTGGACTAATATCTATTGCTCCAAGAGGGTTATTACTAGCTGTTATAATTGTAATATTGCTAAATAAAACTGGATTAAGTAACCTGGCGCCATCAGGAATATTCAACACAGATCCATACGATGCAAAAAGGGAAAACGAAAACAAATTACCGACTATTGATGTATTTCCTTTAAGATCCCATACTCCTAAATCAATTGTTGCAAAATCATTTTGATATACGAGTGCACCTGTTGATATTGTGCCGGAGCCCCCAGAACAACCAATAAAAGAAGTGCTTGTAATACCAGAATATGCTACAGTTGATAATCCAGAATCTGATACAACGAAAATTGACCCGGATATAGAAAATCCGGCAGTTGATACGACATTTATAGTTGATTGTGGTAATACTGCTCCATTTGATGCAATTGATATTGTTGTATTTGCTAAGCTATCAATTACAATTTTTGCTGGACCTTGAATATTGTCTCGTGCAGCAAATAACGCAGTCCAGCTTGTATAAACGTTCGAATTTGCGACTCCATGTGGTTTAAATATTAATGTATTTGCGGCGCTTGTTAAGGAAGATACCGCTGCTAATGCGTCTGCAACATTGTGATAAAACATCCCATTTACATCTACTGGGGGACTTACATCTATTTGATTTGAATTATGACGAAAACTTGTACCAGTAATATGGCTTTGGAAGTCATATCGATTTGTCACAAGACCACCGATTGGATTTTTATAGTTAGGGATCGCCATATGATTTCTCTATTTTAATGTTGTTTTATAATCTCCTGCCAAGAAAACCATCAGGACTCATGCCAGTAGGTGAATTGACAATGTATATAGTTATAATGAAAAAATAATAGGACTTTGGTCGAATTTACAGCAAAATTATTATTTGCAGGATATATAGACAGTATGCATCACAAAGCATTTAAATTTCGTCTATATCCAACCGAAAAGCAAGCCGAATTTCTTGCTCATCAGTTTGGGGCGGTTCGTTTTGTATATAACCGTTTCCTTGCTAATAGAAAAGACGAATATCTCAACAATAAGAAATCATTGAATTATTACGATGATGCTAAACTTTTAACTAATCTTAAACAACAAGACGGATATGAGTGGCTTTACGACATAAACTCTCAAACTCTTCAGTCTTCTCTTCATAATTTGGATATAGCATATCAGAACTTCTTCAATAAGCGAGCCAAATTTCCCCGTTTTCACAGCAAGAAAAATAAGCAGTGCATTAAGATACCGCAGTTTTTTAGCATAGAAGATAACAAACTCCTCATACCGAAACTAAAATCTGGTATTAAAATTAACCAGCACCAACCTATAACCGGT
>WNFI01123544.1_pt1 | contig 25330 bp, 29 predicted proteins | sample 5400471 | NCBI WGS metagenome assembly WNFI01 (sample SAMN13153348, study PRJNA577476) | soil metagenome | isolation source: 100 cm saprolite on Douglas fir-dominated hillslope | place: USA:California | collected 2013-09-17 | reverse complement strand
AGCGCCGCGCTCGATATCCGCGGATGCCCTTCCGGATATCCTGCGACACCGATCTCGCGCACGCCGCATTGCGCAAGAACGCCGTCCGCCAGGACCTGCAGGCTATCCGCATAGGGTCCCTTCGGCGCCGGCTCGTCGCCACCGATGAGCATCACGCGGTGCACGCCGTGCGCTTCGACCGCCCTCTTCAGAAAGCTCGCGAATTCCGTGCGGTCGAGGATCCGCCGCGCCGAGACGTGCGGCACGGGGTCGAGGCCGGCGGCGCGAATCGCCGCGACCGCCTCGAGCGTGCGGCTGAGGGGCAGTCCCGGAAGCGACGGGACATAGATGCAGGTGTCCGCCGGCAGCAGCGCAGCGACCTCGCCGGCGCGGTGCAGCTCGCGCGGCGACATTTCCAGCGAGCTCGCCGCGATCAGCTCGGCAAGACTCGCCTGCTGCAGCTCAATCGCGCTTGCGGGAGACGACATAGGATTCGTCCAGGAACCAGAGGCTGCCGTGCTTCTGCAGCACCTCGCGCGTCGCGTCCAGGTACTTGCGCTCGCCGAGCACCTCGGCAAGCCGCGCATCGTCGATCTGCGCCACGTAGATGGCCGCATTCCAGGCGGCGAACAGCGTCGAGGTGCCGATGCTGTCGGAGATCTCGCTGGGCAGCGTATGCATGTCGTAGCGGAACAGAGCCCGCGCGTCGGCATAGGCGTTGAAGTTGTAGCGCCGCGCCTCCTTGCCGAGCGCGGCCTTGGTGGCGCGCATGACGTCGTGGCGACCGTTCGTGAACGGGCTCTCGCCGGGCCACACTCGCTGCACGATCTCGGCGCCCGGGTCGCGCCCGTAGGAATGGATGCCGAGCAGCCGGCCGCCTTTGCCCAGGGCGCGCACGAGAGGGCCGACGACCTTCTGCGCCTTGAATTCGAGCGGCGCGCGCGCCCGGTAGGGTTGGGACGCGATCACCATGTCGTAGTCGGCGCGCCCTTCGCCGCGCTTCGGAATCACGCTGTCGAGCAGGAAGCGGTAATCCTCCCTGTAGAGGATGAGCGCGACCGGATGCTCGTACACCGGGTTGCCGGTCTTCGGGCTGTGGCGCGCCTGCCAGTTCTTCACGAGAAAAGGCTCCAGCGCCGCGATCTGCTCGCTGAATTCGTGCGAGGTGGTGCCGGTCAGCGCGGCCTCGTGCCAGACCATCGAGGTCGCTGCGGCCACGGCGCGCGGCGTGAGCCACGGCGCTTCCGTGTAGTACATGTTCGTCACGACGAGCACCGTCGCCGGATGCTCGAAAAGCCGGTCGGCCATCTTGTGCAGCGACAGGCGCGCGTCCTCGAGGCTGATTTCCTTACCGACGATGTAGAACGGCAGGTTGCTGAAGCGCCGATGCATCTCGCGCATCACGCTCTCGAGGACGGTGCCGTCGCCCATGCCGGCGTCGAACAGGCGCACCGCCGGCGGCCGCGGGTGGATGTGCCCGAGCTCGAGGCCGACGCGCCGCGCGACGACCTCTTTCTCGCTGCAGGTGTTCACGAACAGCAGGTACTTCTGGCGGTTGTCGAAGAAGCGAAAGCCCTTGTCCGGCGCCGCTTTTTCGTTTTGCGAGGGTACTTTTGCAGGCTGAACTGCGCTTGCGCGGATGAGCGCCAGCAGTTCCGGGGGCGAATCGCCGGCGCCGGCGCTGCCGTTACGCTCCATGAACTGGTTCACCCGTTGCAGCGTCTCCGGAGTCACGCGCGCGCCGTCGCGCAGCCGGGCGACGAACTTGCCGTCGTTGACCGCACGCCGCCCGAACGTCGACTCGGCCATCCCGGTGCGCTGGCAGAAGTCCGAGATGCTTCCCAGAAGCGTGCCGCCTTGCGCTGCGACTTCCACTGATCCGCCCCCGCAACAGGAATTGAGGGAAAATCTTGCGCGGCGTTGTGGTGGGAAGGCAACCACGCGTTTTGCGATGCGAAACGTGGGAATGTTCCCACTTATACGAAACAATGAGTTACGAGAAAGGCTTCCTTGAGAATCGAGAAGATCAAGCTCGGTGACCTTTCGGTCAATCGCCTGGGTTTCGGCGCCATGCGCGTGCTCGGCCCGGATATCTGGGGCCCGCCGAAGGATCGCAACACCGACGAGGAGCTCATCGCCGAAGCGCTCCACCCCTACCCGAAAGGCCTGGTGATCGGCACCAAGGGAGGCTGCGTACGTCCGGATCGCCGCTGGGACGCGGACGGACGGCCCGAGCACCTGCGCGGCGCCGTGGAAGGCAGCCTGAAGAGGCTGAAGCTGGAGCGGATCGATCTGTACCAGCTGCATACCGTCGATCCCAAGGTGAAGTTCGAGGACAGCGTCGGCGCGCTCGCCGAGCTGCAGCGCGCCGGCAAGATCCGCCACCTCGGGCTGTCCAACGTGACGGTGAAGCAGCTGGAGCAGGCGCGCAAGATCGCGCCGGTCGTATCGGTGCAGAACCGCTACAACCTCGGCGATCGCAAGTACGAAGACGTGCTGCTGGCGTGCGAGAAGCTGGGCATCGCCTTCCTGCCGTGGTACCCGCTGGGCGCGGGCGAAGCGCTGCGAATCTCGAGGATAAGGAAACTGGCGGAAAAACTGAAAGCGACGCCCGCCCAGGTGACCATCGCCTGGCTGCTCGCCAGGTCGCCCGTCATGCTGCCGATCCCTGGAACCTCCTCCGTCGCGCACCTTGAGGAGAATGTCGCTGCCGCAGCGGTTAAGCTCAAGGCTGCAGACATAGAGGCTTTGTCATGAGATTCTTGTTTTTGTTTCTGTTCGCGCTCAGCTTGCCCTCGCCTGCCCAGGAGACCTACCCCGCCAAGCCCATCCGCATCGTCGTCGGCTATTCGGCAGGCGGCGGCAACGACCTGATCGCGCGCGTGATCGCGCCGCACACGAGCGACGCGCTGGGGCAGCCGGTGGTGATCGAAAACAGGCCGGGCGCGCAGGGGATCATCGCCGCCGAGCTCGTGGCGAAGAGCGCGCCCGACGGCTACACGCTGCTCATGGGACCGAGCGGGCCGATGACCATCAATCCCGCGATCTACTCGAAGCTGCCCTACTCGCCGCTGCGCGACTTCGCGCCGATCGCGATGATCGGCTCGTTTCCCCTGATCGTCGCGGTGAACCCCCGCCTCCCGGTGCGCAGCATCAGGGAGTTGATCGACTACGCGAAGGCCAATCCCGGAAATGCCAACTACGCGTCCAGCGCGGGCATCTTCCAGATCGCGACCGAGCTGTTCAAGCAGAAGACCGGAACGCGCTTCGAGATGATCCCTTACAAGGGCAGCGGCGAATCGGTGCAGGCGGTGGCGGCAGGCCAGGTAACCATGACCTTCGTCGATCCACCTCCCGCCGCCGGAGCCCTGAAATCGGGCGCGGTGCGCGGCCTGGCCGTGACTTCGGCAACGCGCCACCCGTCGTGGCCGGACCTTCCGACTCTAAAAGAGCTCGGCATGCCGGACATGGAGGTGCCGGTATGGATGGCGTTGTTCGCGCCGGCCAAAACGCCTCCAGCGATCGTCGCGCGGCTGCAGCGGGAAGTCGCGCGCGCCGTTCGGCTGCCGGAGATCAAGGAACGCTTTGCCGCCATGGGCGTCGACCCGGTCGGCGGCACCTCCGAGGAGCTGGCGCGCCAGCTTGTGCGGGACATCGAGAAGTGGACCGCGGTCGCCAGGGCCGCAGGCATCAAGAACGACTGACTATTTCCTGGTGCCGTCTATCAGCACGAAAGCGACCCGCGCGGTTTTCGCCGAGCGGTTCGCCCAGGCGTGGTTGGTGCCGCGCTGGATGAGAACGTCGCCCGCGCGCAGCAACGTCTCGCCTTCGTCCATCACCGCCCAGAGCTCGCCCTCCAGCATGATCGCGTAGTCGACCGTTTCGGTACGGTGCATGCCGGGATGCCGCGTCGTGTCCCGGTCGTGGTCGGCGTCGCTGTAGATGCCGCCGAACGTCGCCTTCATGCGGCGCTCCAGCTCCTTGGGATCCTTGGGCTCGGGCGGAAAGTCGATGATCCGCAGGATGGTGCCGTTCTTCGGCGGCGACACGCCATGGTGCTTGCCGGTCGTATCGGGAGAATTTATTTTGGCGGGCGACTCCTCGGTGCGCCAGACGTTGATCGCCCGGTAGCCCGGCCGCTTGGCGACGGTGCGCACCGTCGCTGCCGGCGCGTCCTCGACGATGCGTGCCTTCCCATTCGCGTCGTCGGCGGTCACGACCCTGCGGATCGGCGGAAGCGAGTCCGTCATTCGATCTTTGCCCCCGTCTCGCGGATCACTTTTGCCCATTTCGTCACCTCCGCATTGATGTACTTCGCAAAGCCCTCCGACGTGCCCCCGACCGGGTCGAAGCCGAAGCTCGCGAGACGCTCGCGCGAATCGGCCTGCCCGAGGAACGCGTTGATGTCGGTGTTGATCTTCGCCACCACGCCAGGCGGCGTTCCGGTCGGCACGAAGACCCCGACCCAGGTGTAGTCCTCGAAGCCCGGGAATCCCAGCTCCTGCACCGTCGGCACCTCCGGGAGCGCGGCGACGCGGGTGCTGCTCATTACCGCGAGCCCCCTCAGCCTGCCCGACTTGATGTGCGGCACCGCGGTCGGCATCGCCACGCTGACCGCGACGACCTCGCCGGCGATCGCGGCATTCACCGCGGGCGCCGCGCCCTTGTACGGCACATGCGTCACGTTCAGCCCGGCGAGGTTCTTGAACAGGTATTCAGCCGTCAGGTGCGGCGTGGTGCCGGCGCCTGCCGAGCCATAGATCAGGCCCGTCGCCTTCGATTTTTCGATCAGCTCGCGCAAGGTCGCCGGCCCGGTCTGCGCGGTGATGATCATGTTCGGGCTTGAGGCGACATTGATCACCGGCACCAGGTCCTTGACCAGGTAAACCACCCCGATATTGCCGCCGGCGCCGGAGCGGTTCTCCACGAACAGCGTCTGGCCCCAGGCCTCGCCCAGTCTCTGGGCAAGCAGCCGCGCCAGGATGTCGGTGATGCCGCCCGCGGGAAACGGCACGACGACGCGCACCGGCTTCGCCGGATAGGCTTGCCCGAGTGCGCTAGTGCCGAAGCAGAGAAGAAGGGCTAGTAGGGCTTTTTTCAAATCATCTGGCGCGCCACGCGAAAGCGCACCTCGCGCATATCGTCACCGCGAAGCTCGCGCAGCGCATAGCCGACGAACTCCGCGGTAACCTCTTTGCGCCAGTATAAGTCGAGATCGGCGTTGTCCATCGGCTTTGCGCGCGAGGCGACAATTTTCCCGGCCTCGGCGATGACCGCGTCGTCCAGTTTCTTCCCCTGCAGGTATTCACCCGCCTTTTCAACGACAAACGGGCGGGAGGCGGCGGCGCCGAGCGCGATCTTCGCATTCTCCACAAAGCCGTTTTTCGTTGTGGCAGCCGCCGCCACACCCAGCACCGGAAAATCGAAAGCGCCGCGCCGGCGCAGCTTCCAGTACGAGGAGCGCAGGCCTTCCTGAAACGATACCTCAGTCAGGATCTCGTCGGGCCGGCGGGTCAGGTAGTGTCGCCGTCCTTCTTCAGGCAGAAATCGATCGCCTTGCGCCACTCGTAATTCTGGTTGTAGTAGTTGCAGCGCGTGTCGAGGCACAGGTTGCCGCCGATGGTTCCCATGTTTCTGAGATGGACCGTGGCCACCTGATGCGCCGCCTGGCGAAGCGCGGTCGGGGTTCTTTTATTTCCAATGACCTCGGTTAGCGTGAGGCCGGCGCCGAGGGATGCGCCGTTGCCTTTCATCGAAGGGATATTTCTCAAAGACACCAGGACCTTCGGCGCCATCTGGCGCCGCTTCATGTTCGGCAGCAGGTCCGTGCCTCCGGCAATCAGCATCGCATTCGGCCCCTCGCCGGCGAGAATGCGCGCCGCCTCCGCCACAGTCTTTGGCGCGCGATGCTCGAACCAGGGCAGGCGCATCATATTTTTGAAGAAGAAACTCTTTTCCCCGAGGAGAAAAGGCGGGGTTTCTCAAAACCCTTGACGGCATTTCCATCGCCCCCCTCCCAGGGCGGCGGCACGATGACCGGCTCGGGATACGGAACCGGCGGGAAATGGTCTGGACCGACGCGCGGATCTTTGCCTTCGGCCTTGAGCTTGAGGGCCCTCAAAACCTTGTCTGGCGTGATCGGAAGCTCATCGATGCGCACGCCGACCGCGTCGTAGATCGCATTCGCGACCGCAGGCATCACCGGGAGCAGCGGCCCCTGCCCGGCCTCCTTCGCGCCGAACGGGCAGTTCGGGTCCGGGTCCTCGATGAGAACCGTGTCGACCTCGGGCATGTCGAGCGAGGTGAGGCTCTTGTACTCGAGGAGCGAAGGGATCTTGTGCACCAGCGCGCTGGAGAGCTTCGGCGGCAGCCGGCGGAAGATCTGCTCCTCCATCAGGGCCTCGGACAGCCCCATGTACACGCTGCCTTCCACCTGGCCGCGCGCCAGTACCGGGTTGATCGTCCTGCCGATGTCGTGCGCGATCCAGATTTTCGGCACCGTAATCCAGCCGGTCTTCGGATCAACCTCGGCTTCGACCACGCAAGCGGTATACGAATAGGCCGGCGACGGGCCGACGCCGGCGCCCTTGTAGCGCCCCGGCCCGCGTGGCGGCTTGTAGGAACCGACGCTGCCCAGCGTGCCGAACTTCTCCTCGGCGAAGCCGACCGCCTCCATGAAGGTCAGGCTTTTGCTTTCAAAAAATACTCTTCCATCGGAAAAAACGAGCCGGTCCGGCGCAACTTCGAGCTGCTCGGACGCCGCTTCTGCAATGAGCTTCTTCAACTTGTTGGAGGCGTCAATGGCGGCGTTGCCCATCATCACGGTGACGCGGCTCGAGTAGGAGCCGAGGTCGACCGGCGTGATGCCCGTATCGCCCGTGACGCAGCGGATCTCGAACGGATCGATGCCGAGCACTTCGGCGACGATCGCCGCCAGCACGTCGTCCGAGCCCTGGCCGATCTCGGTCGCGCCGCAAAATACGGTGACCTGGCCGCTGCGGTCGAGCAGCAGCTGCACGCCGCACTGCGGCATCTTGTTCCAGTAGATCGGCAGGCCGGCGCCGCAAAGATAGGAGCCGCACGCGATCCCGACGCCGCGGCCGTTCGGAAGTTTTCCAAATTTATTCTTCCAGTCAGAACGTGCGACGACCTGCTTGATGCATTCCGCGAGCCCGATCGAGCCGATCCTGAGCCAGTTCGCCGTTACCGCATTCGCTTTAAGAACATTTTTCAAACGCAATTCGGCAGGATCGATGTTCAGCCGCTCGGCGATCTTGTCGAGCTGCACTTCCTGGCCGAAGCGGGGCTGTGGCGTGCCGTGGCCGCGCTTCGGGCCGCAAGGCGGCTTGTTGGTGAAGACCCGCGCTGCCTCGAACTTGTAGCGCGGCAGCTCGTAGGTCACGGTCTGCAGCGCGCCGGTATAGAAGGTGCTCGCCACGCCGTAGGAGCCGTAGCCGCCGCCGTCGACCAGCGTCTGCAGGTGCATGCCGGTGAGCTTTCCCTCCTTGCTCACGCCGGTCCGGAACTTCATCAGCACCGGATGCCGCCCGCGGTGCATATAGAACACTTCCTCGCGGTTGAGGCAGATCTTCACCGGGCGGCCGAGCACCACCGCCGCCTTGGCGGCGACCATCTCGTGGTTGCACACGTCGCACTTGCCGCCGAAGCCGCCGCCGTTCGGCGTGGCGATCACGCGGATGTGCGAGGCCGGCATCTGCAGCACCCGCGCGAGGCTGCGGTGCACGTAGTGCGGTACCTGGGTTGACGACCAGAGCGTGAGCTTGCCTTCGCCGTCGAGCGAAGCGACGCAGGCGTGCTGCTCGATCGGCAGGTGCGTATTGCCTTCGTAGAAGAACAGGTCCTCGAAGACGTGATCTGATTTTTCTAGAGAATCCTCGGCATCGCCGAATTCAAAAGCCTGCAAGCGGTGGATGTTGCCGAGCTCGCTGTAGGCGTGGATGCGAGGCTCCGGTTTTTGCAGAGCTTCCTCAGGTGAACTTATCGTCTCGAGAATCTCAAACTTGACCTCTATCAAATCGAGAGCTTCAGTCGCCGTCTGCTCGTCCCTGGCGATGACGGCCGCAATCGGGTCGCCGACATAGCGCACGTGCTCCGGCGCCAGCGGGTATTCGTCCTGAGTCACCGGAAGGATGCCGAACGTCCCCGGGAAGTCTTTGCCGGTCAGGACAAGATGAACGCCCTGCAAGGAAGCTGCTTTTGAGAAATCAATCGAAGTGATCTTTGCATGCGCGTGACGCGAGCGCAGCAGCTTCATGTGCAGCATTCGCGGCAGCACGATGTCGTCGGCGAACCGGGTCTGGCCGGTGACTTTCGCCCGGCCGTCGACGCGCCGGCGCGGCTTACCGAGGACTTTCATTGATCCTCCGGGCCGCTTCTTCGATCGCCTCGAAGATCTGCTGGTATCCCGTGCAGCGGCACAGGTTTCCAGAGACCGCTTCCTTGATTCTTTCCCTCGAGGGATTCCTCTCTTTCTCGAGGAGCGCCTTCGCGGTCATCAGGATGCCGGGCGTGCAGTAGCCGCATTGCGCGGCGCCGAGGTCGGCGAACGCCGCCTGCAGCGGGTGCAGCGCCGCGCCCGAGCCGAGCCCCTCCACGGTCTCGATCGAGCGGCCTTCGCATTCGACGGCGAGCACCAGGCAAGAGAGCTGCGGCTGGCCGTCCACCAGCACCGCGCAGGCGCCGCACTCGCCGAGCTCGCAGCCGTGCTTGGTGCCGGTCAGCGCGAGGTCCTCGCGCAGCACCTCGAGCAGCGTCTTGTAGGGCGCGAACGCCACCTCGGCGGTCTCGCCGTTGACCGTCATGGCCTGATGCACGCTGTGGCGCATTTGTTTGGACCCCAAACTAATTTCGGCCCTACTGTACTCCAAAGCCCCGGTAGCGGGAAGGAACTTCCAGGTCCAGACTACCGAAGGTCCAATAGAGTTCCACTCGTGGATCGGCGACAAGTGGGCAATCCTGTTCTCGCACCCCAAGGACTTCACCCCAGTGTGCACCACCGAGCTCGGCTACATGGCGCGCCTCAAGCCCGAGTTCGACAAGCGCAACACCAAGGTGATCGGCCTGTCGGTCGACTCGGTGGACGACCACAAGCGCTGGGCCAAGGACATCGAGGACACGCAGGGCACGGCGCCCAACTTCCCGATGATCGGCGATCCGGAACTCAAGGTCGCCAAGCTCTATGACATGCTGCCCGCCGAAGCTGCGGGCGATGCCAAGGGCCGCACCGCCGCCACAAACGCCACGGTGCGCTCGGTCTTCATTGTCGGCCCGGACAAGAAAATAAAGCTGATCCTCACCTATCCAATGAGCACCGGGCGCAACTTCGACGAGGTGCTGCGGGTGCTCGATTCCATGCAGCTCACCGCCCGGCACAAGGTGGCGACGCCGGTGAACTGGAAGAGCGGCGATGACGTGATCATTCTTGCTTCGGTGCCCGACGAGGAGGCGAAAAAGCAGTTCCCCGGCGGCTGGAAGGCGCCGCGGCCCTATCTCCGCGTGGTGCGTCAACCGAAATAGTCGTAACGCGTTGCGGCGGCGGTAACAATCGGTTACCCATTGCTAGGATCCGCGGGAGTAGTCTAGGGTCCTAGGTAATGGAGGCTGCGATGAAACCGTCGAAATGGACGTTACTTCTTCTCGCATTGGCAACGGGTTTGCTTGCGACCAGTTCGGCGTTCGCCTGGGGTCGGACGCGGGTTTTCGTCGGGTTCAACGTCGGCTTTCCGGGTTACTACTACCCTGCACCGTACTACTACCCCGCTTACTACCCATACCCGTATTACCCGGCTCCAGTAGTAGTGCAATCCCCGCCCGTCTACACGGAGCGGCAGGACGTCGCGCCCGAGCAGGGCTACTGGTACTACTGCGCCGCAACAAGGGGCTACTACCCGTACGTGAAGGAATGCCCAGGCGGATGGCAGAAGGTTGCCCCGGCACCGCAGAACTAGCTAAGGTATGAAAAAGCTTTTCTGCGCAATCCCGATTGCTGTCCTCGCCGGTTGCGTCTCGATGCCCAGCGGGCCGGGCGTCATGGTCCTTCCCGGGAGCGGCAAGAGCTTCGATCAGTTCCGTTTCGATGACTACGAGTGCCGTCAGTACGCTTCTTCGCAGATCGGCGGAAATACGCCCGATCAGGCGGCTGCCGACAGCGGGGTGAAAAGCGCCGTCGTCGGCGCGGCCATCGGCACTGTCGCGGGCGCCGCGCTCGGCGGATCCCAAGGCGCGGTCGCGGGCGCCGGCATCGGCACGGCGGGCGGCGCGCTCGCCGGCACCGGCGCCGCCAGCCGCTCCGGATACACGCTGCAGCAGCGCTACGACATCGGCTACCAGCAGTGCATGTACGCCAAGGGCCATCAGATCCCGATGGCCGGGCGCTCCGGTCAGTACCGGCCGGCGCCGCGGCCTTCCGCGCCCCCGCCGCCGCCCCCGCCCGGCACGCCTCCCCCGCCGCCGCCGGCCGGCTAGAGTTTTTGATTTTCTTCGAAGCTAATCATTTCTAGCGCCCGACGCGCGCACGATCGGTCCCCAGCGTCTTACCTCTTCGGAGACAAAATTCGAAAACTCGCGGGCATCGAGCCTGCCCGGCTCGATACCCTCGGGTTTCAGCCGCTCCCTTACGTCGGGAAGCTCGAGCGCCCGCCGCACTTCGGCATTCAGGCGCTCGACGATATCGGCCGGAAGCCTGGCGGGCCCGGAAAGCGAGAACCAGATTGTCGCCACGAGCTCGCGGTAGCCGGCCTCGGCGAACGTCGGCACGTTCGGATAGTCGGGCAGGCGCATCGCGGTGCTGATAGCTAGCGCCCGCGCCCTTCCGGCGTGGATCTGCCCAGCCGCGGTGGAAAGCGTGGTCGACGCCGCCGGAATGTGGCCGGCGATGAGATCGGTGATGGCGCCGGCCGCGCCCTTGTAGGGCACGTGCTGCAGTTCGACGTGAGCGAGCTGCTTGAAGAGCTCGGCCACAAGCTGGCCGTGCGTGCCGTTCCCGGGGGATCCGTACGAAAACTTTTTTGGATATTTTTTTAGAAGAACCACAAACTCTTCAAGGTTGTTTGCCGGCACGGACGGATTCACCACCAGCACGGCGGGCGGCCCGCCGAAAAGCGCGATATGCGTGAAGTCGCGGATCGGGTGGTAAGGCACGCCGCGCGGCAACGCGGGCGCGACCGCATGCGAAGCGACCCCCGAAACCACCAGCGTATAGCCGTCGGGCGCGGCCCTGGCGACGAGCTCCGAGCCCAGCGCGCCGCCGGCACCCGGCCGGTTTTCCACTACGAAGCTCTCGCCGAGCCTGTCGGAGAGCGCCTTCGCCACCAGGCGACCGAGCGTATCCGCGGTGCCACCCGGAGCGAACGGCACTACCAGCCGCACCGGCTTCGACGGCCACTGGCCGAGCGCCGCGGTCGAAGCTGCCGCGAGCAGTACTGCGAAAGCGAGAGCGAGCCTCATGCCTCGGTCATTATAGTGAGCCGCCCGAATCGCGCGCAGGCACCGTCTCAAAGATCACTTCGACGAACGCAAAGCGCTTCCTGGCGCTGAAATGATCCTGGGAAGGACCTCGCTGATCGAATCGTGAAACACCGCGTCGGCGGCGCCGTCGAACGGCGTCGGCTGCGCGTTGACGATCACCAGCCGGGCGCCCGCCGCGCGCGCGATGTCCACCGCGCCCGCTACCGGATAGACCTGCAGGCTGGTGCCGACTGCGAGAAAGAGATCGGCATCGCCCGCCGCCTGCATCGCCCGATCGATCACCTCCGGCACCAGTTGCTGGCCGAAAGAGATCGTGTCGCTTTTCAGGATGCCGCCGCAATCGCGGCAATGCGGGTCCTCCTCGCCGGCTTTTACGCGCTCGAGCACGAGCTGCATCGGCCCGCGCATGCCGCAGCCCCAGCACATGAACTTGCGCATGGTGCCGTGCACTTCGATCACCAGCTCGGCGGAATTTCCTGCGATCTGGTGCAGCTCGTCGATGTTCTGGGTGATGAGCGCATGCAGTTTTCCTTTTTCTTCCAAATGGACTAAAGCCCTGTGACCGGCATTGGGCTTCGCGTCCCAAGCGGGACTCGAAAGCCGGTTCTGCCAGGAGGCTTTGCGCACCTCGGGGTCGGCGAGGTAGTGACGAATGTTGGACATCTTCTCGGCGACCGGATTGCGGGTCCACAGGCCCTGCGGGCCGCGGAAGTCGGGAATCCCGGAATCGGTCGAGATGCCGGCGCCGCTGAGCACGACGACGCGCTCGGCGCTATCGATCCAGGAGCGGACTTGCTCGATCAAGGAATCTGAATCTTGCCGCCGGGCGCGCCGGGCATCGGTCCTTGCGGCACCACGATCGAGGAGGCCGCCTGGCGGCGCAGCTCCTGCAGCTCCCTCACCGTGCGCTCGATCGCTTCCTTCGCCAGCTGGCCGAACTTCTCGGCCGCCTCCTCCAGCGAGCCGGCGCCGATCTCGAAGGCAATCGGCAGCGCGCCGGCCGGCGTCAGGACCTGGGTCTCGCCGACATAGAGAACGGCGCGTGCCGTATCGCGCTCGCCGTCCTTCTTCACCGGCGTCAGGCGGCGAATCGTGCCGACGCGCCGGTCGGTGAAGATTTCCTCGAGATACAGGGCGGCCGGGTCGAGCTTGAGCTCGGAGCCGGCCTGTTCGCTCTTGGTGGCCATTTCTAACCTGCGGGTGGTTGCGGGTCCGGCTCAGGCAGCACGCGCTGCCATCCGCCGGGGCATTCGCCGACGTAGGGATAGTACGCGCCGGCATCGGGACAGTAGTACCAGTACTGCGCGTCCGGCGCCGGGTCCTGCTGAATATACTCGGGCGCCGGCAGCGGGTAGTAATAGCCGGGGCCGTAGGGATAGTAGTACGCCGGCCCGAAGAAAAATGCTCCACCGACGAACACCCGGGCACCGCCCCGATGGTGATGCCCGGAGTGACTCGCGCCCCGGCTGCCCGAGGCGCGCCCGCCGGCCCAAGCCTCATTCACCAGCGCCGCCAGCATCAGCGCGGCGCAGGAAACGGCCGCCAGTCCAGACCACTTCATAGCATCAAGCATACACCGCTCGCGCTAAGAATCTTCCATCAATTCCTGAGCTTGAATCTCTGAATCTTCCCCGTCGCCGTCTTCGGCAACTCAGTCAGGAATTCAATCCAACGCGGGTACTTGTAGGGCGCGAGCTTGTCTTTCACATGCTGTTGAAGCCCGGCCTTGAGCTGCTCACTCGGAGAGTTCCCGGGTTTAAGGACAACATAAGCCTTGGGCTTGATGAGCCTCTGGTCGTCTTCATGGCCAACCACCGCCGCCTCGAGCACGGCGTCGTGGGAGACCAGCGCGGCTTCCACCTCGGCGGGCGACACCCAGATGCCCGACACCTTGAGCATATCGTCGGAGCGACCGCCGTAGGCGTAGAAACCGTCGGCGTCGACGCTGTACTTGTCGCCGCTCTTGGTCCAGCCGCCGATGAATGTGCTGCGGGTCTTCTCGCGATTGTTCCAATAATGCGATGCGGATGTGGGGCCGGAGATCTGCAGCTCGCCGAGCTCGCCCTGCTTCACCGGGTTGCCCTGCTCGTCGACGAGGCGCAGCTCGTAGCCGGGAACGGGCTTGCCGGTGGTGCCGTGACGCCACTCGCCGGGACGGTTCGAGAGAAAGATGTGCAGCATCTCGGTCGAGCCGATGCCGTCGAGGATCTCGATGCCGGTTCTTTCCTTGAAGCTCTTTGCGATCTGCGGCGGAAGGGCTTCGCCCGCGGAGACGCAGATCCGCAATGCGAGATCCTTCTTCGGAAAATCCGGCGACGCCAGCATAGCGGCGTAGAGCGTGGGCACGGCGAAGAAAACGGTAGGTTTTCTCTCTACTAATCTCTTAAAGACTGAAGCCGGCGTCGGCCGCTCCGCCATGAGCACCGCCGTCGCTCCGGCATGCAAAGTAAAGGTCATCGCATTGCCGAGGCCGTAGGCGAAACACCGTGCCCTTGGGCATGCCGGTCGAGCCGGAGGAGTAAAGCCAGAAGCAGGCGTCGTCGCGCGTGGTGGGCGCCGCGGAAAGCTGGGGTTTGCCTTTCGAAAGAATCTCTTTGAAAGGCGAAACAATGACGTGCTTCAGGAAAGGCGACCGCTCGATCAGCGGCTTGAATTGAGGGAGAAGCTGCTCCGACACGATCAGCGCCTTGGCGCGGCTGTCGGAGAGCATGTACTCGTAGTCCTTGGCGGTGAGCAGCGTGTTCACCGCGATCGGGATGATGCCGGCCTTGATCGAGCCGAGGAAGGCCACCGGCCAGTCGATGCCGTCGAGCATCGCGATGAGCACGCGCTGCTCCATCTCCACCCCGAGAGCCTGCAGTCCGCTGCCGAAGCGGTTTATGCGCTCGGCGAGCTGCGCGAAAGTGTATTGCCCCGCGTCGTCGACGTAGGCGACCTTGCCGCCGCGGCCCGCGGCGAGGTTGCGCTCGACCAGATCGACCGCGGCGTTGTACGGCTCGCTGTTCAAGAAGAGAAAGTCTTGATGAGATCCGAGGCCATCAGCTCCGGCTCGATCCCCTCGGCTTCATCCGCCGCATAATTCAGCTCGACCTTGATACCGTTCGGATCGTGGAGGAAGAGCTGGAACAGCGCCTGGCCGTTTGCGCGGCGCCGGGTGAAGGGTATTTTCTCCTTCTTGAGATGTTCCAGCATGCCGCGCAGGCCCGTCGCCCGAAAAGCGATGTGGTCGATGGCGCCGGTGCCGGCGCCCGCGTCCTGCGAGGTGCGGCCGAGGTATTTCTTTTGGATCTCGCCTGCCTTGGCGGCGCTCGGCCCGATGTGAACCAGGTCGACTCCCCCGGAATACATCCAGTGCACCGGAAAACCGAAATCGGGATGCGGGCCGGATTTCAACCCGAGCACCCTGGCGTACCAGTCGCGCGTGGCGTCGATATCGTCGGCCGCCACCAGAAAATGCTCGATGTGCGAAATGGGCATGCACTAATATATTACGAGAGGAGGAAAGCATGCGCGCGGCAGCGTCGTACTTCATTGATTCCAAGCGCCTTACGACAGCCGGGGCAAAGAAAATGATGGCTACGGCGATCGCCCGCGCGCAGGAAGCGGGCATCGCGGTCTCGGTCGCGATCGCCGACGCCGGCGGCAATCTTCTGCTGCTGGAGCGAATGGACGGCGGCCGCTTTCACACAGTTCATTCCGCGACCGCGAAGGCGGTATGCGCCGCCTCCAACAAGCGGCCGACCTCTTCGAAAGGCGCGCAAGGCCAGCCGCTGGATGTCGCCCACGCCCTCGGCCTCGCGCTCGCCGCCGGGGCCGGGCGCTGGACCGCCATGGAGGGCGGCTGTCCGATCCTCGTCGACGGCGAATGCCTCGGCGGCATCGGCGTCGCCGGCGGCAATTGGGAATTCGACGAGAAGCTCGCTCGCGAAGCGGTGGCTTCGATCGGCGCCAAAGCGGAATGAAGCTCGCAGTGCGGGTCGCCTGTCTCGGCATGGGATGGTGGTCGGACGTGCTCGCGGACGCGATCAAGCGATCCGGCAAATTGACGATTGCCGCGTGCTTTACGCGCTCCAAGGACAAGAGGGACAAATTCGCAGCGAGATACGGCTGCCGCGCCGCCGCCTCCTATGAAGAAATTCTTTCCGACAAGACAATAGAAGCAATCATCAATACCACGCCGAACGCCGCGCACCTCGAGACCACCCGCGCCGCGGCGGCGACCGGCAAGCACGTCTTTCTCGACAAGCCGATCGCCAACACGATCGCCGACGCGCGCGCCATCACCGAAGCTTGCCGCATGGCCGGGGTCGTGCTCGCACTCGGCTACCAGCGGCGGCGCGAGATGCATTTTCGTTTCATCAGACAGAAAATAGATGAAGGTGCCTTCGGCAAACTGGTCAATGCCGAAGCGAACATCAGCCGCGATCGCCTGGGAAAGATCGACCTTTCCTCCTGGCGCTACCAGGCGGCCGGGATGCCGGGCGGGGTCATGCTGCAGATCGGCATTCACTACACCGACGTCCTCGAGTACCTGCTCGGACCTGTAAAGGCGGTGAGCGGACAGCTCGTACGGCTCGTGCTGCCGGGCGACAACCCCGATGTGGCGAGCCTCGTGCTCGAGCACGAGAGCGGCGCGCTCTCCACCCTCAACGCGAGCTACGCCTCGGCCTCCGAGTATTACCTGATGAATATCTATGGGAAGGGGGCGAGCGCCTATTACGATCTTCACCAGGGATTGAGGTATCTGAAGCGCGGCTCTGCTCGGCCTGAAATCATTTCGTATAAAGAGAACGACCCTATCGTCGAAGAGCTGGAGGAATTCGCCCGCGCAGTGCGCGGGGAAGCGAAGCCGGAGATGGACGGCGTGCGGGGCACCGCCTCGCTTGCGGTGATCCTGGCGGGAATCCGCTCAGCGAAGGAAGGGCGCAGAGTCGAAGTGAAGGAGATCTTGCAGTGAAAATGCTCTTGGGCGTCATCGCTCTGCTCATTTCTGCGGCGGTAAACGGCCAGAACTTCCCGAAAAGAAATCCCGTCGAAATCACCGTGCTGTTCCCGGCGGGCTCGTCGGCCGATGTCACGGCGCGGATGCTGGCCGACGGCATGGCGAAGGCCCTGGGGCAGCGAGTGCTGGTGGTGAACAGGCCCGGCGCCGGCGGCGCGATCGGCTACAAGTACGTGGCTGCGCAGCGGCCCGACGGCTATTCCCTGGTGTGGAACTCGAATTCGATCTCAACCACGTACCACTCGGGCCAGCTGCCCTTCGACTATCAGGCGTTCGACGCCGTCGCCCGCGTGCTGGTCGAGTCGGTCGTGGTCGCGGTGCGCACGGATTCGCCTTTCAGAACTTTGAACGATTTTATTTCTGAAGCAAGAAGAAAACCCAAAGCCATCAGCGTCGGCCATTCGGGCATCGGCAGCCACACGCACATTTCGCTGGCGGCCCTGTTCCGCGCCGCCGGGGTCGACGTGAACGAGGTGCCGTTCGGCGCCGCCCAGGTAGTCCCCAGCCTGCTGGGCGGCCATGTCGACGCGGTGGTGCAGCTTCCGGCCGCGCTCTCGGCGCCGGTGAAGCAAGGCCAGGTCAGGCTTCTCGCCGCACTCATCCCCGCTCGGGACCCTGCCCTGCCGGACGTGCCGACCGCGAAAGAACAGGGGATCGACGTATCGCTGGAGGCGTGGCGTGGAATCGCGGCGCCAAAAGGCGTCTCGAGACAGACGATTTCTCTCCTGGAAAATGCCATCCGTGCCGCCGTACAAAGCGCGGAACTTCAGAAAAGCAGCGAGAACCTGGGCGTCAGGCCAGCGTTCATGCCCGCCCAGGAATTCGGCGCGATGATAGCCGCGGAGGACGCCGAGCTCGCGCGCCTGATGCAGGCGATCGGCCTGAAGAAGTGACTAGGCGGGCTGGGCCAGCCGTTCCCTTACCTTGGCGAGCCATTCCTGGCACCACTCCAGGGCGGTTTCCTCCGGCAGCACGCCGCTCGAGGCGTCGTGCATATGGCGCTCGCCGATGCGCTCGGCCCCGAGCTCCGTCAGGACGTCGTCGAAGCGCTTGCCGCCGAAGTTGAAGGTCTCGGCGTAGGTGCGATCGCCCAGCCCGAACACGCCGTAGCGCACTCCGGCGAGGCTCGGCCGCTTCGCTTTGAGCTCTTCGTAGCGACCTCGGTATTGCCGTCGTCGAGCGCGAGCTCCATCTCCTGGGCGCAGAGCTGCGCCGTGCCGGTCATCGTGCCGACCAGGATGGTGATTTTCAATTGCACGTTGACAGCCAATATATTGCACAATACAATTTGCGTCAAGCACTATAGTTCATGAACGCCCCGCTAAAAACCGCGCCGCAATCCGCCGATCCCGAATCCGCCTATCTGTCGCGGCTCGGCGACCGCGTGCGCGCCTGGCGCACGGAGAACGGCATGACGCGCAAGGTCCTCTCGGCAGCCTCCGGCGTTTCCGAGCGCTACCTCGCCCAGCTCGAGTCCGGCCTGGGCAACATTTCGGTGCTGCTGCTGCGCAAGGTGGCGCGCGCCATGGGCGTCACGGTCGATCGCCTGGTGCGCGAGAACGAGGGCGCGCCGCGCGCCGAGCGCATTGCCCTGATCGGCCTGCGCGGCGCCGGTAAATCGACGCTGGGGGGAAAGCTTGCGCGCTCGCTCGACATTCCATTTGTGGAATTGGATAAGGAAGTGGAGAAGGAAGCCGGCGCGAAGCTCGGCGAAGTATTCGCCCTGTACGGGCAGGACGCGTTCCGCCGCTTCGAGCGCCGCGCCCTCGAGCGCGTGCTGAACCAGCACGAGCGCGCGGTGATCGCCGCCGGCGGCGGCCTGGTGACCGATCCGGCGACCTACGAGCTGCTGCTCGAGCGCTGCGTATGCGTCTGGCTCAAGGCCTCTCCCGAAGAGCACATGTCGCGCGTCATCGCGCAGGGCGACATGCGGCCGTTCAGGGGCCGTTCCGCGGCGCTGGGTGAAATAAAGAAATTACTGGAAGACAGGGAAAAGCTCTATGCCCGCGCCGACGCGGCCGTCGAAACCTCGGGCAAGTCCATCCGCCAAAGCCTGGAACAGGTGAAGAGAGCGCTGGCATGATCACTTACGAAACCGATCCGTCCCGCTACAACCACTGGAAGCTCGGCTTCGATGGCCCGGTTGCCACGCTCACCCTCGATGTCAGCGAGGACAAGGGGCTGGTGCCGGGCTACAAGCTCAAGCTCAACAGCTACGACCTCGGCGTCGACATCGAGCTGCACGACGCCCTCAACCGCATCCGCTTCGAGCACCCCGAGGTCAGGAGCGTGGTGGTTACGAGCGGCAAGAGCCGCATGTTCTGCTCGGGCGCCAACATCTACATGCTCGGCCACTCCAGCCACGCCTGGAAAGTCAATTTCTGCAAGTTCACCAACGAGACGCGCAACGGCATCGAGGACGCGAGCGCGCACTCGGGCCTCAAGTTCCTCGCGGCGCTGAACGGCACGACCGCCGGCGGCGGCTACGAGCTCGCCCTCGCCTGCGACGAGATCGCGATGATCGACGACCGCTCCTCGACGGTGAGCCTGCCCGAGGTGCCGTTGCTCGGGGTATTGCCGGGAACGGGCGGGTTGACGCGCCTGGTGGATAAACGCAAAGTGCGGCGCGACCTCGCCGATGTGTTCTGCACCACCGCTGAGGGAGTGCGCGCCGACCGCGCCAGGGAATGGAAGCTCATCGACCACCTCGCCAAGCCGCAGCGGTTCGCCGAAATGGTGAAGGCACGCGCCCTGGAGCTCGCCAAGCTGTCGGATCGCCCCGGCGGGCCGGGGGTGGAACTGGCTCCTCTGGGTTCGGATAAATACGTAGATGTGAAAATCGACACCGCGACCAGAACCGCGGAAATAACCGTCGAGGGCCCGGAAAAAATCGCCCTGAAGAAAAGCGCGGACTGGTATCCGCTGCGCCTCGCGCGCGAGCTCGATCGCGCCCTGCTCGACCTGCGCACCAACCAGATGGACGTCGGCCTGTGGATCCTGAAGACGCGGGGCGACGCGCAAAAGGTCCTTGAACTTGACGCTCTTTTGAAACAGAACTCTTCCGACTGGTTCGTCCGCGAAACCATCGGCCTCCTGCGCCGCACGTTTTCTCGCCTCGACGTCTCGTCGCGCTCGATCTTCGCCGTAATCGAGCCGGGCTCGTGCTTCGCCGGCACGCTGCTGGAGCTCGCGCTCGCAGCCGATCGCAGCTACATGCTCGATGCCGAAAATGCCCCGCAGCTCGCGGTGACGAGCCTGAACTACGGCGCTTACCCGATGGCAAGCGGCTTTCCGCGCCTGCATGCGCATTTCTGCGGAGAAGTGCCGTCTTTGCCCATGAATGAATTGATAGATACGGGAAAGGCAAGAAGCCTTGGCCTGGTGACCTCGACCCCCGACGACATCGACTGGGAGGACGAGGTGCGGATCGCGATCGAGGAGCGCGCGAGCCTCAGTCCCGACGCGCTTACGGGCATGGAAGCGAGCCTGCGCTTCGCCGGCCCCGAGACCATGCTGACGCGCGTTTTCGGCCGGCTGACGGCGTGGCAGAACTGGATCTTCAACCGCCCCAACGCGGTCGGCGAACAAGGCGCTCTGAAAGTCTACGGCACGGGCGCCAAGGCCAAATTCAACTGGGAACGGGTATGAGCTCCATCAACTACGCCGAAAAAATCCCCAACAACGTCAATCTCGCCACCGACCGCACGTTGCAGCGCGCGCTCGAGCACTGGCAGCCGCATTTCCTGCAATGGTGGGGCGAGATGGGACCCACCGATTTCCAGAAAGCCGATGTGTATCTGCGCACCGCGGTTTCGGTGGACGCCGACGGCTGGGCGCAGTACGGCGCGGTCAAGATGCCGGACTACCGCTGGGGCATCTTCCTCGCCGACCCCGCAGCGAACCGCGCCATCGGCTTCGGCGACGCGATGGGCAAGCCGGCATGGCAGCAGGTGCCGGGCGAGTACCGCTCGACGCTGCGCCGCCTCATTGTCACCCAGGGCGATACCGAGCCCGCGTCGGTGGAGCAGCAGCGCCTGCTCGGGCACAGCTGCCCTTCCCTCTACGACCTCCGCAACCTCTTCCAGATCAACGTCGAGGAAGGCCGCCACCTGTGGGCGATGGTGTACCTGCTGCACGCCTATTTCGGCCGCGACGGCCGCGAGGAGGCCGAGGAGCTGCTGGCCCGCCATTCCGGTGACAGCGACAAGCCGCGGATCCTCACCACCTTCAACGAGCCGATATCCGACTGGCTGTCGCTTTTCTGCTTCACCTACTTCACCGACCGCGACGGCAAGTACCAGCTGAAGAGCCTCGCCGAGAGCGCATTCGACCCGCTGTCGCGCACGTGCCGCTTCATGCTGACCGAAGAGGCACACCACATGTTCGTCGGCGAGACCGGCCTCTCCCGTGTAGTGAAGCGCACCCTCGAGGTCATGAAGGAGCTGGGCACCGACGACCCGTCCCGGATCCGCGCCCATGGCGCGGTCGATCTGCCGCTGCTGCAGAAATACCTGAACTTCTGGTGCTCGTCCTCGCTCGATTTGTTCGGCTCGGAGATCTCCTCGAATTCGGCGGCAAACTTCGCCAATGGCCTGAAAGGTCGTCCTGATGAATCCCAGTACGACGATCACGTTCTTCGCTCTTCGACTTTCAAAATGCATACCCCGTCGGGAACTGAAGACGTGCCCATGCTGAACGCCCTCAACGAGGTGATGCGCGAGTCCTACCTGAAGGACTGCGAGATCGGGCTGAAGCGCTGGAACCGCACGATCGAGCGCGCCGGCCACGCTTTCCGCCTCACCCTGCCCTCTTCGCGCTTCCGCCGCTCGATCGGAGCATGGGCCGGGCAGCCGGTTAATCCGGAAGGCAAGACAATTTCAAAAGAAGAACACGAAAAGAATCTCTGGCAGTGGATTCCTTCGGAAGCCGACCGGAGTTTCGTCCACTCCCTCATGCAGCGCGTGATCGAGCCCGGCAAGATGGCCGGCTGGATCGCGCCGCCCGAGCGCGGCATCAACAACCTTCCCGTTGAGCACCAGTACGTCAAACTTCAGTAAGGAGGAGCTCGCCGATTTCCTGAACCGCATGCTCGAGGCCGAGCGCGCGGGGGCGAAGGCGCTGGTCGTATTCATGGACGACTGGCCGCGGAACGGCACCGAGTGGAAGGTGCTGAGAAGAATTCACGAGGACGAGGCGCACAACTGCGCCCTGATCGGCGGCGAGCTGAAGAAGCGCGGCATCGACTACAGCCACGCCACCGGCGAGTTCTACGACAAGGCCGTTGCCGCCCGAGGGCCGAAAGAGCGGATCGAGTTCCTGATGAAGGGCCTGAAATGGGCGGTGCGCGAGTTCGAGACCGCGCTGCCAAAGGTGGACGCCGAAGCACAGCGCCTGGTCATCCGCATGCGCGATTCGCACCTGCGAAGCATCGCGGCTTGCGAGGCCGTGATTCGAACGGCCTAGTCAGCCCAGCCACGCTCCGTCCGCCTCCAGAGTTTTTTTTAGCAGCTCCGTGCTCAGGGCGCGGGGAAGCATTCCCTCGCCGAGAGAGAGATGCGCCGCCGTTCCCGCCGCCTGTCCCATGACGAAGCACGGGCCTGAAACCCGGGCCGCGGACTGGCCGCCATGCGTCATCGATGCGCAGCGGCCGGCCACCAGCAGATTATCGATACCGAGCGGCACGATCATCCGGTAGGGAAGCTGGTTGTAGCCCCGCGGTTTCCTCTGAAAACGGAATTCGACGTTGCCGGCGACATGCTCTTCCACTGGCCAGCCGTTGACGCCGATCGCATCCGCGAAGTCCGCGCAGTCGAGCACGTCGTCTTCGGTGAGCATGTATTCGCCGCGCACGCGCCGCGTCTCGCGGATGCCGATCTGCGGCGCGATGTCGGCGATATAGGCGCGCTCGAAGCCGGGCGTCACCTCGCGGATGAACTCGAAGGTGTCGCGCACCTGGCGCCGCCCCTCGACCTCGCCGAAAGCGAGCTCCTCGGCGTCGATGCCGCTCACTGCCGTGCCGTCGGGATTGCGGATCTGCGTCAGGTTCGCGCGCCACTCGGCCGGGTTGGGCTGCGGCCGCACGATCGGCTTCTTGCGCGGAAAGCGACGGCCGGAGCGCTCGGCCTCCTCCATGAGCTGCGGGATGAGCTCCCAGGCCTTGCCGGCCTTCTGCGGATCGACTCCGCCGATGCGGTACATGGTCGAGGGATAAAGCATGTTGCCCTTGCCGTCGCCCACCTCGAAGGGAGTGCCGGCCCAGGCCGCAAGATCACCGTCGCCCGAGCAATCGATGAACATCTTGCCGAGAATCGCCTTGCGGCCGGATTTGGTTTCGACGATCAGCGCCTCGACCTCATTTATCGATCTCACAGCCAAAACTGCGAAGGCATGAAACAGCAGCTTCACCTCGGCGCTCAGCAGCAGCTCGTCGGCGGCGATCTTGTAGGCGGAGATGTCGTAGGCCTGCGCCTGGATGCGGTCCTGGAGCAGCGCATGCGGCTTGCCGAGCCCGCCCAGGCGCTCCAGCCGCGTCAATATGTCGTCGCAGATGCCGTGTACCACCTGGCGGGGCTCGCCGTGCACCCTGGGGACCGGCGTTTCGCGGCGCTCTTCCATAACGAACATACAATTCCATTATGCATTCGAATCTGAAATTCGCTCCGCGCGAAGTGAGCCTCGAGAAGCGCAGCGACGGCAGCCTGCTGCTGCGCTCGCCGCAGCCGCTCGGCCCGACCGCGCGCTGCGTGACTGAGTGGCTGGTGCATTGGGCTCTCAAGGTTCCCGAGAGGGTTTTTCTGAGCGAGAGAAGAAACGAGAACTGGCACAAGATCAGCTACCTGGAAGCTTACGGCGCGGTACGCATACTCGGGCAGGCGCTGCTCAACCTGGGGCTGGGACCGGATCGTCCGGTGGCCATTCTCTCGGACAACGGCATCAGCCACGCACTGCTCGCGCTTGGCGCCATGCATGTCGGCGTGCCGGTGACGCCGATATCGCCCGCCTATTCGCTGATGTCGAAAGACTTCGGCAAGCTGAAATACATCTTTGACCTGGTCAAGCCCGGGCTGGTGTACGCCTCCGACCCGCAGAAGTTCGCGCCGGCGCTTGCCGCGGTGAATGCTTCTTCGGTTTCCATTGAAAAATTGCTGGAGACGAATCCGGGCTCGACGATGGAAAGAGAATTTTCAAAAATAACTTCAAATACAACCGCAAAAATACTCTTCACCTCCGGTTCCACCGGGACGCCGAAGGGTGTAATCAACACTCACGGCATGGTTTGCGCTAACCAGCAGCAACTCGGGCAGGCCTGGAGCTTCGTTGCCGGGCGTCCGCAGGTGGTGGTGGACTGGCTGCCCTGGAACCACACCTTCGGCGGCAACTACGTTTTCAACCTCGTGCTGCGCAACGGCGGCACCCTGTATATCGACGGCGGCAAACCGGTCCCCGGGCTGGTCGAGACCACCGTGCGCAACCTGAAGGAGATCGCGCCGACGATGTACTTCAACGTGCCGCGCGGCTACGACCTGCTGCTGCCTTTCCTGGAGAAGGACGCCGAGCTGCGGCGCAACTTCTTCCGCGACCTGGACGTGCTGTTCTACGCCGCCGCGGCCTTGCCGCAGAATCTCTGGGATCGCCTCAAGAAACTTGCCGAGCAGGAAAACAATGCCAAGCTCGCGATGCTTTCCGCCTGGGGCTCCACCGAGACCGCGCCGCTCGCCACCATGGTGCATTTCCCCATGGAGCGCCCGGGAATCATCGGCCTGCCCGTGGCGGGCTGCGAGCTGAAGCTCGTGCCCTCCGCGGGCAAGCTCGAGGCCCGCGTGCGCGGCCCGAACGTCACCCCCGGCTACTACAAGCGCGACGACCTCACCAGGGCGGCGTTCGACGAGGAGGGCTTCTACCGCATCGGCGATGCGGTGAAGTTCGCCGACCCGGCGGACCCGGCGAAAGGCATCGTGTTCGACGGCCGCGTGGTGGAGGATTTCAAGCTCGCCACCGGCACCTGGGTGCACGTCGGCGCCGTGCGCGTGAAGCTGATCGCGGCCGGCGACCCGTTAATTCAGGACGCAGTGATTACCGGGCACGACCGGAACGAAGTTGGCGCACTGGTCTTTCTCAGCCCTGCTTCGAAAAGCATGAATCAGGTAGAGATTCACTCGCAACTTCTCGAGACCTTGAGAAGCCTCTCAAAAGAATCCGGGAGCTCGATGCACCCCACCCGCCTCATGGTCATGATCGAGCCGCCGTCGATCGACGCCAACGAGATCACCGACAAGGGCTACCTGAACCAGCGCGCGGTGCTCGAGCGGCGTGCCGCGCTCGTGGAGGAGATCTACGCCGGCGGCGCGAACGTGATCAGCTCGGCCGGGGGCTAGACCACCGAAAGCAGCAGCTTCTGCATGCCGACGATCCGGCGGTCGACCGCGACCCTGCGGTCCGAGCCCACGCGGTCGTTTCCGCCGGCGGCGTGGATCCTGCCGAGCACCGAGTACTGCAGCCAGTCCGCCTTCACCTTCAATTCGAAAACCCGCTTCGAGATCAGGTCTACCCGCTCGTAGGACTGGTCCCCTTCGGACAGGGACCGGGCGCGCTGCAGCCGCGCCTGGGTGAGCTCGAGCAGCTTCCCGGCCTCGGCGAGGGCGTCCGCGAATTTGGCTTTTTCGATGTCGTCCATACCTTCCTCCTCTGCTCGTCCGAACCGCACTATAGCTTGAACTTGCGCACGCCGCCTGCAAGGCGGCCGGCTTCCTCTTCGAGGGATGCGGCGGCGGCGCTGGCCTGCTCGACCATGGCGGCGTTCTGCTGCGTCATCTCCTCGAGCTGCGCAATCGCCCGGTTGATCTCGTCCACCCCGGTGCTCTG
>WNFI01456834.1_pt1 | contig 25348 bp, 25 predicted proteins | sample 5400471 | NCBI WGS metagenome assembly WNFI01 (sample SAMN13153348, study PRJNA577476) | soil metagenome | isolation source: 100 cm saprolite on Douglas fir-dominated hillslope | place: USA:California | collected 2013-09-17 | reverse complement strand
TAACTTGAAATGCGTCTTTGTAACCGGCGGCGGTGAAGGCCTGATTCCACCAGCTGGCGCCCTCCATCAGCGCAGAGCGGATGGGTTCGGGCGTGCCTGGGTCGAGATAGTAAATGATCGGCTTAACAGGTTCGCTCAGCGCCGCACTCGGATCTTTCTTCGCCAGACGGTGACGATCGATGAAATGCTTGATCAGGGGCTCGTTGAAAGGCGTCGCGAACTCGTAATAGCTGAGCGGAAAATAACCCGCGCGGATGTCGAAGTGACGCGGTTTGAAGTCGCCGTCGGGCAATTGAACGAACGCATGATGTTCGCGCACCGTCACGGCCTGAGGGACAGGTGTCACCTCGCGTACGTATGCCCCGGGATCGGCACTGGCTAGCGTAAGCGTGACTTCGACCTCGGTGTTTTGAGGGAAATTTTTGGTGCGCGGCAGATAAAATGCACTCCGTTGCAGATCCAGTGTGAACGTTCCTTGGCTGGCGCGTTTCAGCGTGCCTATGACGTCGTGGGCGTCTCGAAGAAAAAATCCCGTGGCGTCAACCAAGGCTCGGCCGGAGTCTTCAGCAACGATGTCGAAGCCCCAAATGACGGATTGAGCAAAGGACTCTTCCGCTGCGCGGCGCTCCGCGTCGTCGTTGGTGGTGGCGCGAAAGTTTAAATTGGGAAGAGTCAGCAACACGCGAGGACCGCTGCGGACGAAACGCGCGACATGAGACCGGCCCGGCTGACCGCGGTCGAGTCCGATATCGTTGGAACCGATGCCGGCCGGAAGCGATGCGACGTATAAAAAATCCGCGTCGAACTTGTCGATTTCGAGCCAGAGCTTCCCGGCCTTCACATCCCAGTAGAGCGGGAAAAAACCAGGCAGGCTGGTGTAAGATTTAACGCGATCGGCGAATGACGGAGAAGCGACAACCTTCGCTTCGGGAGCCGGATCTGCGGCGCGGACGGACACGATTGCTACGGCAAACGTAAGAACGAAAAGCCAGGAACGCATCCCGCGATGAAAACAATTATGGCGCGGTTGTCGCCACGAATCGTGTTGTCTCGTAGCGGCTTGCGCGTTCTCGTCAGAGGGATGCTCGCGCCGGCAAAGTTTACCTGTAAAACGTGTCGGATGGATTGGAGCTTCGCTCTGATACCTGGCACGAAAGCCCAATGCCCTGCCTGCGGACGTGTGTTGAAGGTGATTTCACCCGCGAGCGCCGAACAAAAGGACGAACCGCCTTCCTGGTGGGAAGGCGTGCCGGTGTTGAGTTGGGTGGTGGATTTCTTTCTGCCAGAATCCAAGGCGACCCCGACATGGGCTTTGATCGGAAGGGCGGGTCTCTGGCTCTTCCTCATTTGGTACGGATTATATTTCTTCCGTACACCGATCCGCGATTTAGGTGAAGCGCCCGGAGCGATACATTTGGTTAATCTCGTTTTCCACGAGGCGGGTCACGTCATTTTTCGCCTGTTTGGATCGGACTTCATGACCGTGGCGGGAGGTACACTCAACCAGCTCCTGATGCCGGCGATTCTAGTCGTTGCGTTTCTGTGGAAGAATCGCGATGCGTTTGGCTCTGCCATTTCACTTTGGTGGTTCGGCGAAAACTTGGTAGACTGCGCTCCTTACATCAATGACGCGCGCTCCTTGGATCTCATGCTGATCACAGGTGGAACCGGAAAAGAAGTTGAAGGCCACGATTGGGAATACCTGCTTACTCAGCTAGGCGTATTGAACAAAGATGTCTATATTGCCCACTACGTTTTGTTAACCGGCCGTGTGGTGATGATCCTTAGTTACATTTGGGCGGTCGCGGCGTTGACTTGGGCCATTCGAAAAAGGAGTTAGCGCGCGTTTTCGAAATAAAATACTTCTGCCGATGCTGTCCGAAGCAAGATGAGGATTCCTAAAAATTCGCGCAAAGACGCCTAAGACGCAAAGTAGAGAAATGATCTGAAGGTGGGTCGGCGCGTCCTGCGACGGCATCGAAAGTAGGACCGACGTCGAAACCGCGTAATGCCGTCGCAGGGACGCACCAGCCCACCTCATCACTGGCTCTTCTCTCAGCGGCTTCGGGTACGCCTCAATGCCTTCTCTTGACCCAAAGGGGCGCTTAGTTAGCGTGGCGATATTGAACTCCTAAACTCTATTCGCGCGATGATAAATTGTGTAGTTATAATCAGTGAAATTACATAAAAAGTGTATTATAAATATAAAAATAAGAATGCGCCGAAAGAAAAACGGAGACAGCGTGATCGGGGCCTGTGGAGTAGATTTGAGAGCGTAGGTTGGTGGCCTACATTTCTCCTCATTCTGTAGGCCAGCGGCGCCTGCGCTCCCAAAATTTTAGCCGCAAAAGACAGATCGATCGGCTCCCGCTAAAGCGCTTTAAGTCTGGCTTCGAACTCGCCAAGGACGTTTTCAGGATTGAAGCGTTCGACCCAGTTACGGCCGTTGGCGGCGAGGGTAGGCAGCGTTTCACGGTTGGCGTAAAGTCGGTTCAGCTCACGAGCCAGCGTTGCAGGTTCGCCTGGGGGAACGTTGACGCCAAAATTTCCTTCCGCGACAGCGCGAGCGAGTTCGCTATCAGCGTCGGCCACGGTGAGGACGGGAAGCCCGGCGGAGAGAACGGAAAGTAATTTGCTCGGGAAGAAAAATTGTCCGGTTCCCTTTTCTTGGGTGATAATCGCGACCGTTGTCTCGGCAAGCATCAGCCGATAGTCGGCATCGGGCAGTAGCGGCAAGAGGCGAACGTTGGGCGTGGATTCACGGGCTAGCTCTGCTTCGATCTCGCCCCGCATGGCGCCGTCGCCGGCAATGACGAGGCAGAGGCTTTCTGCCCCGTCATTGTCGTTGCTGATTGCAGGTTGCAGATCGAAAGGCTGATCGGAGCCAGCGGCCAAAGGTGGAAAGGTATTTTTCGCGGCTGATGCCGCGCGTGCCGGAAGCAAGCGAGCGGCATCTAAGAGAATGCGAAGACCTTGTTTGCGTCCGAGGTTACCCGAATAGACGGCGAGAAAAGCATTAGCTGGAAGCCCGTAACGTGAACGAAACGCCGACCGAACGTCGGCTGTATCGGCTCCTTCCTCCTTTAACCTTTCTCCTTGAACCGCGCTGGCTTTCGCCGATGTCGCTGCCGTCCAATTTGGAAAATACCAACGTTTCTCTGCCGGGACGCCTTTCCGTTCGAAGGCGGCGAGCATGCCACTTGAAATGCCGCCGACGGCGGCTGCGTTGCGATAGGCAAAAGCTTCGAGGGCGAACAGCGTGTGGGTGAAAAGGCCCGGTTTGACCATGCCGAGGCCGAGCGCGGCGTCGGGTTGAAGATCCTGCACGTGGAAAATATAGCGGCTTCGCTTGAGCCGTGTAGCGAGCCATGCAATCGCGCCAAGTGCGAGAGGCGGACTCACGACCACATAGACATCGGCGCGTGGAAGTGTCAGGACGCGTGCGAGCGACGTGAGGCCGAAAGTGAACTCGTGAATGATCCGCTTGAGCGAAGAGACACGCGCCGGCACGTAGTGCCAACAACGATGCACAGTGATGCCGGATATGGTATCCGTGCGATAAAGTTTACCAAAATCCTCGGGACGTTTTTTCCAGGTTGGGTAATACGAGAAAGTCGTGACCATGCGTACGTCATTCCCACGGCGAGCGAGGAATTCACAGAGACTGGTGTTATAGGGGGCGATGCCGGTCATTTCCGGCGCGTAGTTAATGCCCCAAACAAGGATCCGCATCGCGCGACTCTCACGTGACAGTGTCTAGATTCAAGAATCAAAATAGCTTCCGCCGTGCCGTTGGCGGAGAAGTGATAGGTGCGGTCAGTTAACTTTCGGACCAAAGGGAGCCAACAAATGGTAGTAAAGTACGACTGTCAGAGATCTCGGCGATTCGGCAGGTTTAGTCGACTAGGGTGCGTCTTCGAAATAAAGGTTGGTGCCGCTGGATAGGAGCGAGGAGAGCCTTTGGCGAGGTGGGCTGGCGCGTCCCTGCGACGGCAATGGCAAGCTGCGAGCATGTCTCAATCGCGAAATGCCGTCGCAGTGGACGCGCCTGGCCTACCTTCAGGTCATTTCTCTGCTTTGCGTCTTAGGCGCCTTTGCGCGCGTTTTGCGATTGTTGCCGTGTAAAGTCGGTTGCCAGGTGTTGAGGTGTCATTATTTGTCAAAGTGTGAAAAACCTTTGTCGTATTTTTTTTGCGCTTGGGATGGTCGTAGCTTTACCGCTTACGACATTCGCAAGTCTTAAAATTGTCAGCGTGGTTCCTTCCAAGGACACCATGACGGTATGCCCCGATACACCTTTGCAGATCACATTTGACGCTCCGCCTATCCTTGGGAAGCAAGGTAAGATCGAGGTGCACGACGAGAAAGGCGCTGTCGTTGACGAGATCAATTTGGCCAATGGAACTCAGACCAACGAAATCGGCGGGGTTACCTATTATTATTACCCGGTCATCATCGCCGATAAGACCGCTCTGATCTACCCTCACGCGCACAAGATGATCTACGGCCAAGCTTACACCGTCACCGTGGAGAAAGGCGTCTTTGTCGACAGCCAAGGAGAGGAGTTTGACAGCATAGAGGGGAATCAGTGGCGTTTCTCAACCAAGAAAGCCGGCCCTTCGCCGCGAGCGATCGAGGTGACTGTCGCAGCGGACGGCAGCGGGGATTTTTGCACGATTCAAGGTGCCATCGAATCAACGATCGATAACAATCAGAGCCCAATCACTCTCATCGTGCGCAAGGGCGTGTACCATGAGATCGTGCACCTAAGGCAAGGAAAGGATCACATCACGATTCGGGGCGAAGATCGCCAAGGAAGCGTGATCACCTATCCGAACAACGCAAAACTGAATGCGAGTGCTTCACGCGCTATGGTGAGCATCGATGCTAATGATTTCCGATTAGAAAATATTACCCTGCGCAACACGACGCCCAAGGGCGGTTCTCAAGCTGAAGCGCTTCGAGTTCACGGGGATCGTTGTGTGATACGTAATGCGGATTTTTCCAGCCTTCAAGACACTCTCATGCTTAACGGCCGCGTCTATGTCGACGACTGTTACATTGAGGGCGATGTCGATTTTGTTTGGGGCACCGGGATGGTTTACTTCAACCGCTGTGAGCTGAAAGCGCTGAATAAAGGATACTTGGTTCAATCGCGCAACGATGCGTCCCATCACGGCTATGTGTTTGTCGACTGCCGGTTGACGACTGCGCCCGGCGTGAGTGACTACATCTTGGCACGCATTGAAGCGGACCGGTTTCCTTTTAGCGAAGTGGCCTTTATCCGATGTGCCATGGCCAATCATATCGCGCCGGTCGGTTGGATCGCTACCAAGGTCAGCGACGGTTCTCATATTCGCTTTCTCGAGTTTGGAACGACCAGCTTGGACGGCCATCCCTCCGAGCTGAGCCAGCGCCTGCCACTAGCGAAGCAACTGACCAAAGAAGAAGCAGCGAACCTCGCCGACGTGGTGAAATACTTTGGTGGCTGGGATCCTCGCACGAGATCTTGAGTGCCTAAGTGCTTGGGCTGATCAAACAGCAGGCGGGCCCAGCAGCCATCACTTTGCACGCAGGCACGATTCCCGGAGCATACAGAAAAGTCCGGGGAACTGTTCAGGTAAAAGCTCCGATATACGAACGCGAGTCACCTGCTACGCTGATTGGTCATGAAGTTTCTACAGTCGGCGTTTCTTTGCGGGACAATAACTCTATCCTTTTTGACGCTGGGTTGCGTGACTGCGCATCGTCATGCGCCGATTGCCGACTTGAGTGGGGGCGCGGACGATTCGACGATTAGCAGCACGGTTAGCGCGGTGCTAGGTGACGATCGGTCCACTCAAAGCCTCGGCATTGCCGTTATGACGCAGAGCGGGATCGTGCAGCTTACGGGCGTCGTGCGAGACCCGAAACAAAAGTCTCAGGCGGAAAACGTCGTTAGTCGGATAAAAGGTCTCAAAGCGATCGATAACGAAATACGGGTTCAGTCCTAGATGAACGACCGAAGTGGCAGTTTGGCTCAAAAAATCAGGATAGTTACGAAACAAAAGCCACTTCTGGCAACGGTTGCATGGGTGGATATTTATCCTGCGTAACATCAGCCTCGACAAACAGATGCGAATCTCTCTGGGGAAGATTCAGGTAATGCCACAACGATTGAAAGGCCAATTGTAAGGAAAGCGTTACAACGTGATGAATCTTATGGCATGAAATCGGCTGAATACCCACCGTAGCTGACTTTAAATTGAAAAACTTCGAAGAAATATTTTGCGCAAAATACGGAGTTTCTTCGGCTGAATTCACTCAGAAGTTATTCTGGAAGTGTCTTCACCGTCACGCGGTCCCCTTTGCTTTTTTCTTTTCGCTTTTTGGGTCCAACTTTTTTTCGGCGGATCGAGAGCTTATAAGGAACTCGGGGCGCCTCCATCGTCGCCGCGACCTGTATCAAGAAATCGATGAATATTTCGGCCTCGCGGATAATCGAAATATCTTCAAGCGGTGGCTCCGGCTTCGAATTTCTACCAGGTGCCTGCAGAAGATTTTCGAGGAAACCATGCGCGAGCGGCCGTCGCCCGTGGTGCCTGAGATACAGGCTTCGTAACATAATCGGTGCGGGTTGATTGACCGCGGGTTATTCAAATCGCAGAGCGTCGATAGGATCGAGGGAGGCTGCTTTGTAGGCTGGATAAAGCCCAAAGCCCACGCCGATCACCGTACAAACGCCGACGCCCATTGCGGCCCATCCCCACGGGAACACCGCGCTCGCCTTCAGCACGATCGCAAGAATATTTCCACCGATTACGCCAAGCAAAATTCCCATAAACCCGCCGCAGAGCGAGATCGTCACGGACTCGAACAGGAATTGGGCGAGTATATTATTTTTCTTCGCGCCGATCGATTTGCGAATTCCGATCTCCTTCGTCCGCTCAGTGACGCTTACCAGCATGATATTCATAATCCCAATTCCGGCGGCGAGCAAAGCGATCGCACTGATAACGAAAGCACCGCTCGCGACTACGTTGGCAATGCTGTCGAAAGCGGCAATGAGAGAGTCGTTCGAATACAGTTCAAAATCGTTTTGTTGTTCCGGTTTCAGGTCGCGCGCTTTGCGCATGGCGCCGATCGCCTGGTCAACGGTCGAATTGTAGCCTTCCTGCGAAGGGGCTTGCACCGCGATGTTTATGGAGCGTCCGCGGCTTCCGTAGTTCTCCAGGAACTTGGTGATGGGAATAATAACAATGTCGTCCTGACTTTGACCGAAACTGCTGCCTTTTTCCGTGAACACGCCGACAATCGTGTAAGTCTTTGAGTTAATCTTAAAAACTTTTCCAAGTGGGCTTTCGTTCGGGAAAAGCCGATCAGCAATCGATTTTCCAATGACCGCAACGCTGCGACTCAAATCGACGTCCTCTAGGGCGAGATTTCGGCCGTAGGCAACGGTGTATTGGTTTGATGTCGTGTAGTGTTGATTGGTGCCGACCAGAAATAGGCTGGGATTAGTCTTCCGTCCCGAGTAGGTCGCTTGCACACCACCAGTAGATAATTTGAAGCAAATCACATCCGAAATATCCTCCATTAGAAGCATGAAGTGTTTCGCTTGCTCGTAAGTGATATTGCGTCGGTTGAGGAATCGATCCCGATTGCGTCCTCCTGCATTAAAGTTCGGATATTTGCTGAACTGAAAGATATTTGAGCCAAGCGTGCTCAAACCAGATTCGATAGAGCTCTGGAGTGCAGAAACAGCGGTCATTACCCCAATAACGGAGAATACGCCGATGGTGATACCTGACATGGTCAGGATTGACCGGAGCTTGTTTACCCCGAGAGAGGCGAGTGCTATTTTAAGAATTTCCCGGATCGGCATGATTTTACCTACCGGAGGCAGGTTACGTGCTCGATTTGGAGAAATTCGACTTGAATAGCAACTCGCGTATTAAACGCACCGAAAAAGGCATCATATTCCTCGCGCTTACAGAAGCGGAGGAATAAGCGGCGAATGGGGAGTAAGTTTCCCTCTGACTTACGTGAGAGATTCGCTTTTTACCCACTGAATTGCGTAACGGATAAGCTCAGAACTCGTTCTAAGCTGCAGCTTGATCTTCAGATGCTCGCGGTACGAGTCGATCGTCTTCACGCTGAGATTGAGTTTGGCGGCGATCTGCCTGCTGCCGAATCCGTTTCCGATCAGCTGAAATACTTCCATCTCACGATCACTCAGACTGTCGATCGAAAATCCAACCGGCTTATTCTTCTTGTTCAGCATTCGGTTCAGGATTCGATCCTTGATCTGAGGGCTTAAAAAAATTTCGCCGTGGAGGACGCTATGGATTGCCGTCAGAATTTTTTCACTCGCCTCCTGCTTCATGATGTAACCCTGTGCGCCGGCCCGAACGGCGCGTTCGGCGTAGAGTCCTTCGTCGTGCATGGACATAACTAAAACAGGAAGAGTGGGGGCTGTTGCACGTATGCTCTTGGTGAGTTCGATACCGTTCGTGGTCTTCAGCGAAATATCAATGATTGCCAGATCCGGTGAGAGTTTTTGGATCAACGAAAGCGCAGCTGGAGCATTGTCGGCTTCTCCACACACGCAAAGCGACGGCTCCTGATCGATTAACGCGGCAACCCCTTGCCGCGTAACCGGATGGTCATCGACAAGAACGATGCGCGATTTATGCGAGGGATCGTACGGCTTTGGTTTGGCAGGAATGGTATAAATTTCTGGAGTCTTAGACATGATGAGGTCGCTCCTGGAGGTGAAGGGTTGTGAACCGTCCTCCTGACTTAGCTTTAGTTCCGAAAGAGTCCGTCGCGTTCAGCGCGCAAACTCCCGTTGATTTTGAAGCACGACTTCTCGCCACGCAGACAGATTTATTTCGGCCGATCGAGCCGACGCTACTTCTTGGCCTATTAAAAAAAATGGCCTTGGGTTCAAATTGAACTCCGTTGTAAACGTCTGGTTCCATGCGGGAAATGACGTTTACAGCAAAACGTTCAGTGCCGCTATTGAGAGCTTTTTCAGCTGCGATTGTCCCAAACGGGACCTCTTTGAAAGGATTTTTACCGCACAAACTGTCCGGCGACGGTATGCCGACGGTAGAGCTACTTTTCGCAGGTGACTTGAAATGAGATAAGTGGCGATTTTGGAAAACAGAATTTCTGAATCGGTTAAAAAAATGCAACAAAGTGATACCTCGTTTATTTAAATCGACACGTCTCTTCCTGCTCCAAATTCGATGCGGAAAAGCCGAGGCGACACTGAGAAATTTCTGTTGAGAACGTTCCAGTCCGGGTTGCGTACATGTGAGCGAGCAGAGTTCCGATAAATAGATTTCGGTCTCGTTTCTTATGGTTTTGTGCGCTGTGAGGCACGCTTCGTGAACTTGATTCAATATTCTTTCCGCCCGGCTACTCATGTTGTACGCCTTGCTAGATGTCCTTTGGAAACGACTGTTTTGGGAGCGTCCTTGACAGCAGTTGAAAAAAAAGGTGCCCAAAACAGTCGTTTCAGCTCACCGAAAGAATTTCTTCTTTCAGGGAACTGTATTGTTGAGCGGACAATAAGACTTTTCACCAACTCGCCGTTATTCGCTCAACGAGAATAAGAAATGCTATTTCACGGTGATTCGGTTATCCACGGATTTCACGCCCGCTACGCCACGCGCAACTTCTTCTGCACGCGTTTTTTGATCAGGGGTGTCGACAAATCCGCTCAGTTGAACGACGCCACGATACGTGTTAACCTTCACCTGAAAAGGGCTTACCATTTTGTCGGCCGCGAACGCTCCTTTAACTTTGGCGGTAACACTGCTGTCGTCCACGTATTCCCCCGTACTTTCTTTGGTCGGAGTGGCTGCGCATCCCGAAAAGAGGGTGGTGCAGACGACACTGATACCAATTGATAATGTTAGGACTTGTAGTGGTTTTTTCATGATGGGAGAGCAGGAAGGGCGCGGGTTATCTACCCGGGCCTATCTCGGCCAACTGATTTAATTCCTCGGCAATGTCGGTAAGATTTTCGTTCGTTTCTGCCTCTTCATCGAGGGTGCTTTGAAGTAACTCAGCCGCACCGACATAACCGAGCGTTGCGGCAAACGTTCGCGCGCACCCGTAACCGGCGATTTCGTAATGTTCGATTCGTTGGGCCGCGGCAATTAGCCCGGCGTCCTTCACTGCAGGACGGCCTTCCTGGTTGATGAGTTCTGCACCTTCCGCGAGTAGTCCTTCCATTGCCTTGCAATGACTTCCCTGGGCAGGTTCGCCTAAGTCTCCGAGAATCTTTTTCAGCCGCTCTGCGTGGATCTTTGTTTGACGAAGATGAGTGGAAAACGCGTCTTTCAATGCGTCGTCCGACGCTGCCCGGACCATCGCAGGAAGCGCCTCAACAAGCTGTGTCTCGGCGTCATGCAGATCCTTAATCTGTTCGATAAAAAGATTCTTAAGCGACTCTAGCTTTTTCATAGTAAACCGCCGGCGAGTCGAATTTCGAATGGCAGATGGCTCTAATCTTCAGCAGAAAAATTGTTCGATCTCTTCGCGCGTCGCTCCGGTTTTTTTCTGAATGCGCCCGATGAGTTCGTCCTCTTTTCCTTCAATGTAGGTAAGATCTTTATCGGTAAGTTTAGCGTATTTCTGTTTCAGCTTTCCTTTCACGATATTCAAATTTCCTTTCAAAGTCGTTATCGTCGATGGGGAGGAAGGCTTGGCCAACTGCTCTTCTGAATGAATTTCCCGTTCAGCTTGGAGCCAGTTATCCAAATCCGTTCCTTCCGGACGGCCTTTTATGATCCAAATTTCGTAAGCCCTTTGGGTTACGCGATCGGCGCCGGTTGACTGATATGCGGGAGAAATAATGTCTGCAGATTGGGTTTTGTTCATCAATTGCAGTGTAACATCCGCAGCATTGACTTGAACATCGGGGCAGCCTCCCAAATTCCGTACCGGAAAATTACGAGTGCAACGCTAGGGGAACACCTGATTCAGCAGGGCCTCATATCCGATTAGAATCGGATGTCTAAACTGCCGTCTAATCGTTTCGAAAGATCGATGGGATCTCCTACCGACACAGAGCCACGCGGGACTTGGTATGCCCACACCTCGAAATACGTGAGATTTGCTGCGCCGTAGATCGTTGAAAAAGCTGCATCTACCGCATCGAGTCCACAGGCGAGTTTTACCCGTCCGATGCGAGGAATGTTGTAGCGGGCATCGTAAGTGAACCACTTGCCTCCGAGGTAGACCTCAAAGTAGGCATGGAAGTCCATCGGCGATGCTGGATCAACGTACCCGATATCGGGCAGATGTCCGGTTACGTAGCGTGCAGGAAGATTAAAGGTGCGGCAGAGAGCGATCGCAGAATGCGCAAAATCGCGACAAACACCGTAGCCTTGCGCAATCACTTCCGACGCGGCAATATCCGGGCGACCAGCGCCGAAACGGTACTCAATATTACTATGGAGCCAGTCGCAGACGGCCTGAACTCGGGGATGCCCATTGGGCACTGACTGAAAACGTTCCCACGCGAAATTCAGCAACTTGTCAGAATCACAGTAGCGGCTCGGCAATGTATAACGCAGTAGACGCGGAGGAATCTCCGACGGCGCAAGGGGTACATCATCCCCTTTGTCGTGATTGTCCGGTCGCGCATGGACCAATATTACCGCATCGTGGAGGATTTCGTTTACGCCAGGGAGAAGGGTAACGCGATAGATAATGTTGCCGTGCAGATCCTCAAATTCTTCACACGGGGCGTTGTTGCCCAAGACCAGCTTCTCCTGCTGAATGAGCTGCCCCGGATCTATTCGTGGTTTGAGATTGGCAAGGAGCGTGACAGGAGAAGAAACGGCATAGTCCATGCGACAGCCTACCCGCACAGTTAGTTCGAACTGCGACGACGTAGAAATGTCAGCCATTCCATCAGCGTCATTTTTAGCAAACTGAACCACAATGGGAAAAAAAGCCGACGCAACGAGGCGGCAGCGTACAATAAGCTACCGCCTCTGCGGAGGAAATATCACTTAACGGTGATCTTGTTTTCTACGGACTTAACGCCCCGGACGCCGCGAGCGATTTGCTCCGCGTGAGCCTTTTGGGCGGTTGTATCGACAAAGCCCGTGAGTTGGACGACGCCCTTGTAGGTCTCAACGCCCACCTGAAAGCCGCTCATGCCTGTATCACTCACCATGGCGGACTTTACTTTGGTTGTGATTGCGCTGTCGTCGACGTATTCTCCCGTGCTTTCCCTTGTAGCCGTGGACGCGCAACCCGTGTTTAAGCTAACACTTGCGAAAGCGAGACCGGCGGACATTAGCAGAAACGATACTGAGGTTTTCATGGTATTCCTTGGTTGTGATTTATGGGGTAGAGAGAGGTTTGATTGTTTGTAATGAATCTCGTCTTGGTTCACGCAGCGGGCGGACCACGACGGCCGAAAACGAGGGCCAATAAAAATAGAACGAGAAAGACGAAGAATAAAATCTTGGCGATGTCGGTCGCCGCTCCGGCGATTCCACCGAAACCGAGCGCCGCGGCAATGAGCGCGATGATAAGGAATATAATAGCGTAACGTAACATGGTAGCCTCGTGGTTGGGGTTTTAAGGTTTAGACTCTAACCGACCTGACAATTCTTCTTGCAGAAATTTGTTTAGTTCCTCTCGGCTCACGCCTGCGATCTTCTGAACGCGGCTGAGTAATTCGTCCTCATTGCCTTCGACGTAAACAAGCTCACTGCCGGTGAGTAAGGCATATTTCTCAACCAATTTAGCTTTTACGATATCCCACTTATCCTTCAAAGATGACGCATTCATCGAAATACTTTCAACTTCCGTTTAGGATTAGATGACTCAGAAAAACTGAGGTATTGGAACCCAACCGCCCCCCTTTTGTTCCTTGTGGTGACGCCTTATCGGACCGTACTTACGAGTGAAACACACGGTTCTATCGACGTGAGTGTTCGAGCGAAGACACTTTTAATCGACACAGGTATCGAGCGCGCCGGAAACTCGAGTACCGAACTCGAAAACGCCCTATTTGTCCACCGCTGCCTGTATTTGGCTGGGCAATACTGGCATTATCCCGAGATCGTAATGCGCTTATAGGGTAACCCTGAGTTTGAGACAGTAGAGTTTTGAAAATGATTTGTGCTTCCTCGAAATCTCAAACCTTCAGCAAACCAAGGCCCGGTTATTCTGAGCCATTGCAAATTCGCCTATTTGGGAGCGAGTTCAAATGCGGCAACCTCATCCACTTTCAGCGGGCGCTCGAGCATCTTAAGATTGCTGAGTATTTTGATCTGGGCCTCAATGCGTTCCTGCTTAAGCTGTCCGATCGTCTCGTTTTTTGCTGGGTTCCCTTTTATAATTTTATTTTCCCGTAACGATGAAATGCTAAAAGCCATGTACTCCGGTGTCATCTTCGGGTTGATTGCCGAGATCGCTTGGTTCGCCGGCGTTGGATCGTTCTCAAGGTAGTCATTCCACCCACGAATGCTCGCGGCGATAAAGGCCTTCACGATTTCCGGATTATTTTTCGCAAACTCAGCTGATGTGAAAACGACCCGGTATGGATCGTAACCGGAGTCGGCGATGAGCCAGAGCTTCGTTTTGAAGCCGAGTTTCTTTAGATAATAGGGCTCATTTGTAATAAACGCCTGCTGAATAAAATTCTTATCGGCGGCAAACTGCTCCAAGCCAAAATTGTCCGGTATGATATTGAAATTGATACCGTAGGCCTGCTTCACGAATTCGATCCAAGCTGATCCTGGTACCGCCATCACGGTTTTTCCATCGAGCTCTTTGAACGAGTTGATCGGATTCTCTTCGTGCAGCATGACAGCTTGCGGGTCGTGCTGCATCAGCCCGGCGACAATCGTCACAGGAATACCGCGTGACTCAGCTATCAATACGGTGTCGCCATTTTCCAAACCAAACTGCGCTTTGCCCGTCGCGATCTTTTGAATGGTCACGGCGTTGGGCCCGCCCTGCAGGATTTCCACATCCAATCCAGCGTTGGTGTAGAAACCCTTGGCGAGCGCTTGATAGTAGCCGCCATGTTCAGCCTCCGCATACCAATCCGTCTGCAGAAAGATTTTGGTCAGAGTTTTCTTCGGGCCGGACTCCGGCGAAGGTGTCGACGTTTTTTTACCGCAACCGAGCAAAAGGATAGCGGCCAGAGCCGGCAGGATATGCTTTATGAAAGACTGCAAGGGGGTTGATCTCCTAACAGCGACAAGTATGCCACACTTACCACGGGGTAGGGTGTGTTTTTGAAATAAATGCCGAAGCCGCTGAGAATAGAGCTTACTGGTGAGATGGGCGGGCGCGTCCCCGCGACGGCATTTCGCGACTAAGACACTCGTTCTGCTTGCGATGCCGCCGACAGGGACGCGCCGGCCCACCCTCAAATCATTTCTCTGCTTTGCGGCTTGGCGCCTTTGCGCGAGCTTTTCAGATCAACCCCGCGGCTCGAAAACTAAAATACCCGGAGTGGACGGGATCTTGCGAGGGCTGGCCCAGAATGACGTGATCGATCAGTTGAATATCGACCGCTTTTGCGGCCTCGCGGAGCTGGCGTGTGATATTAAGATCGGCTGAACTTGGCTCCGGATCGCCCGATGGATGATTATGCACGCAAACGATGGCTGTTGCGCCCTCGCGTATGGCTTCGCGGTAGACCTCGCGGGGATGAACGAGAGTTGCCGTTGCGGTCCCGGAAGAAACCTCGACGCGCTTCAGGAGACGATTCTTCCGATTGAGGCAAAGGATCCAAAATTTTTCGACCGATAGACCGATCGAAATCGGACGCATGTAAGCGTAGACGAGATCCGCCCGGTGCAACTGAGGTGCAGTGCCGTCGCCTGCAAGAACGCGTCGTGCGATCTCCATGACTGTAACCAACTGCACCGCCTTGACGCGTCCAATGCCTTTCTGTCGTTGGAAATCTGTTTCCTTCCATGAGAGAAGACAGGCCAACGAGCCTGCCTGACTGATGAGGTGGCCGGCGAGCGTGAGCACGTCCATGCCGGGCCGTCCGGTGCGCAAGAGCAATGCCAGGAGCTCGGTGTCGCTGAGTGCGCTAGCTCCGAATTCCAGCAGACGTTCTTGAGGTCGCTCGCTTACGGCGAGGTCACGCAGTTTCAACGGTGGATAGTCTTCGGCTTCTTTGGCGTCGAGCACTCCAACAGTTAAGCACGATTTTCGACACGATCGAAAAATGCGGCGTTATTTTGCGCGTAGAAACTTAACTGACCCTCTGCGAGGTTCGAACCTGCTTCGGCGAACAGGGCACCTGCTTTAGAAGTGCTTCACGTAACCGTTGCGACGGAGACGTTCGAGCCACTTTTCCTGAGACGAACGAGCCGCCTGGGTGATCAAAATGCGTTCGATCTGGTCGCGTACTTCATCGAGGGGCTGAATGCCGGCAAACTTGCGGTCTTCGACATAGAGAAGATAGCAGCCCTCGGGCATGATGATCGGTTGGCTATATTCGCCCTTCTTCATTTCAAAGAGAATGTCGCTAAACTCTTTCTTTAGATCAGAGCGTTTGAGCTCGCCCCAATCGCCGCCCTTGGTGCGCCGGGAGTCCTGACTGTACTGACGAGCCAGTTCGGCAAAATCGACGCCAGCCTTGAGCTGTTCAATGACGTTATTCGCTTTTTCGCGCAGCACTTCGTCCGTTTCGCCGTTCGTTCGGAGGAACTGAATCAAACGCATGTGGACCGTATCTTCCTGGTAGAAGCGATCCTTGTTTTCATTGTAGTAGGTTTCGATCTTCGCCGGGCTCACCGTACTTTGCGATTTGCGCTGTTGTTGGCGCATGTAGCCGTAAATGATGTCTTCTTCGACTTCCTTGCGATAATCGCGATTGGTCAGTCCGCGCGACTTCAAATAAGCGAGGAACTTTGAACGGTCGCCGTCGAACTGCGTGATCAGCGTTTCCGAGATTTGATTATCGATAAAGCTCGCCGGAATCTTCTTTTTCTCGTCCTTTTTGAACTCTTTAACGATGAGGACACGGTCGATCAGATTCTGAATGATGTCGTCCTGTAGGGCCTCGAGCTTGTCGTTAAACTCTTTCTCGTTGCGCGCTTCGCGTTGGATTTCAGGGACCAGCGACGCGATTTCGCGACGAACGTCGTCGACTGTGATGACTTTTTCTTCAGCGATGGCGGCGATGCCGTCAGCGAAGCGCAAATCTAGGCCGTCAGACCTGGGGGGCGGCGTTTGCGCGTGGGTAACGGACGCCGCGAGGGCAAGAAGGGCGCATAACGGAGCGAAACGATGGGTCATGGACTGGGGAGGTTCTTTAGAAAAGTGACTATTTCTCGTAACCTTAGGAGCGGCTTGGGGGCGGTCAAGCGGGGAAACCTAGCACTCATCTGCACGAAATCATCCTTTTTGCCGCTGTTCCTCACACACTTCAGCCGGTTGCTTTCGGTTTCGACGGAGAGAAGACCCTTTTGTTCCGCTAGTGTGCGAATTTCAGTGACTAACAAAAGTGCGCGAACCTCATCGCCGAACTTGCCAAACCGGTCTCGCAGCTCCGCCTCGATGGCTTTGACGTGTGCGGGTGTCTCAGCCAGCGCCAAGCGCCGATAGAAGTCGATCCGCAGGCGAGTTTCGGTGATGTAAGTGAAGGGGAGTCGAGCTTGGATTTTGGCCACTTCCACGGCGTTTTCGGCCATTTCCGCCTGTTTCAGCGCGGTATATCCGTCCTCATAGCGCCGTCTATTGGCCGCTTCGCCTTCGCCGACGAACACGAAATCGAGCTTCACGCTGGCCCGAATCGAGGCCGCCGTCTTTTCGCCTTTCAACCGTGCCACGCTTTGGCGAAGGAGCTGGCAATACAGTTCAAAACCGATTCCCACGATGTGTCCGCTCTGTTCGGCGCCCAGGAGATTGCCCGCGCCACGTAGTTCCAAATCGCGCATCGCGATCCGAAAGCCTGCGCCCAATTGATTATGGGTTCGCAACGCATTGAGCCGCTCCCGTGCGATTTCCATCAGTCGCGTATGGCGATGTAAAAGAAGATAGGCATACGCCTGGTGTTTGAACCGGCCCACGCGACCCCGGAGTTGATAGAGTTGGGAAAGTCCAAATCGGTCCGCGCCTTCGATGATGATCGTATTGCAGTTCGGTAGGTCCAGTCCGCTTTCGATGATCGTTGTGCACACCAGCACATCGTATTTTCCGGCGACAAACTCCGTCATGACGCGTTCGAGATCTGAATCGTCCATCTTGCCGTGGCCGACGCCGATTTTCAGGTCCGGCAAAAGCCTCTGGATGTGTTGAGCGACGAGATCGATCGTCATCACGCGATTGTGCAGATAGAAAACCTGGCCGCCGCGTCTCACTTCATGACGGATCGCGTCGACCACGATTTTGTCGTCGTAGCTTTTCACGATCGTCTGGATCGGATGCCGATTGGACGGCGCAGTCTCGATCACGCTCAAGTCACGTGCTCCCGTGAGCGCCATGTACAAGGTGCGTGGGATCGGTGTCGCGCTCATGGACAACACGTCGACATGCGCGCGCCAGTTTTTGAAAACCTCTTTGTGTTTCACGCCGAAGCGTTGCTCTTCATCGATGACCACAAGCCCGAGGTCACGAAATTTCACGTCCTTCTGGATCAAGCGATGCGTGCCGATCAAAATGTCCACATGGCCTTCGCTCAGCGCCGCGAGAATCTTATGTTGTTCCGTCTTTGTGCGAAACCGGCTCACCATCTCGACCGCCACCGGATACCCCGCCATGCGCTCGCGAAATGTATTCATGTGCTGTTGCGCGAGCACCGTTGTCGGGACGAGAACCGCGACCTGCTTGCCGCCCATGACCGCTTTGAATGCGGCACGGATCGCAACCTCGGTTTTACCAAAGCCGACATCTCCACAGATTAATCGATCCATCGGCCGCGTGCGCTCCAGGTCTGCCTTAGAATCGTTGATCGCACGCAATTGATCGCGCGTTTCCGTGTAAGGAAACGAACCCTCGAATTCCTTCTGCCACTCGTTATCCGGCGGAAAAGAGTGACCGGGTTGAGCGTCGCGCTTCGCCTGAATTTGGAGAAGCTCGGCCGCGAGATCGAGCGTGGCATGCTCGGCGGCGCGACGCGTCTTTTCCCAGCGTCCGGAACCGATGCGGCCCAACTGCGGCTTCACTTTGCTCAAGCCAACATAACGGCTGATCAAGTGCGATTCCTGGAGGGGAACGTGCAGAACGATATGATCGTCAAACTCCAGGGAGATGACTTCGCGTGTGCCACCGTTGGCGTCGATCTTCGTTAGCCCGCGAAAGAGCGCGATGCCATGCTGCAGGTGAACCACGAAATCTCCTTCGACCAGCTCCGAGAAATCCAGCAATTGATCGATTTGCGACGGGGTGACCGAAGCCTTCTTCGATACCGTCGCTCTCCGGGGCCGCTGCCGTCCAAAGAGCTCTGTTTCCGTCACGACCACCAACGATTGGGTGGCCGCTTCGTTGGGCGACGCATCCGAAGCGGCGGCGGAGATGCGAAAACCTTCGTTGAGACTTCCGCGTAAAAAGGTCGGTTTTCGCTTCGAAAAACCGGTCTGCTCGGCGAGGATTTCACGGGCGCGTTGTTCTTCGCCTTCTTTGGCGGTGACAAAAATCACCTTGTATCCCTCGCTCTGCCACGTCGCCGCTTTGCGTAGAAATTGCGCGCGCGCTTCTTCTTCGACCTGCAGCCGTTCCTGCGCGACGAGGGCTGACTCGGGGTAACGGCGGTGATGAGCGAGGCTCTCGGTGTTCCATGTCACCTCATGGGGTGATTCGTCGAAAAGAGATGACGCTAGATCAAGGTCGCTTACGCCAAACCAGGCCGTCGTCGCCGACGCAAGGGCAGTGAGGGACAGGTGCCGCGACGCGAGCGACGAACTCGATGCCTCATAGTCTCGAGCAAGCGCGCTGAATAATTCTTCCAGCCCAGTCGGATCAACGAATGCGACATGCGTCGTCGGATTGAGGTAATCGGCGATGCCTGTCGCCGATGGCGCGAGTTGCACGCGCGGCGAAGCGGTGAGCGTGATCCGATCCACCGTCTCTCCTGAGCGTTGCGTCACCGGGTCGAAGGTCCGAATTTCTTCCAAATCATCGCCAAAAAAATCGAGCCGATAGGGTTGTTGCGCGGTGACCGGATAAACGTCGATTAATCCGCCGCGTACCGAGTATTGTCCCGGTGCCTCGCATACAGTTTCGCTGTCATAATCGAGGGCACGCAATTGGTCGACCAGCGCGTTGAACGGATTTTTCTGTCCACGAACGAGGGCGATCTCACGCTTCGCAAGATCCTCGAGCGCCGGCACGGGTTGCATCAAGGCACCCGGCGTGGTGACGATCACAAGACTGGGCGCTCCGGTTGCGGATCCAGTTCGACGCGCGCGCAGTTTGCCGAGCACCGCCAATCGCTCGCTCGATGCCGCAAAGGCTTCCCGCATATCTCGGCTGTCGGCTAGCGACTCCGGTAAAACGGCGACGTCCAGGCCCGCGGCTTGGCCAAAATGGGCGTGAAAGAAAGAGACATCTTCCGACAATTGCTCCGGCTGACGTTGGTTCTCGGTCACGATTATCCAAACCGGGGCCATGTGGTGCCGAATTAGCGTCGAAAGCGCAAAGGCCGTGGCGGACGGGCAGACGCCGGTGATTTTCCAGCGCTGTGCGGGGAGCACGGGATGGACAGAAATGACGGACATCAGAGTGAATCGTTGGACCAGTTGGCCAAGGCAATGCGCGCTGCCTCTTCTTCGGCCATCTTTTTTGACCGGCCGCGTCCGCGACTGAGCGAGCGATCATTCAAAAAAAGTTCAACTTCGAATTCGCGATCGTGCGCAACGCCGAGCGTCGCCGTGACTTCGTAGCGGAGGGCATCGTTGCCATGCAGGGGTTGTACGCGTTCCTGCAGACGTCCTTTGGGATTGTCTACGTGTTCGTGGATCGACAAACGATCTTCCAAAGACCCATAGAGCCCTAACACGACGTTTCGCGTCGTAGTAAGATCACTGTCCAAATAAATGGCGCCTATCAAGGACTCAAAGGCGTCTTCGAGCGCCGCGTCGCGCTGGCGTCCGCCCGCTTGATCTTCACTGTCGCTCACAAGCAGGGAGCTCTCCAAGCCGACGTCGCGCGCCAACTGACTGAGAAACATTCCCTTACTCAGGGCTGAACGACGCTTGCTGAGCACGCCCTCTCGCTCCTGCGGATAACGTTGAAATAGGACTTCGGTCAAAATGAGTTGCAGCACGGCGTCCCCAAGAAACTCAAGCCGCTGATTACTGGAGGTGACCGTCGGGTCTTGCTGCAAGTACGATGGATGCGTCAAAGCCTCCCGGAGCAAGGACGGGTTGTGAAATGTATAACCAATCCTGGCCGACAAAGCAGCCAGGGTCTCAGGAGAAACAGCCATGTTCACCAAATCCTATAGAACAAAGAGTAAAGTTCAATACGACGTTCGAGGAGAAGGACTTCCCCGATACGCTAGAGGCAATCTTTCTCTTTATTCTTTATCTTTCTCGTTCGTCGGGGATCGGTAGGCGGCGAAACGGAAGGCGAATCCGAAGAGCAAGATAACGATAAAGAGAAAGATTGCCCGGTCCCTTCGACTTTCGTCCTTCAACGGTATCCTGCTGCCTCAGCCCTTACGGACACCTGCTGGCGGAGGCGGCACGATATTGATACTTACCAACCATAGCTGGTCGTTTCGCTTGTCGATCCGTGCGATGATTTCCTGCGAGGGTTTCAGCAGCGGAAGCAGTTGGGGATCCACCAAAAACTGAGTGACGCCCACCGGCAAAAGTCCCTTGGTTTCGCCATGGGAAACGGTGATCGTCTTGCGGTCGTCATTCACTGTGGCTACGACGCCATGAAGCGGAAACGTCGTCTTTTCCAAGTCGCAGTCCTCACAAGCACGAAGCGACGCATTTATTGCAGCGACACTCAGGAGAGTGAATGCGAAGAGGACCTTGAGTTTCATAGCGAAGCTGGGGCTAAACTGATCTCATTTCCGCTCGGTGCAAGCCCCGTTGGGGCGGCGCTTACGAACTCGCGCTCGTGTATCGACTCAATCCGCGATGAAACACGAAGACCGATAAGCTGAACCATAGCACCGACGACCCGAAGAGCCAAAGAGCGTGCAGCCAGTCCAACCCGCCAAGCAGAGCCCGTGCGGGTACATTGCTTACGATCACTACAGGCAAAATGTAAACGAAGAGCATGCTGTACACTCCGCGGAAAGCTTCGCGAGGGAGTCGCGCGAACTCGAAGAATGTGAAGTAACTTCCTTCGACTCCTTGACTGCTACTAATCCAAAACGTTAGCGAGACAATCGCGAGTAACGCACCGTAGTTGATCATCAAGCCGCACAACACGCACAGAAAATACTCACCGACACCCAAAATTCCGGGATGCAAACCAAGCCGATGCATTGCGTAAAAAATGACTGCCAGCGCAGGAATCACATTCGCCAATCCGTCCAAATCGATCTTGCGGGTCGACACCATGAACAGTGGCTCACCGGGTTGTGCGATAAAGAAATCGAGCTGGCCTGTGCGGATGTTGCGCCCTAGTTCGAAGAGATTTGTCCAGAAAAACCCCATCAGTAGCCGTTGGATGAGCATCGACGTCCCAACGAGCAGCAGCATCTGATATTCGGTCCAGCCCGCGACCTCGTGCGTGTGCTTGTAGATGACCTGTACAAGCAGAACGTTCACACTCATCCAAAACAGCTCCACGAGCGACCACATCAGGAAGTCGAATCGGAACATCATCGTCCGCACCATCGAGTAACGGGCGCTGGCAAGCCAGATGCGGAGGTATTGTCGAAGCGAAGTCATGGTAAAGTTATCCGAGGCTAGGGCAAGGTGTCTCGCCGGGCCGTTCTACGGTTATCATGTACTCAATCATTAGCCTCCCACCGCCGTATGACGCCTTAAGCCACGACGCCACAAAAGTTCCGTGCAGCCAAATATAACTACGACCCAAAACGCCTGGATGCCCAAGCCTTCAATCGTTTGCGTGTAAGTTAGGCGACCGGTGAGAACAGCGGCGGGGAAATACATCTGATAGAAATAGGGCAGGAATTGCGAGATGCGGAAGAGTGTGGCGGGCATCAAATCGAGTGGAAACATCTGTCCGCCCAGAAGGGTTTCGACCGCCAGCGAAAGAATCACGAACGATTGGATGTCCAGAAACCAAAAGGTCAGCAGACCGAAGCAGTACGCGATGGAAAACTGGATGAGCGAAGCCATCAGCAAAGCCGGCATTCCCAAAAACAACCGCCATGATTCATCCGGAAAGGCGAGATAGGGCTTGAGAAAAGGGTAGGCGATAATGACCGGAAGTAAGGCAAGCAGTCCTGAAACCAGTCGAGCGGACAGAAAAATCGTGAAACGGTAGAAGAAATAGTTGATCGGCTTAAGTAGAAACTGATTGATCAGGCCGTTACGGATTTCCTCGCTGATTTGGTAATCCTCGTTGAACGCGCCGATGAAAAACTGCGCGATCAGCAGTGTGAGGAAATAGGTGATCGTCTGCGGCAGGCTGAAACCGCCGATATCCGTTTGGCCTCTAAACGCCGCACCCCAGAGAATAAAAACGAAGGCAAGGTGGACGATCGAGAAGGTCGCACGCAGCGCAAAATTCCACCGATAGACCAGATTGCTCTGCAGTCCGACGAGGAAAACGTGACGATATTTAGTGAAAGCGGCCATGACGGGCTAATTGGTCACCACAAAATACACGAAACGTACGAAAAGAAATGCATCCAGTACGATTGCCTCAATTTTTCGTGTAATTAGTGTATTTCGTGGTGAACTCTTACTTCAAAGAGAATCGAGCAATGATTTCCTTAGCCAGGTTTTTGTAGGCGGTAGCGCCTGGGCTTACGGGATCGTATTCGAAGATGACTTGGCCAAAGCTCGGGGCTTCGCTGAGACGTACCGTGCGCGGAATAACGGTTTCGAAAATCTTGTCGGGCAGGTGCTTCTTCACTTCGTCCACCACCTGGCGCGAAAGCCGTGTGCGCATGTCATACATCGTCATGACGATGCCACCTACTTCGAGGGCGCTGTTCACGTTGGCGTTCTTGAGCCGATCGACGACCTTGAGAATTTGTCCAAGGCCCTCGAGCGCCATGTACTCGCATTGGAGCGCGATCAAAAGAAAATCGGCCGCGGCGAGGCTGTTCATCGAGAGCATGCCGAGCGCAGGTGGACAGTCGATGATGATGGCGCGGTACTTGTCCGAATCGCGCACCGGCTGAAGGCACGTGCGCAGTTTGAGCAAGTAATTCTCCATCTGCGCCAATTCGATTTCCGCGGCCGCCAGATCGACTTCGGAGGGAATGAGAAAAAGGTTATTGTGCGACGTCGGCACGATCATGTCCAACGCCGAGCCTTCTCCGTGGAGCGGTCGGTAGAGACTATGTCCTTCTTTCTTTTCCACGCCGAGCGCGCTTGTCGCATTGGCCTGCGGATCGAGGTCGATCACGAGCGTCGAAATCTTCTTGTCTGCAAACGCAGCCGCGAGATTGACGGCCGTCGTGGTTTTGCCGACGCCGCCTTTTTGATTAGCGATGGTGAAGACCGTGCTAGACATGCGCGGGATTAACACCGCAGCCTTCAGACGAGTCTAGCTCGAACTGCGCGGCCGCGGTGAGAGGGCTCAAGAATGCGAGTCCACGGTTGCAGAACGGACGGATCCGCCGTGCAGATTCCGCGCTTCGAGCCACGGTTGAACGTGCGTGGCGACGAAATCGATAAAGGCCGGATGATCGTTCAGACACGGTATATGCGTGAAGCTTTCGCCACCCGCTTCAATGAACGTATCGCGACCCTCCATACGAATTTCTTCCAGCGTTTCCAAGCAATCTGCGGTGAAAGCCGGTGTGATGATCAGGAGTTTCTTTTTCCCCTCCTTGGGTAAACGTACCAATTCGTAGTCGGTGTAAGGTGTCAGCCAAGGCTCGCCGGCCAGGCGCGATTGAAACGAAATCGAATATTTCATCGGATCAAGCCCTGCGAGTTTCGCGAAAGCCTGGGTCGTCTTCAGCGTTTGCGCTTTGTAGCACGTGCCGTGAGCAGGAGAACAGGTGCTGCAACAGTCTTCGACAATCGTACAGTGCGCTTTTGACGAATCTGCTTTGCGTAAATGGCTGACGGGAAGCCCATGGTAACTGAATAGAAGATGATCGTAGCTCTGCTTTAGATACGGCTGCGCGCTCTCGACCAAGGCGGAAATATAGTCAGGGTCCTCATAAAATGGCTGGACGGTGGTGAAGCGCATGCGCGGCGCGAGCTTGCGCGCTTCCTCCTGCACTTTCACTACGACCGTTTCCCAGCTCGACATCGCGTAGTGCGGATATTGCGGGAATAACAACACATCTTCGACGCCATCCGTCGCGAGCTTGGCGATGACACTCGATATCGACGGATTGCCATAACGCATCGCGAGTGCGACCGGCACATCGACGCGCTTCTGCAACAGGCTTTGGACTTTCCGGCTTGTGACGATTAACGGAGAACCTTCTGACGTCCAAATATTCGAATAGGCATGAGCCGACCGCTTCGGACGCGTACGGAGAATGATGCCTTCCAGCAGAGCCCAACGTACCGCCGACGGAAGATCCAGCACTCGTTCATCGCCCAGAAATTCGCGCAGATAGCGACGAACATCCGGAATGGACGTGGAATCGGGTGAACCGAGGTTGACGATAAGAACAGCGCGCTTGGGCATGCCCGGTAGTGGTCTGCGGAAGCGCCCCGGTTGTCAAATCTGCGCGCACGCCCGGTCGGGCGTGCGATTCAAGAGGAAAGAAGGAAAATTCAAGATCAGAGGTGTAAGACGAGGGGTGGGCCGTCGTGTCCCGGCGGCGGCGTTTCGCGAATACAACGTTCGTTCTCCAAATAACCGCCGCAGGGACGCAGCGGTCCACCTAAAGTGCGCGGGACGGAATTTGGGAGCGCAGGGCTGCAGGCCCTGTGTTTTGTTTAACCTTACAGGCTCGCATAGAAGCTTATCCTGCAGCTCGTTTTCGACCGATAGTTCACCCGCCAGAACCTGATCCGCTTGAGCCGGCGCGGGCGGGGACGGTGATTTTCGCCACCACGGTGGCTTTCGCCAAAAAGTCAGGGTCAATTTCCAGGCCCATCCCGGGTGTCTCAGGAACTCGCAAGAATCCGTTCTTGATGCGGAAGTCAGGTTTGTACCACGTTGGTTCTTTCTGCGGCGCCCGCCACGGATATTCCATGTAAGGAGCTGCGTTTTTCGTGCACGATGCAAATTGCAGAATGTTAACTGAAGAGGCACCGGTTTGAGTGTTGTGCGGGACGATGGTCGTTCCGAG